>ENA-UEQL01002531-UEQL01002531.1-human-gut-metagenome-genome-assembly--contig:-NODE-2531-length-12103-cov-3.800848_pt1 | contig 12103 bp, 10 predicted proteins | sample MGYA00242905_ERZ507926 | MGnify/ENA primary metagenome ERZ507926 (study PRJEB26167, sample SAMN06115531) | human gut metagenome | host: Homo sapiens | place: China:Henan | collected 2015-09-09...
AGGATGTTTCGGATATTACGGTATGGCAATGGGGGACTGAGAAAATCGACGGGATCAAAGGCAATGTTGATATGAATATCGGCTACAAGGACTATGCGAGACTGCGCCCGATCCGTATCGGAGATATTGTGACACTGAAAAAGGATGCGATATTATATTATCCCGGCGGACCGAAAATCCCGGATTGGGTGAAGGGAAAAAATTACAGTGTTGCAAAAACTCAGGTTTCCGGAAAAGACATTGTAAAAGGCGGCGAAAAGTGCGTTCTGCTCGGCGAATACATCGACGAAAACGGAAATGCTCAAGGAAATATCATGACATGGACCGCCGTTTCAAATCTCGAAACCATCTGAGTTGAATCAAAAAAGCTGACAGCACCGGGATACTGTCAGCTTTTTTGTCTATATGTTGTTTTTGAAGAAGAACCATCTGCCGGAGATCTTCACAAGCGTTGCGTTTATCTTAAGTACACGTGTGCCGTTATAGGCAATTACAGCGGTCACGTCGGCAAAGCGTTCGATATCCGAGGTATCGGCAAAAGCGGCATATTCGTCGATAAGCGAGCTGTATGTATCGCTTCCGACGTCGTAATACTTAAGTTTTGACGAGAAATATTCCAGCTTGCCCTGAAGATACGGCGAGGTTGATTTTGAATATGATTTGTCAAGTGTTTCTATGAGCGCAGAGCGGGTCGATTCCCTGTTTCCGGCAAGCTCATAGCGGCGATAGTCTGACGAATACTTTACGATACGTTCCGAATCGTAAAGCATACAGCCCTTTTCATAGTTCCAGAGCGCGTCGTCGACAGTCTTGCCTCCGTCGCGCGTCAGGCTGATTATTATCAGCGATGCGGCTGCGATGAGAAGTGCTGCGGCAATCGCAAGCAAAACAACAAATACGGGACGTGATATTTTTTTCAACTTTTTTCCTCCGTCTTTGCGGGAGCTTCCGTCTTTTCACGCGTTTGCCACATATGCGATATGCCCATTCCGGCACATTTCACAAGCAATCCGAGTGTGCGGAGAGCAGCCTTTCTCGTCGCCTCGTCAAGATTTTTTATTGATTTGAGTACGCTTACGGCGCTCGCAAACCAGTTTTCGCCCATTTCACGGAGAGTCGAGGCGTTTGTCTCTTTCATTACGGTGTAAACAGTATCAAAGAAGCTTTCACGCTGTTTATAGTCAAGGTCGGTTATCCACGCCTTGAGAGTGAAATCCACAAATCTACTGCTGTTGTCGACCCGTTCAAGGCAGTCAAAGCCGTCGCGGCGGACATCCCACGAATAAACATCATGCTGCATCATTCCGGTCTGTTCGCTGTGTACGATAGTATATGCTTCCTCGTGCCCCAGGAGCATACCGATTACCGAGGACTGGGGGACGAAGGTCATTATACGCTTGCAGATGCGCTTATAGCTCTCGGTTCTGAGCACCCGGTCGTCAAAGCCCGGTCCATCATAATTGAAAACGGAGGTTATACGTTTTTGCACGCCGTCATCACAGAATGCAGCGGCGTACACGGCAAGATTTCCGCCCTTGGAGTGACCCGTTATCACAATATTTTTTTCGGTTTTTTCGTTTGCGAGCCGTTCCACATAACGCGAGGCAAGCACCTGAGCGGGAACGGGGCATACGAAGCTCATGTTGAAGTCCTCCTTCCAGCCGATAATGGTATTATCGGTACCACGGAAGGAAACACATATATCGTTGCCGCCGAGTCCGACCGTTATACAGGAAAACTGTGTCTGCGTTGCGGCATCAAGCTCGTTAACGTAGCCCGAAAGCGGCATATTGCGATAACGTGCGCTGTCACGCAATGCCGCCATAAGACGTGTATCATCCTTAAGCAGCACCTTGTTTTCAATATCAGGCTTTTGAAGGATCGCTTCACAGGCGGCACCGACAGTCACGCACGGTTCATTTCCGCTGTCAACGATATTTTCAAACGGAAGATATGAAAGACGGGCAAGAATCATTCCGTCAACTGCATTCAGCGGACTGTTTTCAAGCGTCAGATCGCCGCGCCACATCAGATAATCAAATATATCTGCCATAATGCACTCCGTAAAAAAAGAAGTTAATCAATACAAACATAGGGATTTATATATCTTATTTCTAATTATAAGCAGACAACGCAGTTATGTCAAGCGTTTTTTATCCGACTTTGCAGATCGTTCCGCCGCCGACAACGGTATCTCCGTCGTACATCACGACTGCCTGTCCCTTCGTCACCGCTCTCTGCGGCTTGTCAAACACAAGTTTTATCACTCCGTCGCCCTCATCCGTAACTGTCGCTTTTTCTTCTCTGCCGCGATATCTTACCATTGCAGTCACATACATTTCTCCCTTTATTTCCGGAACGGAAATGAGATTTACATCGCGCGCATAGAGTACACGGCTGTACAGCTCCGACTCGCTCCCCAGCGTAATATTCCCGTTTGCCGGGTCGATTCCGCAGACATACAGCGGTATTTTGTATGAAACACCGAGTCCCTTACGCTGTCCGACGGTGTATGATATCACGCCCTTATTCTTACCGAGTACAGTCCCGTCGGCAAGGACAAAGTTCCCTGACGGATAGTCTTTTCCGGTACGGCGGCGGATGAATGAGGCGTAATCGCTGTCGGGGACAAAGCAGATGTCCTGGCTGTCATGCTTATGAGCGTTCACGAAGCCGTTTTGTTCGGCAACATGCCGCACCTCGGTTTTTGTCATTTTGCCGAGCGGAAAAACGGTATGGGCAAGTTGCTCCTGAGTCAATGCATATAGCACATAGCTCTGATCTTTTCCTTCGTCCAGACCCTTCTTCAGCAGCCAGCGGCCGGTGGCCTCGTCCTGCTCCACGCGGGCATAGTGGCCTGTGACCACATACTCCATCCCATGCTCCCGCGCCCAGGAGAGAAGGTGGTCGAACTTCATATACCGGTTGCAGTCGATGCAGGGGTTCGGGGTGCCGCCCGCCTCATAGACCCGGATGAATTTTTCGATGATCTTTTCCCGGAAGTCGGCGGTGAAATCCAGCACCTCATAGGGGATGTCCATCGCATACGCCACCTCGGCGGCATCTTCGATGTCCTTTTCCGAGCAGCAGGTGTGAAAGCCGGACTGGCCCAGCGTCTCGTTGCGGGTGAGCCGCATCGTGATGCCGGTGCAGGCATAGCCCTTCTGCTGCATCAGCCAGGCTGCAACCGAGCTGTCTACGCCGCCGCTCATCGCAATGAGCGCACCGGGGCGGTTTGCATTCTGTGTTTCTGTCATTTTGTTCCTCATGTTATAACATACAAAAGCAGTAGTATTATACTACCGCACGTCCGTTCGCTTGTCAAGACGCAGCGACCTGCGCCGCTGCGGCCAGAAGTGCCGCTTTCTCATTGGGGAGCTGCCCGGTGAGCACCTGTTCCAGCAGAGCGTCCAGCACCCGGCGCAGCCCCGGCCCCGGCCGGACACCTGCGTCCATCAGGTCCCGGCCATTCACGGCCAGCTGATTGATGCGGCAGCAGGCACCGTCCGCTTCCAACTGACGGGCCAGCTCGGCTTGCACAGCAAACTCCGCCACCCGGTCCGGCGCGATTGCCCCACAGAGCGCATCCAACTGCTCTACCATGTGCAGACCATACTTTCCCAGAAGGCGCTTCGTCTGAATCCGTGTCTCTTCCAAAGGAGAGTCGGAAGTTCTTCCGAAGACCGTCCGGTGGGTGGGGCCCTGTTGCCGCAGGCAATGGGGCGGGCAATGGAATGGCCCGATTCGTGTCTGAGGAAGAAGCTCCCGACTCTCCTCCACCAGCGTCGCCACCGTGCCGGTCAGGGCGTTGGAGCACTTGAGCCGCCTGAGCGCCGCCCTTGCACCGGCTTCGCCCAGCGGGCACAGCAGCGCCGCCAGCCGGACCGGGACATGTTCCATGCCCGACTCCAGCGCGTCGAGGATGCGTCGGCTTTCCGGAAGCTCTGCCGCATCCAGTTCCGGGAAGATGACCGCCAGTACCTCCGCTTCCAGATAAGCTCCCGGTGCCGGAGCTGCCAGCAGACGGCTCAGCTCCTCCGCGATGCGCTCTTCGGACACGCAGTCCAGATGGCGGCAGAGCGCTCTGGCCGCCTGCCCGGTGGCCGGGTCGATGGCAAAGCGGAACCGGGCCGCGAACCGGTAGAGCCGCAGGATGCGCAGGGCGTCTTCCTCGAACCGGCGCTGCGGCTCCCCCACCGCCCGCACGATGCCAACGGCAAGATCGTTCTGCCCGCCGAACGGGTCGATGAGCCCTTCTTCGGCGTTATAGGCCATGGCGTTGATGGTGAAATCCCGCCGGGCCAGGTCTTCTTTTACGTCCGGCACAAAGGCGACATGGTCCGGGTGGCGGCCGTCGGAATACGCCCCCTCGGTGCGGAAGGTCGTGATCTCGTATAGCTCCCCGCCGTGTTTGACGGTCACGGTGCCGTGCTGCAATCCCGTCGGGATGCAGTGCGCTTCCCCGAACAACTCCAGCACCTGTTCGGGGGTCGCGCTGGTGCAGAGGTCCCAGTCGTGCGGGGTCTGGCCAAGCAGACTGTCCCGCACACAGCCGCCCACCGCATAAGCGGCATGGCCCGCCGCATGGAGGCGCGTCAGCAGGGCCGCTGCACCGGGGTCCAGCGGGAAGGAAATGGTCTCAGCTGTCATGAAGGTTCCTCGTCGTATCGCAAAATGATCTGTTGTCCGTCCACGCCGCATTCCACCGCCGGGAAGGCCGCTTCCGCCGCCGGGCGGGCTGCTTCCGGGTCGGTGATGATGGGCGAATAGTGCATGAGCCAGAGCCGCCGAACCCCGGCCCGCGCCGCCAGTTCAGCGTCCTGCCGGAAGGTGCTGTGCCCATACTGTTTCGCCTGGGCCTGCTGCGCATCGTCCGGGTAGGTGGCATCGCAGAGGAGCAGGTCCGCATCCTGTGCGGCCTGTTCCAGCGCGGCGCAGGGGGCCGTATCGCCGGAGAACACGAACCGCAGCCCTCTGCGGGGTGCGCCCAGCACCTGTCCGGGTGCAATGGCCGTTCCATCTTCCAAGGTGACCGGCTCCCCGCGCTGCAACATGCTCCACTGCTGCACCGGCACCCCCAGCGCTCTGGCTCTGGCCGGGTCAAAGCGGCCTGCGCGGGGCAGGTCCAGCCGGTATCCCCGGCTGGGGACCCGGTGCTTCGTCCGGAAGGGCAGCAGTTCGGCCCCCACCGGCCAGCCGGGGGCCAGCGTTTCCAGCCGGACGGGGTCGGTGCCCAGCGGCACAGCCCGGATGGCATAGGGCTGGGGGCCGGTCAGGGTGCGGATGGCCCCCCAGACCGACTCCATCCCCTCGGCCGGGCCAAAGATCGTCAGCGGCCGGGTGCGGCCCTGACAGCCCAGCGTTTGCAGCAGGCCGGGCAGGCCGAAGATATGGTCGCCGTGGTAGTGGGTCAGGCAGATGGCGTCCAGCTTCATCAGGTTGACCCCGGCGCGGCGGGCAGCGGTCTGGGTGCCCTCGCCGCAGTCGAACAGCAGGCTGTGCCCGCCGCATTCGGCCACTGCCGCCGTCAGGGCGCGGTCGGGCAGGGGCATGGTGGCCGCTGTGCCCAGCAGAGTAATGGTCAGCATAAAAAGTCCTCCGTATCGTTCCCCTTTAGTGTACCACACTTCGCCCCGGTGCACAATCGGCGCAGCGGGTGCATAGGCTGGGGCAGATGATGTTCCGGAAAGGAGGATGCTCCATGCAGCGCAAGCAAGGTCCCCGCAGGTCTTCCCACGCTCCCCGTCTGATGCTTCTGTTGCTCTTCGCCCTGGTGCTGGCCGTGGCGGGCGGGCTGTTCAGCTGCGCGTTCCAGCCCATGATGGCCGCCCGCGGGACGATGCTGTTCCTGCCGGGGGTGTAAAAATTTTTCGTGAAATTTCAGATCTTCTCTTGACTCCGGCAACGAGATCTGACCGCATAAAAATAAGCCGCACCTGCGAAGGCGCGGCTTATTTTTATGCTCAGGAAAGCCGGTTCAGCCGGACGGCCACATACGGGTCCGGGAGCTGGAGCTCGTAGGCCAGGTCCTCTTCGGTGTCGTACTTGTCCCCGGCCAGGCCGACGACCACACTGCACACCGCGTATCGGCCGCTGGGCGAAAGGGCGGTGATCTTTGCCTCGCCGTCGGCCACAGCCGTCACGACGCCGTTGGCGTCCACCGTGGCAACGCCCGGATTGCTGGTGACCCAGGTGATGGGCACACTGCCGCCGCTCTCCACAGCCACCGTGGCGCACAGGGCCTCCTGACTGCCCACCGTTTTGAACAGCAGGTCCGTCTTGTTCAGTGTGACCTTTCCGACCTCGGATGTGACCGTGACGGCGCACCGCAGCGCCTGCCCGTTGGAAGCAAAAGCCGTGATGGTGGCGCTGCCCGGCTTCTGGGCTGTCACGACGCCTTTGTCATCGACCGAGGCGATGTTGGGGTCGCTGCTGCGCCACTGGTACACATAAATAAAGGAATGGTCGCTGTTGGTCAGCGTGAGCTGCTGTGTAGGGTGCAGGGCATCGTACTGCTGCACCAGTTCCAGACTGGTCTCGCTGAGGGTGGGTTTCTGCGCCTCGGCCTCCTCCCCCTTGCGGGTAACGGTGACTTCGCAGGCGGCGCGGTCGCCGTGGTCCGAGATGGCGGTGATGGTGGCCTTGCCCACACTGCGGGCCGTCACCTTGCCGTCGCCGTCCACAGTGGCCACACTGGGGTTGCTGCTCATCCAGACGATGAAGTAATAATCGCTCTGCCCACCGGTGTAAAGGTAGGCTTTGGGGCGCGGGTCGTCCGCCGTGATCTCCAGCTCCATCTCGGTCACTTCCAGCGCGAGCTTTGCGGAACGGTTCTCCGCGCGGGGCGCTGCCTGCGCCGCCAGCGGCGAGAGGGTCAGCGCTGCCCCCAGCAGCAGGGCACAGAGCGCCCGTCCCATCGGGTGAAAAGAATGTTTCATAGGGTCGAACGTCCCTCCTTTTTCGCTTCAAAGAATTGGAGTGCCGCACACAGGTACTTTTTCCGCGTCATGATCGTTCTCACTTTCGTTTCATTGTACACAGGATGCAAATTCTTTTCAAGCCGTTCGCCCTAAGAGTTCACAATTCGAGCCGCTTTTTGTGGAAACGCATAGTTTTTTGCAGCAAAAACTGTGCAAAAAATCCCATCCGGACCGTGTCTTTTATGCCGGTTCCTCCGTGTAATATTGGGCCTGCGCGTTCCACAGCTCATAGTATTTTCCGGCGGTGTCGGCCAGCAGGCGCTCGTGGGTGCCCTGCTGGATGACCTCGCCGTGGTCGAAGACAGCGATTTCATCGCAGAACTTGCAGGAGGACAACCGGTGGCTGATGTAGATGGCCGTTTTGTCCCCCGCGATCTCGTTGAACCTGGCGTAGATCTCCGCCTCGGCCACGGGGTCGAGCGCGGCGGTGGGTTCATCCAGGATGATGAAGGGCGCATCCTTGTACAAAGCCCGCGCGATGGCGATCTTCTGTGCCTCGCCGCCGGAGACGGTCACGCCGTTCTCGTCCAGCTCCTGATACAGCGCCGTGTCCAGCCCCTGCGGCATCGCCGCCAGCCGGTCGCGGAAGCCCGCCTTTTGCAGGCAGTCGGTCACGCGGGCGGCATCGTATCCGGTGCGGGCCGCGACATTCTGGCCCAGCGGGAGGGCCAGCAGCCGGAAATCCTGAAAGACGACCGAGAAGATGTCCATGTACTCGTCGTAGCGGTACTTCCGGATGTCGATCCCATTCAGCAGGATGACTCCCTCGGTGGGGTCGTACAGGCGGCAGAGCAGCTTGATGAAGGTCGTTTTGCCGCTGCCGTTCATCCCCACCACGGCCAGCCGCCCGCCGACCTTGAACTTCATGTTCAGGTGGCGCAGGGCGTACTGCGCGCTGCCGGGGTAGCGGAAGGAGACATCCCGGAACTCCACCGTATACTGGCGGTCGCTCCGCTTTTCGGTGGTCAGGCTGCCCTGATACATGTTGTTGGGCAGGTCGAGGTAATCGAAGATGTTTTTCATATAGACGCCGTTGATCTCCATCTCGGCCAGCATGTTCACAAGGGTGACGACGCCCTGGAACAGGTTGGCAGCCGCACCGAGGTACTGCGTCACGGCATCCAGACCGAACGCCCCGCCGCAGCCCTTGAGGCAGACGAAGAGATAGACCAGCCCCATCAGCAGCGCCGGCACCGCCGAGGAGGCCGACCGGAAGATTCCCATCGCGCCCCGGCGCAGCCTCGCGAAGGCATCCCACAGACCCACCATATAGCCGCTGACGACATTCTGGTACTGGTCGTACATCCGCAGGTCGGGGGCGTTCTTCGGCTCTTCCGGCAGGGTGAGCTGGACATGGAACATCCGGTTGCCCAGCTTTCCGGACTCCTGCAGCAGCGGCATATATTTGGCCGCCTGCCCCGCGAACACGGGCGACAGGCAGGCGGTGCAGACCATCACGGCCCAGAACGCCGCCAGAAACAGCGGGTGCCCCAGAAAGGCCAGCCGCCCATCCGGCACCGCCGCGGTGAACAGCCCCCAGCAGAGCACCACGCCGCCCAGGATCTGAAACAGTGCCGTGGCGATCTTTTCCACCAGCAAAATGCAGATCGTGCCGCCCGCACCCGATAGCCTGGCGTCCTGCTGGATCTGGCTGTACATGTCATAGACCCGCTGGCTGTCCTCATCCACGTAGTCGAGGGACATCTGCTTGTCCATATACGTTCGGGTCTGCCGCTGCCAGAGGTCGTCCGTTTCCGCTTCCTTCCAGTGGAACGCCGCCGCGCGCAGAAGGGTCAGCACGGCGGTCGTGCCCAGGGTCCAGAGCACCCAGACCATCAGCCGGTGCGGGTCCCGCCCGCCGGACAGTTCGCCCACCAGCTGGGCCGACAGCCAGACCGTGGCATAAGGGCTCAGCGCCGTGAGGGCGGCACTGGCAAAGGTGGCATAGAAAAACTTCGGCGACAGCTTCCAGAAGATGTTCCACTCCCGCCAGGCGTACCGGCACCCCTGCCGGATGGTGATCGTTTTGTTCGATGCGCTCATGCTTCGTTCTCCTCCCGGTAATACTGGCTCTGCACCTCAAACAGGTCGGCGTAGCCGCCGCCCCGTTTCAGCAGCTCTTCGTGGGTGCCCTCCTCGGCCACCCGGCCGTCCTTCAGATAGAGGATGCGGTCGCAGAAGCGGGTGGAGGCCAGCCGGTGCGAGATGAACAGGCTGGTCTTGCCTGCCGTCATCTCGTTGTATTTCTGGTAGATGTCGTTCTCGGCGATGGGGTCGAGCGCGGCGGTCGGTTCATCCAGCACCAGCACAGGCGCATCCTTATACAGCGCACGGGCCAGCATCAGCCGCTGGGTCTGCCCGCCGGACAGCTCGACGCCGTCTTCGTAGACCTCCCGGCCGATCTGTGTTTCCAGCTGTTTGGGCAGGCTCTGCACCTTTTCGGTCAGGCCCGCTTCGTCCAGGCAGTGCCAGACGCGGGCCTCGTCGATGCCGGTGCGGCACTGGGCCACGTTCTCGGCCACGGTGGCCGACAAAACCGAGAAATCCTGGAACACCGCCGCGAACAGCTTGTAATAATCCCGGCGGTTATACGGGCGGATGTCCTGCCCATTGAGCAGGACGCGGCCCTCGGTGGGGTCGAGGAAGCCGCAGAGCAGCTTGACCAGCGTGGTCTTGCCCGCACCGTTCAGGCCCACGATGGCGAGGTTCTCGCCGGGGCGGACGGTCAGGTCGAGCTTGTGGATGGTGTCCTTCTCCGCGCCGGGGTACCGGTAGCTGACCCCTTCGAGCCGCAGCTCATAGGGGGTGTCCAGCCGCTTTTCCAGCGGGAGGCCGTCCTCAAAGCGGAACGGTTCCGGATATTCGAGAAATTCCCGCACGGTAGAGATGTCGAGACACTGCTTGTGCAGTTTTGCAAACTTTTCCAGAATGCCGCTGACCCACTGGGCAAAACCGGTGGCCGCACCGAAATAGAGCAGGAATTGCGAGACCGGCAGGCCCTGTTCCAGTGTCAGCCAGATCAGGTAGGCATAGGCCGCGCCGTTGCGCGCCAGCAGCAGGGCCAGGTCGATGACATTGGCCCAGAGGTAGGCCGTCTCCCGCCGGAGAAGGAAGCCGTGGTAGAGCCGCATCGTGCTCTCCCAGAGTTCCTCCACCCACTCCCGCAGGCCGAAGATGCGGATATCCTTGCCGTACTGCCGGTCGGTGGCGACCTTCTGCACGTAGGCCAGCCGCTTCACATACCCGGCTTCCTCCTCGCGGTGGCGGTAGCCCCACTCGTTGATCCGCCGGGACGCCAGATAGCTGACGACCGATGTGGCGCAGACCAGCAGGCAGAGCCAGGCGTTCAGGCCGGACAACAGCAGCAGGTAGGCCCCGAAACCGAAGAGGTTGGTCAGGATCTCGCCCCAGCTCACCCAGAATGCTTCGACGGATTCATTGTTGGTGCATCCGGCCCGGTCGGCCTTGGCGCTCAGATCCAGGAAGCGCTTGTCCAGCAGGTTCGGGTAGGAGGTGCCGGCCCGCTTGCGGGCCGAGAGGTCCAGGATATCGACCCGGACGTTCATTTTCCCAAAGAGATTCCGTTCGCTCAGATAACTTTGCAGGAAGGTCAGTGCGACCAGCAGCACGGAAAAACCGCCAATGACCGCCAGCAGACGGCCCAGCGCCATCCCCTGTTCCAGCACCCGGAGCACCGCCGGGGCAAACAGCAGCTCCGCGATGGTCCTGCCCGCCGTGACCAGCGCCAGCGAGAGGCCGACCGTGAACACCGTCCAATGTCTGCCCCGCCATGCCACGCCCAGCATATAGGCCGTGATCTGCCAGAGGTCGTATTTGGGTTTTTGCTTCGTTTTGTTCGTTCCCGTTTCCATGTGGGATTCCCCTTTCGTTCGTCTGGGCCTATCCTACCACAAAAAATCGTCCCCGGCACAGATCGGGGACGAACGGTTCATTTTGGGGGATGAATTGCAATGGTTTCCTTGGTACAACGGAACACCTTCCAATTTCATACTTGCGGGATCAAAATTTCCGTCGTGAAGGCTCCATCCTCGCTGTTGCGGCTGAGGTAGCCGTCCAGCTTTTCGACGATGGCATCGATGCGCACCAGACCGAAGCCGTGGCCCTCGCCCTTGGTGGTGGCGAACCGCCCGGCAAGTTTTGTCTGCTTCTGGCTGGCCGTGAAGTTGGTGAACGAGATGTAGAGCTGGGTGCCCTTCATATCCAGATACACCCGGATGAGGCGCTCGGCTTCGGGCAGGGCGGCGCTGGCATCCATGGCGTTGTCGAACAGGTTGCCGAGGATGCAGCAGAGGTCCAGCTCGCTCATCTTCAGCCGGACCGGGATGTGGGCGTCGATCTGCACCGGGATGTTCCGGCTCTTCGCGAGGGAGATCTTGCTGTTGAGGATGGCATCCGCCATGGCGTTGCCCGTCTTGACCGCAAGGTCCACGGTGTTCAGGTCGGTGTCCAGCTGGTCAAGGTAGGCCCGGATGCCTTCCAGATCCCCCTGCGCCGCCAGGACCTTCATAGTCTGGATGTGGCCGCGGTAATCGTGCCGCCAGCCCCGCATCTGGAGGTACATGTTATCCACCTCTTTGTAATGCGTCTCGATAAGCTCCCGCTGGTAGGCTTCGATGCGGTGATCCAAAAGCCTTGAAAAAAGTTTCAGCATCTGTTTTTCCTTCCTCTGCCTCATGTCCTCTCGATGATAGCCCGGTTCAGCGGCTCATAGCTGCCGCGCGGCAGAGGCAGCACTGTGCCGTCCGCCAGAACGACCTCCTTTTTGGTCACGCGGCGGATCTGCTTCAGGTTCAGGATCATCCCCCGCCCCACCCGGAAGAACTGCTCGTCCAGCTCCGCCTCGAACTCGGCCAGCGTCCGCTTGAGGGTATAGTCCTGCCTGGCGTGGACGGTCACATAGTTCTGGTGCACGTCCAGATACCGCACCTCGTACAGCGGCAGACGGATCATCTCGCCGGAACGTTCGAGGTTCAGGCAGCGCTCGTTCCGGCGGTGCTTCTCCCACGCGCGGTCGAGCACGGCACAGAGCTTTTCGGGGCGGACCGGCTTCATCAGGTAATGGAGCGCGGCCACGTCGTAGCCCTCAGCGATGTAATCCGAGT
>ENA-UEQL01002544-UEQL01002544.1-human-gut-metagenome-genome-assembly--contig:-NODE-2544-length-12081-cov-6.315062_pt1 | contig 12081 bp, 6 predicted proteins | sample MGYA00242905_ERZ507926 | MGnify/ENA primary metagenome ERZ507926 (study PRJEB26167, sample SAMN06115531) | human gut metagenome | host: Homo sapiens | place: China:Henan | collected 2015-09-09 | study...
CGAAGGTCTGGTACTCAACGTGAGCGGTGTTGATGGTGATACCACGCTCGCGCTCTTCGGGAGCCTTATCGATGGAGCTGTAATCGGTGTAGTCAGCACCGCCCTGGAGGGCGAGGAACTTGGTGATCGCAGCGGTCAGGGTGGTCTTACCATGGTCGATATGACCGATGGTACCAATGTTTACGTGGGGCTTGGTACGCTCGAATTTCTGCTTAGCCATTAGAGTGATCCTCCTATGAATAAATTTCGTTGTTTACCGGTGTCGTTTACATACACCAGTATTTTACCGTAAAATGCGGTATTTTGCAATACCTTTTTATCAGGCGCGGTTCGTGCGCTGGTTGATGATCTTCTCCTGAATGTTCTTCGGGATCTCGATATAATGCGCGGGCTCCATCGTGTACTGGCCACGGCCCTGCGTGCAGGAGCGGAGGTCAGTCGCGTAGCCGAACATCTCAGCCAGAGGAACGAAAGCGTCGATCTGCTGCGCGCCGCTGCGGGCCTCGAAGCCCTGGATCTGACCACGGCGGGAGTTGAGGTCGCCGATCACGTCGCCCATGTACTCGTCGGGGACGATGACGCAGACCTTCATGATCGGCTCGAGCAGCGTCGGGCCGGCCTTCTGGCAGGCCTCCTTGAAGGCCATGGAGCCGGCGATCTTGAACGCCATTTCAGAGGAGTCGACCTCGTGATAAGAACCATCGTACAGCGTGACCTTGACATCGACGACCGGGTAACCGGCGAGAACACCGGAGAGCATGGCGCCCTGAATACCGGCATCGATCGCGGGAACGTATTCCTTGGGGATCGCGCCGCCGACGAGGGCGTTGACAAACTCGTAACCCTTGCCGGACTCGTTGGGCTCGACATGGATCTTGACGTGACCGTACTGACCCTTACCACCGCTCTGACGGGCGTACTTGGTATCCTGATCGACAGCCTTGGTGATGGTCTCCTTGTAGGCGACCTGAGGAGCGCCGACATTCGCCTCGACCTTGTACTCACGGAGCAGGCGGTCGACAATGATCTCCAGATGGAGCTCACCCATACCGGCGATGATGGTCTGACCCGTCTCTTCGTCGGTGTAGGTGCGGAACGTGGGGTCTTCCTCGGCCAGCTTCATCAGCGCAACGCCCATCTTCTCCTGACCGGCCTTGGTCTTGGGCTCGATGGCGACGCGGATCACGGGCTCGGGGAATTCCATGGACTCCAGAATGATCGGAGCCTTTTCATCGCAGAGCGTATCACCGGTGGTGGTGTTCTTGAGGCCGATGACGGCGCAGATGTCGCCGGCGTAGCAGCACTCGATATCCTCGCGGTGGTTGGCGTGCATCTGCAGGATGCGGCCGATGCGCTCTCTCTGATGCTTGGTGGAGTTGAGAACGGCGGTACCGGTATTCAGAATACCGGAGTACACGCGAACGAAGGACAGTCGGCCGACGAACGGGTCGGTCGCGATCTTGAACGCAAGACCGGAGAACGGAGCGTTATCGTCCGCGTGACGGACATCTTCTTCACCGGTATCGGGGTTCACACCGTCGATCGCGGGGATATCCACGGGGGACGGCATGTAGTCGACGATCGCGTCCAGCAGCTTCTGAACGCCCTTGTTCTTGTAAGAGGTACCGCAGGTGACAGGAACCATCTTATTGTCGATGGTGGCCTGACGGATGGTCTTGCGGATGAGGTCCTGAGGAACGGGCTTCTCTTCGAGCGCCAGCTCCATGATCTCGTCGTTCAGGTCGGCGCAAGCGTCAACGAGCTTGGTGCGATACTCCTGAGCGAGCTCGAGCATGTCCTCGGGGATCTCCTCGACGCGCATGTCCTTGCCGAGCTCGTCGTAGTAGATATCAGCGTCCATCTCCACCAGGTCGATGATGCCCTTGAAGGTATCTTCAGAGCCGATCGGCAGCTGGATGGGGACAGCGTTGCACTTGAGACGGTCGTGGATCATGTGCAGAACGTTGTAGAAGTCCGCGCCCATGATGTCCATCTTGTTGACGTAGATCATGCGGGGGACCTTGTAGTTATCGGCCTGACGCCACACAGTCTCAGACTGGGGCTCAACGCCGCCCTTGGCGCAGAGAACGGTCACAGAGCCGTCCAGAACGCGCAGGAAGCGCTCGACCTCAACGGTGAAGTCGACGTGGCCCGGGGTGTCGATGATGTTCAAGCGGGTCTGCGGGAACTGATTCTTGCTGCCCTTCCAGTAGCAGGTGGTGGCAGCGGAGGTGATGGTGATACCACGCTCCTGTTCCTGAGCCATCCAGTCCATCGTGGCGGTACCGTCGTGGGTCTCGCCGATCTTGTAGTTGACGCCGGTGTAGTACAGAATACGCTCGGTAGTCGTGGTCTTGCCAGCGTCGATATGGGCCATGATGCCGATATTTCTGGTGTTTTCCAGAGAGACTTTTCTTGCCATAATTCTCTCGTTCCTCCGTTACCAGCGGAAGTGGGCGAATGCCTTGTTGGATTCGGCCATCTTGTGGGTATCTTCGCGTTTCTTCACGGCGCTGCCGCTGTTGTTGGCAGCATCCATGATCTCGCCGGCCAGGCGCTCGGCCATGGTGCGCTCACCACGGGCACGGGCATAGGCCGTCAGCCAACGCAGACCGAGGGTCTGACGACGGGCGGGACGGACCTCCATCGGCACCTGATAGGTGGCACCGCCGACGCGGCGGGACTTGGTCTCCAGGCTGGGCATGATATTCTCCATGGCCTGGTTGAAAACATCGAGAGGCTCGTTGCCGGTCTTGTCCTTGATCATGTCGAACGCGCTGTAGACGACCTTCTGGGCGACGCCCTTCTTGCCGTCGAGCATCACGCTGTTGACGAGCTTGGTCACCAGGACGCTGTTGTACATAGGATCGGGCAGAACTTCTCTCTTGGGAACATTACCTCTTCTGGGCACTTTGCTTCCCTCCTTCTTATAATTTAGAAATCATAGGTACTCGCGAATGGGGCTCTCCCCCATCGTGTTCCGGCCTGCCAAAGAGGTGAATGACACAAAAATATATATCAAACCTTTTCGGCAAAGCTCATTTCAAGGTCGCAGCCTTACTTCTGCTTCGGGCGCTTGGCGCCGTACTTGGAACGGGACTGCATACGGCCCTGCACGCCCTGAGCGTCCAGAGTGCCGCGGATGATGTGGTAACGCACACCAGGGAGGTCCTTCACACGGCCGCCGCGGATCATGACCACAGAGTGCTCCTGCAGGGAATGACCAACGCCGGGGATGTAAGCGGTGACCTCATAGCCATTGGTGAGGCGGACACGGGCGATCTTACGAAGAGCGGAGTTCGGCTTCTTCGGGGTCGCAGTACGAACTGCGGTGCAAACGCCACGCTTCTGGGGAGAGGCGAGGTCGGTCTCCTTGTTCTTCAGCGTGTTAAGACCATACTGCAGAGCCGGGGAGTTGGACTTGTAAGTCGACTGCTGTCTGCCCTTGCGAACCAACTGGTTAAAAGTAGGCATTCTTGTTTCTCCTTTCCTGAAATGATGTGATATATATTTTTTACAGGATATCGGTAAAATATCCCGAAAAAACCATATTTATCCGTTCAGGAGCGTTACGACCGCGGCGCCGACGGCGATGCCGGCCGCGCTGCCGAGCTGCGCCATCGTGAAGTCCCGCTCTACGGGGACCGACGCGCAGGCGTCCTCGACCCGTCCGGTCACAGCGGGGTCTGCGTCGCAGGCAAGAAAGACCTTTCGGGCTCTTCCCTCGCGCAGCGCGCGGAGCGATTGCTTCACGCCGACGACCTTTTGGGCGGTGCTGAGCTCTTCTAACACGGCACGCCCTCCTCACGGCATAACAAAATCCGCGAAACAGTCTCGCGCAAGGTAGAATTATAGCATAGTTGTCCCCCACCGTCAAGCGATATTTGCTCTTCGCGGCCTAAAATTTTCTCTGAAATGTACGATTTTTTCATTTTCTTTTCGGTACTAATGTATAAAGGAAGAGCCGACCGGTGCGGTCGGCTCTTCTTCTGCGATATTTAGACCTCTTCAGAACTCTCGCTCGCCTCAGTCGAGGCGGCCTCGGAGGCCGTTTCGGCGGCTTCGCCGTCATACGGCTCTGCCGCGGTCTCCTCCTCGACCGGCTTTTCGCGGTCGGGGACGATCTCCTCGGCGAACTCGCGGTAGGCGTTCAGGCCCGCGCCGGCGGGAATGAGCTTACCGATGATGACGTTCTCCTTCAGGCCGAGCAGATGGTCGACCTTGCCCTTGATGGCGGCCTCGGTGAGCACCTTGGTGGTCTCCTGGAAGGACGCGGCGGAGAGGAAGGAATCGGTGGCGAGGGACGCCTTGGTGATACCCATGAGGAGCTGGGTGGCCTCAGCCTCACGCAGCGGCTCGCCGGTCTCGGCATTGACCTCGCCGGCGGCATTGCGGCGCGCAATGTCCTCGTTGGCGTCCATCAGCTCCAGAACGTCGACCATCGCGCCGGAGAGCAGGTTGGTGTCGCCGGATTCCTCCACGCGCACCTTGCGCATCATCTGGCGGACGATGACCTCGATATGCTTATCGTTGATGTCAACGCCCTGCTGACGGTAGACCTTCAAAACCTCCTGAATGAGGTAGTTGTGAACGGCGGAAGCGCCGCGGATGCGCAGCACGTCGTGCGGGTTGAGCGCGCCCTCCTGCAGCTGGCAGCCCTTTTCGATCACGTCGCCGTCCTTCACGCGCAGACCGGTGTGCGGCACGGAGTAGGTGCGGGTGTCGCCGTCGTCGGCGGTCACGATGATGTTCAGCAGGCTGCCCTTCGTGGCCTCCTCGAACCTGACCTTACCGGCGATTTCGGAAAGCGTCGCCATCTTCTTGGGACGGCGCGCCTCGAACAGCTCCTCAACACGCGGAAGACCCTGCGTGATGTCGCCGCCGGCAACGCCGCCGGTGTGGAAGGTACGCATCGTCAGCTGCGTGCCGGGCTCGCCGATGGACTGGGCGGCAATGATGCCGACCGCCTCGCCGGGGCCGACGGGCTTGCTGGTCGCCAGGTTCATGCCGTAGCACTTGGCGCACACGCCGGAATGGGCGCGGCAAGTCAGGACGGTGCGGATCTCGACCTCGTGAATGTCGAACTTCTCAAGCAGGTCGGCGTCGGAGGCGTCCATCATGTGATCCTTGGAGATCAGCACCTCGTCGGTGCCGGGCTTGAGGATGTCATGGACGGGATAGCGGCCGTGGATGCGCTCGGAGAACTTCTCGATGACCTGACCGTTCTCGCTGATCTCGCTGGCGATGATGCCGCGGTCCGCGCCGCAGTCGTCGGAGCGGATGATGACGTCCTGGCAGACGTCGACCATGCGGCGGGTGAGGTAACCGGAGTCCGCGGTACGCAGCGCCGTATCGGCCAGGCCCTTACGGGCGCCGCGGCTGGAGATGAAGTATTCCAGCACGGACAGACCCTCGCGGAAGTTTGCCTTGATGGGGATCTCGATGGTCTTACCGGCGGTGTTGGCCATCAGGCCGCGCATACCGGTCAGCTGACGGATCTGCTTCATGGAGCCACGGGCGCCGGAGTCCGCCATCATGAAGATGGGGTTGTAGCGGTCCATGTTCTTCTGCAGGGCGTCGGTAACGTCGGCGGTGGTCTTTTCCCACTCGGCGACGACCGCGCGGTAGCGCTCGTTCTCGGTCATGAAGCCCATCTTGAACTGGTCCTCGATGTCCACGACGCGCTGCTCGGTCTCGGCGATGAGGGTGTACTTCTCGTCGGGGATGGTCATATCCGCGATGGAGATGGTGATGGCGGCGATGGTGGAGTTGTGGTAGCCGGTCGACTTGATGTTGTCGAGCACTTCGGCGGCGACGGTGAAGCCGTGCTTCTTGATGGTGCGGTCAACGATCTTGCCCAGCTGCTTCTTACCGCAGGTGAACGTGATCTCGTAATCGAAGTAATGCTCGGTGGGGTTGCCGTTCTCGTCCACGCGCTCGACAAAGCCGAGGTCCTGCGGGATGTTGTGGTTGAACACGATGCGGCCGATGGTCGTGTCGACGATCTTGTGGCCCATCGTGCCGTCCGGCAGCTCCTTCTCCACGCGCACGCGGATGGGCTGGTGGGTACCGATGAGGTGGTCCTTGAAGGCGAGCATCGCCTCGTCCTCGTCGCGGTAGACGTTGAGGTGCGTGTTCGCGCGCTCCTCGTCGGTCAGCTCGCTCAGGCTCTTGCCGGCGAGGGAGAAATCGACGTTGGACGGCCAGAACTCGTCGTTGTCGAGCTGGCTCACGCCGTTTTCAAAGCGGTCGAAGGTGAGGTAGTAGGAGCCGAGCACCATATCCTGCGTCGGAACGGTGACGGGGCCGCCGTCCTGCGGACGCAGGAGGTTGTTGGCGGAGAGCATGAGGATGCGGGCCTCGGCCTGCGCCTCGGCGGACAGAGGAACGTGAATGGCCATCTGGTCGCCGTCGAAGTCCGCGTTGAACGCGGTGCAGTTCAGCGGGTGCAGCTTGAGCGCGCGGCCCTCGACGAGCACCGGCTCGAACGCCTGGATACCGAGGCGGTGGAGCGTCGGCGCGCGGTTGAGCATGACGGGGTGATCCTTGATGACGAAGTCCAGCGCGTCCCAGACCTCCGGACGGCCCTTATCGACCATCTTCTTGGCGGACTTGATGTTGTTGGCGGCGCCGTCCTCCACGAGCTTCTTCATGATGAACGGGCGGAACAGCTCGAGCGCCATTTCCTTCGGCACGCCGCACTGATAGATCTTCAGCTCGGGGCCGACGCAGATAACGGAACGTCCGGAATAGTCGACGCGCTTGCCGAGCAGGTTCTGACGGAAGCGGCCCTGCTTGCCCTTGAGCATATCGCTCAGGCTCTTGAGCGCGCGGTTGTTCGCGCCGGTGACGGCGCGGCCGCGGCGGCCGTTGTCAATCAGGGCGTCCACAGCCTCCTGCAGCATACGCTTTTCGTTGCGCACGATGATATCGGGGGCCTTGAGCTCCATGAGCCTCTTGAGGCGGTTGTTGCGGTTGATGACGCGGCGGTAGAGGTCGTTCAGATCGCTGGTCGCGAAGCGGCCGCCGTCGAGCTGGACCATCGGGCGGATCTCCGGCGGGATGACGGGCAGCACGTCGATGATCATCCACTCGGGCTTGTTGCCGCTCAGGCGGAAGGCGTCCACGACCTCCAGGCGCTTGACAATGCGCGCCTTTTTCTGACCGCTCGCACCCTTGAGCTCGGCGTGGAGCTGCTCGGAGAGCGCTTCGAGGTCGATCTGCTGCAGGAGCTTCTTGACGGCCTCGGCGCCCATGCCGGCGTCGAAATCGTCCTCATACTTCTCGCGCATATCGCGATACTCTTTTTCACTGAGGATCTGGTTGCGGATCAGCGGCGTCTCGCCGGGGTCGGTGACGATATAGGCCGCGAAGTACAGCACCTTTTCCAAAATGCGGGGGCTGATGTCGAGCAGCAGGCCCATGCGGGAGGGGATGCCCTTGAAGTACCAGATGTGGGAAACGGGCGTCGCCAGCTCGATGTGGCCCATGCGCTCGCGGCGCACCTTCGCGCGGGTGACCTCGACGCCGCAGCGGTCGCAGATCTTGCCCTTGTAGCGGATCTTCTTATACTTGCCGCAGTGGCACTCCCAGTCCTTGGTGGGCCCGAAAATGCGCTCACAGAACAGGCCGTCCCGTTCCGGCTTCAGCGTGCGGTAGTTGATGGTCTCGGGCTTCTTGACCTCGCCGTAGGACCACTCGCGGATCATCTCCGGAGAAGCGATGCCGATCTTGATGGCGTCAAAGGTTGCGTAACTCATTGTTCAGCTCCTCCTCTTTCTCAAAATTCATCATCGTCGTCAATGTCATCAAAGGAAGCGTCCACTTCCTCGTCACTGACGTAATCGAAGCCTGCGTCGGCCAGCTCATCCTCGTCGGCATAGCGGTTCTGCCGGTCGTTGTCGGCATCCATACGGGCCAGGTTGAAGGTGTCCATGGCGTCCTCGTCGTCCTTCAGCTCGATCTGGTTGCCGTCCTTATCCAGCACCTGGATATCCAGGCACAGGGACTGCAGCTCCTTCACCAGCACCTTGAAGGATTCGGGCACGCCGGGAGTGGGCACGTTGTGGCCCTTGACGATGGACTCGTAGGTGCGGACACGGCCGGTAACGTCGTCGGACTTGACGGTCAGGATCTCCTGCAGGGTATAAGCAGCGCCGTAAGCCTCCAGGGCCCACACTTCCATTTCGCCGAAGCGCTGGCCGCCGAACTGAGCCTTGCCGCCCAGAGGCTGCTGAGTGACCAGAGAGTAGGGGCCGGTGGAACGGGCATGGATCTTATCATCGACCAGGTGATGCAGCTTGAGGTAGTACATATAACCGACGGTAACGCGGTTGTCGAACTTCTCGCCGGTACGGCCGTCATAAACGGTGGTCTTGCCGTCGCGGTCCAGCTCGATCTTGGAGAAGTCGATGATGTGGCCCTTCTCACCCATGATCTTGGGCAGCTTGGTGGGATAAGCCGGAGCGTTCTCACCATGCCACATCTCGCGGGCGGTGTCGAAGGTGTCACCGATGTCGTTCTCACGGGCAGAGTCGAACACGGGGGTCATGACCTTGATGCCGCAGGCCTTGGCTGCATAGCCCAGGTTGACTTCCAGCACCTGACCGATGTTCATACGGGAAGGCACGCCCAGGGGGTTCAGCACGATGTCCAGCGGGGTGCCGTCGGGCAGGTAGGGCATGTCCTCCTGCGGCAGGATGCGGGAAACGACACCCTTGTTGCCGTGACGGCCTGCCATCTTATCGCCAACGCTGATCTTGCGCTTCTGGGCGATGTAGCAGCGCACGACCTCGCGCACGCCGGGCTGCAGCTCGTCGCTGTTCTCCGGGGTGAACACCTTGACGTCCACGATGATGCCGTAAGCGCCGTGGGGCACACGCAGGGAGGTATCACGCACTTCGCGTGCCTTCTCGCCGAAGATGGCGCGCAGCAGGCGCTCCTCGGCGGTCAGCTCGGTCTCGCCCTTCGGGGTGACCTTGCCGACCAGAATATCGCCGCTCTTGACCTCGGCACCGATGCGGATGATGCCGCGCTCGTCCAGATCCTTCAGAGCGTCCTCCGAGACGTTGGGGATATCACGGGTGATCTCCTCGGGTCCCAGCTTGGTGTCGCGGGACTCCGTCTCGTACTCTTCAATATGAATGGAGGTATACACGTCCTCGCGCACGATCTTCTCGTTCAGCAGGACGGCGTCCTCGTAGTTGTAACCTTCCCAGGTCATGAAGCCGATCAGGGCGTTCTTGCCCAGAGAGATCTCGCCGTTGCGCATGGCAGGGCCGTCGGCCAGCACCTGACCGGCCTTGACGCTCTCGCCCACTTCCACGATGGGGCGCTGGTTGATGCAGGTGCCTGCGTTGGAGCGGGCAAACTTGACCAGAGCGTAATCCTCCAGCTCACCCTTGGTGTTGCGGACCACCACATGGTCGGCATCCATCTTCTCCACGATACCGTCGTTCTTGGCCAGAACTGCAGTGCCGGAGTCGGTAGCTGCCTTGTACTCCATACCGGTAGCAACGATGGGCTGCTGGGTGACCATCAGAGGCACTGCCTGACGCTGCATGTTGGAACCCATCAGAGCACGGTTACAGTCATCGTTCTCCAGGAAGGGGATGCAGGCGGTAGCAACAGAGACCATCATTCGCGGAGAAACGTCCATGTAATCGACTTTCTCTGCATCAATTTCAAGGATCTCGTCGCGGCGGCGGGCAGACACACGGGGACGGATGAAGTGCTTGCCCTCATCCAGCGGCTCGTTGGCCTGTGCCACAACGTACTCGTCCTCGACGTCAGCGGTCATATACTCGACCTCGTCGGTGACGACCTGTTCCTTCAGGTTGCCGTTCTCGTCATAGATCTTCTTGACCTTGCGGTACGGAGCTTCCACGAAGCCGTACTCGTTGATCTTGGCGTAAGATGCCAGATAGGAGATCAGACCGATGTTGGAACCTTCGGGCGTCTCAATCGGGCACAGACGGCCATAGTGGGTATAATGAACGTCGCGGACTTCGAAGCCTGCGCGGTCACGGGACAGACCGCCGGGGCCCAAAGCGGACAGACGGCGCTTATGGGTCAGCTCAGACAGCGGGTTGTTCTGGTCCATGAACTGAGACAGTGGGCTGGAACCGATGAACTCACGGATGGCAGCCACAACCGGGCGGATGTTGACCAGGCTCTGCGGGGTGATCTCGCCGGATTCCTGGTTCTGCAGGGTCATGCGCTCGCGCACAACGCGCTCCATACGGGCAAAGCCGATGCGGAACTGGTTCTGCAGCAATTCGCCAACGCTGCGCACGCGGCGGTTGCCCAAGTGGTCGATTTCATCGGTCACGCCGATGCCATGGTCAAGGCCCAGCAGGTAGTTGACGGAAGCAAAGATATCGTCAACGGTAACGGTGCGGCTGATGAGCTTATCATGATTCTTGGTCAGCAGTTCTTTCTGCTCTTCCGGATCGGATGTAGCATCCAGAATCTTACGGATTTCGGCGAAGGAAGCGCGCTCGTTGATGCCGCATTCCTTCACGTCAAAGCTGAAGAAACTCTGGGCATCGACACAGCCGTTGGAGAACACGATCACATTGATCGGATCCTGGCCCTTGCGCTCCACGATAACAGTAACGCGGGAAACACCGGCGTTATCAATTTCAACAGCCTTTTCGTGGCTGATGCGCTCGCCCTTGGCGGCCAGCAGTTCGCCGGTCAGCGGGGCAATGATGTCCTCGGCAGTCTTATAGCCCGCAATACGGCGGGACAGGCACAGCTTGTTGTTCATCTTGAAGCGGCCAAAACGAGCCAGGTCGTAACGGCGCGGATCAAAGAACAGCAGGTTGATGTGGCTGCGGGAGCTTTCCACCGTCGGCGGCTCGCCGGGGCGCAGCTTGCGGTAGCACTCCAGCAGGGCTTCCTCTGTGGAATGGGTGATATCCTTTTCCAGGGTGGCGTTGATTTTGGGTTCAGAATCGCCGAAGTACTGGCGGATCTGCTCATCGGTGCCAAGACCCAGTGCGCGCAGGAAGGTAGTAACCGGCAGCTTGCGGTTTTTATCAATGCGCACATAATATACATCGGAAGAATCGGTTTCGTATTCCAGCCATGCGCCGCGGTTGGGGTTCATGGTTGCGGTGAAAAGGTCCTTGCCGGTACGGTCCTTGCTGGAAGCATAGAACACGCCGGGCGAACGAACCAGCTGGCTGACGATAACACGTTCTGCACCGTTGGAGATGAAAGTGCCGGAATCCGTCATGAGCGGGAAATCGCCCATGAAAATTTCCTGTTCCTTCACTTCGCCGGTGCTTTTGTTCAACAGGCGCGCAGTGACATAAAGCGGCGCAGCATACGTTGCGTCACGCTCTTTACATTCTTTAATGGTATATTTGGGGTGCTTGTCCAGACGGTAATCGACAAATTCCAGCGAGAGATTCCCGGTGTAATCCTCGATCGCGTCAATGTCGTGGAACACTTCGCGCAGGCCCTCGTCCAGGAACCAGTTATAAGAGTTTTTCTGGATCTCGATGAGGTTGGGCATGCCAATCACTTCGTTGATGCGGGAAAAGCTCATTCTGGAGGTTCGACCGTTTTGTACGGGCTTGACCTTTACCATAAAATGCGACCACTCCTATTCCGTTCAGATTTGTTTTTGGCAAAAGCGCTCCGCCGAAGCAATGATTTTCTTGGAACATTCGTCGTTTTTAACAAAGTTTGAAAAAACGCGAAAAAATCAAAATTCCTTTAGGGCGCTCTATTCCATTTTGTGATACTATGCCAGTATACCAGCCAAAAAGCTGATTGTCAAGGGCTCTTTTGGCATTTTGTGTGTTTTTTTATCAGGCAATTGAACGCCCGGCTGCGTGTCACATTTCTTTTGGCAAAGTGCTATTTTTACATTTCTTCTGCCACTTGACAAATCCTTGAAATGCCGCTAATTGGCACAATGCCCAATTACCTTGTGTGTTTTTTGTACGGGTTGCAGCCTGCGTTTTTTCTGCATTTTCCCGGTTTTTACGCTTTGCAAACAAAAAGTGCCCTTCCCGCCGTTATCCGTGTGCAGGGTGGGCACTCGTCTGTTTTTGGTGTTATGCGTTT
>ENA-UEQL01002545-UEQL01002545.1-human-gut-metagenome-genome-assembly--contig:-NODE-2545-length-12080-cov-5.066567_pt1 | contig 12080 bp, 16 predicted proteins | sample MGYA00242905_ERZ507926 | MGnify/ENA primary metagenome ERZ507926 (study PRJEB26167, sample SAMN06115531) | human gut metagenome | host: Homo sapiens | place: China:Henan | collected 2015-09-09...
AAAATAGATATCCGGGAGAGATCCTTGCTGTCCAACGGGGAGACGGTATATCCGGCTGGATTTCATTGTACGGTGAAGGATGTTGCTGCATGGATCGAATTTGATTTCCGCAGTTTTGGGTGCAGAAAGTGAAAGAATTCTCCTGCTGGTCTCCGTATCTTTTTACCGGAGTGGGATATCTCGGAGCCGGCGATGAGAGTAGTGTTTCTATCCCTTGGGGCATCGGAGTAAAGTTTAATCTTTACCGACAATGGTCATGTGGGGGCGAATGGAGTACCCGGAAATTGTTTACCGATAAAATAGATCAGGTGTACGATCTCCGGGGGGGACGGAAGAGACTGATTTTGTAATAAAGATTGTTTTTTTGCGGGAGGAATTACGGTATCTTATCGTTTTCCATTGAACCCAGAATGTCACTTTTGAGTGAAAAACAGAATAATAATGCAAGATATTAAAGAAGAAATTATAGCAGCGGGCTTGCCGGAACATATCGCGATTATCATGGACGGCAACGGACGCTGGGCGGAACAAAGAGGCTTAGACCGGGTATATGGACACAAACAGGGGGTGGATACGGTGAAGTCGGTTGTAGAAGCTAGTGGGGAAATCGGTTTGAAATACCTTACTTTATATACCTTTTCTATAGAAAACTGGAATCGTCCCAAAGCCGAAGTTGATGCGCTGATGGGGTTGATGACCGATGCGATTATCCGCGAAACGCCCGAATTGATGCGGCAGAAAGTGCGGGTGAAAGTGATCGGGAATACCGGTGATTTGCCGGAAGAGGTATGGCATAAGTTGGAAGGGCTGATTCACAGGACGGCTGCAAATACAGGAGTGACCTTGGTGCTGGCTTTAAGTTATGGAGCCCGTTGGGAAATTGTCTGCACGCCGGAGGAGCTTGACGAAAGAATGGAGGAGTTGTTCCGTGCCTACGAAAAGTAAGCTGGTCTATCTTCCTTCCGCTCAACATGACTTTGAGGAGATCGTAAAGTATCACATCACGGAGGCGGGGACTCCCTACGCGCGGAAAATCTACGGTACAATGAAAACGGCCATAAACCGTCTGCGAGATTTCCCGCTGATGGGCCAGACACATCCAGACCCGATCCTCGCCGCAAACGGATACCGAAAACTGGTTTTGACAAAAACCTATGTGGCGGTCTACAAAGTGATCGGCGACACCGTCTATATTTACGCCATTGTCAATGGCACGACAGACTATCCCCGCCTTTTGAAGTGATCACCGCTTTGGGATGAAGAATATGTCGACAGAAAACAAGTATTTAGCAAAGACGGAATCCTTGCAAAAAGAATTGGAGCCGGTGTGCCGGGTTATCACGGAGACAGTCAAAGCCGAGGCGATTTATCTCTTTGGCTCCCGTGCTTATGGTACGCCAACCGATGATAGTGACTACGATTTGTGCGTCATTATCCCGGAAAAGTCCATGCGTCCGGTGGATGCGGTCAAGGCGATCCGCCGCGCGCTCCTGCCGCTGCAAACCATGTCTTTGGATATACTCGTATACCGTGCCGATACATTCTTCCGCCGCGCGCAAGGCGCGACTATGGAGCGCAAAATCAAGCGGGACGGCATCCCCCTATACGAAAACTTCTCCCACAAATCATAATACCAATTATTGCGACAAGGCCGTCGCCCACCTGGGTGGCGGCTTTCTGCATTTTCGGAGGTGAGCGAAGATATTTATTTGGAACTTTGTTGCCGCGACAGTTTTGGATCAGCTGGTGGACTGGATCTACGGGCAGATCGTAGGCTTTCTCGGCAATTTCTTTGCCCTCATGGGCAATATGGGCGTGGAACTTTTTGAACTGGAATGGGTCAGCGCCATCATTCTCTTTTTCTCCCGCCTTGCCTGGGCGCTGTTCGCTGTCAGCGTGGTAGTCTGCGCTTTTGAGTGCGGCATTGAATACTCCACCGGCAGAGGAAATCTCCAGCAGTGCGGGATGAATATCATCAAGGGCTTTCTGGCGGTAAGCCTCTTCACCGTTGTCCCTGTCCGGCTCTATGCTTTGTCGGTGTCGCTGCAGGGAACCTTTTCCGCAGGGCTCACCGGCTATGGACGGAGCATTGGCGAGGTGGGACAGGACATCATCACCGAACTCAGCGAGATACAGACACTTGCCGATGTGGTGAACAGCTCCCACTTCGGACTTGGTATTATCACAAGTCCTATCATGCTACTGTTCTGCATTATCCTTATGGGCTATGCGGTGCTGAAGGTGTTTTTTGCCAACCTGAAACGCGGGGGCATCCTGCTCATCCAGATCGCGGTGGGCAGCCTCTATATGTTCAGCGTTCCGCGTGGCTATCTGGATGGATTCATGGGCTGGATGCGGCAGGTCATCGGCTTGTGCCTGACCGCCTTTCTCCAGTCCACCATACTCATTGCGGGACTCATGGTGTTCAAGGATCACGCGCTGATGGGCGTGGGACTCATGCTCTCGGCGGGAGAGGTGCCCCGCATCGCCGGCAGCTTCGGTCTGGACACCACAACAAAGGCCAATATTATGAGCGCCGTTTATACGGCACAGTCCGCGGTGAATGTGACGAGAACCATCGCCGCGGCAATCAAATAAAAGGGTGTGTATGAAATGACACAGTCAACAAGAAAACTTACGATGGGGAGCTTGTTCGATGGCATCTCCGGTTTCCCTCTGGCTTCGGTGCGATGCGGCATCGAGCCGATCTGGGCCAGCGAGATCGAGCCGTTCCCCATACTGGTATCAAAGATCCGTTTCCCTCGCATGGAGCAGATGGGAGACATCACAAAGCTGAACGGCGCGTATCTGCCGCCTGTGGATATTATCTGCGGAGGCAGCCCGTGCCAGGACTCAGCGTGGCCGGAATGCGCGCCGGATTGAACGGTGCGCGTTCCGGCCTCTTTATGGAACAAATACGGATCATTCAGGAGATGCGAGATGCAGACAGAAAATCTGGAAGGACAGGAATCCATATTCGGCCGAGATTCGGGATTTGGGAAAATGTCGTCGGCGCTCTCTCAAGTGGGCGGGACGCTGAAACGGGTCAAAAAAAGCCTGGGGCGGATTTTCAAAAAGTCCTCGAAGCGTTCCTCCAGGTTGAAGAACCATACCTTCATGCTGTTAGACCTGAGGCCGGGCGCTGGGAATATGCTGGGGGCATATTGGGAGTACGATCCTCCGTGGCTTGGATCGTTTGGGACGCCCAACACTTCGGAGTGCCCCAAAGACGCCGTCGAGTGTTCCTTGTGGCAGATTTTGCAGGCTACAGCGCCATCCCGATACTCGCTATCCCAGACAGCGTGCCTGGGTATCCTGCGCCGCGCAGCCTGCCGCGGCAAATCGCTGCCACCCTTATTGGAAGCAGCTTTGCGTATGCAGGCAGGGCTTGACCCGCCCGCGCCCATATCCGGCGAAGCGAAAGCTTATCATATCAACCAACGCAGCGAAGGCATTGACCTGGACGGTGTGTCCGGCGCTCTGATGGCGACGCAGAACCTTCAAATGCAGACCTTTATCACAAATCCCGGCATCAATCAGAACGACTTGCAAAAGCGGATGGCTTTTGCCGCCAATCAGCGGGATGAGGTGCGGGATCTGCACGATGTGGCAGGCGCGCTGCAGGCTCAGCCGGGGATGAAACAGCAAACCTTTGTCGCTGGATTTTCTGCTGGAGCTGGCGCGAGCGCCGGGACCATTGGATATCAGGAGGACGTAGCGCCCACGCTGAAAGGCAGCCCCAGCGGGAACTGTATGCCCAGCATCCTCTGCATCAATGATCAGGGTGGGCAGATCATGGAGTGCAGCGAAAATGTCACCGGAACCCTGCGGGCACAGGAACACGGGCACCAGCCTCTGGTGCTGCGTCCGACAGGGCCCAAAGTTTATGAAAACCACGGCATTGACGGAAGATACACGGGGCCGCACGATGTAGCCCCCACCATGTCCGCCCGCTATGGGACCGGAGGGAACAACATTCCCCTTGTACAGCAGGAGGAGGTCATCTGCATTGCAGGCAACGCCATTGACCGGCAGCCGCAAAACGGCGGCAACGGCTTCGGCTGGCAGCGGGACATTTCCTATACCCTGACCACCTCGGATCGCCACAGCGTCTATGCCCGCCAGCGGGTAGATCAGTTCAGGGATGATGAGATCGCCTCCACGGAGAGCACGCGGCAGCACAAGGACGCTACAGACCTCATCTGCCAGCCGCCCTCTACTTGGGATGCGGACTGCCGGAATCTCATTCGCCGCCTCACTCCTTTGGAATGTGAACGGCTCCAGGGATACCCGGACGGTTGGACCGATGTTCCCGGCGCTTCGGACTCTGCACGCTACAAAGCCCTCGGCAACAGCGTCGCCATCCCCTGCGTGGAACACCTCATGCAGCGGATCGCTATGGTCATTACGCTTGATTTGGAATGGGATTTTTAGTTGGCTTTGGTAATAGCTTTCACACTTGCTTTCGGGTATCTTAGCTTTACCATTAAAAAGATTGGAGGAACTGCTATGGCAGAAAAAACGCGCAACCTCTGCGCTGAAATTCCCTTGGAGCTGCATACCAAGGTACGGCAGCGGCAGGCGGAATCCGGCGAGACACTGAGCCGGTACATGACCGCGCTCATCACCAAATTTTATGAAATGGAGGAAAATGTGAAGATGGACAAGGACAATGTGAGGACGGTGGCGTTTCAGGTGCCCACCGAGCTGTTTGAGCAGCTCAAGGCATACCTCAAGCGGAACGGCATCAAGCAGAACGCCTTCTTCCTGGACTGTATCCGGCAGGCGCTGGCGGAGGACACCGGCACTGCCGAAGAATAAGAAATACATCGTGCGAACCGCTGCTGAGATCTTCGGCAGCGGTTTCGCTTTGGAGGAACAAAATGTTTATTTACCCCGAAAACCTGAAAGCCAAGCCCATGCTGTGGCTCTGGCTGCTGCGGGACATCGCCGTGATCGGCATCGGCGCTTTGCTCTCTGTGCTGGCGCTGACCCAGGGCCTCGGCATGGGACTGCTGGTGGTCACGGTGCTGTACGCCTTCCTCACCATTCAGGTGGATGGCTCCAGCATTCTGGATTTCCTGCGCCGTGCCGCCTGTTTTCTCTTTCTGCGGCAGCAATATTACGAATGGAGGCTGGACCCATGAATCGGAAACAGAAAAAGGAGCTGCGCCAGCGGCAGTCGACCCGGCAGCTCATGGGCATCGTCCGCGTGACGCCCCACGGCATCGTGACAGATTCCGGAGAGCGGGTCTTCTTCCTGATTCAGCCGGACAACCTCTCCGTCCTGTCCCCGGAGGTCATCCGGGGTCGCGTCCGCTCCCTTACCATGCTTCTCAGCACACAGCCCTCACTGGAGATTTTGGCGCTGGACTCCCGTGAGTCCTTCCAGCGGAACAAGGAATATTACCTGCGGCGACTGGAGGAGGAAACGGAGCATGCCGTGCGGGAGCTGTTAGAGCGGGACATGGCCCATTTGGACGCCATCCAGTTCTCCTCCGCCTCCTCCCGCAAATTTGTGCTGGTGCTCCCACTGGATGAAAAAGCCGGTTCGGATGAAAGCGCGCTGCGGCAGTTGGAGAAAGCCATCTGTGACCACGGGCTCCGCGTGCGTCTGGCGGAGGAGCAGGATGTGAAGCGCCTGCTGGCGATCTACTACCGGCAGGATCTCACCACGGAGGTATTCCGTGATTTCGATGGAGAGGAGTATGTACATGGCTAAAAAGAAACAGAAGAAGAAAAAGAAGATGCCGGAGCAGGTTCAGCGCCCGAAGGACTTTCTGGATATGATCGCGCCCGCGGCGGTGAAGTTCAACACAGATCACTTCATCCTCGGCAGCCGGTACCACACGGCGATGGCGCTGAAAAGCTACCCGCCCATGACGGATGAACTGGCGCTGCTGCGGGGCCTTGGCGATATGGGCGGCGTCAGCCTGCGCCTGACGGCGCGGCAGGTCACACCTGCCGAGGAGGACGCCATCCTCCATGCCGCCACCAACAAAAGCCGCATGGAGCGGAGCAACACCAATGACTACAAGCAAAGCGTCACGGCGGAGGCAAACCTGCGGGATATGGCGGAGCTGCTGGCGAAGCAGCGTCAGGAAAAGGAGCCGCTCATCCACTGCGGCGTTTACTTGGACATTGCCGCCGCGGATACGGAAAAGCTGCGCGCGGCGCGGGACACGGTATCCGCCCAACTGGTGCGCTCCCGCATGGGCGCCGATCCGCTGCTCCTGCGCCAGCGGGAGGGCTTTCTTTCCGCCAACCCCGCAGGTGGCAGCCAGCTTGCCAATTTTGCGGAGCGTGTCCTGCCTGCCAGGAGCGTTGCCAATCTGTACCCCATGAACTATTCCGGCAAAACCGATCCCAAGGGCTTCTTCATTGGCCGCGACCGCTTCGGCTCCAACATCATTGTGGACTTCGACCGCCGTGCCGCTGACAAGACCAACGCCAGCGCCCTCATCCTTGGCAACACCGGGCAGGGCAAAAGTTATCTTCTGAAGCTCCTGCTCTGCAATGTGCGGGAGGCGGGCAAAAGCGTCATTTCATTGGACTCTGAACACGAGATGGAGGACGAGTGCCGCGCGCTGGGCGGCTGTTTTTTGGACTACTTAAGCGGGCAGTACCGCATCAACCTGCTGGAGCCCCGCTGCTGGGATGATGGCAGCGGGCCGGACGATCCGGACGCGCCGGACGCTTTCCGGGGGACGCTGCTCTCCCAGCACATCTCCTTCCTGCGGGACGTGTTCCGTGTCTACAAGGGCTTTGACACGCCCCACATCGACACGCTGGAGCTGATGGTAGAGCGGCTCTATCAAAAGTGGAACATCACCGACCGCACGGACTTTGCCGGAATGCGGCCGGCGGATTACCCCATCCTCTCCGACCTCTATGACGCTATTCAGGAAAGCTACGACCATTACGAGGCCGCAGACAGCCTCTACCCGCGGGAAATGCTGCGGGATCTGCTGCTGGGGCTCCATTCCATGTGCCGCGGCGCGGACGCCCGGTTTTTTAACGGTCATACCAACATTACAAATTCCAAATTCCTCGTCTTTTGTGTCAAGGGATTGGATAACATGGCGGAGAATCTGCGGAACACCCTGCTGTTCAGCCTGCTGTCCTATATGTCGGATCAGCTTCTGACGCTGGGCAATTCCGTGGCGGCCATTGACGAGCTATACCTGTGGCTGTCCGATCCCACCGTCATCACCTACATCCGCAACGCCCTCAAGCGGGTGCGGAAAAAGGAATCCGCCCTGTTCCTTGCCAGCCAGAACTTAGAGGACTTCACCCAGCCGGGGATACGGGAGCTGACACGCCCCCTCTTTTCCATCCCCGTCCATCAGTTCATCTTTAACGGCGGCAACGTGGATAAGAAATTCTTCATGGATAACCTCCAACTGGAGGAGTCCGAGTATGCCCTGATCCGGGACCCGCAGCGCGGCTCCTGCCTCTACAAGTGCGGCAGCGAGCGGTATCTCTTACAGGTGCAGGCCCCGGAGTACAAGCAGGCCCTCTTCGGAACGGCAGGTGGACGGTAATGACGGTACCCGTCGCGGCACTGGCAAAGCTCGCCGCTGCCGCTCTCTCGGATGAGGACACCCGGCGAAAGCTGGGCTGGATCGTGGCGGCGATCTGTTCACCGTTGATCCTGACGCTGGCGCTGATCTGCTCTCTGCTCTCCGGCAGTGCGGAGCATAACAATTCCGCCGTTCTGCTGTGCTTCAACGGCGGCAACATTCCGGGCAAAACGCCTGCGGAATATGTTGCTTACATTGAAGATATGCGCCGCAGCTTCACACTGCTGGACGACGCCGTCGCCGCCGTCAATGACATGACGGAGGGCAGCGACAGCCTTGACGGTATCCGCGTCAAGGCTGTTTTCTATGCCACTTTCTTTGGAGAGGACACACCGAGCAGGAGAGCGCATAAGCAATTCGCGGACTGCTTCGTGACCTACGAGGAACGCACCCGCACCGTCACCGATGAGGACGGGACGGAAACCGAGGAGAGCTACACCGTGGCGATACCCATTGCGGACATAGCCGCCGTGTACGGCAATCTTGAAAACGTGCTTCACTTACAGCTCTCCGAGGAGCAGAAGTCCAACGCCGACAGTGTGTACAATCTGGTGCGCTATGGCATAGCCGGAGGTTCAGAGGGCTGGATACCCGGCGCGGATGTGCCATTTATCGGCGCGGACGGTTTCTGTTCGCCCATCGGTTCGGGCTGGGAGCGCCGTGTCACCTCTGAATTCGGCAACCGCATCGATCCCATCACCGGGAAGCGCAAGGGACACACCGGCATGGACTTGGCAGTCCCCACCGGCACGCCCATCCGCGCCGCGCTGGGCGGAACGGTGACGGTCTCCAAGTACAACGCCGGAGGCTATGGCTACTACGTGTGCATCGACCACGGCAACGGACTCGTTACGCTGTACGGTCACTGCTCTCAGCTTCTGGCGAGAGTGGGACAAAACGTGCAGGCGGGAGACATCATCGCCCTCTCCGGCAGCACCGGGCGTTCCACCGGGCCGCACCTCCACTTCGAGGTGCGCGTCAACGGGGAACGGACGAATCCGAGGGCATATCTGCCGAAAGGCTGAAAGGAAAACTAATTATGAATACTGCAATAAAACCGATCACGCCGGAGCGTGAGCAGGAGTTGGTTGCGAAGCTCGTGGATCTTCTCAGCAGCCGCTATGACGCCGGGAATCTCTATGACATCCTGCGTCACGGGCTTGGCATGGATCACAGCGATATGGAGGCGCTGGGCTTCCAGCTCCGCGACTACTACGAGGAGGTCGAATAATATGGCATATGAGAAAGTCCCCAGACCGTCCACGGTCTATCATTTGACGCAAAAAGGCAATCTCGACAGCATTCTGGACGATGGCATGATCCGCCGCTTCAACGATACGGAATGCTGGTTCTGTGAGAGCCTCGATAAGATGCGGGCATACATGGCACAGACGGTTCTCTGTGAAGGCAAGTCTTATTACGCCGTGGGCGGTCAGCTCTGCCGCTATCCCAAATTCGTGCCGGAGGATTATGTTCTCCTCAAACTCACGCCCCGTGGCTATGAGGATAACTGGTACCGCTGGAATCAGGAGATCCCTCCCGGCAGTTCCAGAGAACTGATGCAGGCAGCAAAAGAATTCTCCATGCTGAAAATCGGCTACCGCGGCGATATGGCGTTCAAGGAACCGGAGGTTATAGATGTGCCGAAATTTCTTTCCGGGGAGATCGTCAGCCATAAGGAACTGACCTCCAGTGAAATGTGGGGACTGATATTTGAGCGGACCGAGGCAGAGATGGCAGCCTATATGCGCGGGCTGGATCAGCTGGAACGGGATGAACTGATTCAGTCTGCAGCGGAGATATCAGCCATGCAGGTTTGCCGCGGCAGGCTGACGGTACAAGGGGAAAGCCTGCCCAGAGAGGAACTTCAATTTTTGCTGCAGGCGGAAAGACCTCTGGAGGTTCTCCGTGAGGCTTGGCTGGAGCATCAGAGCGTAGACGAGGGCGAAATCTTTTCCAGTCTGCTTTCCGGTCTGCGCGAAGAAACACAGAGAATGGAATCCCCGACGATGCAGATGAAATAGGAACGAAGGAATATGCCGACTATGAAAAAAGAAAATGTCACGATCACATTCGAGAGTGAGCAGCTTGCCGCTCTCGAATTTTCACTTAAAAAGAAGAACACCAGCGTGCAGGCGCAGTTGGAGGAGCTGCTCAAATGCCTCTACGAAACCGAGGTGCCGGAGCCGGTGCGGGAGTATCTGGACAGCCGCGCGGCGCCCGCTGCCCGTCCCCGCCGTCCAGCAAGGCCGGCGAAGCCGCAGCCGCGGGAGGAGCCTCCCTCTGTGTTGGCGCAGCCCACTGACGAAAGGAATGGTGTGTGAGATGGCAGATCATGTAGACATCACACTGTGGATCGACCGGCGATGGAAGGATGCTATTGAAAAGCATCTCAAGGATGAAACCTTGCGGGAGCATCTGGAGGATGTACTGGATGAGATGTGCAACCAACTCCCGGAGCGTGAGTACGAGCGCATCAGTGCCGAAATCTACGCGGAGGATGCCGCGCGGCGCGCAGAGGAAGAAGCAGCCCGCACCTACGCCGCCTACCATGTGACCGAGCGTGGACAGGAGTGGTACTTCAAGACCTCCCCCGGTGAGGAACTGCTGGATGCCGCAGTAAAGCTGCGCGGCTATGTCACTGCGGAGAAAGGCTCCGCGCCGGATCTGTTCATTAAGCTGTTCGCGGACGGGCATCCCATCACGGTGCAGGAGTACAACGCGCTCACCGCCCTTCGCATGGAGAACACCGGCAAGGTGCGCGGCGTGTTTGATCTCAACTTCGACAAGCGGGAGTTCTCCGCCGTACACATCATGAACGGTTGGCAGACCTGGGCGATGCGGGATGTATCCGTGGCGGCGTACCGTGCCACCCGGTCACAATTCGCGTCGAGCGATGATCAGTGGCGCAAGTTGCTGGATCATCTGAGCGGTAAGGAGATCACCTCGGCGGGACACCTCTCCGCGCGGATTTTTTCTTTCGGTGATGAGATCATCGAGTCGGACGGCAAGTTCAATTTTTATGTGCGGACGGAGTTCGATGTGGATGCAGCCTTCGGCACCTTCGTCTGCACGGATAAAAACGATGACTGGCTCAACATCTACGCCAACTATGACATCGCGGAGGATAGACCCTGCGACACATTGGAGCTGTGCCTCTGCAAAGCGGACGGCACAGAGGAAAACTGGAACTACCAGCTCAACGCGGCGGAGCGGGAGGTGCTGGCACGGAAGATGGATGCGTTCTGCCAGGAGCAGACCGGCATGAGCCTGCGCGAGTATACCCAACAGCTTCACGAGGAACAGGCACAGACTTCGGAGATGCAGATGTAACCGCCGTGTCCGCCCCTGTGAGCCGCTGTGTGCGGCTTTGGGGGCGAGGGTGGCATCCCTGCACCCCGGACAGGCATCGGCGCTGTTTGCCCCCGCTTTCGCCCCGCCTATGGGGAATTGTGCTGGGAACCTGCCTGTTCGATAAAAGCACAAGATAAAGGCCCGGTGTCGTTTCCGCCCCGGACCGGCCACAAAGCCCCGCAGTGCGGGGCTTTTCAGCGTTCGGAGTTGTAGGCGTTTTCACTGGATTTCAAATGAGTTGTAGGCGCATTTTCCGAAAAACTACCGCGTCACAGGGGGTTGCGCCCACAACAAGCGACATCAACAGAAAGGACGGCAACTATGTCAAAAGAACAAATGACCATCCGGCTTTATCCAGAAACGCGCAGACAAATGGATGGTTGGTTGGAAGAAAGCAACAGCAAAAACCGAAACGAATTCGTGGAAAAGGCTCTGCGCTTTTATATGGGCTACCTCGGCACGGAGAATATTACCGAATTTCTCTCGGACGCACTGGTGGCAACGCTGCGCGGAATTATAGCTGACAGTGCAAATCGTACCAACAGTCTCCTTTTCAAGTGCGCGGTAGAGCAGGGCATCATGGCGCATACTATCGCTGCTCACTTCCGTGATACGATGGAAGATCGCCGCGCCCTGCGCGGGTATGTGGTGGACGAGGTAAAGCGTACCAATGGTCAGATCAGGTTCGAGGATGCCCAGGATGTCCAACGGCAGTTACCTGATGACACATGGCTCGAATAATTTTTATCTCTCCATACAGTAAGGGCGGCAGAGATTCTGCTCGGCTGGCCCATCGCACCCGCTACTTCGCCACCCGTGAAGGTGTGCAGCTCCTCAAGGATGACAATGCCCATCTTCCTGCCACGAAAAAACAGCAGCAGTACATTCATCGTCTGCTCCGCAGCTTCCCAGAGGCAAGGGAGCTGCCGGAGCATGAGGACTATGTGACTTCACCCAACCGGCAGACTGCCTTTGCACTCATCGAACAGATCCACGAGGACTTCGTTGAGTCGATGGATAGTCGCGAAAACTATCTTGACTATGTCGCAAACCGTCCAGGCGTAAAAGCGATGGGCGAACACGGCTTGTGGGACGCCAACGGGAAGGTTCTGTCGCTGGAGAATGCGATTGCCGAGGTAGCGC
>ENA-UEQL01002548-UEQL01002548.1-human-gut-metagenome-genome-assembly--contig:-NODE-2548-length-12056-cov-4.760247_pt1 | contig 12056 bp, 10 predicted proteins | sample MGYA00242905_ERZ507926 | MGnify/ENA primary metagenome ERZ507926 (study PRJEB26167, sample SAMN06115531) | human gut metagenome | host: Homo sapiens | place: China:Henan | collected 2015-09-09...
ACCCCGGGGGAGTATATAACCTTTGCAGGGGATATCCGCATGGAGGCCGTGACCTTCTGCTATGAGGGCGCCGATGCCGCCGCGGTCAGCCATGTTACGCTGCACATTGCGCCGGGAGAAAAGGCCGCCATTATCGGCGGGACCGGCAGCGGAAAATCCACGCTGGTGCAGCTTTTGATGGCCTTCCGGCAGCCCACCGAGGGCAAAATCTACTATGACGGGCGGGATGCCGCCACCCTGAACCGCCGTACCATCCGGCAGAATATCAGCTGCGTTTTGCAGCGGGCCGGTATTTACAGCGGGACGATCCGGGAGAATATCGCCATGGGCCGCCCCGATGCCGCCGAGGAGGAAATTTGGCAGGCGGCGGCCGTTGCACAGATGACCGACTACATAAAGGCGCAGCCCAAGGGACTGGACCACGTGCTGGTGCAGGCCGGGAAAAACCTTTCCGGCGGGCAGAAGCAGCGGGTGAGCATCGCCCGGGCGGTGCTGAAAAATGCGCCGATCTACCTTTTTGACGACAGCTTTTCGGCGCTGGATTTTATGACCGAAGCGAACCTGCGGCGGGCGCTGGCCGAAAAAGCGGCCGGGAAAACCCAGATCGTGGTGACGCAGCGGGTGACCAGCGCCATGAACAGCGATAAAATCTTTGTGATGGACGGCGGACGGCTGGTGGATGCCGGAACCCACCGGGAGCTGCTGGAGCGCTGCGGCGTCTATCGGGAGATTTATCTCTCACAGACGGGAGGTGACCGCCGATGAACGGGGAAACGCATAACGTTAAAATGACCAACGGGGAGGTTTTTGCCCGGTTGGTGAGGGATGCAAAGCCCATTTACGGGTGGCTGCTGCTGGGCGCCCTGATGGGGGCTGCCGTGGTGGCCTGCGCCGTGATAGCCCCGCAGCTTTTGGGGGCTGCCATCCAGCTTTTGTATGACGCATGGGCCGGGGAACGGCCATTGGCCGGGCTGACCGACGCCCTACTGCCCCTTTGCGGGGGACTGGCGGCGGTCTACCTGATAAAAAGCGCGCTGGAAGCCGGGAAAATGTACCTGATGAACAATGTGGTGAGCCGCTACTACACCTGCAATCTCCGCATCAGTATTTCCGATAAGATCAGCCGGCTGCCCATCAGCTTTATCGATAAGACCCCTGCCGGGCAGATCATCGACCGCATCCAGGAGGATGTTTCCAATATGGGCGGCAGCATCCATGATATCGTGGATGTGTTCATCATGGGCTTTATGCAGATCATCGTCATTGCGGTGATGATGCTGCGGGAAAACTGGAAAATGGGGCTGGCGGTGCTTTTGCTGATGCCCCTTTCCATCCTGATCTCCTCCCGCATTTCCGCCCGGTGCGGCAACTATTTCCGCAAGATGTTCAGAGAAAGCGGAGAGCTTTATTCGGTGGTGGAGGAGAGCTACGCCAGCTACCAGACCACCAAGGCCTACAACCATGAGGAGGCGACCATTGCCGCCCATGCGGCTATCAACGACCGGCAGAAGGATGCCGAGGCCAAGGCGATCTTTCTGCAGGGATTGATCACCCCCTGTATCACCGCCGCCAATGCCATCGCCTATATTTTGGTGGCGGTCATCGGCGGGTACCTGACGGTAAAGGGCGCACTGGGGGTGGGCGCCGTGGTGACGGTGCTGCTGTATTCCCGGCAGTTTTCCTCCCCGCTGGAGCAGATCGCCGGGGTGATGGGATCGGTGCAGCGTACCTGTGCCGCCGCCGGACGGGTTTATGAACTGCAGGACGCCGAGGAGGAAAAGCCCATCGACGGGCACCTGACCGGCACCATAAAGGGCGATGTGGAGTTTGACGGGGTCAATTTCAGCTATGACCCCGAAACGCCGCTGATCCGGGATTTCACCGTAAAGGTGCGCCACGGGCAGAAGGTGGCCATCGTGGGGCCGACCGGCGCCGGAAAGACCACGCTGGTGAACCTGCTGATGCGGTTTTATGATATCCAAAGCGGGAAGATAACGATAGACGGGCAGGATATTGCCGCCGTGAGCCGTGAGGATGTGCGGGGGCTGTTCGGGATGGTGCTGCAGGATACCTGGCTGTTCGGCGGGACGGTGGCCGAAAATGTGGCCTACGGCAAGCCCGATGCGACCCGGGAGGAGATCATCACCGCATGCGATGAAGCCTACTGTGACCATTTTATCCGCACGCTGCCACAGGGCTATGATACCGTCGTCAGCGAGGACAGCATCAATATTTCCGGCGGGCAGAAGCAGCTTTTGACCATCGCACGGGCGCTTCTGGCCAACCGGCGGCTGCTCATCCTGGATGAAGCGACCTCCAACGTGGATACCCGTACCGAGATCCTGCTGCAAAAGGCGATGGATAAGCTGATGCGGGACCGCACCTGCTTTGTCATTGCCCACCGGCTTTCCACCATTGTGGATGCCGACCTGATCCTGGTCATCAATGACGGGCAGATCGTGGAGACCGGCACCCATGAGGCGCTGCTGGAAAAGCAGGGCTTCTACTACCGGCTGTATACCAGCCAGTATGCGGTGTGATATAAAAAGAAAAGGCCGGCAGAGAGCTCCGCGGGACAAAGGAGCGAGCTGCCGGTCGATTTTCGGCTTTTACAGGGCTTGGATAAAGGCACGGGCGTTTTGCAGGTCAGCGGCATCCGGGTGGCCTTTGGCCATGCCGCCGATGAGCTTAAACGGGCCGAAGGTATCGTAGCCGCGGCAGGCAAACCGGCCGAGGACGGTGCAGTCCTTGGCGGAGGCGACCCCGGAGATGGCGGAAAAGTATTTATCGGGGCAGGATTTAGAGCCGTGGGTGGCGACGAAAAAGACCTCCTTGCCCTGCGGCAGGTAACGCTCGGCGTAATCGATGACGGTGGGGTGGAATTTGGAATAGTAGATGCCGGAGGCGAAGCCGATGCGGTCGTACTGCGGGAGGTGGGCGGCCATGCGGCTGGTGACATCGATGAGGTCGATATCGGCGGCTTCGACCATGGCCTCCAGTACATTCAGGGTATTGCCGTGGTGGCGGGAATAGTAGCAGATAGCGGTTTTCATGGGAACCTCCTTGGGCATGATGTTAGTGGGACAGGGGCAGGGAGCAGGCGGCGGGCAGAAGGGTTGTGTGACAAGGAGCGCCGCCGGCAGGCTGATGCCCGACGCAAGGCGGGCTGATGCCTGTCAAGGGAGCGACGCAGTCAGGCGGCCCTTATGGCTGCCGCCGTACGGTATGATTATAGCCCATTTGCCGGGGAACGGCAAGTGTTGCTTTTTGGCGGCAAAAAGGCTATGATATAGGGAGATTTCAGCCGGATGGGAGAGATACTATGACAGCAAGAGATTACCCGGTTTTTACTGTGACACCGAAGGCCGAGCGCAGCCTGAAGGCCGGTCATCCGTGGGTGTACGGCGAGGAAGTGACGGCCGTAGAGGGCGTCTATCAAAACGGCGACATGGTGGATGTGGTAAGCAGTAAGGGGCGGTATCTGGGCAGCGGCTGGGTGAATGACCATTCCAAAATCCGGGTAAGGGTCATCAGCCGGAACGCCAACGATACCTTTGATGAAGCGTTTTTCCGGCGGCGGGTGCGCTATGCGCTGGACTACCGCAAGACGGTGATGGGCCCGACTGACTACCGCTGCTGCCGCCTGATTTTCGGGGAGGCCGACCAGTTCCCCGGGCTGACGGTAGACCGTTTTGAGAACGTGCTGGTGACGCAGGTGCTTTCCCTGGGGATGGAGCGCCGCAAGGACATGGTGTACCGGGCGCTGGTAGAACTGCTGCGGGAGGACGGCGAGACCATCGATGCGATATATGAGCGCAACGATGTGGCGATACGGGTGCTGGAGGGGCTGGAGCAGGGAAAGGGCTTTTACCCGATGGAGGGACTGAAAGCCGACCTTTCCGGCCATGTGACCATCACCGAAAACGGGATAAAATACGATGTGGACTATATCGAGGGGCAGAAAACCGGGTTTTTCCTTGACCAGAAGTATAATCGGCAGGCGGCGGCAAGGCTGGCGTGCGGCCGCCGGGTACTGGACTGCTTCACCCACACCGGCGCCTTTGCGCTGAATGCCGCAGCGGCCGGGGCGCAGCAGGTTACTGCGGTGGATGTTTCGGCCTTTGCGCTGGAGCTGGCCGCCGAAAACGGCAGGCGCAACGGGCTGACCAACCTTGACTATAAGTGCGCCGATGTTTTTGACCTGCTGACCGAAATGGCGCGGGAGAAAAAGTGCGGCTACGATTATATTATTCTTGACCCGCCGGCCTTTACCAAAAGCCGGGCCACAGCCAAAAACGCCTACCACGGCTACAAGGAGATCAACATGAAGGCGATGCGGCTGCTGCCCCGGGGAGGGTATCTGGCCACCTGCTCCTGCTCCCATTTTATGACCGATGAGATGTTCCGCAGGATGCTGCAGGAGGCGGCGCTGGATGCCGGGGTCACGCTACGGCAGATCGAGGCAAGGCAGCAGGCGCCCGACCACCCCATCCTGCCCGGTGTGCCGGAGACCGATTATTTGAAGTTCTACCTGCTGCAGGTGGTGTAAAACGGCGGGATTGCGAAAAGTTGACAAAAGTAGTATAATATTTTTGCTTGCTTCACCTGATAAGGTCGCACGGGGCTTTTGCGGGGGATATGCCGCAGGGCCACGCTGTGAGAGGCGGGCACGCCGCAGCGGGGAGGGCTGCCCGAAGCGCAGCGGAGGGTCAGCACGACTCAAGCGGAGGGGTACCCGCCGCTGTGCGTGCTCTTGTCAGGGAAGGGATCATTACAGTAAATAATTCTTATGGAAAGAAGATGCTTTTATGACTAAAATCGATATTTTCTCCGGCTTTCTGGGCGCCGGCAAGACGACCCTCATCAAGAAGCTGATTGCCGAGGCCTATACCGGCGAGCAGCTGGTGCTCATTGAAAATGAGTTTGGTGAGATCGGCATTGACGGCGGCTTTTTGCAGGAGGCCGGGATCAACATTACCGAAATGAACAGCGGCTGCATCTGCTGCAGTCTGGTGGGGGATTTCGGCAAGGCGCTGCGGCAGGTGATGGACACCTACCACCCCGACCGCATCCTCATCGAGCCGTCCGGCGTCGGGAAATTGAGCGACGTTATCCGTGCGGTGCAGGATTTGCAGATGCCGGATGTGGTGCTGAACGGCTTTACCACCGTGGTGGACGCCGCCAAGGCCAAGATGTATATGAAGAATTTCGGCGAGTTTTTCAATAACCAGGTGGAGCACGCCAGCGCCATTATTTTGAGCCGCACCGGCGGGATGAAGCAGGACAAGCTGGATGCCTGCGTTGCGCTGCTGCGGGAAAAGAACCCGACTGCGACCATCGTAACGACCCCGTGGGACGAACTGGACGGTAAGCAGCTGCTGGCGGCCATGGAACGCCGGGATACTCTTTCTGCGGCGCTGGAGGAGCTGGCCGAGGAGCAGGAGCATCACCATCACCACCACGAGCATGGCGAGGAATGCGGCTGCCATGACCACGAGCATCACCACCACGAGCATGGCGAGGAATGCGGCTGCCATGACCATGAGCATCACCACCATGAGCATGGCGAGGAATGCGGCTGCCATGACCATGAGCATCACCACCATGAGCATGGTGAGGAGTGCGGCTGCCATGACCATGAGCATCACCACCACGAGCATGGCGAGGAATGCGGCTGCGGCTGTCATGACCATGAACATCACCACGCCGATGAGGTGTTTACAAGCTGGGGCCGGGAGACCGCTCACCCCTACGAGCAGCAGGAGCTGGCCGCTGCGCTGCAGGCGCTGGATACCGGCGATTACGGCCAGGTGCTGCGTGCCAAGGGCATTGTGGCGGGGACGGACGGCAAGTGGCTGCACTTTGACTACGTCCCCGGTGAGGTGGAGGTACGCACCGGTGCTGCCGGTGTGACCGGCCGTTTGTGCGTCATCGGTGCCGAGCTGAAGGAGAACGCCCTGACCTCGCTGTTCCATCTTGACTGATCACGGAGGGAATGAAAATGGCAAAGGCTGTTGAGATCCCGGTCTACCTGTTCACCGGTTTTCTGGAGGGCGGCAAGACCCGCTTTATCCGGGAAACGCTGGAGGATAAGAAATTCAATGCCGGGGAGCATACCCTGCTGGTGCTGTGCGAGGAGGGCGAGGAGGAGTACGACCTTTCCCACCCGCTGATGAAAAATGTGCATATCCTGCCCATCGAAAGCGAGGAGGAGCTGACCGCCGAAAAGCTGGGAGAATGGCAGAAGATCCACCGGGTGGACAGGGTAGTGATAGAATATAACGGAATGTGGCTGCTGCAAAGATTGTATGAGCAGATGCCGCAGGGCTGGATGATCTATCAGGAGGTCATGCTGGCGGACTACAATACCTTTTTGAGCTACAATACCAATATGCGCAGCCTGATGGTGGATAAGCTGACCAGCTGCGAAATGGTGCTGCTGAACCGCGCACCGGTGGGCGCCGATAAAATGGAGATCCACAAGGTGATAAGAGGGGTGAGCCGCCGGACCGATATCGGCTATGACTATGTGGACGGCAGCTTTGATTATGACGAGATAGAGGACCCGCTGCCCTTTGATATCAACGCCCCGGTGATCGAAATAGGGGATAATGATTTTGCCGTATGGTACCGTGACCTGACCGAGGAAATGGAAAAATATCAGGGCAAAACGGTACGGTTCAAAGGGCGGGTGGTCACCAAGCACCGCAGCCTGAAAAACTGCTTTGTATGCGGGCGGCATGTGATGACCTGCTGCGTGGAGGATATCACCTTTATGGGGCTGGCCTGTACCGGCTATCCCCCCGAAAAGCTGGAAAACGGCGGCTGGTACACCGTCACCGCCAATCTGGATATCCGCTTTAGCACCGTTTACGGCAAGCGCGGCCCGGTACTGGCCGTGACCGCCTGCGTCCCTGCCGAGGAGCCGGAGCAGGAGGTTGCTACCTTTTATTAAAAAGAGGGCCGATGGCCACAAAAGAACGGATTTGCCCGGAGAGATTGCTGCTCCGGGCTATCTTTTTGCGGGGGGATGTGGTATAATTACCCTGTATTATGGCAGATACCACACTGACCCCAAAGGAGGAACCATCATGAGCAAGAATGAAAACAGACAACCGCCCGCATTTATCCACAGTGCGCTGCGGGATCATAACAGCCTTGCCCTGCCTTCGGTCATCCGCCGAGCCAGCGGGATCATTATTATGGGCAGACGGATGAAGTCACTGATCTTCACCACCGATATTGCCATCATCCGCAACTGTAATGCCGATGCGGTGCTGGCGGTTTACCCCTTTACGCCGCAGCAGGTCATTATGGATGCCATTATTTCCGCTTCCTCCATCCCCGTGGTGTGCGGGGTGGGCGGCGGTGTCACCGACGGCATACGCAGCGTGATGCTGGCCAAGGATGCCGAGGCGCAGGGCGCCTTTGGTGTGGTGGTGAACGCCCCCATGCGCAACCAGACGGTGGAAACGATGAAAAAGGTGGTGGATATCCCCATCATCGCCACCGTGACCAGTGAAAATTATGATATCGCGGCAAGACTGGCGGCCGGTGCTTCGGTCCTGAATGTTTCCGCTGCCGAGCGTACCGCCGGGGTGGTGCGGAAGATCCGGGAGAAGTTCCCCGATGTGCCTATGATTGCCACCGGCGGCCCCACCGAGGAGTCCATTCTGGAAACGATAGAGGCCGGCGCCAATGCCATCAGCTATACGCCGCCCTCCACCAAGGAGCTGTTCCGGGTGATCATGTCCGGCTACCGTGAGCGCGAAAATGCCGTTGCCGTCCGTGTGGAGGATGAGGATCTTTTGGAGCTTTTGTAACATAACCTGCGTAACGGGAGGATCATCATAATGAAAAAAGTACTGAAGATTTTGCTTATCCTGCTGGCGGTGGTGCTGGCGGCGGCCATTATTTATGTGGCCTATGTGATGTTGAGCTATAACCGCATCCCCGACGGGCAGGAGCTGACGCCCCGCAACCCGCAGGAGGCTGCTGCGGCGGCGCAGACGGATCATGAATACGCCATTACAACGCAGAATATCGGCTTTGGCGCCTATACCGCCGACTACACCTTCTTTATGGATGGGGGAGTGAAATCCTGGGCGGCCAGCCCCGAAAGCGTGACGACCTGCGTGAACGACGCTGCCGATACCGTGGCGGCGCTAAACCCGGATTTTGTGCTGTTCCAGGAGGTGGACTTTGACTCCACCCGCAGCTATCACATCAATGAGCAGGCGCTGCTGCGGGAAAAATATGCCGCAATGGCCGAGGTGGATGCCGTCAACTATCATTCCGCCTTCCTGATGTACCCGTTCAGCCAGCCGCATGGCAGCTCCAACAGCAGCCTTGTGACCTTCAGCAGCGTGGGGATCACCGGGGCGGTGCGGCGCAGCCTGCCCATTTCCACCGGCTTTTCCAAGTTCCTTGATTTGGACCGCTGCTATACCGTGAGCCGGGTGCCCACCGAAAACGGCCGGGAGCTGGTGCTTTACAATGTTCATCTTTCGGCCTACGGCGGCAGTGATGAGATCCGTGCGGCGCAGATGAATATGCTGTTCGGCGATATGCTGGGCGAGTACCGGCAGGGCAACTATGTGGTGTGCGGCGGCGATTTTAACCACGACTTCACCGGCAATTCCACGCAGGTGTTAAACGGCGGCGAAATGACCGATTTCGGCTGGGCGCAGCCGTTCCCCATCGAGATGCTGCCCGAGGGGCTGACCCGCTGCGACAACTACACCGGCGAGGTAACGCAGCCCACCTGCCGCAACTGTGATATCCCCTATGTGGAGGGGAACTTCACCATCATCGTGGATGGGTTTATCGTCAGCGATAATGTGACGGTGAATTATCTGGAGAATGTGCAGACCGGGTTCCGGTATTCCGACCACAACCCGGTGCTGATGCGCTTTGTGCTGAACGGGGATTAACGGCGGCGCAGGGACGAAAAATAAAAAAGATCGGCTTCGGGATCACAGAGGATCCGGGAGCCGATTTTTTATGGGGTCAGCGATTTTGCTTCAGGCGCTTATCCAGCCGGACGGCAAGGCGGGTGCCGACGCTTTGGAATACCTGAACGATAATGATGAGCAGGATGACGGCCAGCAGCATCACCAGGTATTTATAGCGGTAATAACCGTAGTTGATGGCAATCTTACCGAGGCCGCCGCCGCCCACGATACCACTCATGGCGGTGTAGCCCAAAATGGTGGTGATGGCAATGGTGGCATTGGAGATGAGGGAGGGAATGGCCTCCGGGATCATCACCTTGACGATGGTTTGCAGGGGGGAGGCGCCCATGCTGCGGGACATTTCGATGATATTGGGATTTAATTCCCGCAGGCTGCTTTCCACCAAGCGTGCCACAAAGGGGAAGGAGGCTACCACCAGCGGCACAATGGAGGCGGTAGTGCCCACCGCCGTCCCCACCACCGCACGGGTGAAGGGGAACAGCAGGATCATCAGGATGAGGAAGGGCACCGAGCGCAGCAGGTTGATGATGACGTTGACGGTTTTCATCAGCCAACCGGGCAGGGGAGCAAGACCGTCTTTTTCCCCCACCACCAGCAGCACGCCCAGCGGCAGCCCGATGAGAACGGCGAAGAACATGGCCGCAACGGTGACATAAAGCGTTTCCCAAAAGGCCAGCAGGAACTGCCCCTTGACGATGGCGATGGTCTCCTGCAATACCTCGGCGGAAAAGAGATTATTCAGCATACTGGGTCACCTCCTGGGCGGTCACATCGCCGTCCTGCGTCAGGTAGGCAATGGCACGGGTGACATCATCACCCTTGTTTTCGATGGAGAGCAGCATGGAGCCGTAGACACGGCCCTCGATGCTGCGGGTGGATGCGTAGGCGATATTGGCCTCGATGCCGATCTCGGTGGCCATGCGCGCAATCAGCGGCTTGCCGGTGGCATCGGCGCCGTTAAAGACGACACGGATGAGCCGGGCGCCGGGCAGGGCGCACAGCAGGCTTTCCGGGTTGCCCTCCGGGAAGACCAGCCGCCGGGCGGCCTCCGATTTGGGATGAGAAAAGACGGTGCTGACCTCGCCCTGCTCCACCACGACGCCCTCCTCCAGGATGGCGACATGGCGGCAGGTGGATTCGACCACGCTCATCTGATGGGTGATGATGATAACAGTAATGCCGAGCTTGTGGTTGATATCCCGGATGAGCTCCAGAATGGCGCCGGTGGTTTTGGGGTCAAGGGCGCTGGTGGCTTCATCGCACAGCAGCACCTTGGGGTTGGTGGCCAGCGCCCGGGCAATGGCGACACGCTGCTGCTGCCCGCCCGAAAGTTGGGCAGGGTAGGCTGCGGCCTTATCCCCAAGGCCGACCAGCTCCAACAGTGACTGCGCCTTTTGGGCGGCCTCTGCCTTTTTTACACCGGCCAGCTCCAGCGGGAAGCAGACGTTCCGCAGGCAGTTTTTCTGCATCAGCAGGTTAAAGCCCTGAAAAATCATAGTGATGCTTTGGCGCTCCTGCCGCAGCTCCTTTTCGGTCATGCGGGTCAGGTCCCGGCCATCAATGATCACGCTGCCGGAGGTGGGACGCTCCAACAGGTTGATGCAGCGCACCAGCGTGCTTTTGCCGGCGCCGCTCATGCCGATGATGCCGTAAATATCGCCATCGGGAATGGTGAGGGAAACATCCTTGAGTGCTTCCACGCTGCCATCCGAGAGGGAATAGGTCTTACACAGGTTTTTTAGCTCGATCATACTGTTATAACCCCGGTTCTTTAATTATTTGAGAGCATCGAGGGAGGACTGCTTGCCGCCATAGAGGCCGAGAGGCTCCACATGGACGGAAAGAACGGAAACAAGGTGGGTGCCGTTCTGGGCGTTGAAGTCATCGAGGTAGGGGGTGTGCTGGAAGTAGTTGACCAGGACGGTGCCGTCCTCTACCACGTTATTGGGGATGACATAGTCGCTGTATTCCTGAATATCAAGGGTGACATCCTTGGCGGCGAGGATCTCCTTGGCTACGGCAAGGATCTCGGCGTGGGGGGCGGGGGAGGCGGCTACGGTGATGGTCTGGCCGGCGATGGCGGTATAATCAAGGTCGGGGTCATAGCCGTCACCGGGGTTTTCCACGACGGAAATAACGGAGCCGTCATACTTTTCGGTGATGTAATCGGCGACCTGCCGGCTGGAAAGGGCTGCGATGAGCGCCTTAACCAGGGGATTTTCCTCGTTGCCTTCCTTTACCGCCAGGATATTGGCGTAAGCAGAGGAGGAACCCTCCAGCGCCAGCGCATCCTTGGTGGGATTGAGCCCGGCAGAGATAGCATAGTTGGAATTGATGACGGCATAGTCAACATCGGGCAGCAGGTTGGGCAGCTGGGCGGCCTCTACCTCGCTGAACTGAATGTTCTTGGGGTTTTCGGCGATATCCAGAACGGTGGCGGTGATGCCCACGCCGTCTTTGAGCTTGATGTAGCCCTTATCCTGCAAAAGCAGCAGCGCACGGGCTTCGTTGGTGGTGTCATTGGGGATGGCGATCTTGAGGGTCGCTTCGCCGGAGGAATTACCGCAGGCGGCCAGCGGCAGCAGCAGGCAAACGATGAGCAGGGCAGAGAACAGAGCCTTGAGAGTCTTTTTCATGGTGATTTTCCTTTCTTTTTCGGTGTATCGGTTGGCTGTGGGCGAAAAGGTACAGGGTGCGGTCACATTCGGCCCAACAGGTGATTGGCCCGAACCAGAGCTTCAAAGTGCAGGTTCATGGGAAGGCGTCCTTTCGGGAGGGATTTTGGTAAAACAAAAACCGGGTGACTTTCCGATGAAGTCTCCCGGTTAAAAACAAAGAATAGCCGTACCGCAGCGGTGCGTTGTTTTTAATCTGTGATGATGGACTGATCGGAAAAAACTGCATCGGAAAAAGTGCGCATACCGCACATGCGCATCATCATAGCCATCATCATAAAGCAGTTCTGTTTCATTGCAGCTTTCTCCTTTCCTCCGTTTTCACAGCGGTGTTGTCGCTTTAATGCACTAATATTAGCATCGCAGACGGACGGTGTCAATAGTTTTTTTGCAACAATCGGTGAAA
>ENA-UEQL01002549-UEQL01002549.1-human-gut-metagenome-genome-assembly--contig:-NODE-2549-length-12053-cov-8.869656_pt1 | contig 12053 bp, 10 predicted proteins | sample MGYA00242905_ERZ507926 | MGnify/ENA primary metagenome ERZ507926 (study PRJEB26167, sample SAMN06115531) | human gut metagenome | host: Homo sapiens | place: China:Henan | collected 2015-09-09...
GTAACGTCGAGCAGCACGATGTCGCCTACGCCGCTCTCCTTATTGAGGATAGCACCCTGAATAGATGCGCCTACGGCGATGCTGTGGATGTGGGTGTATTTTTCCACGATGAGGGCAATGACGTCCGTGCCGCCCGAGGAAGCACCTACATTGAAGAGCAGGGCCGAGGCAATGGCCGGCAGAGCGATGGCGAACAGCAGGTCCAGCATGGGCTGGTTGGAGAGGGAGCCGTGCATGGGGAAGAACTTTTCCAGGAACATCAGCTCCGCCGACATGACCACCGAGGCATAGCCTGTGGTCATGGCAAATTTTTTGCCCAGGAAGATGAGGCCCACCACCAGCAGGATCATGTTGGCCCAGGACGAGAACGCCGCAGCCGAGAGGGGGGTCAGCTTTGCCACCAGAGCTGCCGCGCCGGTCACACCGCCAAAGACGAAGTTATTGGGGAATTTGAAGAAATACACACCAACGCTCATGATGGTGATGCTCAGGGTGATGATCGCGTACTGGCTGACGTACGCCATGATCTTTTCCCGCTTATTGTGTTCCATACCGTTTTTCCTTTCAGCGCCCCGGCGGGGCGTTCTCCTCGTTTCACCGTATTTTGCAGGGTGTTTTGCCGCACACCCCATTTCACCTTGGCTATTGTAGCACGCCGCCCCCCGCCGCGCAACAAAAGAAGTGATTTTTCTGCAAAACGAAACTTTTTACGCCAAAAGCACCCGCTCCGTTTTCCACAGGGCGGGTGCTTTGCGGTTGAAAGTTTGTTTTTGAAAATCAGCAGCTCTTACAGCTTCTTGCCCGTGAGCATCTCATAGGCTTCCTCATACTTGGCAATGGTCTTGTCAATGATGTCCTGCGGCAGGTTGAAATCGCTGTCGGGGTTGGCCTTGAGCCAGTTGCGGACAAACTGCTTGTCGAACGAGGGCTGTCCGTGGCCTGCCTCGTAGCCCTCCAGCGGCCAGAAGCGAGAGGAATCCGGGGTGAGCATCTCGTCGCCCAGGATCACATTGCCCTCTTCATCGAGGCCAAACTCAAACTTGGTGTCGGCAATGATGATGCCGCGGCTCAGGGCATACTCAGCGCACTTCTTGTACAGGGCAATGGTGTTGTCCCGCAGCTTGGTGGCGTACTCCTCGCCCTTGCCGGGGAAGAGCTTTTCCAGCACGGTGATGCTCTGCTCAAAGGTGATGTTCTCATCGTGGTCGCCCAGCTCTGCCTTGGTGGAGGGGGTGTAGATGGGCTCCGGCAGCTTCTGGGACTCTTTCAGGCCCTCGGGCAGCTTGATGCCGCAGGCAGTGCCGTTCTCCTGGTAGCTGGCCCAGCCGCTGCCGGTGATGTAGCCGCGCACGATGCACTCGATGGGCAGCATGGTCAGCTTGCGGCACAGCATGCTGTTGCCGTCGAACTGGGGCTGCCGGAAGAACTCCGGCATATCCTTCACGTCCACGCTCAGCATATGGTTGGGCAGCAGATCCTTGGTGTAGTCGAACCAGAACTTGCTCATCTGGGTGAGCACAGTGCCCTTTTTGGTCACCTTGTTTTTCAGGATGACATCAAACGCAGAAATGCGGTCGGTGGCAACCATGATCAGGCTGTCGCCATTGTCGTAAATTTCACGGACTTTGCCTTCTTTGATGGGCTTGAATGCAGTCATAGTCAAACACTCCATTTCCCTTTTTCCGGCCGCCGGGCGCGGCACATCCTTACAGCACTATTGTACCATGCCGGGTGCCGGTTTGAAAGAAACAGATGGGAGAGATTTGCCCCGGGTTTTGCAAATTTCTCGTGAAAAATGTGCAAAAATCATCGGATGAATTCGTCGTTTTGACGATAAAAGTCGTACTTTCAGCGCGAATGAGACAAAAAACGACCCGCTTTTTTGTGGAATGCGCAGATGGACACAGCCCGGCGGATAGGGTATGCTGAAAGGCGGCAGCTTTGCTGTACAGAAAGGAAAATTCTGCTTATGATACCTCAGATCATTGCGCACCGTGGCGCATCCTACCTGGCACCGGAAAACACGCTGGCGGCTTTCCGCAAGGCGATGGAGATTGGCGCGGACGGTGTGGAAATGGACGTACAAAAGACGCTGGACGGCGGCCTTGTGATCCACCACGACTATATCATCGACCTGCACACCGATATTTCCGGCCGTATCTACGATATGACCGAGGGCGAACTGAAAGACCTGGACTTCGGCAGCTGGAAGGACGCTGCCTATAAAGATGAGAAGATCGCCACCCTGGCCGAGGCACTGGCCCTGTGCAGGAGCATGGAGGGCTGTGCGGTCCAGCTGGAAATGAAATCCACCATGGACAACGACCCGGCTTTTGTGTCCGGTGTGGTGGATGCCATCCGCGCGGCAGACATCGCCGACCGACTGGTCCTTATTTCGTTCAACCACGACCTGCTGCGGCAGGCCAAGGCGCTGATGCCGGAACTGCGGGTGGGCGTGCTGCTGTACGGCGCATTCGAGAGCATGGTGCTGCCGCCGCCGGTCATCTGGAAGGACCTGGGCCTGGTGAACGGCATGGAGGATGAGGAAGCGGCGCTGGACGAAGAACTGGCCGCCCTGCCGGTGGATGCGGGCATGGACCCGGATGAGGAAAACGGCTGGATGACCCGCTGGGTGAACGACAAGGTGAGCATGCTGCGGGCAAACTTCCCCGGGGAGAGCCTGCAGGCGGTGGCAAAGCATCTGGCCGACCAGCACAACCCGGTGGCCTATGTCAAAAGCCTGGACTTTGCGCCGGAGTACGTCAGCTGCGAATACCACACCGCTTACAGCAACCCAGGCTTCATCGCCAAGCTGCAGGCCATGGGGGTCAAGGTGGCCCTGTGGACCGTGGACACGGAAAAGGCTGTCCGGAGCCTGCTGCCCCTGGGGCCGGACTGCCTGGTGACCAACCGCCCCGACCGCGTGCGGGAATGGGTGGAAGAAAATCAGTGACACAGAGATCAGAAAGGCTTCTCCTTTGGGAGAAGTCTTTTTTGCTGCCCTTGACAAACAGGGACAGTGGGATTACAATAGTCTCATATCGAACAGTTTTATAGAAAACAGTTTGAGCAAAAAACAATTCAAAAGGAACCGATCGTATGTGTGACGAAAAACAGAACGAATGCAGAGACCACGGGGATCCACCCTGGGATGGGCCGCAGGTCATCCCGGCCCAGATCCGCCGGGTGGACAACCTGATCTTCCGCAAGATCAACCAGTTTGCCCGCGCCAACGGTGTGGAGCAGGCCACCCCGATGCACGGTTGGATCATCGAGTATCTTTACCGGCACCGGGAGGAGCAGGTGTTCCAGCGGGACATTGAGCGGGAGTTTTCCATTACCCGCTCCACTGTGACCAACATCCTGCAGCTGATGGAGCGCAAGGGCTACATCCAGCGCCAGAGCGTGCCGCAGGATGCCCGGCTGAAACAGCTGGTGCTGACGGAAGAGGGCGTCCGCTTCCATGAAAACACCATCCTCTCCTTCCACCAGACGGACGACTATGTGGCCAATCTGCTGACGGAAGAGGAAAACGCCGAGCTGCTGCGGCTGCTGAACAAGCTGCGTGACGCGCTGAAGTAAACCCTCTCAGCTTCGCTGCGCTCAGCAGCTCCCCCGAGGGGGGAGCTTTTTGGGCGATATTTTTGGATTTTCTTTTCCGGTGAAAAGCTGCTTTCCCGGAGCAGACAAAAGCTCTCCCTTTCGGGAGAGCTGGCACGGCGCAAGCCATGACGGAGAGGGTTCGACTCTTGTCAAAACGCCGAAAAGATGCTTGTGAAAATGTTAATTATGAACAATTTCCGAAAGTTTTGCAAACATCTTGACATTAAATCTGTTTTGTATAGAATTGTTTTGTACCAAACAAATAAAATTAACAGGAGGTAACTCAGATGATCAAAAAGCTCGTGTCACATCTGGGCGAGTACAAACGCGCCGCAGTCCTGACACCGCTCTTTGCAGCCCTGGAAGCCGTGATGGATGTGCTGCTGCCCACCATCATGGCCTTTATCATTGACCTGGGCATTGAAAAGGGCGATATGCACGCCATCGTCAAGTATGGTCTGCTCACCTTTCTTGTGGCAGCCATTGCGCTGCTGCTGGGCGTTCTGGCCGGTAAATATGCCGCCGAGGCATCCACCGGCTTTGCCGGCAATCTGCGCGATGCCATGTATGAGAACATCCAGCACTATTCCTTCTCCAACATCGACAAGTTCTCCACGGCGGGCCTTGTCACCCGTATGACCACCGACGTGACCAACGTGCAGAATGCGTTCCAGATGATCGAGCGCATGTGCGTGCGTGCCCCGGTGCATCTGGTGTTTGCACTGTTCATGGCTGTGGTCATCGGCGGACCGTTGTCGCTGGTGTTCGTGGTGGCGGTAGTCTTTCTGGTGGCGGTGCTGGCCAGCATCATGATCCCCACCTTCCACATCTTTGACCGCGTGTTCAAGAACTACGACAACCTCAACGCCTCGGTGCAGGAGAATGTGTCCGCCATCCGCGTGGTCAAGAGCTTTGTGCGCGAGGGCTTTGAGAACGAGAAGTACACCAAAGCCTGCGAGAGCCTGTACAACCAGTTCGTCAAGGCCGAGAGCCGCCTGAGCTTCAACAACCCTGCCATGCTCACCGCCGTTTACGGCTGCAACATCGCCCTGAGCTGGCTGGGTGCCAAATATGTGCTGCATGGTGCCATCACCACCGGTCAGCTCAACGCCCTGTTCGGGTACATCATGAACATCCTCATGGCCCTGATGATGCTGAGCATGGTCTTTGTGATGATCGCCATGTCGGCCGCTTCCGCCAAGCGTATCGTGGAAGTGCTGGACGAGACCACCGACCTGCCCCCGGCCAAGCAGCCGGTGCAGCAGGTGAAGGACGGCAGCATCGAGTTCGACCATGTTTCCTTTCAATATAAGCATGGTTCGGGCCGTCCGGTGCTGAACGATATCACCTTTTCCATCAAGCCCGGCGAGACGCTGGGCATCATCGGCGGCACCGGCAGTGCAAAGTCCAGCCTGGTGCAGCTGATCCCCCGCCTGTACGACGCCGAGACCGGCACCGTGAAGGTGGGCGGCGTGGATGTGCGGGATTACAACCTGGACGTCCTGCGCCGCGAAGTGTCCATGGTGCTGCAGAAGAACGTGCTGTTCAGCGGCACCATCCTCGACAACCTGCGCTGGGGCGACGCGAACGCCAGCGAGGAAGAGTGCATCCGGGTGGCCAAGCTGGCCTGCGCCGATGAGTTTATCGAGCGCTTCCCGGATAAGTACAATACCTGGATCGAGCAGGGCGGCTCCAATGTGTCCGGCGGCCAGAAGCAGCGCCTGACCATCGCCCGCGCTCTGCTGCGCAAGCCCAAGGTGCTGATCCTGGACGACTCCACCAGCGCGGTGGACACCGCCACCGACGCCAAGATCCGCAAGGCCTTCCGGGAAGAGATCCCCGGCACCACCAAGATCATCATTGCACAGCGCATCTCCTCGGCGCAGGATGCTGACCGCATCCTGGTGCTGGACAACGGCCAGATCAACGGCCTGGGCACCCACGAAGAGCTGCTCAGGACCAACGCCATTTATCAGGAAGTTTACAACAGCCAGACCCAGGGCGGCGGCGACTTCGACAAGCAGGGAGGTGAGCAGTAATGGCACAGGTAAAAGAGGTAAAAGGCCCCGGCGGTCCCCGCGGCATGGGCCCGAAACCCAAGGTGGAAAACCCGGGCAAGCTGCTCCGGCGCATCATGGATGAAGTGTTCCGCAACTACCTGCCCCACTGCATCCTTGTGCTTATCTGCATCGTGGTCAGTGCGCTGGCCAATGTGCAGGCCAGCCTGTTTTTGCAGACTTTGATGGACGATTATATCGTGCCCATGACCCACCAGCAGAACCCCAGCTTTGCACCGCTGGCCGGCGCACTGCTGCGGGTGGGCTGCATCTACCTTGTGGGTATTCTGGCCGCATGGATCAATGCCCGCGTTATGGTCAACGTAACGCAGGGCACGCTGCGCAACCTGCGCACCAAGCTGTTCACCCACATGGAAAGCCTGCCCATCTCCTATTTTGACACCCATCCCCACGGCGATATCATGTCCGTGTACACCAACGATGTAGATACCCTGCGCCAGATGCTCAGCCAGAGCATCCCGCAGCTGGTGTCCAGCGTCATCACCATCGTGTCGGTGTTCTTCAGCATGTGTATGCTCAGCTGGCAGCTGACCATCGTTACCATGCTCATGGTGGCGCTGATGCTGTTCTGCTCCAAGCAGATCGCAAAGAGCTCTTCTAAGTACTTCATCCAGCAGCAGCGGGATCTGGGCAAGGTGAACGGCTACATCGAGGAGATGATGGAGGGCCAGAAGGTGGTCAAGGTGTTCACCCACGAGCAGCAGACCCTTGACGGCTTCCGCCAGCTGAACGACCAGCTGAAGGAGAGCTCCAAGCAGGCCAACGCCTTCTCCAACATCATGATGCCGGTCAACGCCCAGCTGGGCAACATCAGCTACGCCGTGTGCGCGCTGGTGGGTGCCGCCATGGCCGTGGGCGGTGTCAGCGGCATGACCCTTGGCACGGTGGTGGCCTTCCTCAGTCTGAACAAGGGCTTCAATATGCCCATCAGTCAGGTGTCCATGCAGGCCAACAGCGTCATCATGGCACTGGCCGGTGCAGAGCGCATCTTTAAGATGATGGACGAGCCCAGCGAGACCGATGAGGGCTATGTGACCCTCGTGAACGCCAAGTACGACCGCGAGGACAACCTCGTGGAGACCGAGGAGCGCACCGGCATCTGGGCCTGGAAGCACCCCCACCACGACGGCACCACCACCTACCACAAACTGGAAGGCGACATCACCTTCACGGATGTGGATTTCGGATATGTGCCGGAAAAGACGGTGCTGCACGACATCAACCTGTATGGCCGTCCGGGCCAGAAGATCGCCTTTGTCGGCTCCACCGGTGCCGGCAAGACCACCATCACCAACCTGATCAACCGCTTCTACGATATTCAGGATGGCAAGATCCGCTACGACGGCATCAACATCCACAAGATCAAAAAGTCCGATCTGCGCCGTTCGCTGGGCATCGTGCTGCAGGACACGCACCTGTTCACCGGTACGGTGATGGAGAACATCCGCTATGGCCGTCTGGATGCCAGCGATGAAGAGTGCATGGCCGCTGCCAAGCTGGCCAACGCCGATGGCTTCATCCAGCGTCTGCCGGATGGCTACAACACCATGCTGACCGGCGACGGTGCGAACCTGTCGCAGGGCCAGCGCCAGCTGCTGGCCATCGCCCGCGCCGCCGTGGCCGACCCGCCGGTGCTGATCCTCGATGAGGCAACTTCCTCCATCGACACCCGTACCGAGGCACTGGTGCAGCGCGGCATGGACGGCCTGATGTACGGCCGCACCAGCTTCGTCATCGCCCACCGCCTGTCCACCGTCCGCAATGCAGACTGCATCGTGGTGCTGGAGCAGGGCCGCATCATCGAGCGCGGCAGTCACGACGAGCTGATCGCCAAGAAAGGCAAGTATTACCAGCTCTACACCGGCAACCTCGCCGAAAACTGATCAAGACATCTCTCCTCAATAACACAGCGCCCCCGCCGGGATCTCTCCCGGCGGGGGCGCTGTGTTATATATCATAAATGTTTTTAGTGGATCAGGTTCACGAATACGGGGCAGAGCACTGCGGTGAGCACACCGGCCACTGCAATGGACAGGCCGCTCATGGCACCCTCCACCTCGCCCATCTGCAGGGCCTTGCTGGTACCCACGGCATGGGCCGAGGTGCCGATGCCCACACCCTTGGCGATGGGGTCGGTGATGTGGAACACCTTGCACACCGTTTCGGCCAGCAGGCTGCCCGCAATGCCGGTGAGGATGACGATGGCACCGGTCAGGGCGGCAATGCCGCCCAGCTCAGCGGCCACGTCCATGCTGATGGCGGTGGTCACCGACTTGGGCAGCAGGGTGGCGTACTGCTCTTGGGTCAGGTCCAGCGCCAGGGCAAGAGCAAGGGCACTGCCCAGGCTGACCAGTGTGCCAACCGAGATGCCGGCGATGATGGCGGCGGCGTTCTCCCGGAGCAGGTCCCACTTTTCATACAGCGGGATGGCCAGGGCCACGGTGGCCGGCAGCAGCAGGTAGTTCACCGGGGCGGCGCTGGCCTTGTAGTCGGCGTAGGGGATCTTGCACACCGACAGGAAGATGATGACAAAGATGCTGCCCAGCAGCAGGGGATTGAAGATGGCTTTGCCGGTGATCCGGTTGATCAGGGCACCCAGTGCAAAGGCTGCCAGCGTGAGCAGCACGCCCCACGCCGCCGACCCGGACAGGAAATCATTCAGCATGGTCTGCCTCCTTCTTTTTGCGGCCGGTCATGGCCTGGGTGGTGCGGCCTGCGGAGACCATGACCAGCACGGTCACCGGGATGATGGCAATGAGGATGGGCAGCAGCATGTTGCCCATCTCGGCCCACAGCTCCATCACGCCGGCTGCGGCAGGCACGAACAGCAGCGGGAAGATGCCGGTGAGGTAGGTGCCCACCTCTTTCACGTCATCCAGCTTCACAAAGCCGAAGTTCAGTGCAGCCAGCAGCAGCACCAGCCCGTAGACACTGGCAGGCACCGGCAGCGGCAGCACGGCGTGCAGCACCTCGCCCAGAAAACAGAAGGCCAGAATGCGCGCAAACTGAAAAATGTATTTCGTAACGGATCGCTCCTTTCACGGTCACCAAAAAATGTGGGATGCAAGTGGTAGTATACCGCATCGTCGGACGTCCATCAACCGTGATACTTGCCAAGAATTCCCACACATTTTCCGCAGAACTGTGCAAAAAAGGCGCACCGCAGAACACGGTGCGCCGTAAGAAGCCGGAGCAGGAACGAGTCAGATTACATAGTCGTTGCCGGCCTGATCGGGCAGGGCAAGATCGGCAAGGGTGATGTGGCTGAAATAGTTGGAGATGAGGTCGTTCAGGCCCTTCCACATCTCATAGGTGCGGCAGTTGGCCAGGCGGTCGCAGGGGGATGCACCCGGCGTCAGGCAGGTGACGGGGGCCAGGCTGCCCTCGGTGAGCATGAGGATCTCCTCCACGGTGTACTGGTCGGGGCTGCGGGTCAGGCGGTAACCGCCGCCCTTGCCGCGCAGACCCTCCAGAAAGCCGTTCTGCACCAGCACCTTGAGGATGTTCTCCAAATATTTTTCCGAGATCTCCTGCCGTGCGGCGACTTCCTTGAGGGGAACGTATTTTTCCGCCTGATGTTCGGCAAGGTCGATCATCACGCGCAGCGCATAGCGCCCTTTGGTGGAAACGATCATATTCGTGTACTTCCTTTGATGTCCATAGAATGTTAAACCTATTATACAACAGGGTAAATAATAGTTCAATCCCACTTTTTTGCAAAAAAGCATTGACAAGCAGGGCAAAGGGGACTATAATACCATCAAACCCACAAACAATGTTGGTTTAAAGGTTTGTAGTTCCGGGCCGCACCTCGAGTGCCGGGGCCCGTTCGAGAAGTTGTATCTGTATCAGGAGGGAATTTATTATGAGCAAGATCTATACTGCCGCTGACCAGCTGATCGGCCACACCCCGCTGCTGGAGCTCACCCACATTGAAAAGGAGCAGCAGCTGTCTGCTCACATTCTGGCCAAGCTGGAGTACTTCAACCCGGCCGGTTCCGTGAAGGACCGCATTGCCAAGAAGATGATCGACGACGCCGAGGCCAAGGGTCTGCTGAAGGAAGGCTCCGTGATCATCGAGCCCACCTCCGGCAATACCGGCATCGGCCTGGCTGCCGTGGCAGCTGCCAAGGGCTACCGCATCATCATCGTCATGCCCGAGACCATGAGCGTGGAGCGCCGCCAGTTGATGAAGGCTTACGGTGCCGAGCTGGTGCTCAGCGAGGGTGCCAAGGGCATGAAGGGCGCCATTGCCAAGGCCGATGAGCTGGCAAAGGAGATCCCCAATTCCTTCATCCCCGGCCAGTTTGTAAACCCGGCCAACCCCCAGGCACACATCGAGACCACCGGCCCCGAGATCTGGGACGATACCGACGGTAAGGTGGACATCTTTGTGGCAGGCGTTGGCACCGGCGGCACCGTGACCGGCGTGGGCAAGTACCTGAAGAGTAAGAACCCTGACGTGAAGGTCGTGGCCGTGGAGCCCGCCTCCTCCCCGGTGCTGAGCAAGGGCACTGCCGGTGCGCACAAGATCCAGGGCATCGGCGCAGGCTTTGTGCCGGACGTGCTGGACACCAAGGTTTATGACGAGATCATTGCCGTGGAGAACGACGACGCCTTTGCCACCGGTCGGCTGATCGGTCACAAGGAAGGTGTGCTGGTGGGCATTTCTTCCGGTGCTGCCGTCTGGGCTGCCCTGCAGCTGGCAAAGCGCCCGGAGAACGCTGGCAAGAACATCGTGGTGCTGCTGCCTGATACCGGCGACCGCTACCTGTCCACTCCGCTGTTCGCAGACTGATCACTCTATTTGTAGAACCGTTGCATCCCGCCCGGATTTCCGGGCGGGATTTTTTTGCACTCCGGCTGCCGGATGAATCTATTGACGAACACCCTAAAAAAAGGTATACTGTACAGGTACAATTGAATATTGTCGGGGTGTTGCGCAGTTGGTAGCGCGCCTGCTTTGGGAGCAGGAGGCCGCGAGTTCGAGTCTCGCCACTCCGACCACAAGAAAAGCCGCCCGGAAGCGTCTGAGAACGTTTCCGGGCGGCTTTCTGTTTGTTTTAAAGGACGGGGTTACTTGGGCTGACGGCCGATGTAAGCCAGGATGCCGCCGTCGGCGTACAGGATCTGGCCGTTGACGAAGTCAGAAGCATGGCTGGCCAGGAACACGCAGGGGCCCACCATGTCCTCGGGGTCGCCCCAGCGGCCGGCCGGGGTCTTGGCGCAGATAAAGGTGTCGAAGGGGTGGCGGCTGCCGTCCGGCTGGGTCTCGCGCAGGGGAGCGGTCTGGGCGGTGGCAATGTAGCCGGGGCCCATGCCGTTGCACTGGATGTTGTACTCGCCGTACTCGGAAGCGATGTTCTTGGTGAGCATCTTCAGTGCGCCCTTGGCGGCAGCGTAGGCGGAGACGGTCTCGCGGCCCAGCTCGCTCATCATGGAGCAGATGTTGATGATCTTGCCCTCGCGCTTGGCGATCATGTCGGGCAGAACGGCCTTGGAGCAGTTGAAGGCACCGCCCACATGCACGTCGATGACCCGCATGAAATCAGTGTGGCTCATCTCGATCATGGGAATGCGCTTCATCAGGCCGGCGTTGTTCACCAGGATGTCCACGGGGCCGACGTCGGCCTTGATCTGGGCGATCATGGCATTCACAGCGGCCTCATCGGTCACGTCGGCCACATAGCCGTGGGCGTCGATGCCGGCAGCCTTGTAAGCGGCCAGGCCCTTTTCCAGGCTGCCCTCGTTGGAGCAGTTGAAGCAGACGGTGGCACCGCACTTTGCCATGCCCTCGGCAATGGAGAAGCCGATGCCGTGGGCACCGCCGGTGATCAGGGCAACTTTGCCCTTCAGGTCAAATGCAGAAAGATCCATTGTAGTTCTCCTTTTTTGAAAAAGCCCCGCACCGGGGATGCCGGATACGGGGCCTTGGTTTTATCAGCGCAGATCTGTGGTAGCGATGTTGTCCATGTCGTCAAACTCCATGTTCTCACCGCCCATGGCCCAGATGAAGGTATAGTTCGAGGTGCCCACACCGCTGTGGATGCTCCAGGAGGGGCTGATGACAGCGTCCTCGTTGTGCATCACGATGTGGCGGGTCTGGGTAGGCTCGCCGCACATGTGGAACACGACCTGTCCCTCCGGCACTTCAAAGTAGGTGTAGATCTCCATGCGCCGTTCATGGGTGTGGCTGGGCATGGTGTTCCAGTTGGAACCCGGGTCCAGTGCGGTCATGCCCATGCTCAGCTGGCAGGTCTTCAGCACATCCGGATGGATGAACTGGTTGATCGTGCGCTTGTTGCAGGTCTCCACGCTGCCCAGAGGCCGATGGTTGGCATCGGCCATCTTGATCAGACGGGTCTCGTAGGC
>ENA-UEQL01002551-UEQL01002551.1-human-gut-metagenome-genome-assembly--contig:-NODE-2551-length-12044-cov-3.791259_pt1 | contig 12044 bp, 10 predicted proteins | sample MGYA00242905_ERZ507926 | MGnify/ENA primary metagenome ERZ507926 (study PRJEB26167, sample SAMN06115531) | human gut metagenome | host: Homo sapiens | place: China:Henan | collected 2015-09-09...
GGACATCATCGGTACAACCCGTCAATAACCGCGATGCGGCAGTCATTCGTGGCACCATTTACCCGGACAGGGCGCGAGGGAGTATCTGGCCACCGGCTACAAGGCCGAGCTGGTCGGGGGGTATTCGTGGCGGGAGTTCGGCGAGGACATGTATATGGGTCTGAGCTACAAGGCCGGCGGATTTACCCGCGCGGGTTATCTCATGGGCGGCTTTTCGCTGGGCAGCTTCATCGATCTGGCGACGGGTCAGTGGACGCAGAGTGCCGTGGACGTCAACCTGCGCTGGTTCTCGCCGCTGTTCGTGTGGAAACGCAGCCACATCCGTCAGTTCCTTTCGCTGAACTATACGCAGGGGTGGAACCGGCTCGAAGGATCGGACGAGGTGCTGCGGTTCACCGCACAGGACGGCCTGTCGCTGCTCAAAGAGGATCTGGTGGGGACCAACCGGATGGTGCTCAATACCGAAACGGTCTTTTTCACGCCCTACCAGCCGCTCGGTTTCCGTATCGCGCTGTTCGGCTTCGCCGATTTCGGTCTGCTGGGACGCGACGCCAATATTTTCAAGAATAATTTTTACACGACCTTCGGACTGGGCGTCCGCCTGCGTAACGAACGACTGGTGTTCAGCACGATCCAGCTGCGGCTGGGCGTTGCGCTCGGCAAGGGCGGCTGGGCCGACTGCCGCTATTTCCAGGCTTCCAACGGGACGCGCATGGAGCAGTACCGTTATCTGCCGAGCCGCCCCGAAATCGTCCGGTTCCGGTGATCCCGCCCGCTTGTACGGAAAAAGCCCGCATACCGAATGCGGGCTTTTCTGGTGCGTGTTCGGGCGGGTTTCCCAGCCTTGCCGTGCACGACCTGCGCATTAAAGCGCAGCGGAACGCAGGAACCGTCCGTAGAACTGGTTCCACTCCGTGTTTTCCTGATACTGTTTCAATGCATCGGCCTGGACGTTGATAACCATCTCCGGGGAGGTCGTCGGGAACGAATCGCTGTATACGCTCGGCGGCATCATCGGTTTGCAGTTCACGGTGCGGAGTTCCGTGCAGCCGTAGAATGCGTGTACGCCGATTCTCGTCACGCCTGCGGGGATGGTGATCTCGGTCAGCTTCGAGCAGTCACGGAAGACGTTGTCGGAGATTTCGGTGATACTGTTCGGGATGTCGATCACGGAGAGACCCGCACAGCCGTCGAAAGCCCCTACGCCGATCGAGGCGGTCTTATCGCTGAGCGTGACCGTGACCAGTGCCGTACAGTTCTCGAATGCCGTGTCGCCGATCGTCGCGACGCCGGACAGGTCGACCGATGTCAGCGCCGTGCAGTTCTTGAACGTACCGTCTTCGATGGCGGCGAGGGCGGGCGACAGGGTGATATCCTTCAACTGCGAGCATCCTGAGAAGGCCAGCGTCCCGATCGCGGAGACTTTTTCCAGATTTCCGATCTCGGTGAGTTCCGCGCAGTTCTTGAATGCGCCAGCGGCGATCTCTTCGATCGTTTCGGGAAGGTCGATCGTCTGCAAAGCGGTCGACTCGAATGCGTTGGCTCCCACTTTGGTGACTTCCACTCCCTTCTCGAAATAGATGCGGCCGGTTTTCGTCGTCTCGTCGTAGTCGCTGTCCAGGGCTGCGGGGACGAAGGTGTTGTCGCTGATGAAGATCTCCTTGTCGGCGGTGTAGGTGATGCCGGGTTCCATTTCCACGGTCTCCTCCGTGATGTCGATGTCGAAGACCTTGGTGATATTCAGTATTTTCGAAGCGGTGATGGTCGCTTCGTTGTGAGTCGTGTGGGTGAACCGATAGTTTTTGCCCTCCTTCGATCCGATGAATGTCAGCGTGAAACCCGAGGCGAACGTGCGGGGCGCCACGACGAAATAGAATGTCTTCGGGGTGTCGGTCAGCGGAATGGACTTCGATGCGGTCAGCGTGACGGATGCCGATCCTTCCGATTCATCGATCGTCAGTTCGCCCGTCTTCGCATCGATCGTTCCGGTGCCGGCGATCAACTCGTTGTCGGAGTTGCTCATCAACGTGATGCGCCGCAGGTCGATTTTGCCCGTGACGCGGACTTTCACCAATCCCGCGATGTTTTTCATCGGCGCTACGGTTTCGGCTCCTTCGGTGTGGCCCACGGCGGGATTCTGTTTATGGTCGAACGTGTTTTCGACCAGCGGCTGGGTCGCAGGGACGATGTTTCGTGCATGGATTTTACCTTCGGCGATCATCGCATCCATGATGTAGGGATACAGGATGTAGTAGGTGTCGGCCGGAATGATCATGCCTTCGAGTTTGGCTCCGTGTCCTTCGTCGAGCAGCTCCTTGATGGTGAATTCGCTGCTGAATGACATGGAGGAGAATACGCTGAACGAGTCGTTCGCGTCCCATTCCACCCAGTTGTCGTCGCCGAGCGTCGAGCGTGTGCTCTGTGCGATCACGCCCAGCTCCGTGATCTTCTGGTCGGAGGGGGTGTCTGCGGTTTCGTCGGTTCGGGAACATGCCGCGACGCCGAGCACGAGGACGATCGCCATCATGCGGAAAATGATTTTTTTCATCTCTGTGTCGTTTTGTCGGTTAGAATTCGAAGTCTTCTTCCTCGAACTTCCCTTCCTGCGGGTCGTCGGTTACTTGGGATACTTGGAATCCTCCTTCCACGACGAAGGAGCACCACTCGATTCGTGGCGATTCGTAGGTCTGTTTTTTCATGGTGTTTTATGTTTTAAGTAAATAGGATAGTGCGAAATCCCGCACGGGGCGCATCGGGGGCGCCTCGCGACGGAGTCGGAAAACAGGGATTCGGAGGAGATGTCTACCGGATGGCGAGGGCAATTCCCCCCCCCTCACGAAGCGGATTACGCTTTCTGTGCGAAACGGGATATGTTGATCCGTGAGACAAAGTCGTAGACAATAATGATATTCGACGATGCAAAGATAGTGAATATATTTTCAACAACGGCCGTTTAAACGAAAATTTTTATGATTCAACCCCTTTGAATCAGTTGATTGAACTGGTAATTGCAGGGGAGGCTGTTTCCGTGTCGTAATTCGGTTTCGCCGCGAGCGGGGCTGTCTTCGGCGGCCGGAAAGGGAATTTTCGAATACGTGCAGGATCATGTGTCTCCGGATTCTTCGATAGAAAGATACGATTTACGATTCGGACGAGGTAAATGCGATTCGGATTCTTCCGGAGCACGTTTGTCATGAATCGGGGGCTGATTCTCGGACTTGGCTGTCGGGAACTCGCGGTTCAGGCGGGCGATATGCGCGATGGAGATCGCCTTGGGGCATTCGGCCTGGCAGGCACCCGTGTTGGTGCAGTTGCCGAAGCCCAGCTCGTCCATCTTGGCGACCATTGCTTTCGCGCGGCGTGCGCCTTCGACGCGGCCCTGCGGCAGTTTGGCCAGCGACGACACGCGGGCTGCGACGAACAACATCGCCGATCCGTTCTTGCAGGTGGCGGCGCAGGCTCCGCAACCCACGCAGGCGGCGGCGTCCATCGACTCGTCGGCGTCGGCCTTCGGAATCGGAATGGCGTTGCCGTCGGGCACCGAGTTGGTGCGTACCGAGATGAAGCCTCCCGCTTGCAGAATCTGGTCGTAGGCCGAGCGGTTCACCACCAGGTCTTTGATGACGGGGAATGCTGCCGAACGCCACGGTTCGATGGTGATCGTGCTTCCGTCCTTGAACTTGCGCATGTAGAGCTGGCAGGTCGTCACGGCCTGCTCCGGCCCGTGTGCGTGGCCGTTGATGTGGAGCGAGCACATGCCGCAGATACCTTCGCGGCAGTCGTGGTCGAATGCCACCGGCTCCTCGCCCGCATGGACGAGGTTGTTGTTCAGGATATCCAGCATTTCGAGGAACGAGGTGTCGGGCGAGATGTTCTCGACACGGTAGGTTTTGAAAGCGCCCTTCGATTTAGCGTCCTTTTGACGCCATATCTTTAATGAAAAATTCATAATGCAATCTTGATCTTAAAGTTTAACGTCAAATGGATTTAGTCCTTGTAGTTGCGCTTTGCGAGGTGTACGAACTCGAAATTGAGCGGCTCCTTCGTCAGTTCGGGAACCTCGTTCTCGTCTTTGTACTCCCATACGGCGGCGTATACGAAGTGTTCGTCGTCACGGTCGGCCTCGCCTTCGGGCGTCTGGTGCTCGACACGGAAGTGACCGCCGCACGACTCCTCGCGGTTCAGCGCGTCGCGCGCCATCAGTTCGCCCAGTTCGAGGAAATCGGCCAGACGCAGAGCCTTTTCCAATTCGACGTTGAAGTCGTCGGCCCTGCCCACGACCTTCACGTCCTTCCAGAACTCCTTGCGCAACGCCTGAATCTCGACGATCGCCTTTTCGAGCGACTCCTTGGTGCGGGCCATACCGACGTTCTCCCACATGATGTGGCCCAGCTTCTTGTGGATATCGTCCACCGACTGCTTGCCGTTGATCGACAACAGCTTCTCGATTTTGGCGCGTACGCCCTTCTCGGCCTCGTCGAAGGCGGGCGTGTCGGTCTTCACCTTCGGGGCCTGGATCTTGTGCGACAGGTAGTCGCCGATGGTGTAGGGCAGCACGAAGTAACCGTCGGCAAGACCCTGCATCAGGGCCGATGCGCCGAGGCGGTTGGCGCCGTGGTCCGAGAAGTTGGCCTCGCCGATGGCGTAGAGACCCGGGATGGTGGTCATCAGGTTGTAGTCGACCCAGATGCCGCCCATCGTGTAGTGCACGGCGGGGAAAATCTGCATCGGCTGCTCGTAGGGGCTGACGTCGGTGATCTCCTCGTACATGTCGAAGAGGTTGCCGTAACGCTGCTTGATAATGTCCTTGCCCAGACGCTCGATGGCGGTCTTGAAGTCGAGGTATACGGCCAGACCGGTCTCGTTCACGCCGTAGCCTGCGTCGCAACGCTCCTTGGCGGCGCGCGAAGCCACGTCGCGCGGCACGAGGTTGCCGAAGGCCGGGTAGCGGCGTTCCAGATAGTAGTCGCGGTCCTCCTCGGCGATCTGCGAGGGTTTGAGCTTGCCGGCGCGGATGGCCTTCACGTCCTCGAGTTTCTTGGGAACCCAGATACGGCCGTCGTTACGCAGCGACTCGGACATCAGCGTCAGCTTCGACTGCTGGTCGCCGTGAACGGGGATGCAGGTGGGGTGGATCTGCGTGAAGCAGGGGTTGGCGAAGCCGGCGCCCTTGCGGTAGCACTGGAATGCGGCCGAGCCGTTCGACGCCATGGCGTTGGTCGACAGGAAGAAGACGTTGCCGTAGCCGCCCGTGGCGATCACGACGGCGTGGGCGCCGTGGCGCTCGATCTCGCCCGTCACGAGGTTGCGGGCGATGATGCCCTTTGCCTCGCCGTCCTCGATGACGATGTCCAGCATCTCGTGACGCGGGTAGCTCTTCACCGAACCGGCCGCAATCTCCTTGTTGAGGGCCGCGTAGGCGCCCAGCAGAAGCTGCTGGCCCGTCTGGCCGCGGGCGTAGAACGTACGCGATACCTGCGCGCCGCCGAACGAACGGTTGGCCAGCAGGCCGCCGTACTCGCGGGCGAAGGGAACGCCCTGGCCGACGCACTGGTCGATGATGAGGTTGGAGACCTCGGCCAGACGGTAGACGTTGGCCTCGCGGGCGCGGTAGTCGCCGCCCTTGATCGTATCGTAGAAGAGCCGGTAGACCGAGTCGTTGTCGTTCTGGTAGTTCTTCGCGGCGTTGATACCGCCCTGGGCTGCGATCGAGTGGGCGCGGCGGGGCGAGTCCTGAATGCAGAATACCTTGACGTTGTAGCCCAGTTCGCCGAGCGAAGCGGCTGCGGAGGCACCTCCCAGACCCGTACCGACGATGATGATGTCGAGCTTGCGCTTGTTGGCGGGGCTTACGACCTTGATAGCTGTCTTATGGTTGCTCCACTTTTCGGCCAGAGCACCGGCAGGAATTTTAGCATCTAATTTTAAAGCCATATCGTTTGTGTGTTTATTATTCTACAAAGGGGGTGATTAGCATGCGCCTGCGATGCAGGGGCAGAAGAAGTAGACGAGCACCACGGCGGCGAATCCGAGGAATATGATCGTGGCCACGATGTTGGCGATGCACTTCAGGCGGGGATACCACGTGTCGTTGGCCCAGCCCACGGTCTGGAACATCGACCATACGCCGTGCGTGAGGTGGAACCACAGGGCGGCGAACCATACGAGGTAGATCACCACGTAGTACCACTGCGAGAAGGTGTAGGCGATCAGCGAAGCTCCGTCCGCGGGGTCGAGTCCCAGCGAGTTCTCGTGCCCGCCCAGAATCTCCACGAGCTGCATCTTCGACCAGAAGTTGAACAGGTGGATCAGGAGTCCGCCCAGGATGATGAAGCCCAGTACGAGCATGTTTTTCGAAGCCCATGCCACGCCCGGCTCCTGCACCGTCACGGCGTAACGCTGCGAACCGCGTGCCTTGTAGTTGTTCAGCGTGAGGATGACGGCGTAGAAGAAGTGGACGAAGACGCCCAGCGCCAGAACGGCCGTTCCTGCCAGCGCGTACCAGTTTGCGCCCAGCAGTTCGCAAATCATGTTGTACGCTTCGGGCGAGATGATCGCCGCGATGTTCATCGACATGTGGAAGAGGATGAAGAGCACGAGGAACATGCCCGTCACGCTCATTACTAACTTCTTGCCAAGCGAGGAATTAGATAGAAAACAGCTCATAATGATTTTAATTTGTTATATTTGTTAATGATTTGTGTTCCGGCGCTTTTATTTTACGCACGCAAAGATAGCCATTGTTTGCGGAATAACAATGAAAACAGACGGGAATTTTATGCCTGAAAGGAGGGTTTTATGACCAAAAAAGAACTGCGCGCCGCGATGCGCCGGCGGAACCTCGGAATGGACGCTGCGGAGCGCGCCGAAGCCTCGCGCCGGATATTCGGCCGGGCCGGGCGGCTGGAGGCTTTCGGCGCGGCCCGGACGGTGGGTGTTTTCTGCTCGCTTCCCGACGAGCCGGACACGGCGGAGACGCTGGCGCGGTGGAGCGCCGTGAAACGCATCGTGGTTCCGCGCGTCGAAGGGGATGTGATGCGATTCTGCGAATACGACCCGCAGACGCTGCGTCCGGGGGCTTTCGGCATCGCCGAGCCGGGACCCGAGGCGCAGACGTGCGACCCGTCGGAGATCGACCTCGTGATCGTTCCCGGCACGGCGTTCACCGCCGCGGGCGCCCGTTGCGGCCGCGGCCGGGGTTACTACGACAAATACCTCTCCCGGCCGGACGTGCACGCCGTGAAAGTCGGCGTGTGCTTTGCCCACCAACTGGTCGGGGAGCTGCCTGCGGAGCCGCACGACGTGGCGATGGATTACATAATAACGGATTGAATGATGGATGCGAAAGAGTTTGCCTCCGCCTATGGCGAGGCGTTCGGACCCGCCGCGGGACTGCCGCTGCTGTTCTGGTATTCGGACGGGCCGGTGCGTGCCGTGCCCAAAGTCGAAGGATGTTTTTTCAAGGCGCTGGCCGAAGCCCGCGAGGGGTCGGCGGTGAGCCTCAATGCCGCCAATATCGGCTGCGGGGGCGGGAAGTTCTACACCGGCTTTGCACCGATGCCGCCCTTCGTGCCGGCCTTCGTGTCGCAGAAGGAGCACTACAAGCAGACACCCGAAATGGTGCTGGAGTTCATCGGGCGGCTCGGCGTGCCGGAGGCCTCCGGTGCGTGGCTCAATTTTGCGCGCATTGATACGCCGCAGGCCGCGGAGGCTTTCGGTACGGCCGACGGGGCGCTGTTTTTCGCCACGCCCGACATATTGTCGGGACTGGTGTCGTGGGCCGTTTACGACAACAATGCCGACGATGCCGTGTGCGTGCCCTTCGGGTCGGGATGCAGCGCCGTCGTGACGCAGGCCGTGCGGGAGAACCGCCGGGGCGGACGCAGCGTCTTCCTGGCGTTGTTCGACCCTTCGGTGCGTCCGTGGGTCGACGCCTCGGAGCTGGGGTTCGTCGCGCCGATGTCGCGTTTGCGCGAGATGTGCGGCACGATGCGTGCAAGTTGTCTTTTCGGGACCCATGCGTGGAACAAGGTCCGGGTCCGCATTAATGGAGGGAATATATGAAAAAGAGAAGAGTGGCGCTGGTGCTGGCAGGCGGCGGCGCACGGGGCGTGGCCCATATCGGGGCCATCGAAGAGTTGGAGAGGCAGGGATTCGAGATCAGCGCCGTGGCGGGGACCTCGATGGGTGCGCTGGTCGGGGGCGTGTATGCCTCGGGGTACCTCGAACCGTTCAAGGAGTGGATGCGCGCACTCGATAAATACAAGGTTTTCAGCCTGGTCGATTTCGCGTTGAGCACCGAAGGGCTGGTCAAGGGAGACCGGGTGATGGAGGCGATGAAGGAGTTGGTCCCCGACGTGCAGATCGAGCGGATGCCCGTGCCTTTCGCCGCCGTGGCGGCCGACCTGCTGACGGGCGACGAAGTGGTGCTCGACAGCGGGGGATTGTACGACGCCATCAGGGCTTCGATCTCGATTCCTTCGGTTTTCAGGCCCGTGCACCGCGACGGCCGGGTGCTGGTCGACGGCGGCACGGTCAACCCGCTGCCGCTGAACCGCGTGCGGCGCGAGGAGGGCGACCTGCTGGTCGCCGTGGACGTCAGCGCCCGGTTCGGGGCCGATTCCGTCCGCCGGGCCAATGCGTCGCTGAATTATTACAAGGTGCTGATCGCTTCGTCGCAGATCATGCAGCAGCGCATCACGCAGCTGATGTGCCGTCTGTACAAACCCGACATCATGGTCGGGCTGCCCGCCGACAGCTACGGCATGTTCGAGTTCTACCGTTCGGAGGAGATTCTCGAGGCGGGGCGTGCGGCGACGCGCGCGGCACTGGAGCGGCTGGAAACCGACGGTGAAAACGGTATGGTTTTTGCTGAAAGCGAAGAAAAGATTGCGACGGCCCGTTTTTGAAGAATTCAAAAGTAGTGACGCAACTTCACACAGATTTTAGGGCCGTCGCAATGTATTCGAGGATGAAGGAGATGGCGGAAAACATTTCCGGATTCCTTACGGGGCAAAGATAGAGAAAGTTTCCGGATTTGCAATCGCTTTGCCCGAAAGTGATATGGGTGCGTCCAAAATTCCGAAGGGGCGGGCCTTTTTCGCGTGGCAAATCCGTTTTTTTTCGCGCTGCGGCCGCCTGTCCGGGTGCCCGGTCCGGCCTGCGGGACGCATTCGCAAAGCAAATTCCCGGCTCATCGAGCCGGGAATTTGCTTGTTTGCGGGGTGGGGTCAGCGTCTGTCGCCTTCGCGGACGTAGGCCGCGATACGGTGGCTCCGCTTGCCGATGGGGATGCCCAGGCCGAGCGTTACGTTCATCGAACTCTGCTTGATGGGAACCCACTGCGGCGTGTGCTTCGAAGTCAGCACGTCGGTTGCCAGATAGAAATTGATCCAGTTGGGGCAGAGGTTCAGCGCCAGGCCGACGGCTCCGCCGCGGTTGTCGATCACCGAATAGCTTCCCGACACCGTGAACCAGCGCACGGGGTGGAAATTGACCGATCCGGTGATGTTGTGCATGGTCTTGTATTTCCAGACGCGGGCCGTGTAGAGCAGGCCGATGCCGATTTTGTGGCGCCACACTTCGTATTCGAGTCCGGCGTTGACCGACGCGCGGAGCATCTTGGTCGTGCTGCGCCCGTCGACCTGGTTGAATTTCAGCATTTCGAGGTCGAAATCCGGAACCGGCTCCGAGGCGTTTTCCGGAACCGTGGCGCCCGTGAATTCCGTCTCCTGCGTCGAGACGCCCATGACGGAGTTTTTCTTGCTCCAGCTGATGAATCCCAGGTCGGTCACGGCCAGCGACGCTTGCAGGTTGGGCAGGATGTCGTACGTGGCGCCCAGATCGAGGGCAAAGCCGTATCCTGCGGGTTTGGTGGGTTTGAAGTCGAGATCGCCGATCTCGAAGGTCTCGCTGTCGGGGTCCGTTTCGACTTTGGCCCCGGCGGCCGTGAGGTCCAGCGTGCCCTGGGTGAGAACGGCCCAGCGGTCTTCGCGGAGCGAGATGTCGAAGCGGTCGTAGGTGACCAGCGCACGGGCGAGTCCGGCGAGGAACTTACCGCGGATGCCGATGTAGAGGCGGTCGTCCATCAGCGGGAACGAGTAGCTGAAAGCCGCCTCGAGGTAGGAGTCCGTCGAGGTGCCGAAGTTGCGGATCTGGCCCTCCTTGCCGAGTTTGATGAATTCGAAGAGCGAGTAGGGCAGGTTGGCGTCTTCGTTGACCCGCACGTTGAGGTCGAACGACCAGAAATTCTTGTGGTTTTTGGTAAAGGCGCCGAATCCGATGACGTTCATGCGGAAGTCCATGCCCAGCAGGTTGTTCTGCTTGAGGCCCGAGAGTGCGTCGGCGGCCGACACGGAGCTGTCGAGCAGCGTCACCAGCTTGCCGTCGCGGGAGAAGAGGATGTTGTCCACGGCGATGTTGCCGCCCACGTTGATGTTCACGCCGCCGATGGCCGGGATGTTGACGTAGCCGCGCAGCGGCGCGAAAGCCGGGTTGAACTGGCTGCGGAAGGTCGAACCCTCCATGAAATAGGCCGTGGGGTTCTGGGCTGCGGCGCCGGTCGCCAGAAGCGCCGCCGCGATGAGGGTGTATATTTTTTTCATAATGGAGTGCGGTTTAGATGTCGAGTTTCAGTCCTCCGTTCTTGAGCAGGCTCAGGCTGATGACGATCTGGTACCGGTCGTCGCTGAATCCTTTGCCGGGATAGTATTCCGTGAGCGTCACGGGAATCCGGATCGTGATGCCCTCGACGATCTGCCGCAGGTCTTCGGCGAAAAGCTGCGTTTGGGGAATGTCGTTCGATGCCTTGTCTGCGCCGACTCCGACCTGGAACGTGATCTCCGTGGGCGAAAAACTCGGATCGAGGAGCAGCGAAAGGGGCAGCCCGCTGGTGATCTGGCCGTAGAGGAACAGCGTGTTTCTGGCGTTGGGCGTGCCCTCGGGGTCGAGGTTGTCGGCGAGCATGTCCACTATGTCGCTGCTGATGTCGATATGGCCGACTTCGTATTCGAGCTGGTCTATTCCGAGCGAGCCGGTCAGGTAGGTGCGGGCCAATGCGCTGACTTCGTCCGCGAGCCGTTCGCGCAGCGATGCGTCGTTGCGGTAGGCGGTTTTGAATGCTGTCTTGAAGGTTTGCTCGTCGGGAGCCGTCAGGTTGAGAAGCAACAGAAATTCCGCGGCGTATTTGTCCCAAACCAGATCGACGACCGATGCGAGTTTGGCGTCGCTGGCCTGCATCTCCTCGCGCAGCGTTCGGAGCAGCGTATTTACATACGTCTGATCGTCTTTGTCCTGCAATTTGACGAGGTCGACGAATTTGCCGTCGGGCAGCTGGGAGGGAAACCAGATGTCGGCTTCGCGGAAGATCTCTTCGATGTTGCCGCCGTTGTTTTTGATCTCGTCCTTCGAGACGAGCACCTTGACCAGCGGGATGCGGAACTGCGACCCTTCGTCGCCGATGGCGATGTTGTCGGTGTCGATGTTTCCCAGATCGTAATCTTTGTCCACGCATGCGGTGGAGAGCATGCCGGACAGGAGCAGGAGGATAAGTTTTCTTATAGGCTTGGCGTGTAGTGAAATAGCGATGTGCAAAGATATGATTTTCGGACGAATTAAACAAAAAATGCGACCTTTTTATAGACTTTCCGATTTGCAATATATTTGCTAAATTTGCAGGGCGTATGGCTGAAACGGAAAAACCGGATCTCAAGGAGCAGGTGGCCCTGCTGCCGCTGTCGCCGGGCGTCTACCAGTTCGTGGACCGCTCGGGGACGATCATCTATGTGGGTAAGGCCAAGAGCCTGCGCAAGCGGGTGTCTTCGTACTTCGTGCAGTCGAAGGAGCACAGCGCGAAGGTGCGTGTGCTGGTGAAGCAGATCGTCGAGATCCGCCATATCGTCGTGGGGAGCGAGACCGACGCCCTGCTGCTGGAAAACTCGCTGATCAAGAGCCTTCAGCCGCGTTACAACATCCTGCTCAAGGACGACAAGACCTATCCGTGGATCGTCGTGCGGCGCGAGCACTTTCCCCGCGTGCAGTCGACG
>ENA-UEQL01002557-UEQL01002557.1-human-gut-metagenome-genome-assembly--contig:-NODE-2557-length-12020-cov-6.779117_pt1 | contig 12020 bp, 10 predicted proteins | sample MGYA00242905_ERZ507926 | MGnify/ENA primary metagenome ERZ507926 (study PRJEB26167, sample SAMN06115531) | human gut metagenome | host: Homo sapiens | place: China:Henan | collected 2015-09-09...
TCTCCGTCGCTGCGTTTGGGAGTATTCAGGTTTATAACCGTATGTATACTACCACATTTCGCGGAAGTTTGCAAGGGCTGTGCAGTCACTTTCCGCAAAAGTCGCGTTCGGTGGAGGTTTTTTCACAAAGCCGCAGCCATTATGAATCGTTTATGTCATCCATTATGAGCTGAAACAATTCTCCCAGGTCGATTAGTGGCGCAAACTCTTTATCAACTTTGTAATCATCTGAAATTTTTACCACGACCACACCGTCGATCTGCTGGATATATCCTTCCTGCGGATAGACTGGCATCTGTTCCAGCTCTGTTCTGCTGTACAGTTCCCCATACTGTTCTACCGAGCAATGCTTGAGTTTTGCCGGAGTAATATCCCTGAAAACCGCTTTCCAAGACGCTCTGGCCGAGTAATCGTTCAGCCAGAAGCGGCCCATCTGCGCATACGGATTTGCATAGAGGTAATACTCCCTCTTCATAAAACTGGAGTTCGAGCTGGGTCTGCCCACAAACAGTACCGGCAGCTGCTCGTTATCGTCAAAATATCCGCTGCTCATCAGGTCGTCCGCGATGTGATCCGACATGCTCTTGAGTGTTTTTCTTCCCTCATACATAGCTTCCTGATCGATCACGGCAGAGCAGACATTGCCATAGACGACCAAAACCGCAAGTACTACAGCCCCTGTCCGGGCAGCACGTACATACTTTTTTACCATAGGCTGATTTGTGCGCGTCCCTTCAAGCAGCAGCAGACATACCGGCACGAACAGATTCAATCCTTCGCCCATCTGCAAAAGCCAGACCGCCTCGCTTGTGATCAGCATGATGGCATTGCACATGATGGGCAAAACGATCAGCGCTGCCACTCCCAGAAGGATATATTCCCAATTTTTCTGGTGAAGCATTTTTCTGAAACGGTTCAGCAGTTCGATGCTCAGCGCCAGAAATACCAAAACGAAAAAGCCCACCGGCTGCAGAATGTTATGCCGATAGTAATTCTGAAAAAAGTAAGCTCCAAACAGTTGGTAGGTCTCTGCAATGGCATTGGGCAGATTTTTCAGTATAGAAAGTACCGAAACATCCGCTCCTCCATTATAACTTGCCATCTGCCATCCACATGCCCATACGATCAGCTTTGTGAGCAGGAAATACAAAACCATTCCTGCAGCTGCGCTGCAAAGACTTCTTCCAATGTGGGCATGGACCTTTTCTCTGTCCACATTGCGGAACAGAAGCAGCAGAAGATATGTCAGCAGGAGCAGACAAAAGTTATCAAGGCTCGTCTGATAGCACGCAAGGCTCATGACCAGAAGCAGTGCTCCCTGTACGACCGCTTTTCTAAAATCTGCGGCACGAACCACACGCTCTGCCGCCAGAACAGAAAACAAAAACGAGCAGCCAAACACCGGCGACTGAAACCGATATGACAGCTGTATTCCAGTGACCGTGCTGGCCAGAACAGCCATACCCGCCAGATAGGTCACGACAGAATCCTTCTCTGTAAAAAACTTCCGAAGCAGGGTAACAGCCAGCGCCGACATGGAAAGTGTCAGCAATGAATTGAAAGGTTCCGTCTGGATGCCAAACCGCAGCGCATCGATCACCGGCCAGAGCCATCGGCCCGTGACTACCTGCCAATAGCCGCCGAAGAACCATGTATTGTTCCACAATCCGTCAAATGTATTGGTCAGCCGCTGGCTGATCAGCAGGAAAAACACTACCGCCGAAAACAGCAGCATCACCAGAAAATATCTTAGATCCGATATATCCAGCCCAAGGTCGTCCGGTTTCTGTACATCGATTTTTTCTTTCATCGTTATTTTCTCCATCTGTCCCGTTTTATGTTCTCAGGCTCATTTGTTATTCATCGATCAGATAATCCTCTGAAATTTTGATCACATATACGCCGTCCATTTCCTGCATGGAGCCTTTCTCAGGGAATGTCGGCATTCGTTTGATTTCTTCTGTCCGGATCAGTTCGTCATATACCTCATCACTGCACAGCTCCAACTGCATCGGTGTGAGGTCACGAAACACCGCATTCCATGAATAGCGCATTGTGGCGGCATTTTCTTTTTCGAAAAGGCCCACCTGTGCGTAGTCGTTTGCATCCCAGTAGATAACATGTGTCCGGAACAGCGGGCTTGCACTGGGGCGGCCTACCAGCATCACTGGCAGTTTTTCCGGCAAATCATAATAGCCCTCTGCCACCAGCTCACCGGCCACAAGGTCCGCGATTTGTTTTGTTGCCTTGCGTCCCTCATACATCGCCTGCTGATCGACCGCCGACATGAATACGCTCCCGTAAACGACAGCAGCCGCCGTAAGCAGGATCAGTGCTTTTTCTGCTTTATTCCAGCATTTGCGGAACGCATCACAGGCTGTTTTTCCCTCCCGGCTGCTGTCCAATAGCCAGAAACAGACCGGCAGGAACAAGGCCAGACCTCCGGACATGGGAATATAAAACGACGCCTGCGAGGTTGCCACCATAAATACCGTGCACATCATGGGCAGCACCAGCAGCGCTGCTGTGCCATAGAAAGTGTTTTCCCAATCTTTCCGGCGTATGAGCCGAACCAGTCTGCACGCAAGCGCGGCACCCACCACACAAAAAATCAAAGCAAATACAACTGCAGTTTCCTGCAGCATATTGTGTTTTACAAGGGTACCAAAGAAATACCGATAAAAAAGCTCATAGCACTTTTCAACGCTGGAAGGAAGATTTTTCAGAATTCCAGACACTGAAATATCTGCACCACCCTGGTAATCGGCCATCGCCGTTCCCGTCGCCCACAGTGTAATCTTTAAGATCAGCAGATACAGCACTGCGCCGGATGCAGCACTTGCCAGGCTTTTGCAAATATATTCCCGAATCTTTTGTTTTTCTCCATTCTGGAAAAGTAGTAGGAGAAAATAGGCCAGCAGCACCAGACAGAAACAGGCAAGGTTCGTCTGGTACAGGCCAAGGCTCAGTGCCAAAAGCACCGCTGCCGGCACAATGCTGCTTACGGCTGATTTTCCCCGGATCACGTGCTCTGTAGCCAGCATTGCAAAGAAAAACGAAAATCCGTACTCCGGTGCAATGAAGTGAAACGAAAGATAGCACCCGACCACAACATTGGAAACATAGCATAAACCTGCGAGCCAGTCAATGCAGGATGTTCTCATCCATGCCGGTTTGAAGAGCATATGAAGCCTGGTGACTCCAAGAGAAACCAGCACCAAGCATACCACCGCATTGATGGGTTCTAGCTGCAGACTGAAACGCAGAAAACTGGTCACCAGCCAGAACCATCGCCCATTGGAAAGCTCCCATGCTCCCGCCATGTACTCAGCCGTTGTCCACAGACCATCCACTGTGTTCGTCAGCTTCAAGCTGATCAGCGGAAAATAGACCATCACCGCAAAGCCCAGCATCACAAAGAAATATTTCTTATCCAACTCCCGCAGCCAGTGTCTGATATCCGCTTTTATTTCTACAGACATGATATTCCTCCATCCATAAACTTCTGCTTTTCAGTATATCAAACTCTTCCACATGGTTCAATAAAAAAATCCCCTGCCGGGCAGTCGGCAGAGGATCTTGCGTTTTTTCCAGAGTGCTTTATTTTGCCACGATTTCTGCAGCCAGTGCATCCATCTGCGCTTCGGCAGCAGCATTGGCAGCACTGCGGATGGTGACCACATTCTCACAGACCGTGATGTTCTTCATGCCTTCCAGCTCGGCGCGCATGAGCTTTGCGGCCATGGGTGCCCATGTGCCATTCTCCATCAGACCCACCGTGCGGTTCTGGAAGCTCTTGGTCTTGAGGTGGGTCAGCAGATTCTCCATCGGCGGGAAGAGGAAGCCGTCATAGGTGGCGCAGGCCAGCACGATCTTTCCGCAGCGGAAGGCTTCTGTAACGGCATAGGACACATCGGTGCGGGTCAGGTCCATCTCCACTACCTTTGCACCCTTTGCACGCAGCTTTTCTGCCATGAGGTGGGCTGCTGCACGGGTGTGGCCGTGGATGGAAGCACTTGCCACAAGAATCTTTTCCGGCTCCTCGGGCTTGTAGCTGGACCAGATGTCGTAGTAGTTCAGGTACTTGCCCAGATCTCCGGTCAGCACCGGGCCGTGCAGCGGGCAAATGGTCTGGATGTCCAGAGCCGCAGCCTTTTTCAGCAGCGCCTGCACCTGCGGGCCGTATTTCCCCACGATGTTCAGGTAGTAGCGGCGGGCTTCGCTGGCCCAGTCGGCCTTTTCGTCAAACTTTGCCACAGCGCCAAAGCGACCGAAGCCATCAGCGGAGAACAGCACCTTCTCGCTGCTCTCATAGCTGACCATGACCTCCGGCCAGTGCACCATGGGGGCAAACACAAAGGTCAGGGTGTGGGTGCCAAGGCTCAGGCTCTCGCCGTCCTTCACCACCACGCGGCGCTCCTTTGCCACAGCATCAGCACCAAAGAACTGATCCATATACAGGAAAGTCTTGGCGTTGCCCACCACCTGCATCTCAGGATAGAGTGCCGCCAGCTTTGCAATGTTGGCACCGTGGTCCGGCTCCATGTGGGAGACTACCAGATAATCCGGCTTACGGCCTGCCAGAGCTTCGGACAGGTTTTCCAGCCACGGCTCGGTAGCGCGGGCATCCACCGTGTCCAGAACGGCGGTCTTTTCGTCCAGAATGACATAGGAATTATAGCTCACGCCGGTGGGCACCGGATACTGGCTCTCAAACAGGTCAATGGTGGTATCGTCCACGCCCACACCCAAAATGGCTTCGCTGATTTTCTTCACGCTCATAGCTTTCCGTCTCCTTTTTATGATATGCCGCAGACTGCAGCAATTATTTCTAAGAACAGTTCCTATTATAGCACATTGTTAGAAATTTCGCAAGAGATATTATTCTTCCCCATTTTCCGGCAGCTTTGCCGTTACCGGCCTGCCCGGCTCAGCATCCAGTTCCAGCAGAGCGGCAGCAGCGCTTTCGTCCATGGTCTGCACCGCGCGCAGCTTGCGGCTGATGGCACGGCTGCGCACGCCAATGAGATTATCCAGCTCTTCGTCGGTCTGGCGCAGGCGCTGCTGCATCTTGGAAAGCCCCTGCCCGAACTTGTCAAATTCGGTCTTCACCGCACCCAGCAGCTGCCATACCTCACCGGAGCGCTTCTGGATGGCAAGGGTCTTGAAGCCCATCTGCAGGCTGTTGAGCAGCGCCGCCATGGTGCTGGGGCCCGCGATGTTCACCTGATAGTCCCGCTGCAGCACTTCCAGCAGGCCCGCGTTCACCACCTCGGCATACAAACCCTCGAAGGGCAGGAACAGGATGCCGAAGGCCGTGGTATAGGGCGGCTCCACATATTTTTCCCGGATGTCCTTGGCCTCGGCCCGCAGCACCAGTTCCAGTGCGTGGCGGGCGTTCTCCACGGCCTGTGCGTCGCCGGATGCCTGCGCATCCTGTAAATGGGCATAGGTGTCTCCGGGGAACTTGGAGTCGATGGGCAGCCACACCGTGCCGCCGTCCGCGCCGGGCATCCGGATGGCGTACTCCACCCGCTGGGTGCTGCCCGGAATGGTGGCCACGTTGGTGTCGTACTGTTCCGGGGCAAGGATCTCTTCCAGAATGGCTCCCAGCTGGATCTCACCCAGAATACCGCGGGTCTTCACACCGGAAAGCACCTGTTTCAGCCCGCCCACATCAGCGGCAAGGTTCTGCATTTCGCCAAGACCCTTGTACACCTGTTCCAGCTGGTCGTTCACCGCCTTGAAGCTTTCGGTCACCCGCTTCTGCAACGCATCCTGCAGCTGTTCGTCCACCGTATGGCGGATCTCGTCCAGCTTCTGGGCGTTCTGGGCCTGCAGGGCAGTCATGCCCTCGGCAAGGGTGCGGCGCATCTCTTCCAGCTTGCGGGCGTTGGAGGCTTCCAGCCCCTGCAGGCGCTGCTCCATGGTCTGCTGCTGGGTGCCCTGCCCTGCGGCAAGGGCGGTGCTCATACTCTGCACCGAGGCCTGCAGCGTTTCACTGATGTGTCCCATAGCGGCAAGGTTCTGCTGCGCCATCTCTGCCAGCTTCGCGTCCATCTGGCGGTTCTGCGCTTCCAGCTGCTGACGCAGCCATTCCTTCCGTTCTGCATCGTCCCGGTTTGCGGCAGGCTTTGCCGAGCGGTACAGCAGCAGGGCCATCATCAGGCAGATGGCCACCAGAAGCACCGTGTAAAGAAACGCTAAAAATTCCATAATGCCTCCTATTGCAAAATCCGGGCTGTGCAGCTGCAAAGCCCGGATCTGCGTACTTTATATTATTTTGTCTGTTCTTCCCAGAAGGCAGCGGCTTCGTCCAGCCAGCCATCCGCAGCCGTGCCGCGGCCAAGGCCGATGCCATGGGCTGCGTGGTCATATACCACCTCTTTGTAAGGTACGCCATGCGCGGCCAGTGCCTTGCTGAGGGCCGGCCCCTGCAGCGGCCAGCACAGCAGGTTCAAGGTCAGGTCATCCCTGCCATACCAGAAGTACACCGGCGGATAGTCCTCTGTGATCAGGTCGGCAAGGCTGTATTCATAGTAGAACCGGCCGCACACAAAGGGGTCGATGCCCACACGGTAGATCGGTGTGACCTCGGAAAACTGCACGATGGGATACGCCAGGATCACTGCGCCGGGCTTGGGCATGCCATAGTTTTTATAGCCCAGAGCGTCCGATGCAAACAGGCCCGCCAGATGTCCGCCGGAAGAATAGCCGATCAGGGCGTAGCTTTCCGTCTGCACACCGAACTGCTGTGCGTGGCCGGTGATGTACTTCACCGCCCGTGCAATGTCCTCCATGGGGCTGTTGTTGTCGTTATCCGGGTAGGCGCGGTAGCGCATCACGAACACCGCATAGCCTTTCTGGTGCAGCTGGTAAGCTGTGGAGATGCACTCCTTTAACTCTGCCGTGCGGTTGAAGATGTTGCCGGAGAGCACCAGCGCATACTTTGCATCCGGCGTGCTGGCCGGGTAGTAATAGAACTCCGCATTGTTGCGGGAGCTGTCCTCGGCGATCTCCTGCTCCGAGTAGAGCTTATAGGTGATCTGCACGCCCGCATTGTAATTGCGGATGAGCAGGTTCAGACCATCGGCACAATCCTGTGCCACATGGCTGCTCACATATTTTTCCAGCGTCTGGTCATTGCACCAGTCCTCGGTGCCGGGCAGGTTCTGCTCCTTGGAATAGGTCCAAACGCCTGCGCCAAGGATGCTGGGGTTCGAGCGGATCTCGCCCATGGTGGTCTGCGGCGTGATATCCGGCTCGCCATACTCTGCTGCAAATGCGGGCAGCGCCATCATCAGCAGCAGACAGATACAGGCTGCTGCGGTGCATATCCTGTGTTTCAACTCAACATCTCCTTTTCAGCCGACCTGTTCCTCCCAGAAGGCAACTGCTTCATTCAGCCAGCCCTCCGCATCGGTGCCCTTGCCTGCGGCCACTGCATGGGGAGCATCATCATACACATGGTAGATATGCGTCACATGGTTGCGGGCCAGTGCCTTTTCCAGCACAGGCCCCTGCGCCGACCAGCACATGGTCATAAGGGTCATGTCGTTTTTGCCGTACCAGTGATAGGTAGGCGGGTAATCCGGTGTGATGTAATCAGACAATGTCATTTTATAATACCGCTGCTTGCACACGCCGGGGTCCAGCAGGATATTATAGACCGGTTTGAACTCCAGGAAGGTGTTTACCGGGTAGCCCAGCAGCATGGCACCGGGCTTTGGCAGGCCGTAATTTTTGTAGCCCACCGCGTCGGTGCCGAACAGTCCGGCGATCTGCCCGCCTGAGGAATAACTTACAATGGCATAATCCTCCGCCTGCACGCCAAACTGTCCTGCATGTTCCGTGATGTATTGCACCGCGCGGACCACATCCTGCAGCGGCGCATTGTTGGAAGCCTTCATGCCGATGCGGTAGCGCAGCACGAACACCGGGTAGCCCATTTCGTGCAGGTTCCATGCAGTGGAAATGCCCTCGCGGATCTCCGCACTGACCACGATCGCATTACCGCCGATCACCAGCGCATATTTCTGGTTTGCCTGCGCCCCTTCTGCCGGCAGATAATACAGTTCCACACCGTCCCGGCTGGTATCCTGCGCGATCTCCTCCGCCGTATAAAGCGGGAAGGTCACCCGCTGCCCAGCGTTATAGGTGCGGATCAGATAGTTCAGTCCATCCGCCGCATCCTGTGCCGTCCAGTGATTGGAAAGGCGGCTCAGCGGCTGCGCGTCCCAGTACATCCGGTCCAGCACACGGTCCTGATCCAGCGAGTAGGTGTAGATGCCCGCACCCACAACGCTGGGGTTGGAGCGGATCTCTGCCATTTTGGTGCGCGGTGTGATGTTGGCCTGACCAAGCTCCTCCGCAAACGCCGGCTGTGCCAGCAGGATCATCAGGCCAATACCAAACATCACCGTGCGCAATCGATTTCTCACAGCAATCCCCCGTTTATCTCTTTATTTGCACTGTTTTTCCCAGAATGCCGTTGCCTGCCGGATCCAGCCGTCCGCATCGGTGTGGCGGCCCGGGCCAATGGCGTGGGGTGCGTTCTCGTACACATGGCACTCATAAACAGCCCCGCTCTCCCGGAGCTTGCGCTCCAGCAGCGGCCCCTGCTGGGAGTAGCACATGCGCTGCATATAAAGATCATTTTTGCCGTAGAAGAAATAGGTAGGGGTAAAGTTTTCGTTCACCACATCCGAAATATCGGTCCAGTAGTAACGCCAGCCAAGCACCAGCGGGTCAATGGCCAGCTGATATAGCGGCTTCACCTCAAAGAAATCGTTGATGGGGTAACCCAGCAGCAGCGCTGCAGGCTGTGGGAGGCCAAATGCCTTATAGCCGAACTTTTCGTTGTCTGAGCCGATCAGGCCCACGATGTGTCCGCCGGAAGAAAAGCCCATCAGCGCATAGTTTTCGCGCTGAACGCCAAACTGATCTGCATTTTCGGTCAGGTACTTTACGGCATTGGCAATATCGTACAGTGGCGCATTGTCGGATGCATTCAGGAAAGAGCGGTACCGCAGCACAAAAGCCGCATAGCCCAGCTCGTGCAGCTGGTTGGCAATGGATGCACCCTCGTTCAGCTCTGCGGTGGTGTTGCCGCCGTTGCCGGGCACCACGATGGCGTACTTTGCGTTGGCTGTTTTAGCCGGGAAATAATACAACTGCACCATGCCCAGAGAAGGATTTTCCGCAATTTCTTCCGGGGTATACACCTGCCATGTGATCTGTACGCCCCTGTTGTAGTTTTCGATCACAAGGTTCATGCCTTCGGCGGCATCCTCGGCAGCCGCGTAGCTTACATAGCCCTCAATGGGCGTATCATCGTACTGCGTGCTGCCCTCGATCCATTCGTTGCAGTAGGTATAGTAGCCGGAGCCTTTGATGCTGGGGTTCTCCCGCAGCTCTTTCATGGTCGTCTCTGTTGTGATGTTCGGCTCGCCGTACTCTGCAGCAAATGCCGAAAGCGATACGCACGCCAGCATTCCCAGCGCACACACCATCGTTCTGATCCACTTCATTTTGGGACATCCTCCATTCTGCAGCGGCGTATCCTGCCGTGCTTTTCTTTGTTATGATTTATTGTATCACAAACCTTCCGCTTGTCAAAGAAATTTCTGTGCAGTACGGCGCTTGTACCGCACCGCAAATTCTGCTATACTGGAGCCGGATATTTTTGAGAGTTGAGGGCGCGGAAAGCTATGCACTTTCCGCCGGGATCGAAATATGAGCAAAATCGAGATCCGGCCCATGGAGCCGGAAGACTGGAGCGCTGTTTCCAGAATTTATTTGGAGGGCATTGCTACAGAACATGCCACTTTTCAGACCACCTGTCCGCCGTATTCTGCGTGGGATGCTTCCCACGCAAAAGAATGCCGACTGGTACTGCTGGCCGACGGCGTGATTGCCGGGTGGACGGCGTTGCGCCGGGTGGACCCGCGCTGGTGCTACCGCGGCGTTGCCGAGGTGAGTATTTACGTGGGTGAGCAGTTCCGGGGCCATGGCCTTGGCTATCACCTGCTGACCGAGCTGTGCCATCAGGCAGAAAAGGCCGGCTACTGGACACTGCAGTCCACCGTGCTGCAGGACAACGCTGCCAGCCGCGCCCTGCACACAAAATGCGGCTTTCGCTTAGTGGGCCGCCGGGAACGCATTGCCCGCGACTGTCACGGCCGCTGGCTGGACACATTCTTAATGGAATACCGCGCTGCCGCCAATGAACCGGAAGGCTATAAAAAGCTGTAAGATGCAAAAGAACTCCGCGCCCTGAGGCTGCGGAGTTCTTTTTTGTCCATTGATAAAATGATAAAGGTAAAAACAGGCTTACCACTCTTCGCCGTCGATGTCCACGCTGCCGTCCACCACGGCACCGGCGCGGGAACGCTGGAACATGCTTTCCACCACGGCGCAGTACTTATCGGCCAGACAGACGATGACTGCTTCGCGGCAGGTGGGCACATGACGGAAGGTCAGCGGCCACATGTGGCTTGCAATGATGCTCTGTTCCTTTCTGGTAATGCTGAACACCCGCTTTGCATTGACGCAGGCATAACCCGGATGGGAGAAGCCGTGCATCTCAAACAGGCGGCGCAGGCCGTGGAAGGTACCGGTGGTGTGCCAGTCGTACAGATAAAAATCATGCAGCAGGGCACCCACTGCCAGCGAGGTCTCGTCAGCGTGCAGATGCAGACGGCGGTTGAGCCAGAAGCTCACCAGCGCCACATTCTTGCAATGCTGGTAGGTGGTGACAGAACCGTGCTGGATGTACTCCCGCATCCGCTGCACATCCGGGTGATGATCGTATTTTTCAACAATGGCATAAAGCTGTTCGCGCTCGATCTCAGAAAGCTGCATGCTGCAAAATTTCCTTTCGCTTTAAGGTGATGTTTTCAGGAGCGGAGCTGGACCGGATTGGAATTGCCGAAGTTCTCTGCACTGGAAGGGTTCTCCCGCTTGAGAGAAAAATCTACCAGATACTGCTTGCCGTCGCCCAGTTCTTCCAGCTGGGCCAGTTTTGCCTTTGCGGCGGCTTCGTCCGGGTACCACTGGATCAGGAAGAAATTTTCTTCCTCTACACCGTAGTACAGCCACTGGCCGTCGGCACGCAGCCAGTCGTCCAGATGATCCACCTCTTCGCCCGCCGTGCCCGACCATCTGCTGTACTTCTTCCGGCAGCGCATCTGTCAAATGAATGCCGACTACGTGATCGTCGATCAAATTTCGCTCGATCATCCAGGGGATCGTTCGAGAGCCATACCGCATCATCATCTGTTTCGTTTCGCGCGATCCCTGCGAAAGATGCAGATACATCAGGGTGTTGTGCCTGTGCGCCAGATCCAGTGCCTCGTGCAGTACTTCTTCCGAAACAAAGTCTGCCCCCTGCGGCGCAAACATGACCCGGATCCTACCGTTGTCCGCCCCGTGCCATTGATTGAATACATCCTTTGCCGCAGAAAAGGTTTCTTCCGTATACTTCTCGTCATACTCATACAACTCGCCGGGGGCATACACCCGATTGAGTGCACTGCGAATACGAACACCGACATTTCCTCGCACGCCGACCTTTTGAATAAACTCGCAAGGGCTATCCAATGCAAAGCCTTCTTCGCCGATCGTTGTTGTGCCATTCATTACCGCTTCGGCAATTGCAAGCTTGCTTCCCGCCCGTCTTGTTGCCGACGTTGCGTTCGTTTGAAACGGTCCTGCGCCATGCATCATCCAGTTGCCAACATCCTGTGCGATTCCTCGCATCGCGCAATTTGTGGAGTGCATATGCCCATCGATCAACCCAGGCAGCACCAGATACGCCGTCGCATCGAGCGTTTCCACAGCTGTGAATTCACGCTCGATCTCATCCCGCGGTGCAATCTTTGCGATCTTCCCGTTTACGATGGCAATGGAATCATCAAGATGATATCCGACTCCATCGCCTTCCATCGTGTACATGTGATGCGTATGAACAATCAGATCTGCCTGTTTCATCTTCATTCTCCTTTACTGTTCAGCATGTT
>ENA-UEQL01002558-UEQL01002558.1-human-gut-metagenome-genome-assembly--contig:-NODE-2558-length-12019-cov-46.136326_pt1 | contig 12019 bp, 8 predicted proteins | sample MGYA00242905_ERZ507926 | MGnify/ENA primary metagenome ERZ507926 (study PRJEB26167, sample SAMN06115531) | human gut metagenome | host: Homo sapiens | place: China:Henan | collected 2015-09-09...
GGGTGTGAGCATCCGGACATTGTGCTGATGGATATCGACATGCCGGGCATGGACGGCCTTTCGACGGCGGAGCAGCTGCGGCGGAGTCACCCAGACGCCATCCTGATTTTCACCACGCGCCTCAGTCAGTGTGCCATCCGCGGCTATGAGGTGGACGCCATCGGCTTTCTGGTCAAGCCGGTGACGCTGCCGGGGCTGACTGTGAAGCTGAACAAGGCGTTCAAGCGGGTGGAGTACCGGCAGTCGAAAATTTGCCTGAAAACAAAAGACAGCATCCTGTTTTTGGAGAAAAACGAGATTTACTATGCCGAGGGCAGCAATCACCATGTCATTTATCATACGGCGCAGGGTGAATTCCCCGTCCGCTCGTCCTTGCAGGAGGCGGAGGAACAGTTAGGCGCGGAATTCAGCCGAAGCTCGCATTCCTATATCGCCAATCTGGGCTTCGTGACGATGGTCGGAAAGAACGATGTGACGGTTCACGGCGAAGCGATTCCGCTGTCGCGCGCGATGCGCAGGGACTTTCTGAATGCGGTCAACCGCTATTACGGCGTGAGGTGACGAAGATGCTGACGAACTTGGCGAATTATCTGAACAATGATTTTCCATTCCATATGTTCTTCGCGGTGCAGATTCTGCTGGCGGAGGGGCTGTTCGTTGTGCGGATGAAGTCGCGGCTGCGCCCGCTGAAAATTGTGCTGCCGGTGGTGCTGTGCTACTTGGTGCTGGCATGGTTTCATCCGCTGCTGGGGCATCGCTTTGCGCGCGTGGCGGCGATTTTTGCCGAATCGCTGCTGATGCTGTGCCTGACGATGGACATTCCGACGACGAATGCACTTTGTATCGGCATTTCCTCTTATGCGATTCAGAATCTGGCGTTCAAGGTCGGCGGACTGGCAACATGCTGGATGCCCAAGCCGCGCGAGCCGCTGTTCTATCTGCTCTCCGGCGTATCGTTCGTGGTGGTGTATGCCATGTGCTACCTGATGTTCGTGCGGCGCTTTCCGGAGAACGGCGATTTGAAGCTCGGCAACTGGAAGGTGCTGTTCCTGACGCTGGTGACGCTGCTGACGGTGTTCGTGCGTTCTGTGTCGCTGCCGACGGATATTTCGCTGATTGACCGCCTGTTCTCGATTCTCTCGGTCATTATGGTGATGGTGCTGATTTATCAGTGCATGTACGCCGATGAAATGCGCCGCGAGAAGGAAATCATCGAGAGCCTGCTGGCGCGGGAGGAATCCAGGCATCAGCTGCTGGGCAAGACGATTGACAGCATCAACATGAAGTGCCACGACCTGCGCTATCACATCGACACCTACCGCCGGACGCAGCAGCTGGATGAACACGCGGCGTTTTTTGACGAGGTGGAGCAGGAGATTCAGCGCTATGAGTACACGTTCCACACGGGCAATGCGGCGCTGGATTCGGTGCTGTCTGAAAAGAGCCTGTATTGCAGCGCAAATCACATTCTGCTGACGACGATGCTGGATGCGTCGCTGCTCGCGCCCATTGAAAAGTCCGATATCTATTCCATCTTCGGCAATGCGCTGGACAACGCGATTCAGGCGGTGATGGCGGAAGCGCCCGAAAACCGCAGCGTCAATATCCGCGTCAGCAACGTGGTGGGCATGACGCAGATTGTCTTCGAGAATTTTTGCAGCAAGCCGCCGGAAATGCACGAGGGACTGCCGAAGACGGAGAAGGACACACAGTACCACGGCTTCGGACTGCGCTCTATCCGCTATATTATCGCGAAGTACGACGGGCATATGAGCATCGACACGAAAGACCAGATGTTCACCCTCTCACTTCTGCTGCCGCGTCCGCAGCAGTCGGCATGACGATTTACGCACAAAAAGAAACCAGTTTCGACACGAATGCGTTTCGTGTCGTTTTTTTGTGATAGAATCAGCACATCAAAGGGGGCGCTGCGCTCTCATAGAAAGGGAAAGGTGTCCATGAAACGCACAAAACTCTTGGCACTCTTGACATCCATCTCCTGTATTCTCCTGACGATTGTTCTGGTGGGCAGTTACTTCACGGCTGCTTACGCCATGATGATCAACAAGGAACTGGGCATCGTGACCACGAGCGTGGTGACGGATGACCCCAGCAAGAACGCTACCTATTATGCCTCCAGTTTCCTGAAGGAAGACGGCACGCGTGACGATGATGCGCTGACCGCGTGGCAGAAGGCGCTGTGTGAGCAGATTCAGGGCGAAGGCTCTGTGCTGCTGACGAACAACGGCGCGCTGCCGATGGAAAAAGGGCTGGGCGTGACCGTTTTCGGCCGCGGCGCAGCTGATAGCATCTATGGCGGCACGGGTTCTGGTCAGGTTGATACCAGCAAGGCAGCGACAATGACCAGCGCGCTCACGGCGGCGGGTCTGAACGTCAACACCGCGATGATGGACTGGTACAGCGCGCAGATTGCGCAGATGAAGGAAGACAAGACCAACCGCTCCACGCCCGGCATGTTCACCGAATATGCGGACGTTCCGGCGGCGACCCGCATTGCCGAGGTTTCGGCGGACGCGGTGGCATCTTCCGGCGTGAATCTGGACGGCTACAAGGATGCGGCGATTGTCGTTATCGGACGCTCCGGCGGCGAAGGCGCTGACCTGTACACCGGCGAATTCACCGACGGTACGTCGTACTTTGAATTGCAGGATTCCGAGCGCGAGCTGCTCAAGTATGTGGCTTCGCAGGGCTTCAGCAAGACGATTGTGCTGATTAACTCCTCCAACGCCATGGCGATGGACTGGGTGAACAATCCGGAATACGGCGTGGATGCCTGCCTGTGGATCGGCGGCCCCGGTCAGTACGGTCTGAACGCGGTGGCGCAGATTCTGGTGGGCGACGTGAACCCCTCTGGCCGACTGGTGGACACCTACTCCGTGTCCTCCCTGTCCTCCGCGGCGATTCAGAACTTCGGCTCCTACGTCTACACCAATGCGGATAAAGAGACGGGCACGGTCGGCGGCGTGACGATTGACGGCGTGCCGGGCGACAGGACGAAGGTGCGCTATGCGATTCACTATCTGGTGGAATCCGAAGGCATCTATGTCGGCTACAAGTACTACGAAACGCGCTATGAAGATGCGGTCATGGAGCAGGGCAACGCGTCCGGCAATGCGGGCATCTTCGCGTCCAAGGGCGACAGCTGGGTGTACGGCGAGGAAGTCGCGTATCCCTTCGGCTATGGCATGTCCTACACCACGTTTGAACAGGCGCTGGAAAGCGTGACCTACGACGCGGCAACCGACAGCTTCACCGTGCTGGTGAAGGTGACGAACACGGGCAACGTCGCAGGCAAGGAAGTCGTGCAGGTCTACGGTCAGCAGCCGTACACCGAATTCGACCGCGCGAACGCGATTGAGAAGGCGTCTGTGCAGCTTGTCGGCTTCGGCAAGACGAATGTCCTCCAGCCCGGTGAATCCGAGACCGTCTCCGTGACGGTTGACCGCAAGGAATTGACGGTTTACGACGAACATGTCAACAAAACCTACATTCTCGAAGCGGGTGACTACTACCTGAGCGTTGGTCTGGATGCACACGACGCGGTGAACAACATCCTCGCGGCGAAGGGCTATGCCCCCATCGCACAGGAAACGCCGGCTGCGGAAGGCGCAGAAGAGGCGGAAACCGCAACGCTGACCGCGAACGGCGCGGCGGCGATGGATGCCCCTGGCGACGCGGCAAAGGTCTATAAGTTCACGGTCGACAGCGACGACAATGCGACGTACAGCGTGTCCGGCACGGGCTACAAGATTACCAATCAGTTCGGTGATGCGGATCTGAACAGCTACGGCGAGAAGCTCGTGACGTACCTGTCCCGCAGCGACTGGCAGGGCACTTGGCCGGTTTCTTATGACAGCCTGACGGCGAACGACGCTATCATCAACGGTCTGCAATTCAACTACACGGCGGAAGCGCCCGACGAGACGGCCATTACGGGTTCAACCGCGACGAACTACACCTTGGCGAACCTGATTGGCAAGGACTACGACGACCCGATGTGGGTGGATCTGCTCAATCAGCTGACGCTGACGGATTTGGCGGAACTGGTTGGTCACTCCGGCTACGGCACGCGGGCAATCGACTCCATCGGTCTGCCCGCGACGGTGGCAGCGGACGGCCCGCAGGGCATCAAGGCGACGTATGCCGGCAATAACTCCACGGTGGCGTATACCTCCGAACCGGTCATGGCGGCGACGTTCAACACGGAAATCCTCTACAATGTCGGTCTGTCGATGGGCGAAGACGCGCTGCGCTCCGACAACCGCGTGGTTGGCTGGTATGGCCCGGCGATGAACATCCACCGCACGCCTTACTCCGGCCGCAACTTCGAGTATTACTCCGAGGACGGCTTCCTGTCCGGCAAGATGGCGGCGCAGGAAGTGGCAGCGGCTCGCTCGAAGGGTCTGGTCGTCTACATCAAGCACTTCGCTCTCAATGACTTTGAGACGTACCGCCAGTCGGTCGCAACCTTCGCGACGGAACAGGCGATTCGTGAAATCTACCTGAAGGGTTTCCAGTACGCGGTGGAAGAGGGCGGTGCGAACGCCGCTATGACCTCCTTCAACCGTATCGGCACGCGCTGGGCGGGCGCGCACAGCGGACTTTGCAACGAAGTTCTGCGCAAGGAATGGGGCTTCGTCGGCGTGACGCTGACGGACGCTGTCATGGCGAACCGCAACTGGATGGACGTTTCCATCGGTCTGGAAGCGGGCAATGACACTTGGCTGTCCTCCGGCGACTGGCTGGTGTCGAAGATTGAAGGCTGGGCGGCGGAAGACGGCAAGCTGCTGAACAACCTCCGCACTTCGGCGAAGAACTTCCTCTATGCCTACGCGAACTCTGCCGCCATGAACGGCATGAACGAAACCAGCCACGTTGTCCACACGACGTCTTGGGTCGAGACGGACATGCTGATTGCGCGCATCGTGCTGATTGTGCTGACAGCGCTCTTCGGTCTCGCGATGCTGGTGTCCTACTTCATGGACGTCAAGAAGAAGGCGGCGCCCGCTGACCGCAAGACGGTTTCGATTGTCGCAGCGGTGATTGCGGTGCTGGCGGCTATCTTCTACATCATCATTGACACGGCTGCGACCACGAAGATGAACTTCGACGCGGTTGTGCTGGTGCTGCTCCTCGTGTCGGCAGTGTGCTACCGCGTCGCGGGCGTGAAGAAGATTGGTCTGCTGGCGGCGGCTGGTCTGGCATGCACACTGGTTGCGTGGTTCCGTTATCTGGTGACGGAAATCAACTTCCGCATGGATGACCTCGTGCTGATTTTCGGCGGCACGTCCACCATCGGCGCGCTGGGCGTTCCGTTCATCCTCTCCTTCATCCTGATGCTGCTCGCCGCGATTTCGGGTGCTGTCCTGATGACGGGCGCGATGGGGGCGGAAAAGAAGTAATACTATTTCCAGATTCAACTGCGCCATCTGCTTGCGCCTTTTCCCTTCTGGCGTCCGTTCATTCCACTTAGCGTAGCGCTGCTACGCTGCGTTTCATTCACGTTAGCCAGAATGAAAAATTCGCGGCGCATCTTGGCGCATTCTTATCTGGAAATAGTATAATACTATTTCCGAATTCACCTGCGCCATCTGCTTGCGCCGCGAATTCTCATTTGGGAATAGTATAAGCCAGTCAAAAAACGTCCGAGCAGGGGAGTGAACGCTTCCCTGCTCGGACATGAAGACACTGCTGGGGAATGTGATATGCTCCCTCTATGAGAGACAGTAAAAAACCAAACTGTCAATCATGGAGGGAGCATTTTATGGGATATCAGCAAAAGGCAAATTCGGAAAGAAAAGCATGCGTGACGCAGCAGCAGAGGCAGGCGTAAGTCAGGAAACATTTCGGCGGTGGATCGTGCAGTATGAAGCAGATGGGGCAGCGGCGAGAGTCTCTGCATGATGGGGCAATTTCAAACGGGATAATAAAACAGGGGGACAAGCCGCATTTCAGGCTTGCCCTCATTGCTTTGCTTACAGCAGCTGAATATTTGCCTTCCTGCACGCCTCCTGCACGTCCTGCGGCCACAGGCTCGCCTGCACCTCGCCCACATGCGCCTTGCGCAGCAGGTAGACGCACATGCGGCTCTGCCCGATGCCGCCGCCCATCGTCTGGGGCAGCTCGCCGTTGAGCAGTGCCTTCTGGAATGGCAGCTCCGCGCGCTCCTCGCAGCCGCGAATCGCCAGCTGACGGCGCAGCGCGTCCGGGTCAACACGGATGCCCATGCTCGACACTTCCAGCGCAATGTCCAGCAGCGGGTCGTAGAGCAGAATGTCACCGTTGAGTGACCAGTCGTCGTAGTCCGGGGCGCGGCCGTCGTGCATCTGTCCGGAACGCAGCGCACCGCCGATGCCCGTCAGGAACACCGCGCCGTATTCGCGTACCGCCCGGTATTCGCGTTCCTTCGGCGGCAGGTCGGGATACAAATCCTCCAATTCCTGCGACGAGACGAACGTGATGTCGTCGGGCAGTTCGGGCTTGATGTGCGGATAATGCGCGCAGACGAAGCCCTCCGTCTTGCGCAGGGTGAGGTAAATCGCGCGGACGGTCGCTTGCAGCGTCTCCATCGTGCGCTGCTTAGGGGTGATGATTTTCTCCCAGTCCCACTGGTCGACGAAAATCGAGTGGATGTTATCGGTCGTTTCGTCGCGGCGGATGGCGTTCATGTCCGTGTACAGCCCTTCACCGGGCTGGAAGCCGTACGTTTTGAGCGCCTGACGCTTCCATTTCGCCAGCGAATGGACGATTTCCGCCATTTCGCCGGTTTCAAGAACGTCAAAGGACACCGGGCGTTCGACACCGTTCAGGTTGTCGTTCAGACCGCTGCCGGGCGTGACCATAATCGGCGCGGACACACGGGTCAGGTTCAGCGCGCGGGCTAACTCCGTCTCGAAAAAATCCTTGACCAGTTTGATAGCGATTTCCGTATCCCGCAGGTTCAGCACGGGATTGTAATTCTTGGGGATAATCAGGTGCATAACGCCTTTCCTCCTTGCCGCAGCATAATTGCTAACAGTATAGCACAAAATTCGGCTGAAGCGAACCATTCTGCGCGTAAAAACACCGAAAAAGCAAAGACCGAAACCCTTGACAACGCCCGCAAAAAGCATTATACTGACCTTGTCCCGCAATGAAGGGGAACGCTGGAAGTTCCGTCTGTTCCAGAGAGCCGCGTGCTGGTGGAAGCGCGGTCAGACGCCTGTCAGCCGCTCGCCCCGGAGCGCAAACCGGACGAAGGGTTCGGCGAATGGCGCACGTTACGCGCAAGAGAGGTTCGGCACGTCCGGACAAGCAGAGTGGTACCGCGAAACATCCGTTTCGTCTTTGCAGAATTTGCAGGGGCGGAACGTTTTTTTGTTCCGTCCGAGAAAAGCAGGGAGGAAGCATCATGGAATTCAAACCCTATGACCCCAAAGCCATCGAACCGAAGTGGCAGAAGCGCTGGGCGGACAGTCACGTTTTCGAGGCGAAGAACGACTACACCATGCCGAAATTCTACGGCCTGATTGAGTTCCCGTATCCGTCGGGACAGGGGCTGCACGTCGGCCATCCGCGCTCCAATACCGCGATGGATATCATCGCCCGCAAGCGCCGCATGGAGGGCTGCAATGTCCTTTTCCCCATCGGCTGGGACGCCTTCGGTCTGCCGACGGAGAACTACGCCATCAAGAACAAGGTTCACCCCGCCATCGTGACGAAGAAGAACATCGACCACTTCCGTGAGCAATTGCAGAAAATCGGCTTCTCCTTCGACTATTCCCGCGAGGTCAACACCACCGATCCGTCCTACTACCGCTGGACGCAGTGGATTTTCCTTCAGCTGTTCAAGCACGGGCTGGCGTACAAGTCCGAAATGCCGATTAACTGGTGCCCCAGCTGCAAGTGCGGTCTGGCGAATGAGGAAGTTGTCGGCGGCGTGTGCGAGCGCTGCGGCACGCAGGTCATCCGCAAGGTTAAGAAGCAGTGGATGCTGAAGATTACCGCCTATGCCCAGAAGCTGCTCGACGGCTTGGACACGGTGGACTTCATCGACAAGGTAAAGGTGCAGCAGCGCAACTGGATTGGCCGCAGTGTCGGCGCGGAAGTGGATTTTTCCCTGACCGTGCCGGGCGAGAAGGTGCGCGTTTTCACCACGCGCCCGGATACGCTCTTCGGCGCGACGTACATGGTCTTGTCCCCTGAGCATCCGCTGATTGACAAGCTGAAAGACCAAATCACCAACTACGACGTGTGCATGGCGTACCGCGCGGAAGCCGCGAAGAAGAGCGACTTTGAACGCGCCGAACTGGCGAAGGACAAGACGGGCGTGCAGATTGAGGGTGTCCGCGCGGTCAACCCCGTCAACGGCAAGGAAATCCCGATTTGGCTGAGCGACTATGTTCTGATGACCTACGGCACGGGCGCAATCATGGCTGTTCCGGCGCACGACACCCGTGACTGGGAGTTCGCGCACAAGTTCGGCATCCCGATGATTGAGGTCGTCGCGGGCGGCAATATTGAGGAAGCAGCGTATACCGATATTCAGGACGGCGTGATGGTCAATTCCGGCTTCCTTGATGGCATGAAGGTCGCGCAGGCGAAGGAAGCGATCACCGAATATCTGGAGAAGAACGGGCTGGGCGAGAAGAAGGTCAACTACAAGCTCCGCGACTGGGTGTTCAGCCGCCAGCGCTACTGGGGCGAACCCATCCCGATTGTGCACTGCGACAAGTGCGGTATGGTGGCTGTGCCGGAAGATCAGCTCCCTGTGACGCTGCCGATGGTGGACAACTACGAGCCGACCGATTCCGGCGAATCCCCCCTGTCCGTCATGCATGACTGGGTGAACACCACCTGCCCGTGCTGCGGCGGCCCGGCGACGCGCGAAACCGACACCATGCCCCAGTGGGCAGGGTCAAGCTGGTACTTCATGCGCTACTGCGACCCGCACTGCGAAACAGCCATTGCCTCGCCCGAAGCGCTTCGCTATTGGCTGCCCGTGGACTGGTACAACGGCGGCATGGAGCACACGACCCTGCATCTGCTGTACAGCCGTTTCTGGCATCTGTTCCTGCATGACATTGGCGTGATTCCCGCGCCCGAACCCTACCAGAAGCGCACCAGCCACGGCATGATTCTGGGCGAGAACGGCGAGAAGATGTCCAAGTCGCGCGGCAACGTTGTCAACCCGGATGATATCATCGACGAAATCGGCGCGGATGCGTTCCGCGTGTACGAGATGTTCATGGGCGCGTTCGATCAGGCGATTCCGTGGAGCACGCAGAGCGCGAAGGGCTGCCGCCGCTTCCTCGACCGCGTGTGGCGCTTGCAGGAGAACGTGACGCCCGACGAGGGGTACAGCGAGAAGCTGAACACCCTCATGCACGAAACAATCAAGAAGGTTTCGACGGACTATGAAGCCATGAAGTTCAACACTGCCATCGCGCAGATGATGACGCTGGTGAATGAGATGGTTTCCGTCGGCAGTGTGACGCGTGGGGAACTCAAAACCCTGCTCCTGCTGCTCAACCCCGTTGCGCCGCACATCACGGAAGAAATGTGGGAGAATCAGGGCTTCGGGGGCACGATGACGTATCAGAAGTGGCCGACGTGGGACGAAGACGCGCTGGTGAAGTCGGAAATCGAAATCGCCGTGCAGGTCTGCGGCAAGGTTCGCGGCCGCGTGATGATTCCCGCCGACATGACGAAGGAACGCGCGGAGACGGAACTCCAGCAGCTGCCGGAAATCCAGAAGATCCTCGCGGGCAAGACTGTGACGAAGGTCATCTTCGTGCCGGGTCGTCTGGTGAACTTCATCGCGAAGTAACCCGCACAATGTAACCTGATTGCATACAATCATCGCCGCAGAGAAAGAAATTTCCCTGCGGCGATAATTTTTTTGCGGACTGGTTGTATACAAGGTGCTTTTCTCACTCTCGCCACCCTCTAACTGCGCCGCGCACGCACACAACCAGCGGCAGCGCCGCCATCATTCCGACCACGCCGCCCGCCATGCCGCCGAAGGCAATCGCAAGCAGTACCGCCAATGGATGCAGCCGCGTCGCGCCGGAGAGCAGGCGCGGGGAGAGCAGGTTCGCTTCCACCTGCTGCACAAGGCAGATTGCCAACAGTGTCCACAGCGCTGCCGTCCAGCCGCTTTGCAGTGCCAGCAGCACCGCCGGAACGCCCGCAATGAACGGGCCGATATAGGGAATCAGCTCCATCACGCCCATGAACAGCCCCAGCAGCAGTGCGCCGGGCGTACGCGTGAGCAGCAGCGCAAGGGCGGTCATGGCGGCGACGAACAGCGAGAGAATCAGCTGTCCGCGCAGGTACAGGGCGGATTCGCGGCGCATTTCACGGGCGGCACGGATGCCGCGCGCACGGTATTTGACGGGCAGAACCAGCGACAGCAGGAGGCAAAAGCGCTTGCGGTCACGCAAAAAGTAAAACGACAGCAGCGGTGCAAGCAGCCATTGGCTGACGCTCCCGGTCAGGCGGCGAATCCCGCTGACGAGCGTTGCGGCAAGCTGCCCCGCGGCAGCGCTGATGCGCGAGAACAGCTCCGCCTGCATGTCGCCGAGGGGGATACCGCGCGCTTCGAGCGCAGCACTCCATCGGGCGAGCAGCTCCCGCAGGCTGTCCAGCAGCGCGGGCAGGCGCGACATGAGCTGCGCACTCTGCCGCAAGAGGGGCGGAATCAGCCCCCAGAGCATTCCCAGCACTGCGCCGAGCAGTGTCAGCAGGGCGATCGCCGCCGCCGCGCCGCCGGGCAGCCGCTTTTCCAGTACTTTGCACAGCGGCAGGGACAGCAGCGTCAAAACGCCCGCGACTGCCAGCAACGACAGCATCGACATGATCAACGACCAGAATGCGACCACCAGTGCGACCGTGCCCGCGATTAGCAGCCCCACTGTCCATTTGCGCCGCGTGACGGCTTTCTCCATGCGCTTTTCCTCCTTTCGCAGCGAATGGGAAAACGGGCAGGACGCATGATGGTGCAATCCTGCCCGCCTCCATTATTGCTGTCCTTCGCTCATGTCCTGCACGGCTTTCTTGACTTTGTTTGCGCCTTTCTGGACATCCTGACGAACGCGGGGCAGCATCATCAGCCCAATGCCCATCACCAGACCGACCGCCGAGCCAATCAGCATCTTGTTCACTGCGTTTCCCTCCCTTCCAAGAGAATTTCGCCTTCCGGAACGAGAACATCGCCGTCGGGTGAAGCGGAAAAGTGGCGGATGCGCCGCCGTCCGTCGCGGAAATCGTCAATCAAACCGAGGGAGACCTCCAGCTCACTGACGAGCAGATTGTCCGCGCTGATGAGTACATCCGTCACGCAGCCGAGGGTCAAGCCGCGCGTATCCTTGACAGTGCGCAGGCGGAAATCCGTTTTGCGGGGCAGGTGCGTTGGGCAGGCGCGGAGGATGACAGACACGTCGCCAAGCAAGGCAATGCTGTCCCTCGCGACCCACTTTGCGCCGCCGAACCCGCGCCGGACAATCAGCCCGCGCAGCGCGTGACCGTCGTTTTCGAGCACGGCGCGTTCCACATGCCCCTGTGAGCGCCCGCGCAGCACGGCGGGAAGCCCCAGCACGCGCGTCAAATGCACGTCACAGGTCATCAGCGTCCTGCACGGGTTCTTCGTCCGCGTCCTCCCACGGCACGCCTGTCCACGAGCCAAGCACGTCGGTGTGGCTCATGCGGCGCTGAGCATCCGCAAGCGTTTTCACCAGCGGACTGGGGTGCCAAGGTCGTTTCCTGTCCATGCGGCATTCCTCCTTCCGAGATGCAGTCTGCCCGGCTTTGGAGGAGTGCATGATGGGAATCCCTGCTTGTCCGGAAAAAATGGACGTAATACGATTTCCAGATTCAACTGCGCCATCTGCTTGCGCCTTTTTCATTCTGGCGTCCGCTCATTCCACTTAGCGTAGCGCTGTTACGCTGCGTTTCATTCACGTTAGCCAGAATGAAAAATTCGCGGCGCATCTTGGCGCATTCTTATCTGGAAATAGTA
>ENA-UEQL01002559-UEQL01002559.1-human-gut-metagenome-genome-assembly--contig:-NODE-2559-length-12017-cov-7.417588_pt1 | contig 12017 bp, 7 predicted proteins | sample MGYA00242905_ERZ507926 | MGnify/ENA primary metagenome ERZ507926 (study PRJEB26167, sample SAMN06115531) | human gut metagenome | host: Homo sapiens | place: China:Henan | collected 2015-09-09 | study...
TTTCGAAGAATGGTCTTCAATGTGCTGATAGAAAATAAAGATGACCATGCTAAGAACTTCAGTTTTATATGTCAGAATGGGAAATGGATATTGGCACCTGCATACGACCTTACGCGTTGCGCTCAAGGGTACAACGGAGAGCATGCCACATCGGTGATGGGCAAAGGAAATCCAACTACGGATGATATGTTGGCAGCAGGTGAGTCTATTCGTATCCCTCGCAAAAGAGGCAGGGAGATTATACAAGAGATGACAGCAATAATAAAATAGTCAATCAATAAAAATAACAACAAAATCTAATTCGTATGAAACAATATGATTATCTGATAGTAGGGGCAGGACTGTTTGGGGCGGTGATTGCGTATAGGGCGCGCAAAGCAGGGAAACGCGTATTGGTAGTGGATAGGCGGGCGCATAGTGGAGGCAATATATATTGCGAAAACATAGAGGGCATACATGTGCATAAATATGGTGCGCATATCTTCCATACCGACAACAAAGAAGTATGGCAGTTCGTCAATTCGCTGGTAGAGTTCAATCGCTACACCAACTGCCCCGTAGCGAACTATCAAGGACGGCTCTACAATCTGCCGTTTAATATGAACACTTTTGCCGAGATGTGGGGCGTAACCACTCCTCAAGAGGCACAAGCAAAAATAGACGAGCAACGCCGAGAGGCACTGCAAATGCTCCAAGGGCGTGAACCGCAGAACTTAGAGGAACAGGCACTTACTTTGGTGGGCAAGGACATCTACTTCCGACTGATAAAGGGCTATACCGAGAAGCAATGGGGACGCAAGTGCGACCAACTGCCGGCATTTATTATTAGGCGTCTACCTGTGCGTATGGTGTTCGACAACAACTACTTCAACGACCCTTATCAAGGTATCCCTATCGGAGGCTATAACCTGCTCATCGACAAACTGTTAGACGGCTGCGACATTCGCCTCAACACAGACTACTTGGCACACAAAAGCGAGTTGAATGCCATAGCCGAGATGGTCGTTTATACAGGGTCGATAGATGCGTATTTCGGGTATCGACTCGGACATCTGGAGTATCGCACCGTGCGTTTTGAGACGGAGATACTCAACACGCCTAACTATCAAGGCAACGCCGTAATCAACTACACCGATGCTGCCGTGCCTTACACGCGAATCATTGAGCATAAACACTTTGAGATGTTTGGCGCAGCCGTAGAGGCTTGCCCGAAGACGGTCATCTCGCATGAGTACTCCACCGAATGGAAACCCGGAATGGAGCCGTACTATCCCGTGAATGATGAGCGTAATGGCAGGCTCTATCAGCAGTACGCCGCATTGGCTCGGCAAGAAACGAATGTACTCTTCGGCGGACGACTGGCGGAATATAAGTACTACGACATGGACGACATCATCGCCCAAGCCCTAAAAGTGGAGATATAATGTACAGAAAAGTGTCGTTTGTAGCAAATACTAATAACTATCAAGTAATCAAGCATTTAGAATTGTACTTTGAGAATTTTTCTTATGCACTTTGAGAATTTTTGATTGAAAGATTGAGAATTTTCCGTTGCACATTACGATAAGTAACAATACGCAATACACAATAGCAAACTATGCCAAAAGTACTTTTTATATGGTATAAACGCTCCAAGGGAATCTTGGAAGGAGGCGGACAATGCTCGCTGCGCAACTACGAGATGATTTGCAATGCCGTAGGCAAAGCAAATGTGGATTCCTACTATGTACACGATGAGTATAAGCGAAAGACCTTGTGGGGGTATGTCCGTGGAGTATTCTTTTTCTTCTTCAACTATTACTACGGACTGACACCACGCTCGGTGCGGCAAATAGTAGAGAAAGCACAAGGATATGAGTATGTTTTTATCGACCGTAGTGTGTTTGGTATCATTGCCAAAAAACTCAAGCAGTCTGGATATAAAGGGCAGGTTATCAGCCACTTTCACAATGTAGAGTATCTATACTTTCAGGCAAAACTGCCCGCTATTCCCGGGCGACAACTAATTATTCATGCAGCCGATGCCAACGACCGCTACACCTGCGAATACTCGGACAAGATAGTGGTTCTGAATAAGCGTGATGCCGATTTGATAGCGGAACGATACGGGCGAAAGGCCGATGCTTTGGTGCCTATCAGTATGAAAGACCGACTCGATGAGGTGCCGACGAGCGATGTGCTCACTAGAAAAAAGCCGCTGTGCCTGTTTCTCGGTTCGTATTTTCCGCCTAACAACGAGGGGATTTTGTGGTTTGTGGAGCATGTGTTGCCACACACCAATATACAAATGCAGATTGTAGGAAAAGGGATGGCAAAACTGAAACAAGAATCGCCCCAACTGCATGATATAGAGGTGGTTAGCGACGCGCCCGACTTGCGGCCGTATTTGGAGAATGCAGATATAATGGTACTGCCTATCTTCTCGGGTAGCGGCATGAAAGTGAAGACCTGCGAATCGCTGATGTATGGTAAGAACATAGTAGGGACAACAGAGGCTTTTGAGGGGTATGATGTTGATTATCAGCAAGTAGGCGGTCTATGCAACACAGCGGAAGAGTTTATCCGCTGCCTACAGAACTTTGCCGAGCAACCTCGTCTCTCTTCACCATAGCGTTCATCCATAACAAATTCAATCAGACCACCACAATCAGGGCAGAAATATTCTCCTTTATCATTATGACCGTGTCCTAGCATCCTAGCGATTCGTTCCGGAACAGGACGATTAATAATTCTATATCTCTGTGCCTGACGCTCGTATTGTTCATCATCGCAACACGCCAAACAAGTTGGGCATATGTACCATCCATTTGGGCATCGTTTAGTGTCTCTCGAGTCTATCAATCCTTTCTTGCATTTGTAGCAATAATTCAGATAGACGGGAATACGTGCTTCTGGGCAAATGGGATTTATACATGAATAGTAATTATGCCTGTTAAATCCACCACTCTTGTCTGTAAACATCAAATGTCCACATCCCCTGCATTTTAATCTCTTGAATTTTTGCATGGCTTTATTGGCAACAGCAATGAATACTCTTACTACATTGTCTGGTTCATAGCCTCCTGGTGTCATGTGTAGTTTTGGAAAACCTATAATCTCCACTATGTGGTACAATGTATATCGTTGCCAATCATTTTGTTCTGCAAGAGTTTGATTTGCGAGATTGTTATGAAAACATTCTTTTCCTCTACACCAAAAGAAAGGCAGATTAATGGCAGGATTGTTTGCTTCACTTAATGTTGGTGCACAATATGGCTTAAAATAGCTTGTGTATGATAATGTCAAGAAGTCACGTCTCGTGTCATTATCATCATCATTTAGTGTTTCTTTGAAATAGTAACGACTTATCAATCTAACGAGTTGTTGTTTATCATATTTCAACTCAAAATACTCGCCGTTATACTCATTTGTTTTTAATTCTTTCTTTAATGAAGCGACTGTCCTTCGGTAAACTTCATTAGCTTCTTTTTCCTTGAAAACAGACAGGGCCTTTTTGTAAGCTTCTCCTTTGACGTCCTGTTTTTCGCCTTCAGAAAGAGTTGCATAAATATCTTTCCAATACCCAAAGACATCAAACCTTAAACCTACGAGTGCTCCTTTCTGTGGAACAATCCTCATACGAAGTATCTCAGACAGGGTTTTAATTAAGAATAAGTCATAAGTCTCTTCTTTATATGAGGGTACAAGAAATTCATCCTCACCAACCATTTGAAATTTCTGAGGTAATGAATTTACATACTTACGCAGTGTGTCGACAGATACGTCTTGAATGTCCACATAATACTGGGAATCTGTTTTACGCAATGAGGAATCGGAAGAAAAAAATGTCTTTAATATCTTCGTTCTTTCGTCATTTACATAGACCACCCACTTATCCTCATAGAATTTATATCCAATTCCAGGACATTGAGCATCGCTTTGTTGAGATGATTTATCTGTAGTCTTGTTACAAGCACGATTCAGTATAGCGCACTGGATAGGCAATTTTGAAGAGCCATTTGTTGTTTTGTTTCTGAAAACGCTCTTGCACTTTTCTAAGATGGTCGTCTCTATTCTTTTATCATTGTCATATCTGCATATTGGATAAGAAAGTCTTCGACCATACTTATCAAGTATGCTTCTGATAGTAATGAGTAAGTTCTCATCACTCAGTTTTGAGGTGTTGAGTTTTCTTATAAGTTGATAGTCTACGAATCCTTTAAAATATGTATTGTATACAGCACTATGCTCGCAGGTGGGGATAATTCTTGCCAAGTCAAAGTCAATGTCTGGGTGCACTTGGTCACAATGAGTCATGGCAAAATCAAGAATTCCGTTAAAAGTCTGGAATGCTCCACCATTTGAGTTGTACAATGTTATTATGTTATCACACAAAAGAGGTACTGTAAGAAGAACATTTTCTGTTGGTGTCTCCGTACAATATCTATATCTGATAAAATCGCCAAACTTATTGTTGACGAACTGTTGCAATAACTGTACATCAAAAGTTGTATTTCCACACCTGACATCATGGAAATATCTCTTTACTATATTCAGTCTGGTCTTTTCAGAAACCAAGGCAAACAATGTAACTAAAGAGTTATAGTCAACCAGTTTATTTTCATTTGAAAACCAACAAACCAATTGTAACAATGGATTGTTGGTTTTACTAATCTTATCGGCATAAGTTACACCAAATCCATTTTCGAAGAACTCGTCTATTAGCTGGAATAAGTTCTTCTTGTCAGTCTCAGTCTCTTTCTGTAAGAATTGAATTGCTTCAGCGAGCATTTGTGGCATATATACATCATATTGTCCGTTCAGAGAAGTGCAAACATTCTTTAGAATATTTTGCTTCTTCACAGACAAACAATATCCTATATGGCGTAGGATGTTTAGGATATAAGGAATAAACTTGGAATCATATTTTTTGATTGCTTCTGTCAGGTGGTTTACATCAATAAACGTCTTATCTAACAGCCAAAGTATCTCAAGAAAGTAATACTTGTCCTCTTTGTTTTGACTACGATTGATACAGCTGTTGAGGCAGATTATGTAATCTTGAACGGAATTAGAAACATCACGAAACACCATGTTTACCCATTCCTTGTCTGTATACGTTCTTCCGTGTGAATCCTTTTTTTCAACGTAAGTTGCACTCTCAGCCAAACACAAACAATATCCATTTACTCTGTTTCCGAAATTTTGAGCAGGAAAACTGATTGAATAATCAGAATTGACGGATTTCCACAAAGAGTAGTCATGCTCACGTCCATTTTCGTCCCTACGGATATCCGTATATAATTTTACAAAGAATAGAGGGGTCTTCCTCAATTCTTCGTAAACTTTCGTGCTGATTTCAACTGTCATTTGCATATGATAGGTTCTTTGCTGTTTTTACCCAAAACGCTTATTATACAGATTTTCGTTTATCTCATACCACGTACTCTGTTGTCGTACACCTCATTAAACCATGTGTTCTTGAACAAGGTGTTGACCCTATCCTCGGTCAACTTATTGTACAACTCAAACTTGGTGTTGATGAAATTGAGTAGTTCTGAATCCACTTGCTCGTCAAACTTCGACTTAACGTCATCGCGTGAGTTCTGCGGATTGAAGAATGCCAACAACTCTTCATTACTCATCACTTTGTTCTTTAGATTGTTCAGTTCTACCTTATCCTCATCGGTCAAGTCAATACCAAAAGTCTCGTTGAGCACTTTGATGATGTTTGATAGCCAATCGTATTCTTCGCCCGGCGTTGTTTGCGACTCTCCCGAGCGCATGCCCTTCATTTGTGTGTCGCCAGACTCCAAGCTGAGGTTGCGTGTGCTGATGTACTGCACACGATAACTCTCCAATTGGCTTTCATTCAGCACATCGTATGGCAAACCTTCCTTCTTGAATGGCAACTTCTTCGCCAACGCAAGGCAGAACGGCGATAGCTTCTCCAATTCTGCATCTTGGAAGGTGATAATCTGACTGAGAAACGAATAGAGTTTGTGAAAGCTCTTGCAAGTCTTGCGAAACGTATCGAGCAGATCTTGTGGCAAATCCTTAATGGCTCTGTCGCACACCTCATCAAGCACGGCATTTATCTTCTGCTTGTTTTCCTGATCCTCCTTCTTGGTGGCGAAGAAATATTTTGCGAACGCATCTACATCGGTAGATGTAAACACGCCAAAGTCACGCAACTTTCCCTTAACATCATACAACGAGTTGGGGTCAGTTTCGTCTTCTTCCTTCATCAGATTTTTGCCGTAGTATACCTGGAATACCTTCTGCACATCATCGGGGTCGTTCACGAAGTCGAGCACCATTGTTCCCGTCTTGCCTCGTTTGCAGCGGTTCAAGCGGGAAAGAGTCTGCACCGTGCTTGTGCCACCAAGTTTCTTGTCTACAAACATGGTATGCAGCAGTGGCTCGTCGAAGCCAGTCTGATACTTGTTTGCCACGATGAGAATGCGGTATTTCGGCATCTTCAATGCCTCGGGTATAGACACTTTGCCCTCAAGATTGTTCATTGAGGTTTCGGTGTATTCCATGTTGGTCTCTTCGTCATACACTATGCCGGAGAATGCTACAAGAGCACTGTAAGGCAGGTTCATCTCCTGCATGATGCTGTCGAACTTCAGTTTGTAGCGCACTGCGTGCAGGCGTGAACGGGTCACGAGCATTGCGCGTGCCTTGCCTTCAATCTCATTCACCGTCTGACTGGCAAAGTGCTCCAGCATGATGCGCGATTTACGTTCGATGGCTGCGTCTTGCAGGTCTACGTAACTTGCCAAGAGACGCACAGACTTTTTCTTGTCGTACTCTTTGTCGTCGAATTTCTCGTCGCGCACCAGTCGGTAGTAACGCTTGAACGACATATAGTCTTTCATCACGTCGAGAATAAACTCTTCTTTGATGGCTTGTTCCATCGTATAGATATCGAAAGGTTCTTTTGAGCCGTTCTCTCGTTCGCAGAACACCTCAATGGTCTTTGGCTTAGGTGTGGCGGTGAATGCAAAGAACGACACATTACCCTTGTGTCCTTTGCGTTTCATTTCAGCCTCAATGATTTCGTTGAGTTTTTTCTCCTCATCGTTTGCTTCTTCGTCTTCGGCATCTTGCTTCGTGGCTTCTTCCAACGAGAGCGCCTTGCGCATCTGCCGGTTGTTCTCGCCGCTTTGCGAAGAGTGTGCCTCGTCTATGATGACGGCGTATTTGCGGTCGGGAAAGAATTTAATGGTGTCTGCTATCTCGGGAAACATCTGCACGGTAGTGATGATGATACGTCCCTTCTTCTGCTCGATGGCAGTCTTCAGGTCTGTGCTCTTATGTCCCTCCGCTCCTTTTCCATGACCAATGGCATACACCTCACCGCCAACAGTGGAGAACTGTCGTATGTTGGCACGCATCTGGTCGTTGAGCACACGGCGGTCGGTCACAACGAGTACACTGTCAAACAGGGCTTTGTCGTCTTCGGCATGCTGATAGAGATTGCTCAGCCTATAGGCCAACCATGTGATAGTATTCGACTTGCCGGAGCCTGCCGAATGTTGCACAAGATAGGTGTGTCCGGCACCTTTCTTCTGTACATCATCTACGAGGCGATGCACAGCACGGCGCTGATGGTACCGAGGGAAGATAAGTGCCTCGGAAATCTCTTCATCAAATTTCTTTTTGGCGGCATTATATTTCTTCTCGCTGTTCACCTGTACGGTCATGAAGTTCTGCAGCAGGTCGAGCAGTGAATCGCGGCGCAGCACTTCTTCCCACATATAGGAGGTGCGGTAACCGGATTCAGACTGTACGCCGATGTTCTCATACGTCTTGTTGAACGGAAAGAAACGTGTGTTCTCACCGTCGAGCCGTGTGGTCATAAACACTTGTTCGGTGCCTACGGCAAAGTGGACGAGGCAACGTTTGAACTCCAGAAACTTCTCGCCTTTTACGGGTCTGGAGGTCATGTATTGCTTGATGGCATTGTGGTGGGTCTGTCCCGTAAGGGTGTTCTTCAGCTCGACGGTCACCACGGGGAAGCCATTCACGAAGATAGCGAGGTCAATTTCGTTGTCGTTTGTCTTTGAGTAGCGTAGTTGGCGAACTATGGCAAGACGGTTCTTGCGGTACCATGCGTCGTGCTCGGGTGTCTTGTTGTTGGCAGGTCGGTTGTAGAGCAAGGTGAACTTAGCTCCGCATCCAGCATCAAACTCGTCGGAGCGCAAAACGGACAAAGTGCCTTGTAGTATCAAGACACTTGATTGCACACAGACTGCTGTGGCTTTCTTCAGTTTGGTGCGCATTTCGCTGTCGAGTCGGTCGAGGATGCTGCGCTTAGCGGCTTCCTCGTCGCCGTTCTTGGCAAGGACGAGTCTCTCGTATTGCTTGGGTTGAGTATCCTTTAAGAAGGCTATCAACTCCGAAGCAATGATACAATGCTCCTTGTTCTCAGGCTTGTTGTACTCGCTTGCCGGTAGTTCGCGATACTCCATGTCGGCGGTCACATTGCCGTTGGCGTCGAGGATGGGTTGAGAGGTCAAGTACTTCACGATGTACTCTTCCATATATGTTTCGTTTGGTGTTCCTGCCATAATACTTTATGATTTTGTTGTTTGCCAGTCTCTGAGGTCTATCTTGCCTGTTACTGCCTCGGTGATGAGGGAGGACTTGTAGAACTTGAGATCGGAGAGCTGTATTTGAAGATTCTCAATGTCTTCTTTAATGACAGAAACTTTTTTGTTGATAAAACCAACAATGTTTTTCTGTTCTTCAATGTTTGGAACAACAATTTGCAGTTCTCCCATAGTTGACTGGTTAAGAATTGGCAATGTTGCAGCATTGCTTTGAGATTTTATATATTCCTTTCCTGCCAACAGATAATAAGCCCCATATTCTGGTAAAACCGTAGAATTGAAGATTATTGCATTTATTTGTTGATTAGAAGAACATTCATTTAAAGATATTCCAACTTTTCCTAAAGTGGCACCAATGCCAACAACAAAAACGCTGTTCTTTGGAAAAAGTTTTGCAGCATACTCTTTTATTGCTGTTTCATCCAATTTTCGTGAGGAATCATTCAGAACAACATCATCGTCCGAGAAATCACTCGGTGTATACCAACGGAATGTAGGGTTAGCCCAATATCTGTCAATATCTGTTGAAGGTGTGCCACCAGTCATAATAGTAGCACATCTTTTCAAAAGAACAGTTGTCCAAGTGGCAGGTATTTTTTTTATCCATTCCACGCCACTATCCTTCATCTTCACCTCTTTGTTGAGTCCTTTTGTGACGGTTTCTGTGATGAGAGACGAACGGTAAGCTTTCAAGTCTTCCACCATCTTCTCTTTTTCCGAAATGAGCGCGTCAATCTGTCCTACCTTGTGATCAAGATAAGAAGCGATGGCGCGTTGCTCGGATGTTGGAGGAAAGCACATGAGATGATTCCCTAAATCCGTCTGTGTCATGCTTGGCAGTGCAGTGTCTGTTGAATAAAGACTAAATGGGATTGTTAAGGCTTGATAATACATATATTTAGCAATGCATTTTTGAGTTGGTATTGCATAAAACATAGTATCAACCGTCCAAAATTTCCCATTGAAATATCTTGGCTTGTCAATTGTGCCTTTACGTCCTAACAGTATTACTTCTCCGTCATAAAGATAATCTGATGCAAACGCAAATTGTCCCCCTGAACCTATTACAGGATATCCATCTTCGCTTTGAACGTGCTTGTAATCTCTGCCATTGTTGATGGATACACCACGTTTAAAGGGAAGAATCTCCCAGTGCTCAGGCACCATGCCCAACCACTCGAGACCACTATCCTTATAAGTTTCGTACTTCTTCATCAGTCCTCAAATATAGATTTAATCATCTCTGCTACGTTTTGCTCACGCTGCATGATGCGTGCGGCAATATCTGCAGAAGGCTCCTGTTGCTGGAATACATAGAAATATTTGGTGAAGTTAATCTCGTAGAGCTTGCGCGTCTTCGAGAGTTCCACCCACGACTCGGGGTCAATGTGCGGCAACACCTCCTCCTGGAAATACTTCTTCCAGTCGCAATCCAACGCCACCTTTTCGGTGTCGCGCTTTGAAGTGTCAGCCTGCTTCTTACCGCTACGGTTGAGCACAAGATTGCCGTCATCATCACGCTGTGGCTGCTCTATGGTGAGTTCATACTGTCCGAAGTCCTTGTTATGGAAAATCTTGCAGTATTCGTTCTCCTTGAAGTCGAGGTAGATGCTCAGAGCCTTCTGCACATGTTCCTCAAGAATGTCGTTGCGTTTGTTGCCAAGGCTCTTGCTGCAAGGCTTGCAGAAGTCCATGGCATTGATGAGCTGCACCTTACCACGGCGCTTCTCTGATTTCTTGTTGGTGAAGAACCACAGATAGGTGGCAATGCCCGTGTTGTAGAACAAGTCCTTGGGCAGGGCAATGATACACTCCAGCCAGTCGTTCTCAATAATCCACTTGCGGATGTTGCTTTCGCCGGAGCCAGCACCGCCGGAGAACAACGGTGAACCATTGGTGACCACACCCACACGGCTACCCTCGGGCTTCATCTTTGAGAGCATGTGCTGCACAAAGAGCAACTGACCGTCGCTGGTGCGGGGCAGTCCGGCATAGAAGCGTCCTTCGGGGTTGTGACTCTCCTCAACGATGGTCTCCTGGTCTTTCCTCCAAGTAACGCCGTATGGCGGATTGGCCATGATATAGTTAAAGCACTTGCCTGCAAAGCGGTCTTCTGTGAAAGTGTTGCCAAGGCGAATATTGTCGGCATCCTCGCCTGAAACCAAAGCCTCACTATTGGCAATAGCATACGACTGCTCGTTGAGTTCCTGACCATACGTTTTGATAGTGGGCTTTGCTTCGCTATTGGCGCAAATCTCCTCCAGAATATAGCGTTTGCCCACATTCACCATACCGCCCGTACCGCAGGCAGGGTCGTAGATGGTGCGTATGATATCGCTCTGACGCAGCTCATCGGCATCGGGAGTGAAGAGAATGGCAGACATCAAGCGAATCACATCGCGCGGCGTGAAGTGTTCACCAGCCTGCTCGTTGCTTTGGTCGTTGGCAATGCGGATGAGTTCTTCAAAGATGTACCCCATGTCGTGATTGTCAACCTTGGCAAGAGAGAAGTCGAGACCGGTTAATTCGCCAAGCATCTTATAGAGCAAGTTGTTGCGAGTGAGACGTGCCACAACCTTGTCGAACTGAAAACAGTCGAAGATGCGTTGCACCTCACTGTTGAACCCAGCGAGATAATTGGCAAAGTTGACAGATATGTTCTTGGCATCGTCCTGCAATGAAAGAAGCGTATGACGCGATGTGTTGTAGAACTTCAGTCCGCCAGCTGTCTTGCGGAGCAGTGGGTCGAGTTTCTCCAAGGAAATCTTATCCTTGAACTGCTCATACTGCTCGCGCACCTTCTTGTTGTAAGGTTCGAGGATGCAGTCCATGCGGCGCAATACGACGAAAGGTAGGAGCACGTCACCTATCTCGCTCTTCTTGAATGTATCGCGGAGCACCACGTCAGTGATGTTCCAGACAAACCCCACATTGGGGCGGTGTATGTTGCTATATTGTGCCATTGTTCTATATATATCTTCTTTTCAAGTACAAAGTTAGTGGTCATCTGTGCAAGCTAATTGCACTACAAGTTAAATATTCTATTTTTAGGTTGAAAATTTCCTTTTTGACTCAGCCGACCATTTGCAGCATAGAGCATTTCTCCCTTGCTGGTATGAAGGGCATCACGGATAGCCTTCAATACTCTGTCTTGAGAAACCTCAGGCTTGCTCGACTTGTCGTTTTCCCTGATTCCTTCACTATACAGATACTTGAAATGTATGTTTTGTTCCGCCAAGACAGTATTGTCTATCTTGAACGCCTTTATCTTATGAGCCACATCAATGACAAAATAGTTAGAGATAATAAACCTGTCGTGTGTCTTGTCGTAGTTGTAACAGTTACTGTCAATGGAGATGAGCTCCATATCAAACGTAGTGTGGCCCACCAATGTTTTTTTTATCTTGTTTACTTCTG
>ENA-UEQL01002564-UEQL01002564.1-human-gut-metagenome-genome-assembly--contig:-NODE-2564-length-11987-cov-4.975651_pt1 | contig 11987 bp, 11 predicted proteins | sample MGYA00242905_ERZ507926 | MGnify/ENA primary metagenome ERZ507926 (study PRJEB26167, sample SAMN06115531) | human gut metagenome | host: Homo sapiens | place: China:Henan | collected 2015-09-09...
TTTGTATTTCAACCGCTGTTTCAGAACAGCGGTTGCTTTTTTTACTCGGCAGACCCCCCGACAGATAAACTGTCGGGGGGTCTGCTGTAAGGTGTATATAAACTTTAACTTGTAATCATACGTTCGCAGTTGTGTTACCGTTCTGACCACCGTTCATATCGGGAGGATTGCCTCCGGCAAAGCCGCCAATGTGAACACTTTTTTGAAGCAGACCATCACCGTGGACAGCGACAGCGGCGAGACGGCCACCGTCAGCGATTATGTCGCCCGGAAAACGCTGGAGAACCTGCAGAACTACGCCGCCACTGAGCTGCGCTTTGACGAGCTGGGCGGCCAGCTGACCGCCGAAGAGGAACAGCAGGCCGACAGCTACGCCCAGCAGCTGATGGACCAGTACGGCGATACCTACAAGGCCAACGGCATCGGGCTGGAGACCGTGCAGCACTTTGAGCGCATCCTGCTCAAGAGCAACGACCTGCTGACCCTCGTTTATGGCAACGGCGGCGAGACCCCCGTCTCGGACGCCGACCTGACGGAGCATCTGGAAAACAACATGGTGGAACTGGCTTATTACGTCATCCCGCTCTACAACACCAGCACCTATGCCTTTGCGGATGACGACCAAAAGGCCCAGATGCTCACGCTGGCCCAGCAGGCCGCCACGGCCGTCAATCTGGCCTCCAATGAGAGTGCTTCGGAGCAGGTCAGTGCCCTGAACGCCGCCGCTCAGGCCGCCCTGCCGGACATCTACGCCGTGCTGGGCGGCACAGCCGACAACACCAGCCCCCAGACCGAGCTGCTGGGCTCCTCCACGCTGGACTCCACGTTCACCCAGAGCGGTTCCGCCGATACCATCCGGAACCTTGCCTACGGGCAGGCGGCCGCCGTGCAGTATTCCAGCTATGCCATGATGCTGGCCCTGCGAGTGGACCCGCTGAGCGTTGCCTCGCTGGACGACCTGCGGGATCAGGTCATCACCGACATGAAGACCAGTGAGCTGAAGACCGCACTGAGTGATTACGGCGCCTCCCTGGAGAACCACCTCGACACCTCGGCCATGAACAAACTGCCCATGACCAAGATCGTCAACAAATAAGTTCCGTAAAAGCACAACAGCGCCCTGCCCGGAGAAGCTTCTCCAGAGCAGGGCGCTGTTTTTGCTCTCTTATTTTGCAGTCACCTTTGCAAACTCCGCCGCCAGCGCCGCATTGCAGGAGCGGACGGCAGCGGCCTCCGGCTTGAGGGCCGCGCGGTCGTAGGTAAACAGGCCGTTCACCTCGTCCTCCACGTCGGTCAGCTGGGTGTACACCAGCGCCGAGAGGCCCCGCCCCAGCTGGGGCAGAATGGTCTTCCATTGCAGCATTTTATAGCGTTTGGTCAGGTCGGCTTTGTCTTTGGCGGTGCCGTAGCCGTAGGTTTTGCCGGGCGGCTCGTGGCCGGGCATGGGCCAGGCAATGCCGCCGTACTCGCTCAGGGCCACCGTCCGCCCGCCGGGCCGGATGCGGAGCGGGTAGAAGTAATTGTGGCGGGAGTCCACATCTCCCCCGCCCTGGTCGTACCAGCCGCTGGCTTCGTCGATCAGGCGGGTGTCATCCAGCGCCCGGAGGGCCGCCGTGGCGGCGCGGGCATCAAACTGCCCCCACCCCTCGTTGAACGGCACCCAGCACCCGATGCAGGGGTGGCACCGCAGAGCCTCTACAGTGGCTTTTAATTCGGTCCGATAACTTTCCCGGCTGGCTTCCGTCTCGCGCCCCAGCAGCCCCCACAGGGGCTTTGCGTCGGGTGTATGGCGGAGCAGGGGCAGCAGGGCGTTGGTCAGGTAGGTGACGTACCACTGGGTCATCTTCCCGCCGCCGTTCACCATATCCTGCCAGACGATGAGGCCCAGCTTATCGCAGTGGTAGTACCACCGCTGCGGCTCGATCTTGGCGTGCTTGCGCAGCAGGTTGAAGCCCAGCTCCTTGACCTGCTCCAGCTCGTGCACCACCGCCGCGTCCGAGGGCGGGGTATACAGCCCCTCCGGCCAGTAGCCCTGGTCCAGCAGGCCGTTGAGGAGGATGGGCTTTCCGTTGAGGCAGAAGCGCAGGATGCCTTTCGCGTCCGGCTCACAGCTCCATTTGCGGAGGGCAAAATAACTGTGCACGGTATCAAAACCGTCTTCGTCCCCCTGGGTGGTACCCACGGTCAGGTCGTAGAGGAACGGGCTGTCCGGACTCCACGGAAAGAAATGTTTCTCCGGGATGTTCAGCGTCACCTCGCCGTCCTGGTCGGCCTCGTCGCCGCCCCAGTCCTCGGCAATGGTCACGCCCCCGGCCCGCACCACAGCCCAGAGGTTTTTTGCCCCGCCGGGCTGGGCCGTGTGGGCTTTTACCGTCACGGTCCGGGCATCGTAGTCCGGGGTGACAGTCAGCTCCGTAATGTAATTGTCCGGCACCCGCTCCAGCCAGACGGTCTGCCAGATGCCGCTCTGGGCATGGTAGAACATCCCGCCGGGGGTCAGGGTCTGCTTGCCCCGGGCCTGGGTGCCATTCCCGGTGGGGTCCTGCACGGCCACCCAGAGGGTGTTGCGGTCCGGCCGCAAATAATCGGTGATGTCCAGCGTAAAGGGCCAGTAGCCGCCCCTGTGGCCGCCGGCCAGATGGCCGTTGACCTCCACGGCGCAGGCGTAGTCCACCGCTCCGAAGTGGAGCAGCACCCGTCCGCCCTGCCCCGCCGGGGGCGTAAAGCCGCGGTGGTAGTGGAGCCACTCCCCGGGCTGCAGCGTCCGCCCCACTCCGGAAGCCGGAGCCTCGGGCGAGTAGGGCACCCGGATGGTCCCATCCCACGCCGTGGGGAACTGTGCCGCCTTGGTAAACGCGTATTGCCACGAGCCGTTCAGGGACTCAAAGCTGTCCCGCCGCAGCGCCGGGCGGGGGTATTCGGAAAGTGGGTGCTGCATTTTGCCCTCCTGTTTCCTCTATTGGGCTCCCCTGACAGGAGAGCTGGACGCGCCAAAGCGCGGCCTGAGAGGTTTTATTTTGGATCAAAGCGTTTGCAGTTACTTGCGGTATGCTGCCGCCAGCTTTTCGAGGGCGGGCAGGCTCCGCTTGACTTTCTCGGTGTCGATGCAGTAGGCAAAGCGCACATAGCCCTTGACACCAAACGTATCGCTGGGCACCAGCAACAGGTCAAACTCCCGGGCTTTCATGCAGAACGCGTTGGCGTCTTCTTCCAGCGCCTTGGGGAAGATGTAGAAGGTGCCGCCGGGGCGCTCCACCTCAAAACCCAGCTCGGTGAGTTTGTCGTACAGCAGGTTCCTGTTGGTCTCGTAGACGGAGAGGTCGCTGGTGGCATCCAGGCAGCGGCTGACGGCTTTCTGGATGATGCTGGGCGGGCAGTTGTGGCCCGTAAAGCGGGAGATCTGGGCCAGAATGTCCACCAGGATGTCCGCCCCCTCGCAGGCCGGGTTGACCGCCACATAGCCCAGACGCTCGCCGGGCAGGCTCAGCGTCTTGGAGAACGAGAGGCAGGTCAGGGTGTGGAGGTAGAATGCCGCCGGGTAGGGCACGGTCTTGCCGTCAAAAACGATATCCCGGTAAGGCTCGTCGCTGACGAGGAAGATGTTGTGGCCGTACTCCTTGCTCTTGGCGGTCAGGATCTCGGCCAGCCGGGTCAGGGTCTCCGCCGAGTAAACCACACCCGTGGGATTGTTGGGGGTGTTGATGAGGATGCAGGTGACATTCTCGGTCAGCATCTCCTCAAAGGCGTCCAGATTGGGCTGGAACGTGGGCGGCTGGGGCGGCACCACTTTCAGCACGGCACCCGTTCCCCGGACGTAGGGCCCGTACTCCGAAAAATAGGGTGCGAACGTCAGCACCTCGTCGCCGGGCTTGGTCACGGCGCGGATGGCGTGGGCAATGGCGCCCGCGGCACCCGTGGTGGGGAAAATATGCTTCTGCTCATAGGGCAGGCCGAACGTTTTGGCCAGATGGGCTGCCGCGGCGGTGCGGAACCCCGGGTCGCCCTGGCTGGGGCAGTAGCCGTGGAGGGCAATGGGCTCCTCCGTGGCCAGAAGGTCCTGCATGGCCGCCGTAAACCGCGGCGGGCAGGGCACGCTGGGGTTGCCCAGCGAGTAGTCAAACACGTTCTCATAGCCGATCTCGGCAGCCCGCTGTTTGCCGTACATAAAGGTCTCACGGATCACGCTCTTGTGGGCCAGCATCGCGCGGTAGGTTTCGTTCAGCATCATGATTCCCCTCTCGCTTTTCGGATCTCTTTTATTTCTTGTCCGGCAGTGCAGACGCATAGCTCTGCTCTACCTTGACGACGCAGCAGTATTTCGGGTCCTGCTCTTTGACGAACTGGCACATCTTTGCCAGCATCTGGTCGATGTCCCCGGTGTATCCCGCCGGGAACACCAGATCAAACAGAACATTGGTGTGGCTGTCCCCCGGCACGATCCGCAGATCGTGGATGGAGAGCCGCGGGTCCAGCTGGCGGGCATGTTCCTTCAAACGGGCCCGCAGCACCCCCACCGACGCGTCCGCCGTGACGATGGGGTCGTAATGGATGGTGACCTGCAGCCGGTCTTTTTTGAGAAAGTCGTTCTCGATGTTGTCGATGACGTCATGGGCCGTCAGCGGGTCGGTCTCGGCCGGGAACTCCACATGCAGGGAGGCGAACTGGTGCCCGGGGCCGTAATCGTGGACCATGAGGTCATGCACGCCCAGTACCCCGGGATAGCTCATGACGGTCCGCTCAATGTGCTCCACCAGCTCGGGGCTGGGGCTCTCGCCCAGCAGCGGGCTCAGGGTATCCATCACCAGGCCCCATCCGGACCAGAGGATGAACGCCGCCACGCCCACGCCCATAATGCCATCCATGATGCCGTAGCCCGTCAGGCTGCACAGGATGGTGGAAAGGAGGACCGCTCCGGTGGTCAGCACATCGTTGCGGCTGTCGGCGGCGGTAGCCATCAGGGTCTCCGAGTTGATCTTTTTGCCCACGGCGCGGTTGAAGCCGCTCAGCCAGAGCTTGACGAAGATGGACGCCGCCAGCACCCCGATGCTGAGCCAGCTGAACGCCACCGGCGTGGGGTGGAGTACTTTCAGAGCCGATTCTTTCAGCAGCGAGAGGCCGATGGCCAGAATGGTGACGCTGACCACGAGGCCCGCCAGATACTCGTACCGGGCGTGGCCGTAGGGGTGCTCCGCATCCGGGGCCTTGGCCGCCAGCCGGAAGCCAATGAGGCTGACCACATTGGACGAGGCATCCGACAGGTTGTTCAGGGCGTCTGCCATGATGGCGATGGAGCCAAACAGGGTACCTGCCAGCAGCTTGCCGATACAGAGCAGGATGTTGCAGGCCATGCCCACCAGACTGGCCAGATTGCCGTAGGCCGTGCGGACAGCGGCGTCTTTCACATCATCCGGGCGCTTGATGAAGCAGCGGATCAGAAATTGAGTCATATCGTACCTCCCGGCTGCCGCGGCAGCCATGTCTTGTTCAGTATAGCACAGCACTTCACGGTTTTAAAGTGTTTTTGTGAATTTTCTTCTCCTTAAGCCAAATCCCCCAGATAACAATCCCCCCGGCGGGGCGGGAATGCCTCACCGGGGGGGGTGGAAGTTTTTGGTTTCTGGGGGGCTCAGACCTGCTTGGCCGAGGGCTTGCTCAGATCGAGGCTGCGGACGATCTTGCGGACGGGCAGGATGCTCTTGGCGTTCATCGAGAGCTCGTCCACGCCCATGCGGAGGAATGTTTCGGTCAGGGCGGTATCCGCGCCCAGCTCGCCGCAGATGCCCACCCAGATATTGTGGCGGTGACCGGCGTCAATGGTCATCTTGATGGCCTTGAGCACGGCAGGGTGATGCGGGTCAAAGAACGGCTCCAGCTTTGCGTTCTGGCGGTCCAGCGCGCAGGTGTACTGGGTGAGGTCGTTGGTGCCGATGGAGAAGAAATCGCACTCCTCGGCCAGATCGTCCGCAATGAGGACGGCGGCGGGGGTCTCGATCATGGTACCCACTTCGAGGTTCTGGTCAAACTTGACGCCCTCGGCGGTGAGCTCCGCGCGGCACTCGTTCAGCACGGCCTTGGCGTCCTGCAGCTCCCGCAGGCTGGTGATCATGGGGAACATGATGCTCATGTTGCCGTAAGCGGAAGCCCGCAGCAAGGCCCGCAGTTGGGTCTTGAAGAAGTCTTTCCGGGTCAGGCAGATGCGGATGGCGCGGTAGCCCAGAGCGGGGTTGTCCTCGTGGTCCAGCTGCATATAGTCCACGGTCTTGTCCGCGCCGATGTCACAGGTGCGGACGACTACTTTTTTGGGGGCCAGGCTCTCCACCACCTGCTTGTACGCCTCAAACTGGTAATCCTCGGTGGGATAGTCCTTGCAGTTGAGGTAGACGAATTCTGTCCGGAACAGGCCGACGCCGCCGGCGTCGTTCTGCTGCACGGCACCCACATCGCCCATGCCGCCGATGTTTGCATACACGTTGATGGTCTTGCCGTCCAGCGTGGTGTTGGGCTTGCCCTTGAGCTCCTGCAGCAGGACCTGCTTTTTCTGATCCTCTTTCTGGCGGGCGCGGAGGCTCTGGAGCAGGTCGGGGGTGGGGTCCACATACACGCAGGCGTTGTAGCCGTCCACCACGGCCATCTTGCCGTCCCAGTCGTCCTGGATATCCTTGCACTGGATCAGGGCGGGGATGTTCATGCTGCGGGCCAGAATGGCGGTGTGGCTGTTGGAGCTGCCCTCGCGGGTGATGAAGCCAAGCAGCAGGCTCTTGTCCATCCGGACCGTCTCGGAGGGGGCCAGATCCTCGGCCACAAGGATGCTGGGCTCTGTGCCCTGCAGCGTGGCGTTGTCCACGCCCTGCAGGATATCCAGCATGGCCTGCGCGATGTCGATGACGTCGGCGCTGCGGGCCTGCAGATACGGGTCGTCCATGGCGGCGAAGACGGCGGCCTGGTTGTCCCCGGCGGTCTTGACGGCGTACTCGGCACACTTGTGCTGGCCGTTGATGATCTCCTTGATGGCGTCCACGAAGTCGTCATCATCCAGCATCATGGCGTGGATGTTGAACACTTCGGCGATGTCCTCGCCTGCCTCGGCAAGGGCTTTCTCGTACAGGGCGGTCTGCTGGTCGATGGCCTTGGCCCGGGCGTCCTCAAAGCGCTCGATCTCCGCGGCGGCGTCGGCCACTTCGGCCGCCGAGATGGTCGTATTCTTTTTCTTGTAGAGTTTCAGCTTGCCAATGGCAATGCCGTTCAGAATGCTTTTACCGGTACCCACCTGCATCGTTCATTTCTCCTTATCACTCAAATCTCTTGCGTCTGGAAACGAAAAAGCCCCCGCAGTCTCCCGCGAGGGCTTCTCATCACGACATTACACGCGATCAGACGTTCTCGCTCAGGAACTTCTGGATCGCCTCTGCGGCAGCGGCCTCATCGTCGCCCTCCACCTTGACGGTGACGGTATCGCCCTGCTTGACGCCCATGCCCATCAGAGCCATCAGCTTGCGCAGGTCGCAGGTCTTGCCGCCCTTTTCAAGGGTGGCGGTGCTTGCGTAGCCCTTGACCAGCTTCACGAGCAGGCCGGCGGGGCGTGCGTGGATGCCGCATGCATCCTTAACGGTATACTGGAATTCTTTCATAATCATTTTCTCCTTACTTATCCATCCACGGAACGGGCCAGCCGCGCGGCCCCGTCTGCAATAAAAGCCCTGGTTTATTGCGGGATGTTACTACTCTTATTATAAACCTTAGTCGTTCTTTTTGCACCCTTTCATATTGCCGATTTTTCCGGGAAAATTTTGGTATAATTGAACATAATCTTGCCTCAAAAGTACCATCATTGCACAATTTTCTGCTTTGGGGAAAGACTTTTGTTCACTTTCCCACTCACTCGACAGGGTACCCCTCGGCGTCCAGCGGGAGGTCCGTATAGCGGGCCGCTTCCGGCAGAGGCGTCTCGGGTTCGCCGGAGGTCTGCTGGCTCTGGCCGGCGGCGTTCAGCTCCTCGTCATGGCGCTCGCCCCAGTCCCCGCTGAAATCCTCGCCCGAGGTCTCCATGGCCTGCCCGGAGGCGCCGAGCTCCTCGTCATGGCGCTCGCCCCAATCGCCGCTGAAATCTTCCCCCGAGACTTCCGTGGCCTCCTGCATGGCCATAGCGGTCTGGGCGTCTTTCAGGCCGGTGACGACGCCGGAGGGCTTCTCCAGCAGGTAGGCCCCGATGGCCTTTTTCTTGTACACCAGCAGCACGCCATAGCTCATGGTGTCGCCCTTGCTCAGGGCGGGCAGCAGGGCCGTCCATTTTTCCACGGTCTTGCCCTTGTAGCGGGTCAGGTCCATGCCGCTCTGCTGCACCACCCCGTTGAATGCCGAAAAGCTGTCGTCCCACCTGCGGGGGATCTTGACCTTATCGGCGGCGATGGTGGCCGCGTCCACGTCCAGCCCATAGCCGGTGAACCAGGTCTGGATGTCCTGGGCGCTCTCGATCTTGTTGCCGCTGGCCGCGGCGGCCGCCATGACGCTCCGCCCGCTGATGTACCGCCCCAGCATCGCGCTGAACACCACCAACGCACAGCATAGCACGCCGACGCCCACCTTTTTGAGCCCGGCCTTTTTCAGCGTTACCACAAACATATACCGTTCCCTCCCACCCATTTGGTTGTGTCCGTACAGTATATGTGGGGAGGGGGTGCAATATGAACCTCTCAGTCTCGCTGCCGCTCGACAGCCGTTCCCCTTTCGGCACTTGCGTGCCACCTCCCCCGGCCGGGGGAGTCTTTCCTGACAGGGGAGCCATTGACAAAGAGATTTCGTTTTCGATGAAACCGATTTGCGTTTGCTGGAAAACGTCACGGAATGCCAAAGCCTCCCCTACTAGGGGAGGTGGCATCGAGCGAAGCGAAGATGTCGGAGAGGTTTCGTCCCTACAAAAACAAATCCCCCACACCGGGCGTCTCCGGTGCGGGGGTGCGGGAATGGAATCCGGGAATGTCTTCAAGCGCTTCTGTCACAGAAGACGACGATGCGGGTCTTGCCACCGTAGGTGCAGGTGTACAGCACCAGATCGTGGCCGCTGTGCTCCACGGCCTCCACATCGGTGGGGTCGTGGACTTCAATGGCAGAAACCGTGTAGTGGTTCTCGATGCCGTCCATGTCGGTGAAACGGACCTCATCGCCCAGGGCGAGGGTGCCGATCCTGCCGAAATGCGACTCGTAGTTGTGCGCCGCGATGACGAGATCATCGGTGCGGGAGGAGCCGAACTGGCGGCAGGGGGAAATTTTGAGTTTGGGGTAGCTCCACTCGCTCATCACCGGCAGGTCGATGCCAATGGCGGGGATGGAGACATAGCCCACATATTCGTAGCCGTCCAGCTCCACCACGGGCAGCTCCGGGTCAAGGGAGCTGGTGTCGATGGCGGGAGCCGAGGCCGCGCTCTGCGTTTGTTCAACGACTTTTTCCTGTAGATCCTGTACGACGGTCTGGGCTTCCGCGCCGGCCTGAGCGTCCTCCCAGCGGTTGTAGCCGTAGAGGCCCAGCGCCGCCAGCAGCAAGACGACTCCCAGCAGGACACAGAGGACGCCCGGGGATGCTTTACGCATTGTCATCCTCTTTCTTCTTGGTGAGGAGGATCACGCCAGCCGCCAGGAACAGGGTGCCCAGCCCTGCCAGCACCGGCACGGGCCAGTTGAGCTGTCCGGTCTGGATCAGCTTGGGGGCACGCGCGTCAGCCACCGGAGGATTGACGGGCGTTTCCGCGACGGGCACCGCAGGCGCCGTGGGGGTGGTATCCGGCCGCGCGTCCAGGACCGGCGGGTTCACCGGGGTCTCCGGGGCAGGCACCACAGGCGTGGGCTTCGGGTCCGGGGTGTAGGGGATATCCGGGATATACGGCGGATTGTACGGCGGATCGTACGGGTCGTCCGGGGCGGAGTTGTTGAACGTGTTGTGGAACAGGATGCTGTCTTCCTTGTCATTGGAGGACTGGTTGGCCTCATAGACCTTGGCCACGGCCACCAGCGTGTCGCCGCTCCAGCTCACGGTGACACGGAGCACCATGGTGCGGGTGTCGTAAGTGCCGTTGAGGGAGCTGCCTTTCAACTGGGCCACCTCGTACTCATAGGTACCGGGGGCCGTGAAGACGAATGTCTCCGGGAATGTGGCGGTGGTCATATAACCGTTGGAACGGGTACAGTCCGCCGTGTTGACGAACGCTTCCAGTGCGGCGGCGTCGCCGGGCATGGGGGCATTTTTGCGGGGGGTCAGGCGGATGGTGAGCTGCTCGTCGGGGATGGCATTGCCCGTGCACTTGACGTTGACCGTCAGGTTTTTCAGCTCCACGCGCTGTTCCGTTGCCGCAAAGGCCGCAGGCAGGCTCAGGCTCAGGCAAAGCACCAGCGCCAGCAGCGCCGCCGCGAATTTTCGGATCTTCATTTCATCCCCTCCTTTACTGCTCCGGCGTTGTCATCCACGCCAGAAGAATGGTTCTTGCATCGGTAAACTCAGTGGAACAGGTGGACATGGCCAGCACCTGTGCCCCCTCCCGCGCCCGGACGGTGTCCAGCGTGTCAGAGTGCAGGTACAGCGCGTTCTCCTGTGCGAAATCGAGCAGACCGTTCAGGTTTGCGTCCCACTGGTTCACGTCGAAGATGGCATCCTCGGACGCGGGCACCAGCAGACAGGCGAAAATTTGTAAGTGGTAGGTGCGGTCGGGCAGGACCAGCGTGCCAGTGGTGTTCTCGTTGAAGAACGCCTCGTCCTTGTACAGGTCAAGATCTCCAAACATCTTGCTGTTTTCCATGTGGTGGCCGTACAGCAGCGAATACGGATCGTGGAAGCTGCCATCACAATCGGAATCCAGGAAGATGCTGCCGGCCAGTGCAAAGTCGCCGTAGACATCGGTGTTGATGTAGCTGAAATTGTTCTCGCCCTGCACCACAGGGTAATCAATGGCGGTGTTGTCCAGGGTGAGCCAGGCTTTCACGTCCGAGTTGATGGCCAGCAGCTCCTCAAAGGAGGCGCCGTTCTCGCCATCGGCGGCAGGCTTGAACTGCAGCAGCTCACCCTGCACGTTATCCACGGCGGCATAGACCTGGTTGTTATCCCACAGCGCGTAAGCGGAGTAAGCGCCCGCCGTGAGGAGGAACAGCACCACCACCGCGCTGATCAGGAAGTCGGCTGTCCGCAGCATTACACGTTGCCAAGTGATACAGCCCACCTCCAGTCAGCTTGCGATGTTGGTTCTTGTTCAGAGAATTGCGAGTCCGGTTACGAGCGTCACCTCTTCGCCAGAGCCTCCCCTACTAGGGGAGGTGGCACGGCGAAGCCGTGACGGAGAGGTTGTACGGAGCAGCACCTGCGTTGTTCCGCTTGGCCGAAAGGAGTCCTTTGTCCAACCTCTCAGTCTCGCATCCGCTCGACAGCTCTCCTAGTAGGAGAGCCTTTGGCATTCCGCAAGGTCTGCTGTTATCGCCAGAGGCTCTTAAAAGTGTTTGCGGAGAGAGTGTTCAATTACTCTTCCTCGCGGCGCTTCTTGATGACCAGCATCATGGCACCACCAGCCACAACGGCCAGCATCAGCATGTAAGGAGCGTTGTCGAGGATAACGCCGGTATCGATGGTGCTGCCCCAAGTATTAGTGATGTTAGTAGCAATCACATTCTCGTCGGTCATCTCAGTCAAGCGCCCTTATGCCATTACACTCTACGGACGGTTACCAATCGTCCTGAGGGCACCTTTAGAAGCCTCCGTTACACTTTTGGAGGCGACCACCCCAGTCAAACTACCCACCAAACAGTGTCCTCGCATCTACGAGTTAGAACTCAAATAATCAAAGGGCCGTATTTCAACAGCGACTCCACAAATACTGGCGTACCTGCTTCAAAGTCTCCGGCCTATCCTACACATCAATTACCCAAATTCAATGTTAAGCTATAGTAAAGGTTCACGGGGTCTTTTCGTCCCATCGCGGGTAATCGGCATCTTCACCGATACTACAATTTCA
>ENA-UEQL01002566-UEQL01002566.1-human-gut-metagenome-genome-assembly--contig:-NODE-2566-length-11984-cov-26.834131_pt1 | contig 11984 bp, 13 predicted proteins | sample MGYA00242905_ERZ507926 | MGnify/ENA primary metagenome ERZ507926 (study PRJEB26167, sample SAMN06115531) | human gut metagenome | host: Homo sapiens | place: China:Henan | collected 2015-09-09...
AATGTAACCGCACTTCCGTAGAATTCATTTCTTTGCCCCTCAAGACCGCTTGCAAACCACGGGCACGCCACCCTGCCTTACACGACCTGTAGCCCATCCTGCCGTGCCCGACCCTCTTCCCAAATGTAAGGCCGAGAACATGAATATGCCCTACATGCATCTCTGTCGCCATATCCTGTGTCCGTGGTTTGTAAAGAAAAACTATATTTTGCTCAAACATATAGAGGCAACCATCCGAGTATATGCAAATCATTCGTAGTACTCGATGCTCCGTTTATAGATGTATTGAGGATGCTCTTTGTCATTCTCATAAACTATTCTCTTTGTCCAATTCTTATGCTCATCGAATTCGTATTCATAGAGGTAGGCATTCTCGTCCCGCTCAAAATACTTATCATAGGAGAAATCAGATGCTATAGGCCCAAGAGTATAAATCCAATATGGGTGAATAATATCAAACAGAAACATACCATCATGGTCGTTATAGGTATTTGTTGTTTTTAGGATATTGCCATCATTATCTCTTTCTACCAATGTTGTCCTGCTATTAGTGGATTTAACATCTTTGAATGCGGCTTGCACAATCTTGCCTTTATGACCGTACTTGATATCATATGTAAATTTGTCATATTTTTCGATAATATCAGCAATAACGTGTGTGCCGGAGAAAGAATAGTGGATTGTTCTCCATTTCTCTTTCTCTTTGGTGCAATTGTAATATTCGTACATATCACACTTCTTTATTTTGCCATTGCTGTATTGGCATTCATGAATTCCGTATAAGTCTCCTTTGAAGTCATATATGTTGACAACCTGTAAATTATTGTAACTGTCATACTTGAATTTGATAACGGTGGTGGAGATGTCTTCCATTTCGTCCATATATAGCTTTAGCTGTTCAATTTGATGGTTGGTATTGAATATGAAATGCTGTGTTTCAAATAGTTCGCCTTCTATAGCCTCTCCAAACTTCGCCTTGGCCTCAAACACTGAAAGATCCACGGACTTCACATTCCCGTGCATATACTCAATTCCGTAATTGTACTCTTTGTTATTTGAGCACCCGATGGTGACAAGCAACGTCACTAATAGTGGTATGATTGTATTTGATTTCATAATGTAAACGTTTTGTTCTCTATTTTAGTTGATATTTGAAAAGTTGTTTGGTCTTTTTCTCCTCTGTCACTATCATATGGATGCTTCCTGCTTTCATTATCGCGTCTATTGTTGCTTGGTCTGGATGGTTGTATCTGTCATTTCGTCCAGATGATATTATGCATAACTTATTCGGATCGTATAGATTACAGTCACTGTTGTGTTCCGAACCGTGATGAGGGACTTGAATAAGGCCTATTCTTTTCCAATAGTCCTTGTAATATTCCTTAAGGTTGTCATAACTTATTTTGCTCTTAGCGTCATAATCGCCCATATACAGACAATTGACATGACAAAAGGTTACAAACTCACATTGTTTATGACACCCCTTATGGCATTGAGGTTTACAATCTAATCCAGAATAGACAGGCATTGAATAAGAATTATGCTTATCCTTATACACATTGGCATAAAGATCCTTAAGGTATTCAACATCGATTTTTTTTATTGTATCAAATAGGACGTTGATATCTATATTGTTCCAATCTATACCACTAAAGTGAGAATCCGTCTGAACTTTTCTCAGCAAGGCATCGGCTTTCTTATCTATGCGCACAAAGGGAATATATCTCCAATTTTTGTAGCAAAATATGATATTGGTTAAGATTCGTTCTGCATTATCGTTGAGTTCATCTGGTAAGTGGTCTATATCTATTGCATTAAAGCCTGTACCATCCGCTTTATCTATGATAATTATTCTATCGTCCTTACGGTTATAGATATCATCTAATATTCCCGTAATATTTGTCAGAGATGAGCCCTTGCCAATGATTGCATAATGGATTAGAGACTCAACCAACGTGCTTAAACTCAAGACAGGCACGATGATATAATCAATATCACATCGACTTTTAAGATACTGAACCATACTAATATGGTCAAAATGGAAATGCGAAATAAACAATAGATTGATCTTATCTCCTTCCTTAAAGGTTGTATCAATAATGTCTTTAAGTTGCTCATAACTAAATGAGCCACAGTCATACACGGCTGTGAATAATGGAGCATCATTGTCGTCTTCATAAAATCTTTCCGTGTAAAATGCTCCATGCCCAATAGGGTGGAAGATTCGTTCCATATCCATGATTACTATTTTTTTACGATGAATAATTATTCCTCATTTAACTTTGTGTTTAGTTGTCCTTTTTATTAACCATTATATCCTTGAATATTTCAACGAACTCTCCATTGTACGATACCCCGTCTCCGTTATCCTTGGGAGGCCCCTCAATATATCTTTTAACCGCTTGTTTGGCTAAAGGATTATGGAACATATTATCGGAAAAATAGTGCTCAAGTAATCGTACTGTATATTTATATGGCTTAAACGAACTCCTTAGTTCCGCGCAAATCCAAAGACACCCAACTACTATAAAGGGAATAAAGATCCATTTTTCATTGCCTATAGCAATGATAATGATAGTCGTTATAAATGTCATTATCCATAGCGCAAAGAGAATAACAGAATAAATATTAATTATTCGATCTATCTTTTTCTGAATTATTGGAAATGTCCCAATAAGCCATTCATAAGCTTCCTTATAGGCATCAGAACTCTCTATCCTACTGATCAGCTCAGCTTCCCGTCTTTGTGCTTCCTCTTTTTGGCGTTTTTCTTCTCTCCTTTTTGCCTCAAGCTGCCGCTGCTGTTCTTCTGCTCTACGACGCTCTTCTTCTAGTCTCTGCCGTTCTCGCCTCCGTTTTTCTTCCAATATCTTTTTATGCTCCTCCTCTTTCCTCCGCGCCTCTTCCTGCCGACGTTGCTCCAATATCCTCTGCTCTGCCAGATACTCCTCCCTATCTGTCCCACACTTATTGCATATCTTATACTGTGAAGAATACCGATGACCACACTTTGGGCAAACTTCATACAGTTTGATCCTGCAACAAGGACAGTACTCCGAATCTACAGGAATGACATTGGCGCAGTTGTAGCATACCATAAACTGTTCTCCGCTATTCCCGGTCCCGCTTCGCTTAGAACTATTATACGAGCCGTTGCCGGAGCCATAACCCGAAGTTGGGTTAGCTCTCCCAGCACTTGGATTTGATGTGACCTTTTTCGGACTGTCCGGAGCGTTATATCCCCCAGAATAGTTTCCCAATGCCGTTATCCTATCCGCATTGCAGTGTTGGCAATAAGCCCCATTGCCAAACTCCTGACCACATACATTGCATTTCATAATGATTATCTGCACAAACGATCAATTAGATCTGGTAAATCCGCATAATCTTCATACCATATGATGTTTACACCTAGTGATGAGAACATTGATTCCAATATGCGCCAGTTCTCTAGATCTTTATCATTACATCCTATCTTTCCAAACAGATTTCTCTTCAGAAACGCATAATGAGTTGGCTTATCCTCCTCTTGTTTTGCATGCGAGAAATCAAGAAGTCTTCTTAAGTTTGGATCGCTCATTGATAATCCAATAAAGAAACAAACATTTCTATCTAAGGCGTGTAACTGCTCAATATTCGACCAGTCATAAGAGTGCATATACAGTTTGTGATAATCATCCTCTGCCAATACAATGTAAGGCTTAAATGAAGATTCTGTCGATGGATTAGGAATTACCCCGTGCACATGATAGACAGGGACACAATCTTTGCCTATGCGATTATTCTCAAATACAGGTGATACTTTAACATTCGGATGTGTAAAGAGCTCATTCATTCTATCCTCAACCAACATATCATAATTATATGTTATGACACTTTCGACAGATCCTGAATTAATGAATCGGCAAATACTATCTACAAGGTTTGAGTGACGATGATTCTTGTATAGTATATTTCGAACAGATGTAAATATATCAAGAGTACTGTCTGCACATTTTATGTACCGTCCAATAATAAGAGAAGAATCAAAATTTGCCTTTTTTATCTTTGACAGGTCTCTCTTTGTGATCACTGATCGGCTTCTCTTATTTACAAGACATTTGAGAAGTCCATCCCAACTAACTAGCCCAGCATCAGCGCTTACCCCGGCACCCAAAAACAATGATACCTGACTGAGCCTCACATCATCTTTTGCGTTATCAAGTAAATCATTTCTGCGTATTTCCCAAGACTCGATTTCTAAATTTTCGCTGTTTACAACTACTTTATTCCCTTTTATGTTCATTACCTTCTGGCGCAAAGATTCCAAAGATATGGAACGAATATCCAATTTTATCTTGCCAGCAAGTTCTTTAGTATACTTATCAATTAATGAATCTGGATACTTTGATTGTTTATATACTATCAAAATACCATTTATGTCATCGTGTTTTTCTTTAAAATGTAGGATGTTCTGTCTAATTCTCTCGAGCGTGTCAAACATCACGTTCATCTTCACCTCTACGTAAAAATTTTCAGGAATGTCAAGTCTTGATAATCCTTGTTTAATTTCTATATCAAAAGGTGCGTCTATTGATGAATTAATATGGGTAACATTTTCGTTATCCGATTTTACTGATGCCAGTAAACAATAAACTTCCGATTCTATACTTGAGGCCTCATAAAAGAAGTTACAAGTCTCATTCGTATTTTTCATATATACAGTCAATTAAAAATCTGTGTATAAAAATAGTTTGGTAAGATGCTGCCTTTTAAACCGAAACCAATAAATCGAATCTGAATCTGTTAATCAATAGAATATAAGCAATTATCGGAATCAGAAGGAATGTTATTAATGCAGTTACGATATACAATTCTCTGCATTCCCGTACCAATTCATCTTTGGGCAACACAGTTCTTACTAAAAAAACTCCTCTTTATTTTGTTGTTCGATTTTTCGTCGTTCCTCTAAATATTCTTCTCGATTAGTTCCACATTTGTTGCATATCTTATATTGCGAAGAATACTTATGGTCACATTTAGGGCAAACCTCAAACAGTTTAATCCCACAACAAGGACAGTATTCTGAATCCACCGGGATTACATTGGCGCAGTTGTAGCACACCAGAAACTGTTCTCTACTATTCCGGACTCCATTTCGATATGAACTATTATTGTTCGAGTCCTGTACATTAGTATTTCTGGAGCCATAATCCGATGTTGGGTTAGTTTCCCCAGCACTTGTATTCGATGTGACATTTTTCGGGCTGTCCGGAGCATTATATCCTCCAGAGTAGTTACCCAACGCAGTTATCCTATCCGCATTGCAGTGTTGGCAATAAACTCCGTTGCCAAATACCTGACCACATACATTACATTTCATCATTCATTGAATCAAACAGATAGTACTAAGGATGTTTTAAATAGGATGATTCTCATAGACCATCACAACTGATTATTGAATTCATCCAATAATAGGATTAATTCCATTAAGTTATTCATTTCTTTACTAATCATACTATTATATCCAGTCTCATCAATAGTCATCGTCTTCCCAAGAATTTCTTTGGTAAAGATTCTTCCCCCATTTTCACCTATAACAGGCTTTAAGTTATAAATGGAGAAATTATCATTTAACACTCGGTAAAAAGCATTATTCTCAATGTTTGATAGAATTTGATGGTTCTCTGCAGTAAGATATTTAGCCCAAATTGTGTGATACTCGAAGATTTGGCTCTGAAAGGAGGATATGAATACCCATATTTTTTCGCAAAGAGTTCCGTCGTTTGGAGATACGATGCATTGTTCGTACAATGGATGCTCCTTTAAGCATTCCATCAATTCTTCAGCAGTGATTTTTCTGGCATCAATGCGAATGCCCCCGTTAATGTATGCAACAATATGTCCACGAACAATCTCTGTAATAATAGCGAATGACTTTTTTCTCACGCCTTTTGTTTTTCGGTAATCTATAATATTCGGGATATAGACAGTCGTAGTATATGTTAAATAACCGCCAAGATATCCTGAACATAGGAGAGTAAGAATAGAATTCATTTCGTTTGCATTGTCACTTGGTATAAATCCTAAATCAAACTCAACTATAACTATTATAATCAATGCCACTACAGCAATTATTGACAGTATGTAAAATGTTTTATTCATATGAATAAGCTATAATAATTGGACTTCATTTTTTTTGTTCCTATTCCTACTCTATCCTTGTATATCCTAACAAAGGCGAGTACACGTTTATCTCAAATTCTCGTATATCAGAAAAACCATTTCTATTTCCGGCTTCAAGTCTAATAATAATAACATATCGGCTTCTTAATAAGTTATCAGCCAAATCATTATATAAAATATCATATGTAGAAATACGGCATGAACCACCAAATAAAGGAAGGTTTCTATAACATTGAGGGCACTTCCAAGTATTTTCTTCTTTATCTCTCATTAAAATATTGCAATATGAACAATTTTTGGTATTCCAAAAAACCTCTATAGAAAGGTTGTCGCTATTTTTCTTATATTCAAAGGAAATGATTTGTGGACGTGCAGACTCTTCTTCTCTTCTTCTTTGTCTTTCCGCTTCTTCTTTCCGAAGTTGCTCTTTTCTCAGTCCCTCTTCGATTTCTCTTTGCCGTTGTACCTCTTGTTTTCTTATTTCTTCTTGCTCCTTTCGTTCTTCTTCCTGCCTTTCCCTTTTTAGTATTCGATGTTTTTCCAACTCAGTCCTCCACTCTGCCAGCTGCCTTGTCCACTCTGCCTCCCGTATTTTATCCTCTTCATGTATGCGTCGCTCATTAATTTTCTGTTCATCTAAAATGTGTTCTCTATCTGTTCCACACTTGTTGCATATCTTATACTGTGAAGAATACCTGTGTCCACACTTAGGGCAAATTTCAAATAGCTTGGTCCTGCAACAAGGGCAGTATTCTGAATCAGCCGGGATGACATTGGTGCAGTGATAACATATCATAAATTGTTCTCCACCATTTTCGGCTCTACTTTGCTTATTGGTACAATTCGGTCCCTGTTCATTGCTGTAGCTATAACCAGAAGTTGGGCCGCTTCCTCCCGGACTTGTATTCGATGCAACATTTTTCGGGATATCCGGAGCGTTATATCCCCCAGAATAATTCCCCAATGCCGTTATCCTATCCGCATTGCAGTGTTGGCAATAAGCCCCATTGCCAAACTCCTGACCACAAACATTACACTTCATTGCTCACACAATTTATCAACTTCATCTTTTAGGGCAAGTAATTTCTGGTAATCAGCCTTGCTCTCCTGTACCTGTTTGAAGAGTTTGTCGGCAAGTGCCATCTTCTCATCGTTCCCGACAAAACGATCTGGATGAGCGCGGCGACATAAGTCAGAATATAGGGCATCAATCTCACCTCGCATATTCAAGTTCGAGAAGAGGGTTGACATATTCAAGGGTTCTGATTTTATCTTCTTGGAGAGTTCCTCCAGTTCCTTTTCCACTTGAGTCTTCTTTCTGAATATCTTCCACATAGCGCTACTGTCCGATTTGATTCATATTCGATCTGATGGTGGCGAGGAGACCACCGAGGTGGACAAAATCCTTGATTGCCCAATCGACATACCTGTCGGTTCGCAGGTCTCTTATCACCAATGTGTCCCAATGAAGCACATACATTCTTCGGACTATGTACTCATCGCAGAGGATTATCTTGCCGATCAACAATATGTCGTCGACTGACACCTCCGACCCGGCGCGCACACGGATTTCGAATCCGCTGGCAAAGAGCGGTGCCGAAAGTTCGTGCCGGTACTTCAGATCCTCATTGCCCCAGCATATCCCAGCCTCCAGCAATGAATCCACCCTCAAGTCTGTGAAGTTCACCTTTGCATTCTCGTTGAACTCATCAATGAACCTCTTTCTGGCCGCCGAATCCCGAACGAACCATTCTGTTATTTTTCTGAACCAACCCATAAACTTGTGAAAATCAATATCCCCATATCGGTTTTATGCTTTATAATACGATTATTCCACGGCTGAAGCATTCTTAGTTATGGCAATATCATAATCAATAGGATGGTTAACTTCTCCATCTATATTATATAGTGTTCCCTTATCTAACAGTGTTGAGTATCGGTAGAACTCCAATATATTATCTATTTTTGAAAGAACCTTATATTCAATGGAATTCAAGAATTCGTCTTGTGTCCTTCCATATTGTATTATGCCCACAAGACTCTCACGAACATTTAGAGGTTTGGGATTTTTCTTGATAGAAATCACCCTATACTCTTGTTCGTATTCCCAGTCTTTTGACTTGTGGAAAAACAATGTGTCTTTTTTGCCATTAATAAAAGATTCCAGCGTTCCGTACCTCTGTTCATAGAGAAAGTCTTGTGGATTCAATGTGTCAAAATAATCCACTTCTTTTGAATACAACGTTGTATTTCTGCGTTTTACTGCTTTAAGGAGCTCTTCTTTTTGAAATACAAGGCAGACACCTTTCCCTTTTTGAGCATAATGCCCCCACATAGCAGGAATGTCATATCCATCTCTCCCGTGCTGATAATCCATCGTAAGACTGATCTGTGTGTAACCTTTTAGAACCTTTTTTATTAGACCAGATTCACTTTTCCCGCCAATAATTTCGGGACCACTCTGTTCATTAATGTCATTCAACGCATCCATTTTAGAAAACAACAATTCTTTTGAAGCTACGATTTTAATGGCAGCTTCAAATGATGTATAGTGATACAGGTGTTCTTCCTTTTTTTTATCAATCATTGATCTTAAGTTATATTTATTGGATAGCCTTGTATTTATTGCTCCATACGCTCCATCCATCGGTGGACTTATATGAATCAATTGATGAGGATGGAATATAGATAACTCTAGCCCAGTTTCCGATGCAAGAATAGTTGCTCTCCTGAATTGGAGGCTGGATTGCATGAACGGTCACTTCTTGTAATGAATAGCAATACTCGAACGCAAATAAACCGATAGATGTAACACTTGCTGGAATATCAATTACTTTCAAAGCACATTTTTGGAAAGCTTTTGCTCCTATGGAAGTGAGACCGTCCATAAGAGTAACGTGTGAAAGATTATCACAATCCCTAAATGCAAATTTGGAGTCTTCTACATACTTGGGAATAGTAACCTTTCTCAAATTTCCACAATTCCAAAATTGACTGTTAATAGACTTCAAACCAATAAAATATTTTAATTCGTCAAAATAAAAGATGTCTTGATTGTTCTTAAATATATCTTTCAAGTAAATGACAGAGGATGCTTCTTTGTAACTTAACTCATTGTCCCCGTTCAAATCGAAATTCTCTATGCAAAGTTTGGCAACAGCATTATCTTCAAACTCAATGGCTGTTGAAGAATTAGGATCAAACTGATCCACATCATTGGATTTTGAACATGACACGTTCGTTACCGCTAATAAGGTAATGAATGCTTTAACTAATCGTTTCATAAGGTTTAATATGCTCCATGGCTCCTTATGGGAAATTCAATAACATAAAGAAAGTGTGGAGCCCGTTTCGTCGCTTATCTTCAAGAAGGTTGTGGTAGAACCTGAGTATGAATAAACGGAAACAATCCCCACACCTGTATCGTTGGGTGTTGAATACACGCAAGCGAATACAGATGAACGGTGCTGTCGTTTATCCTTACTTTCATTGAAAACTACCACATTTTCTTGAAAGGATAGTGCGAAAACACTTTCATCAATATGTCCGTTCCAGATCATAGGGTCTGAAACGTTGTAAAGGTAGTGATATTTTCGGACTTTCAGCACTTTTTTTGAGGATTGTTTCCGTGGATATATTCATTAATGCCTTCCTCCTGTCGTTTAGGATGGCTCTTCCTCTCTTGTGGGCGGCACTTAGAGAGGAGGTGTCGGTGTTCCGTTAGGCGGCTGTCTGACGTTTCCATTTTTACTGTACCATCAAATTATGGTTGCAATATTACAAGTATATTCCCGCCGAATCAAGTTCATATCGGTTCATTTTTAGGGCGGTGGGTGGATTGATCATTAAGCGCTCCGCCTCTCGTACTTGATGCTTGGGACGGAGGGGCGGTCTGGCGGTAGCCTTCGGAACGGCAGCAATCGGCGGCGATTTTTCTTTTCGTCCGTTGGAAGCCGTCATGACTTCGGTTGTCACGCTCGGAGTGTTTTTAATCCCATTAATTGCGGTTCTAATTTCTTATGACGCATTTGTCGGAGAACAGGAACATGGAACGTTAATCCTTCTTTTAACTTATCCGCTCTCTCGAACGGCTCTTTTAACCGGCAAACTCCTCGGACAAAGTGCTGCACTCGGCGTTTGTCTGCTTCTTGGTTTTTCCGTATTGCCGCTCCTTACGGTATTAAATGTTCTGCCGTACGATCTCACAAGACTTAGTCTTTTGACTGCTGTTCTGATTTTTTCAGGCTGCCTCTTAGGCTTGGTTTTTATCTTAATTTCTTTAACGATCAGCTTGTTGGCGAAGAATAAAGCTCGAGCTTTGGGCGTTCTGCTCTCTATTTGGCTGCTTTCGGTTCTTTTTTACGATTTAGGGCTTTTGATCATCACGATTGCCTTTGAGCATCAGATCAGAAACGAATTCCTGAACATCTGTTTGGCGGCTAATCCGGCGAGTGCCTTTCGTCTTTTTAACCAGCAACTGCTTGAAAATTCGACCATTCCCCTCCAAACTGCGTGGCTTGGGGTATATTTGTGCCTGTGGTCGGCGGTCTTGTTCGTTCTAGACCGTTTTATTTTGAATAAAAGAACTTTCTAATCAAAGGTTTTTAACGAAAGGCGCTCTCCTGTGCAGGCAGAAATTAGTCATTTTGTTCTTATTGCCGCTGCGTTATGTGCAGTGTTTTTGTCTTTGCCGACTTTATTGGGGTCTAAAAGCAGAGCACCGCTTTTCGTTCATCTTTGGAAGCCGGCTTTAGGCATTACTTTTGCAGGTTTAAGTTTTGCTCTGATCATGCTGATCTGGGCATTTTTAACGAATGATTTTTCGATTGCCTACGTTGCCAACAATTCCAATACGAAGCTCGACCCGGTTTATAAAATTTCTGCGGTTTGGGGAAGTCATGAAGGCTCCATGCTCTTATGGGTTTGGACGATTACTGTTTGGGCTTCATTGTTTGCAGTTTTCTCACGAGACGACGAGTTGTTCAAATCCCGAGTGCTTGGCGTTTTGCTCGGCGTAACCGGACTTATCTGCCTCTTCCTGATTTTTACCTCAAATCCTTTTGAACGTCTGCTGCCTTTAGTTCCTCCCGAAGGAAAAGACTTAAACCCGATCCTTCAGGATATCGGCATGATTCTGCATCCGCCGATGCTTTTCTTAGGCTACGCGGGTACTGCTTTGTGCTTTGCATTCGGCCTTGGTGCCTTGATGGAAGGGAAGGTGAGACCGGAATCTCTTCGCGGACTCACAACGATTTCGGTGATTGCGTGGCTTTTCCTGACCGCCGGCAACGTGCTAGGTTCTTGGTGGGCCTATAACGAATTAGGCTGGGGCGGCTGGTGGTTCTGGGATCCGGTTGAGAACTCATCTTTTGTTCCCTGGCTTCTCATGACAGCCCAGCTTCATGCGTTGGTTCTTCTCAGATTCCGTGCCCACCTCACAAAGACGGTCTTGTTTTTCTGCATCGTTTCATTTGCGCTCTGCCTGCTCGGCACCTTCATCGTGCGCTCAGGCGTGATTCAGTCGGTTCATGCGTTTGCCTCAGACCCCAACCGCGGGGCCTTCCTGCTTGTCATTTCTCTGTTAATGGTCGTCCCGGCTTTATTTCTTTTCATGATTCGGGCACCCAAATTTGAGAGCGCAAAGCAAATTTCCGGTATCGAGGATATCTCTTTAGTCTTGGCAGTGCTGCTGCTTGCTGTGACAGCTGTTTGCGTCTTGTTCGGCACGCTTTATCCCTTAGTGCATTTTCACCCTTGGGCGGCCGTCCTCTACCTCCAGCATCGCCATCTGCTCCCGGCAGACCGCGCCCGGATTGACC
>ENA-UEQL01002569-UEQL01002569.1-human-gut-metagenome-genome-assembly--contig:-NODE-2569-length-11973-cov-3.422495_pt1 | contig 11973 bp, 8 predicted proteins | sample MGYA00242905_ERZ507926 | MGnify/ENA primary metagenome ERZ507926 (study PRJEB26167, sample SAMN06115531) | human gut metagenome | host: Homo sapiens | place: China:Henan | collected 2015-09-09 | study...
TTCTCCGTTAAAATCCCACAATATAAGGTTGGTTTTCGTTTCGCTAATTATTTTATCTATACTGAAACTAATTAGTTTACTGTCTCCATAAGGAACATTATTTGTTTTTTTGAATAAGTACATGAAATTAGTTGTATTGGTAATTTCTGCCTCTGATAACGTCAGTGTTTCTGGTAATGAATTGATTTTTAGCCCAAATTCCAGAGTGTTGTTATTGTTGGAAACAGAAAGCTCAACTTTTACACGTTTATCAATATTAACCGAAGATGATTCCTGATAAAACATGTATTTTTTGCTTTTACATAGACATATGATTCCAAATATCAAACCGCTGTAAAATTTGATATCATGGCAATCGACTTTACAGACATTACCAAAAACCTTCCATCCGGGAATAATATGGGAGGGATCGGACAAATCGTGTACTATGCCCTTCATAGGGATGTAGCGAAATGTCCCATGATTACCTCGTTTTCCCGCTCTGCGGCGTCCTGATTTTTTCCTCAGCAGTATAGCATACTTCACCGGGTTCCGCAACGGCCCTTGCACCGGCGAAAAAAACAGGGTATACTGTTTATGGTTATAAATATGCCACATAAAAGGAGACTGCCATGAACATTCTGGTGCTTTCGGATTCCCACGGAAATATATCCAATATGGAGGAGGCGGTTGAACGGGAAAAGCCCGACATGATCCTCCATCTGGGGGACTGCTGGCGGGATGCGGAACGGCTGGCGGAACGGTATCCGGACATTCCCATGGAGCACGTTCCCGGAAATTGTGACTGCCGTCCGGAGGAGCCGGCGGAAAAACTGCTGTTTTTAGAGGACTGCCGTGTGTTGATCTGCCACGGCCACACCTGCGGCGTGAAAACCTCCCTGCTGACGGCGGGCTTGAAGGCAGAGCAGGACCATTTAGATGCCTTTCTGTTTGGCCATACCCACAAGCCTTTGGTGGACAAGCGGGGCAGAACGCTGTTCCTGAATCCGGGAACTGTGGGCAAGGGCCTGCGGCCTACCTACGGTATATTAACGGTAGAGGGCGACCGGATTGACGGCCGAACCGTGTTTTTGGATAGCGAATCATAAAACCAACAGATACGATAGGTAAAAATATAAGCAGAATTGATATCTGAAAGTGCATTTTTTAATTTTACAAAGGTCAACCTATCTGTTAAAATGAATAAGCTGGGGCAAAAGGCCCTGTGCTTGAAGCTAAAATCATGTGTGCCGCCATGTGGCGGCGGATTGGAGTTATTTATGAGCCGTATGGTCGGTACTGTTTCCCGGGGCGTCCGGGCGCCTATTATCCGCAGCGGCGACGATCTGGTGGAGATCGTCACCAAGTCCGTTTTGGAGGCTGCCGCCCAGCCGGAGGATGGCTTTGCCATCCGGGACCGGGATGTAGTGGCCATGACCGAGGCCATCGTGGCCCGTGCTCAGGGCAACTATGCCTCCGTGGACGATATTGCCGCCGACGTGAAGGAAAAGCTGGGCGGTGAAACGGTGGGCGTTATTTTCCCCATCCTCAGCCGCAACCGTTTCGCCGTCTGCCTGCGGGGCATTGCCAAGGGGGCTAGGAAGATCGTCCTGATGCTGAGCTACCCCTCCGACGAGGTGGGCAACCACCTGATCGATCCCGACGTCATGGACGAAAAGGGCGTTGACCCCTACCGGGATGTGCTGACTCTGGAAAAATACCGGGAGCTGTTCGGCTACACCGTGCACCCCTTCACCGGCGTGGACTATGTGGCCTACTACATGGACCTGATCCGGGGCTGCGGCGCGGAGGCGGAGGTCATCTTCGCCAATGACGCCAAGGCCATCCTGCCCTATACCAAGAATGTCATCAACTGCGACATCCACACCCGCAAGCGCACCAAGCGCCGCCTGATCGCCGCCGGTGCGGAAAAGGTGTTCTCTCTGGACGAGATCCTCACCGCCCCTGTCAACGGCAGCGGCTATAACGAGAACTACGGCCTGCTGGGCACCAACAAGGCCACCGAGGATACGGTGAAGCTGTTCCCCCGCGACTGCCAGAGCATGGTGGAGGCCATTCAGAAGAAGCTGTATGACGCCACCGGCAAGCACGTGGAGGTCATGGTCTACGGCGACGGCGCCTTCAAGGATCCCGTTGGTAAGATCTGGGAGCTGGCAGACCCCGTGGTGTCCCCCGCCTACACCGCCGGTCTAGAGGGTACGCCCAACGAACTGAAGCTGAAGTACCTGGCGGACAACGATTTCGCCGGTCTGGACGGCGAGGAGCTGCGGCAGGCCATCAAGGGCCGCATTGCCGCTAAGGACGGCAGCTCTCTGGTGGGCAACATGGTCTCCGAGGGCACTACCCCCCGCCGCCTGACGGATCTGATCGGTTCCCTGTGCGACCTGACCTCCGGCTCCGGCGACAAGGGTACCCCCATCGTCTACATTCAGGGCTATTTCGACAACTACACCAACGACTGAGAAAACAGCGAAAAACAGACGCCGCTTCTGCATGAAGCGGCGTCTGCTTTTTTATGGTTCGTCCTCCGGGGACAGCAGCCGCATGACGGACACCTCGTAGGCTGTCCGCTCCTCCGGGCCGGTTTCCGTCACCTTTCGATACCCCCGGCTCTGGATCCGCCCCTCAAGGGACAAGGGCGCTCCCGCCTCCAAGGTACACACCTGTGACGCCACCTGTCCCCACGCGATCACCGGCAGGTAATCCGCCCGGCCGTAGCTCCGGGGCACGGCTAAGATCAGATCGCTGATGCTGCGGCCCAGCGGCGTCCGCCGGTAGATAGGCGGCTTGCACAATGTCCCGGCCAGCAGGATGCGGTTGACCGGCTCTCCCAGCCCCGGCTGAAGGGACCGGGCGTACACCGTCAACACGAGACGCCGTCCGGGGCCGGACCGGTTGTTAAAGGAGCGGAGCTGTCCCTCTACCCGGAGGGGAACGCCCTCTTTCAGCAGCGGCAGCTGTGTCTGCCGCACCAGCAGGGGCAGACGGTCCGCCGTGCCGGACAGCCGGGGGACCTCCAGGATTTGACGGTAAAAAAGCTGGCCGTGATTTTCATGGGATGGCTCCGGAGCACCCACGGGGATCCCCTCCAAAAGCACTTCGTTTCGGGTTTGATTTGTCATCTCGTCCACCTCTCGGTTGTGATGCTCCATCCTATGAGGGGGCGGCGGGCCTTAGAACGAAGTTTACAAATATCGCCTTGTAAGTCGCAGTGCAAGCGGATATAATACCCTCATCAAAACGAAACGGAGGGACGGCTATGGCGAATATTCTGGATTATCTGGACTGGCGGGGGGATCTGACGCTGGCGCAGGATCCGTTTAACGAAGTGGATAACCTGATCTTGGCGGAGCTGTCCTTCGTGGACTTCGGCGGCATCGTCCCCGGCCCCGGCGAGGGGAGGGCCGTGCCCCTGTGGAAGGCGGCGGAGGCGTATTTTGCCAAAACGGAAGGCCGGCCCATCGACATGGGCGTTCTGGTGCCCAATCAGATCCCAGAGCTGCTGCGCCGGACGGCAGCCTCGCCCCGGTTCCGGGACATGAAGCTCAACGGCTTTGTGGACCATCTGGACACGGTGAAGGCGGAGCAGTTCGCGGCGCTGGCGGCAGAGTGCGGGGATGGCACCGTCTACCTCTCCTTCCGAGGCACCGACGATACGCTGGCAGGGTGGAAAGAGGATTTCTATCTGAGTTGTATGCGGGAGGTCCCTGCTCAGAAAATGGCAGTGGCATACACGGAGGCCATGGCCCATCAGTACCCCCGGATCAAGCTGCGGCTGGGCGGTCATTCCAAGGGCGGCAATCTGGCAGTGTGGGCGGGGGTGTTCTGTCCCACGGCGGTGCAGCGGCGGATCGCCGCCGTCTGGTCCAATGACGGCCCCGGCTTTCATGACGATATTCTGTCTCAGCCCCGGCATATCCGGCTGGCGGAGCGTATCCACACCATTGTGCCGAAATCCTCCGTGGTAGGGATGCTGCTGGAGCACGAGGAGGACTACACCGTGGTAGACAGCAGCCAGCAGGGCCTCATGCAGCATGACGGCTTTTCCTGGGCGGTGCTGGGGAACCGATTTGTCCGGCTTCACAGTGTCACCCGGCAGGCCCGCCTGACGGATCAGGAGCTGCGGGGCTGGGTCCAGGGGCTGACCGTTGAGCAGAGGGAAAAATTTGTGGACAGCGCCTTTCAGGTGCTGGAGGCCTCCGGTGCCCAGACCCTGACGGACCTGAAGGCAGACAGCTTCAAAGCGGTGCGGCCTATGGTCCGGGCCTTGAAGGATCTGGACAAGGAGACCCGGGAGGCTCTGCTGAAATTTATGAGCATCCTCTTTATGAGCAACCTGCGGATGACGCTGGAGGGCATTCAGGAAGAAACGGAGAAGAGCCTTCTGCGGAACGGAAAAAAGGCGGCGGAGAGATCCGCCGGGAAGAAGGGATAAACAACCGCAGATGTTCCAAGCGGAACGTCCGCTTATGCCGACAGCGGAAAAAGCAACCGGCTTCAGACATAAAAAGCATCCACCCGTCATTGACGGGTGGATGCTTTTATGCTTGGCCGGAATCCTGGCAGCTCCGTTCCAGAGCACGGCGGATATTGCCGTCCAGCAAGTGACCCAGATGGTCAATGTAGGCATCGGTGTCATATTTCATGCCGTTTTGCAGCCACAGGGCGGTCAGCCCGGACAGAGCGGCGGCATAGAATTCCGACAGGACACGGATATCCTCGTCATCCGCCGGGAGGCCCTCAGCCTGATCCCGGATATAGGAGGTCATGGCGGCTAATGTCACCTTATGGTAGTAGCGCCGAAGCGTTTCCTGATTGCCCGAATTGTAGAGATGATACACGGCCCGCTTGTTCTGGGAGGCAAAGGCCGTAGCGTCCCGGAACGCCTCCTGCCAGCTGTCGTACCGGCGCAGCTTGGACTGGAAATCCTGAATTTCCAGCTGAAGAATGTCCTCTACCAGTGCGTAGATATCCGCATAATAGTAATAGAAGGTGTTGCGGTTCACAGCGCCCTTTTCCGCAATGTCTTTAATGGAAATTTTATCCAGAGGGCGTTCGTTCAGCAGTTGGATAAAGGCCCGCCGGATGGCATTTTTTGTCTGTTGTGCCATAGCCCGCTCCTTTTGAAACAAATTTCCTTTTTCATATCCATTATACACGGAAACCGGACCAGTCTCAAGTGCGAGTTTTTAACGAAATCTTTAGGGCTTTAGGCACGGAGGCAATTTTGCCTGAACTTTTGCGGGGCGTTTTCCCATACCATTAGGCACAGGCGGCGGATATGCCCATAGTGGCGCCGGAGGAAACATGTTACACTTTCAGTATGGAGAAAAAGGGCGCATTGGGCGCTTTGAGGGAGAAGAGGTGCAATATGAGGCACGTTCTGACATCGGAAGCTGTGACCAGAGGTCACCCGGATAAGCTGTGCGATCAGGTGGCCGATGGGGTGCTGGATGCCTTGCTGACGGAGGACCCGGAGGCAAGAGCTGCCTGCGAGGCGGCTGTGTGGGAAAACCATCTGCTTTTGTTCGGAGAGATCAGCGCCCGGCAGGAACCGGATTACGAGGCTGTGGCCCGGGAGGTACTGCGGGACATCGGCTATGACCGCCCCGGACTGGGCTTGGATGCGGATCACTGTGACATTCAGATCCTCTTTCATCCGCAGTCACCGGATATCGCTCAGGGCGTCAGCCACCGTTCGGCGGAGGATACCGGCGCCGGGGATCAGGGGATCATGACCGGCTACGCCTGCCGGGAGACCCCGGAACTGATGCCCTTGCCGGTCACCTTGGCAGGGGCGCTGGTGAAGCGGCTGGATCATATGCGGCGCTCCGGCGGGATGCCCTGGCTGCTGCCGGACGGCAAAGCTCAGGTCAGCGTGGCCTATGAGGACGGACGGCCCGCCCGGATCACCACAGTGGTCCTTTCTGCCCAGCATACGCCCAACGTTCGCACGGATGCCTTGCGGGAGGCGCTGCGGCGGGAGGTGATCCTGCCGGTGCTGCCCCCGGCGCTGACGGACGAGGAGCCTCTGCTTTATATCAATCCAACCGGACGGTTCGTCATCGGCGGCCCCGCCGGGGACGCCGGCCTCACCGGGCGGAAAGCCGTGTCGGACGCTTATGGCGGCGCAGCCCACCATGGGGGTGGTTCTCTGGCAGGAAAGGACCCCACAAAAATGGACCGCACTGGGGCTTATCTGGCCCGGTATCTGGCGAAAAACGTGGTGGCGGCAGGCTTGGCGGATCGCTGCGAGGTGCAGCTGGCCTACGCCATCGGCCTTGCGGACCCCGTCAGCGTGTCGGTGAACACCTTCGGCACAGGTATGATCCGCGATGAGACGCTGGCAATCTGGCTGGAGGACCATGTGGATATGCGGCCCGGCGTGGTGATCCGCCGGTTTGGGCTGACCCGCCCCATTTACCGTGCGCTGGCCGCTTATGGCCCCTTCGGAGAAAACGGCCGGGGGATGCCGTGGGAGCGGATGGATCTGCGCTTCCCGGCGCAGTTTTGACCTGTATTCTGCAAAATTTAAATAGAAGGAAGAAAGTAAGATGCGAAATCCAGTGAAAACCGCGAAAAGACAGCTTCTGCGTGTGGGAAGCTGCGCACTGTCCGCCCTGGTGGTGCTGGGCTCCATCCCGGCGGCCGCCATCGGGGACGGTGTGACCGCCACCTATGACGAGGCCTACTACGCCATGACGGACTACTACGGCAATCTCACCGACGGCAGTGTGGTGAAGAGTTACCGTACCAACGGCATCGCTACCTTGACGGACTACGGCGATTACGATGAGATCATCAACCTGACCGACGGCACGGTGCCTGCCCGGAACGGTGGCATGACCACCTTCCGGCTGGACGAAAAGGCCCTGCCCGGAACCTTCTACTTTGAGGGCAAAACCACAAAGCCCTTCCAGCAGCTTCCTTGGACGATCTCTATGAGCTATACCCTCAACGGTGTGCCTACCAAGGCAGAGGATCTGGCGGGACAGGCCGGTGTGGTGGAGATCCGGCTGGACATCGTGCCCAATGGACGGGCCAGCGAGTACGCCAGAAACAATTATACTCTGGAGGCTATGGCGATCTTCAATCAGGATGACATCCTGTCTCTGGAAGCCCCCGGTGCACAGGTGCAGCTGATCGGCAACCTGCGGGCGGTGCTGTTCCTCGGCCTGCCCGGTGAAGAGTGCCACTATACGATCCGGGTAGGCAGCGACGATTTCTCCTTTGGCGGCATGACCTTCCTGATGGTGCCGGCTACTCTGAGCCAACTGGAGGAGATCGCCAAGCTGTCTGAACGGAAGGACGATCTGGAGGACAATTATAACAAGCTCTCCGGCAGCATTGATTCCCTGCTGGACACCATGACAGCTATGACCGGCAGTCTGAACGCCTCTGCCAACGGTCTGGAGCAGCTGAATAAGGCCCGGGGTATTTTCTCCGACGGCAAGGGCGTGATCTATTCCGGAACGGACGCTCTGCGGGAGGATCTCTCCAATCTGGCGGATGTGCTGGAGCCGGTGGAGGGGCAGATCGAAGCCCTCAGCAAGACCATTACCGATTCCAAGTCCACCCTGCGCAGCATGACCAACACAGTCTCCGACCTGAAGGGTGATCTGAAGGATGTGGAGAGTGCCCTGAGAGATCTGGAAGACGGCACCGGCGATGTGCGCAAGGTGTTCAGTGCGCTGGGCAGCCTGCGCGAGAGTTTGAAGAACCTGCAAAAGGCTTTGGGCGGCACCGTAAAGGACACCACCGACAAAATTAACGAGAGTATTGACAAGAATCAAAATATCGGCTCCGTGACCGTGGCCCAGGTGAAGGAGGCCCACAGCGCCTACGTTGCCGACCGGCAGACCTACTTTGCGATTATTCTAAAAAAACAAGGCAGTACTGACGCTGATGGTACTGCAAAAAATGCAGCGGCGAAGGTGCAACAAAGCGGATCTGTTGCTGCGCTTGAGACGGAGTTGGCTTTTTATAAGGGAAAACTGGAAGCGGCAAAAAGTTCGCTTGAGACTGCTCAAGGTGCACTTCAGAAATTGAAAGAGTCTGGCGTGGAAGATGATGACTCTCGTGTGATTACCTTAAATGAGAACATTAAAAAGTTAGAAGCCGGAATTAAGAAGTTAGAGGCTGGAATTGAACAGTTGGAAGGCGTAATTGCCCTGGAGGAAGCATATCAGGCCAAGGAGAGCATGAGTTTCCAGACTTTCTGCGAGAAGGTACTGGGACAGAGTGCCGCCACAGCCAAGCAGATGAACGATCTGTGGCTGGTGTATGCCAGCGGCAAGGTGAAAGGCGGCGATACTCCCGCCAGCGGCGGAACCCTTTCCGGTGAGCTGCTGCACAACGATTCCGAGGACAGTCCTGAGAAGGACACCTCCGGCGGAGACAGTGCACCTTCCGGCGATCATTCCGACGGTTCGTCCGAAAAGACTCCCGGCGGCAGCGGTTCTGAAAGCACGGACGCCGGAAGCGGAACTGGTGACCAAGTAAGCAGCGGCGCACAGAATCCGCCTGATTCCTCCAACACAGATGAAAACGGTTCCGCAAATACCGGCAGCGGTGAGAACAACGGAGAGAACAACGGCGGCGGATCCCAAAAGGATCCCACAGACGCCCCAAATCCGCCTGACCCTGAAAACCCGGGAACTGAAACGGAACCGGATGCGCCGCTGCCCCCCAGTGAGAGTGTCGGCGGTGCGGTGGTGGATCTGATCTCCGGCGGTCTGGACAACGCCATGGCGGAGATCGCCAAGCTTCAGAAGTCACTGGCAGATGTGATGAATCAATTGAAGGATCCCACCAGTCAGGTGATCAGCGACCTCAGCGCTCTGTGCGGCCGGATCGAAAACCTGTCCTCTTTGCTCAACAGTGCCGAGGACCTGTCTGCCGCCATCCGCCATTCCTCTGCGGACCTCCGGGATATCTTGGATGATGTGGAGGATCTGCAGGACATCCTGGATGATTACGAGCCGGTTTTGCAGGATACTCTAAAAACCGTCAGCAGCCTCAGCGCCAGTGCCATCAAGACCATCCGGGATACGCAGGGCCTCATCAGCGACACGGAAGCCCTGATGAAATCCACCGGCGCTACGCTGGATGACGGCACCAAGCAGACTCTGGAGGGTCTGGCGGCCGTCCTGCGGAGCACTGCCAAGACCATGGGCACCGCCGGACAGATCAAGGACGCCAAGTCCAGCATCTGCGACATCATCGAGGACACCTGGGATGAGTATACCGGCGACGTGAACAACCTCCTGCTGATGAATGCCACCGCCGAGGCCGTGTCTCTCACCGACAGCCGCAACCCCTCTCCTGAGAGCATTCAGATCTTGATCCGCACTCAGGAGATCACCATGCCGGACGAGGATGAAACGGAGGCTGAGGCCGCTGCGGAGGTGCAGACTACCTTCTGGGGGCGTGTCGCGCAGATGCTCAAGGACTTCTGGGCGGCCATTACCGGCCTGTTCGGCGGAAAGGATTGATCGGCCATGCTGGAAAAAATCGCAAAATGGTTGACCCGCAAGCCGAAGCTGGTGGCCATGATGGCGGTACTGATGCTGATTCCCGCCGCCATCGGCTATATTTCCACCCGCATCAACTACGACATTCTGTCCTACCTGCCGGAGGACCTGGAATCCTCTCATGGCGAAAAGCTGCTGGAGGAGCCCTTTAAAATGGCGGCTACCAGCATGCTGGTGGTGGAGAGTATGCCCGCAGGCTATACCAACAGCCTGCTCAATGACATCAAGGCCATTGACGGTGTTTCCAATGCCATCTGGATCAGCAACCTTATGGGCATCCAGATCCCCACGGACATGATCCCCGCCAACTTCCGGGATATGTTCTTCGCCGGAGACGCTACCATGATGATCATTCAGTACAGCCACCCCGGCGCCTCGGACGAGACCATGGAGGCCATCGAGCAGGTCCGGCGGGCCTGTAATGAAAAGTGCTTCCTGGCGGGCTTCTCCGTGGTTATCAAGGACACCCGGGACCTGATGGACAGCGAGCTGCCCATCTTCGTGGGCCTGGCGGTGCTGCTGGCCCTGGTTGCCATGATGGTGACGCTGGAATCCACGGTGCTGCCGTTTATCTTCCTCGCCAGCATCGGCCTGGCCGTCATCTACAATATGGGCACCAACATATTCCTGGGGGAGATTTCCTACATCACCAAGGCTATCGCCGCGGTTTTGCAGCTGGGCGTTACCATGGACTATTCCATCTTCCTCTACCACCGGTATGAGGAGGAGCGCCCCAACTACGATGACGAGCGGGACGCCATGGCGCAGGCGGTGGTTGCTGCCTTCCGCTCTCTGTCCTCCTCCAGCCTCACCACGGTAGCGGGCTTTCTGGCCCTGTGCGTCATGCGGCTGACGCTGGGGCGGGACATCGGCATCGTCATGGCCAAGGGCGTTGTGCTGGGCGTGGCCACTGTTATTCTGGTGCTGCCCTCCCTGGTACTGATCTTCGACAAGCAGATCACCAAGCACAAGCACAAAAGCCTGATGCCCAGCTTTGACAAGGTGAACAGCTTTATCCTGCGGCATAACAAGGCCATTATGGTGATTTTTGTGCTCCTGTTCATCCCGGCCTACTACGCCCAGTCCCACGCCGGAATCTACTACAAGCTGGACGAGTCCCTCCCCCGGGACCTGCCCTCCATCGTCTCCAACGAAAAGCTGAAAAACGACTTCGATATGGCTACCTCTCACTTCATCGTCCTGCGGGACGATTTGAATCCGGCGGAGATGAGCGACATCGAAAACCGCATGGAGGAGGTCAAGGGCGTTACCTCCGTGGTGTCCTACCATAAGATGCTGGGTACCGGCATTCCTGACTTCTTCATTCCAAATGAGGTAAAGGATATGCTCAAGCAGGGGGGCTATCAGCTGATGATGGTGAACTCCAGCTATTCTCCGGCCACCGACGCAGTGTCGGCCCAGCTGGACGAGATGACCGCCATTTTGAAGCAGTATGATGAAAACGCCATGATCACCGGCGAGGGTGCTATGTACCGGGACCTGATCGACACCACCGCCGTGGACTTTGTGGTGGCCAACTACCTGTCCATCATCTGCATTTTCATCATCGTGGCCTGGGCTTTCAAGTCCATCACCGTTCCGGCGGTGCTGGTGGCCACCATTGAGCTGGCGATCTTCCTGAATCAGGGCTTCTCCTACTTCTCCGGCGCTTCCACGCCTTTCATCGCACCTACCATCATCAGCTGCGTGCAGTTGGGCGCTACGGTGGACTACGCCATTTTGATGACCTCTCGGTTCCAGGAAGAACTGCAAAGCGGCAAGAACCGGAAGGAGGCCATCCGCATCGCGGCGGATTCGGCGGACGCTTCCATCGTCACCAGCGCGCTGGTGATGTTCTGCGCCACCCTGGGTGTGTCTTTTGTGTCCTCGATCGACCTCATCGGCGCCATCTGCATCATGCTGGCCCGGGGTGCTCTGATCTCCGCCTGCATCTGCCTGTTCGTGATGCCTGCTGTGCTGTATGTCTGCGAGCCGATGTTCAATAAGACTACCCTCCACTGGCGGACCGAGCAGCCTAAGAAGGAGTCCAAAGCCGCCAAGGCTTTGAAAGCAGCTTCTGAAAAGCTGCCTGCCCGCAAAGAAAAAGCGGCGCTGCCGGAAAAGGGAACGGAGCAGACCGAGACCACGGAGCCTGCGGAGGCAGCCGATTCGACAAAGCTTGCCGCGGAATCGGAAACTGAAGCAGACGCGGCGCGGGAGACTGCCAACGTCTGAGTTTACAGAACACCCGAAAGCGTCCGCCGAACGGCGGACGCTTCATCGGGGTGAAAAGTCTTTTCACCCCGATGAGCAAGTTTTCAGAACTTTATAAAAGTTCTGAAAACTAAGGATTTCAATGGCACAGGACACCCTTCCTTACCGCCGCGGAGAATTTACCACTTTATCGACAGTCTTAAGCGTCCGCCGAACGGCGGACGCT
>ENA-UEQL01002571-UEQL01002571.1-human-gut-metagenome-genome-assembly--contig:-NODE-2571-length-11972-cov-4.334006_pt1 | contig 11972 bp, 9 predicted proteins | sample MGYA00242905_ERZ507926 | MGnify/ENA primary metagenome ERZ507926 (study PRJEB26167, sample SAMN06115531) | human gut metagenome | host: Homo sapiens | place: China:Henan | collected 2015-09-09 | study...
GAGCGTTTATGGTATCGGTTATGGTATTTTATACAATTCTTATCGTCAGCTTGTTAATATTCTATCAGCAGGATTTCACTGCGGACGTAAGTCCGCATTACCCCTGCAGACCCCTTGCCTGGCGGTCCATATCTTCAACCACTATGTCGTATATCTCGCCCAAAGAGGCGCAGTATTCCAGCACCTTCCACGGTTCATTGGTATGGTAATGGATCTTTATCAGCGTTTCGTCGCCCACGGCAAGCAGGCAGTCGCCCTTAAAATTATCCGTAAAATAGCCGTTTATGGCGTCCTCGTCAAGGCCGCTGCCTTCGATCAATAATTGCGTATCATATCTGTATTCAAGCATGGTTTTATCTCCTTTCGCTTTTTATGCCTTATATTATATCATCATTTGCGCCTGATTCCGCCGGAATAAACTGCAAAAATATCGTGAAGATCATCGGAATAAATCAGCCGTTCAAACCGCTCCGCAGCGTTAAGCGGTATGGCGGGGCCGTGGGATGAATCGTCCAGCACTATGGCAAAAAGCTTTTCCCCTGCCGCAAAGCCGCGGCTTAGGCCGAAAAACTCTCGCGGACGGGCGGACGCAAGGCTGAAAGCCTCGCCGACCTCAAGGAAGCGTTCCTCCGAAGCCCTGTCTGCATAATAATATCTGAGCTTAGACGCCCTTATTGCCGCGCAGGCAACATGGCGCATGCTAAGCTTGTCTCCGCCCGCAATGTCCGACCCAAGGCCGATTTTCAAGCCCTCCGCCATCATTCGCCTTACGGGCGCAATGCCGGAATATATATTTGTGTTTGAGTTGGGGCAATGCGCCACCCATACTCCCGCCGCCTTCATTGCCGCGCGCTCTATATCGTCGCTGTGTACGCAGTGCGCCATAACGGTATTTTTGCCGAAAAGGCCGGCCTTTTCATAGGTTTGGTAATACCTTTCGCAGTCCGGACAAAGCGAGCGCACCATGGCTATCTCCTCAAAATTTTCGCTCAGATGCGACTGCGCGCGGAGCCCGTATTCTGCCCCGAGTGCGCCAAGCCCCACCATCAGCTCATCCGTACAGCTTGGCGTGAAGCGCGGCGTTATTATGGGCCTTATGCCGCCGAAGCGGGAAAGCGCTTCCACGATAAAGCGGCGTTCTTCGCTCAGCGCGCCCTCGGTTGTTTCGCGCAGTTCATCGGTGGTGTTCCTGTCCATGCTCACCTTGCCCATGTAGCCGTATACGCCCGCGCGCTCCAGCTCCTCCGCCAGCACAAGGCTTGCGTCCGCATGCACGGAGGAAAACGCGCAAACGTGCGTTGTGCCGCGCGCGATAAGCTCCCTTGCAAGCACGGAATAAACCTCCCGCGCGAAGCCGGTATCCTTAAACATGGCCTCCGTGCGGAAGGTATAGTTATAAAGCCACTGCATAAGCGGCAGATCCATACCGAGCCCCAGCATGGGATATTGCGGCGCGTGAAGATGCATATCGCAAAACGAGGTGGTTATTATTCGGCTGCCGAAATTCTCTATATCCGCATTTTGGTATGCGGGCGGCAGCGCATCGTGCGCAAAAACGCCCTGTATTGTCCCCGCGCTGTCCGTTATTATAACGCCGTTTTCGGTTATGTTTATTTTGTCGTTCGCATCCGCGGTGATTATGGTTCCCTTTATTCCGCCGTAATTCATCGCCCGTTCTCCTTTTGAAGCATAATGTAGTCCGAAGCCGTGTCTATATCCGTCAGCTCCGCTTCGTTTTCAAGCTGATACAGCATTATTCTTTCCCTATGCGCCGCCATGACCGCGCCGCCCCCGCGTTCGCCGCGGAGCGCTTTCAGTTCATCAAAAAACTCCCGCGGGAATATTACCGGATTGCCCCTGCGCGCGCCGTGGCCCATGGCAACGATGCTGCCCGCGTTTTTTGCGAAGAAGTCAATTTCCCCGGCAACGCTTTCGCGCCGCAGCAGCGGCTGATCCGCCACCATGAACAGTATCCCCTCCGCATCGCCGACTGCTTCCATGCCAAGGCGTATAGTGCGCGGCGGGCCATCCTCGGGCCTATCGTTGAGCACGGGTATAAAGCCGCGCAGCTTGGCGGAGGCAAGTATCTCCGCCCGTCCGGACACAACCGCTATCGCGCAAAGCTTATCGCACGGCAGCGCATCCAGCGCATATTCAAACATTGGCCGCGACGCAAACTCCTTTATAAGCTTGCATTCGCCAAACCGGCTCGACGCGCCCGCGGCCATGAGTACAGCGGCAATTTTCATCTCAGCTTGCCGTGCGCCCTGCGGCGGATGTAGCGGCCGCGGTTTTTAGCTATGAGCTCGCCGTTATATACAACAAGCTCGCCGTTTAGGAAAACGTGCTTCGCCCCGCCCCTAACCTCCATGCCATTGAAGGGGGTATTGTCGCAATTATGCTGGCCGTCCGTATCGGATATGGTGCGGCTTATTGAGCCATCCCATATTACCACGTCCGCCGCGCAGTCCTTGGCTATCCTGCCGCGGCCCGCCATGCCGAACAGGCTTGCCGCGTTGCCGCTCATAAGGGCGGAGAAGCGCTGCATATTCATGCGCCCCGCAAGCACGCCGTATGTATACATCAGCTCCCCGCGCCATCTTACGCCAGCGCCGCCGTTGGGTATTTTGGAAAAATCGCCTGCGGCAAGCTTCTGCGCCATTGTGAAGGAGCAATGGTCCGTGCCGATTGTGTCTATATCGCCGGAAGCGCATGCCGCCAGGAGCGCCTTGTTATCGGCGGGTTTTCTGAGCGGCGGGCTCATTACGAACTTTGCCCCGTCCGCGTCAAGATAGCGTTCGTCGTCAAGGAAAAGATACTGCGGGCAGGTTTCAAGGTAAACCTCCTGACCGCGTTTGCGCGCGCGCAGAGCCTCCTCCAAGCCTTCATGCGTGGAAAGATGCACAACATAAGCAGGCGCCCCCGCAAGCTTAGCCAGGCGCATATACCGCGCCACGGCCTCGGCCTCTATATCGTTTGGACGGGAAAGCGGATGCCCCTCCGGCCCCAGTATGCCGCGCGCCTTCACTTCCTCCGTAATGCGCAGCAGCGTATCCCAGTTTTCGCAATGTACGCCTATCAGCGCGCCGTATTGCTTTGCTGCCTTCAGCGCGGCGTAAAGGCTGCCGTCGTCCACGCGCAGCGCGTCGTATACCATATACATCTTATATGATGTAACGCCTTCGCGGGTCATGTCCGCCATTTCGGCTTCCGTCTGCTTATCCCAGCGGGCTATTGCCATATGGAAACCGTAATTGCAGTGCGCAATTTCAGCTTTCCGTTGCCATTGGGCAAGCGCTTCGCCAAGCGTGCCGTCCCGCTCCTGCGTGGCGAAGTCCAGTATGCTTGTTGTGCCGCCCAGTATTGCCGCGCGGGTGCCGGTATCAAAATTGTCCGCGGTCACGGCGGAGCCTGTGTTCAGGTCAAAATGGGTATGCGTGTCTATAAATCCGGGCAAAACGTAGCAGCCGGCGGCGTCTATCACCTCCAGGCCCGTTGCGTCCAGCCCATCGCCAATATATGTTATTTTGCCGTTCTTTATTATAAGGTCGGCCTCGTAGCAGCCGTTCTTATCGGCTATGCGTCCGTTTTTTATAAGATAATCCATTGCTGCTCCTCCTGCTCAATTTATTATAAGTAAGTGACAAGATATTCACATTTATAATTATATCCGTTTTTTTAGATTATAACAATACATAATGCGCGATTTATGGTATACTGATACCCATGAAAAACATTCTATGCTATGGTGATTCGAATACATGGGGCTATATCCCCGGCGGCAAGGGCCGCTATGAGTACGCCGTGCGCTGGACAGGCGCCGCGCAGCGGCTGCTTGGCGACGGATACAGAATAATAGAAGAAGGGCTAAACGGCCGCACGACCGTTTTTGACAGCCCCTTTGACGGGAGCGTGCTGAACGGCAAAAGCCATCTTATGTGCTGCCTTATGAGCCACGCGCCGCTGGACGCGGTTGTTATAATGCTGGGCACGAACGATTTGATGCATAGCCACACGGCTTGGGAAGCGAGCCGCGGCTGCATAACGCTTTCGCGCATGGTAATGAACGGTGCGCTGCACTTTAATGCGCATACGCCGCGGCTGCTGCTCGTATCCCCCATACATATAGGCCGCGAAATAGCCGAGACGGACCAAAGCCCGCTGAGCGTTTCGGGCTATGAAGAATCGCTCAAATTCGCCCCGCTTTATGAGCAGGCGGCGGCGCGAATAGGGATAGACTTTTTGGATGCGGCAAAGTATGCCGGGCCTTCGCCGGTTGATAACGAACACATGGACGCCGAAGGCCACGCCGCGCTTGCCGCGGCAATAGCGGACAAACTTAAAACAATGCTCGGTTAAGCGGGCGGCGATAATAAACCATTTATTTTACAGCAGGAGGAAAGAACACCAATGAACTACGACCTGAAGGCGCTGGATAAGGCGCTTGACGCAAGGATAAAGGAGAAGAAGCTGCCCGGCGTGAGCTGCGCGATATACGGCCCCGACGGCGTTATATTCGAAAAAGGCTACGGCTTCGGCAACAATGAACACACCAAGCTGATTGACGAAAACACCATTTTCGGCATAGCCAGCATGAGCAAGTCCACCTCCACTTTGGCGCTTGCAATACTGGAAGCCGAAGGCAAGTTCAGCTATGACGATCCCGTGACCAAGTACATTCCCTCCTTCCGCATACCCGGCAACCCCACGGACACGGTGCTGGTAAGGCACCTTGCCATGCACACCGCCGGCATACCGCCCATGGAGCCGCTGGAATGGTCCATCGCCATGAACAGCACCGATCGTTTCTCCGATGCGAGCGAGGAAACCGTTGGTAAGGACGTATACTCCGCCGCGGACGAAAGCGACAGCTGGGCGCTGCAGATGCGCCGCACGTCCCCCAACCAGATGGACAAAATTGAGCAGGTTATAGATTACATTGCCAACTGCAAGTATAAGACCCTTGGCGCGGCGGGCGAATACATGAGCTATTCCAACGAAGGCTACGCCGTTATATCCTATATAGTTGACGCGGCGGCGGGCATGCCGCTTGAGCAATTCCTTAACGAGCGCGTGTTCGGGCCCATAGGCATGACGAGGACCGTGCTTGACATAGACGGCTCGGAAGCCAGGAAGATAGCTTCCGATGGCAACATAACCAGCCTTTTTGAAGAAGTAAACGGCCAGAGCGTTGCGGACGATTGCTGGAGCATACTGCCCCCGTTCCGCGCATGCGCCTGCGTAAAGAGCACCGCGCACGACATGGCGCGCTACTATAGCTGCCTTGGCAACGGCGGCGTGATAGACGGCGTGCAGGCCATCCCCGCGAAGGCGGTTGAAATAATGGTAGGCAACCGCTTCGGCGAAGAAGAGAAGCCCATCTATTGCTACGGCCTTTACAAGCGCACCAAGAACGGCCACGTTATATGCGAACACTCCGGCGGACTGCATGGCGTATCTACCCACGGCGGCTTCCTCAAGGGCGAAGGCTACGGCTTTGCCGCGCTGTGCAACCAGGGCGACTGCGATACGGACGACCTGTGCTGGATGATGTACAACATGATGATGGGCGATCCCATAGAGAACAGCCACCGCTGGCTGCATCCCGTAGGATATGACTTCGGCGCACCCGAAACCATAGTCGGTTCCTATATCTGCCACGAAGGTATTCCCGCCACGCTGAAGGTATATATAAACGACGAGGGCAAGCTGATGGGCGAGACTGCCATGGGCCCGATGGACATGGTATACTGCGGCGAGACGTGGTTCCAGGGCATCCGCAACGGTGATGTTGCCAACCGTATGCGCTTCTATATCCGCGACAACAAGGCCTGGTCCGTAATGGTAGGCAGCCGCGTATGGGAACGCATAGAGGAATAAGCATAGCTGACTAAAAAGAGCAGAGCATAAGGAAAAGCCCCGAAAGGGGCTTTTGTGTGTTGAGTTTATGCTGCACCAAAAGGCTCCCCGAACTGGGAGCTGTCGCCGCAAGGCGGCTGAGGGGTTGACGAAAACAGGAGGGGCTGCGTTGCCCCTCCGAATTCTTCTTTTCGCCAACCATGCGAACCCAAACGTTTCAATATGCCTACGCCTTGCTCTGCCCTGCATACATTGCATAAAACCTGCTTGTTCTTTGCCGATAGAGCATGAGCAGCCCGCGCGTGCTCAGCTCGGCAGCCATGGCTATCCACATGCCGAGCAGACCGAGCGGCTTTATCAGTATCAGCGCAAGGCCTATGCGCACCACCCACATCGTGGCAAGGTTTATGATGCTTGGCACAAGCGTATCGCCCGCGCCGCGCAGGGCGCCCGCGGCAACTATCGACGCACCGAAAAGCGGCTCGGCAAGCAGCTCTATCCTAAGCACCTGCGCGGAAAGCTCGCGCACGGCGGGATCGGGCGTGAGCATGGCGAACAGCAGCGGGCATATGAACATCATTATCAGCCCCAATACGCCCATTATGGTTGCGCCCATGCCAATGCATATGTTGCCATAGCGGCGGGCAAGCTCATCCTCGCCCGCGCCCACGCTGCGGCCTACGACCGTTGCGGCAGCGGAGCCTATTCCGTAGCCGGGCATGTAGCATAGCCCCTCCGCAGTTACGGCGAAGGAGTTTGCGGCTATTGCAATTTCGCCAAGCGGAGCTATTATCATTGTGGTTATTACCATTGCCCCGCTTGTGGCAACCTCCTGAGCCGCCACGGGCAGGCCGATTTTCAACGCCTTTTTAAGTATGGAAGAATCGAACCGGCTCTTGTCGGCCCTGTTCAATTTAAGGTGCTTATCCCTGCCGCAGCAGCACCACAGCATTACAAGGCATACCGCCGTGCAGGCAAGCGCCGTGCCTATGCCCGCGCCCAATACGCCGTATTTGGGAATGAAAATCGCATTGAATATAATGTCTAAAATGCACATTGCGGCCGTAAGTATGCTGGGCGTTACCATGTCCCCGCTGCACTGCAAAAACGATGAGGCGAGCGAATTGAGCTGCAAAAACGGCAGCTCCAGCGCGAATACAAGGAAATACAGCGATGCATCGCGGTGTATTGTTTCGCTGCCGCCAAGCCATACGGGCAGAGGATCGCTTATAACGGCGCCCAATGCGCACAGCAGGGCCGATATCAAAAGCGCGCTTATCAGGCCGTGCTTAACAACCGTGCGCGCGTCCTCGTCACGCTTTGCGCCGATATGGTGCGCAACCTGCACGGAAAAGCCCGCCGTTATTGCGTAGGTTATGCCGCTTAACAGCCAGGTGCTTGTGGAAACAAGGCCTATTGCCGCAGACGCATTCGCGCCGAGCGCGCCGACCATTGCGGAATCGATATACTGCATGGCTATGGTAGTTATCTGCGTTAGTATCGCCGGCAGGCTGAGCCGCCATACCAGGGATATCTGCGGGCGCAGCTCGCTCCAATCAATCCTTTTCATATACTCTCCCGATGCAGACTAATGGTATCATCAGTTGACAAGGACAGGCAAGCCCAAAATGGCTGCTTGGGGGGCGATCCCGTGTTCCTGTCGCATGAATTACCCAAAGCTTATCACGATGCACAACGCCTTGTCAACAATGGTTAAATATAAACGAAAATACCCGGCCGCAAAGCCGGGTATTCGCTGCATTTAAGCTTTATTTGCTTTTGTTATTTGGTGAAGGTACAGCCGGCGTCGAATTCGATGGTGCCCTTGTAGTTCTTTATAATGCCGAACACTGCTATTTCGTCGCCGACGGCCAGCTTGTCAGCGCCTTCGCCGCTGAGGCGATAGCACTGTATGGGCTTATCCTCTATGCCGTCGCAAACCATGGTGACGGTCACGTTGTTGTACTCTGCGCTGAACGGGGTATCGATGGAGGTTATAACGCCCTTGAGCGCGGTGGCGTTGAGCATGGCGGCGCCTTCTTCAAGCGCGTAGGCGTTCTCAAGCAGCTTAGCCTGGTTGAGTATCTCGCCCTTGCCTATGTATGCACAGCCCGCGTCGAACTCGATGGTGCCCTTGTAGTTCTTTATGGTGCCTTCAACGGTTATTTCGTCGCCAACGGCCAAGGCATCCGCGCCCTCGCCGGCAAGGCGGAAGCACTGCACGGGGTATTCTTCCATGCCCTTTACGGCCATGGTTACGGTTATGTTGTTGTATTCGGCGCTGAACGGAGTGTCGATAGACACAACGGTGCCGAACAGGCGCTGGGTGCCTTCAAGCGCCGCGCCTTCTTCCAGCTCGTAACCGGCGGAGACTATTTCGTCATAGCTGGCGGTGCCAAGATCGAATCCCTTGGAAACCATGTGGGCAAAGCTTTCGGAAACGGAAGCGCCGCTTTCGTCCGCTATGGTGGCGGTAAGGGTGTATTCGGAATCCTCGGCGCAGGCTTCGTTAACATCGATGGTGACCATCTTGTCCTCGCCCAGTTCGCCAACGACCACGGCATCCTCGGCGCCGCTGGTGATTTCAACGGTCCACTGTATCTGGTAGGATACGCCGTCAACCACGGCAAAACCGACTACCTGATAATCGGCGGGGGTCTTTACCGCGCTCTTTTTATACATCAGCTTTATGTAAGCCGCGGCGTTTTCAAGCGCCTGAGTGTTGTCAACAACGGGTTCGGCGCTGGGCTCAACGGTCTCTGTGGGTTCGTTGCTGGGCTCTACCGTGGGGGCAGGCTCGTCCACGGGGGCGGAGCAGCCGGCAAACGCCGCTGCGAACAGCGCCAGCGCTATTATGTATGCTACTATCCTTTTCATGTTTTCTCCCTCTTTTCAGGTTTATTTTTAGTGTATGGAAATACCTTCCGCCGTGAATACGTGCAGCTGCGGCGCATTGTCATACATGTCCACGGCTGCGCGCACGTCTATCGTTTTTCCGGAAAGGGTATTGGGGTCAAAGGCCGCGCCGTTTACTTTAAGCGGCTCAAGCCTTACCGTCACTTCGGCATCGCCTGCGGCGCAGGTGAGCGTTGCGCAGCCGTTTTCGGCAACGTAAACGCTTTGCACCGTTAAACCGTCCATCTCAACGGTGGTGTTCATGGCGATGTCGCTCAGCTTATATTCCGCCGCACCGGCTTCGGTTTCTATGCTCACCATGGCGGAAGCGAAATCATCCGCGCTTATGCTGACATAGCCTGCCGCGTTGCCCTCGCTCAGCTTTTGCAGATTATTCGGATCGTCCGGTTTCATCTGCCGGTAGCTTAGGCCGGATACCTGATAGTAGCCGCCCGCTTCATAATACTGAACGGTGCCCACTATCCGCGCCCGGTTGCCCACGGAAAGTATATCAAGCCCCGCGCCCGAAAGGCCGTAGCCATAATAGGCGCTTATGCCGTAATACCTGTCCGTTTCCGCGTCATAATCCTCGATAAACACGCCGTTTCCGCTGTTTATGGTTATAACGCCCTCAAACGCTACCTTTTTGCCGTTATAGCCCTCTATGCCGCACCTAAGCTCCTTTAATGTAAGCTCCACGGCGTCCCCGTAATAGAAATCGGGGTCCTTCTGCCCTGAATAGATGTTCAGTTTGTTCGCCTTGGCCTGATTTATGGCCGCGGTGCAGGTTGAACCATAGCGATTGTTTGCCGAAGAATAGGCGCGGGCAAGGCCGTTTTGCAGCAGCTCTATATTAAGGTTGCGGTATTCGCCGGCCTTTTCGGCCTTATACCATACCCAAACAAGATATCTGCCGCCGGTGGAGTCGAAATCCCAATTCCCGTCGTCCGATTCAATCATTATGGAATGGGCACGGGACAGCTTTTCCTTTGTAAATTCGGACGCCGCCTTGCCGTATTCCTCTATTTTGCCGGTGGATTCCGGCGTATCTATGCCGATAAAGCGGGCCTTCAGCACGCCGGAGGGCATTATGCTTTCCGGCACGAAGAAATGCACGGTGTCGCCGTCCACGAACGACTTTACCGTAACCTCCTGCTTCGCTGTATCCGCGCCCGAAGGCTTCACTGACGCGGCATAGTCAATGCTTTCGCTTGCCGCGGCAGCGGGCGAGGGCGCGGCTTCGGGCATACTGCTCACGGGGGGCGTTTGCGCGGCGTCCGTTTGCACGGGCGTGGGCAAAGCGTCCTTATCCTTTTGCGGCGTGCAGCCGAATATGCAAAGCGCCAGTATTATCAGCGCCAATGCCGGGGCAAGCTTTTTCATAACGTTACTTCCTTAAAACCGGGCTTATATCAGCCGTTGTATTCGCACTCGTCCACGGCTTCGGCAAAGGCAGCCTCTATCATGGCGTCCACGTTGCCGCCGTCGTCCGCGGTAAGGCACTTGGTCAGCAGGGTACCGACTTGATCACGCGCGGTGGAGGAGCCGTTGAAGGCGGGGGAGGTGTAGTAATATTCTTCCTGCTCAAGGCAGACCTTGGCGCTGAGGGCGGAGATGTACTTGCCGCCGTCGGCCTGGGCGATGAAGGAAGCGTAGGCTTCGTTATCGGCAACGCTCTTGAGTACGGGAACATAACCGGAGGCCATGGAGAACTCGGCCTGGAAATCCACGCTGGTGGTCAGGAACTTGATGAACAGCCAGCTGGCCACGACTTCCTGATCGTTATCCTTCTTGAATATGCATACGCTGGGGCCCTGGGAAATGACCTTGTTGTTGCCGTTGCCAAGCTGCGGTATGGTGCTGATGCCAACTTCGAAAGGATAGTTGCCGTTTGCGTCGGCCGCGGGACGCTGATGGGTCGCGCCTGCGGAGGAGCCGATGGACATATAGCTCTTGACCTCATCTGTGGAGGTGAACAGGCCGGAGGTATAGGCGCCGTAGAGCTTCTGGGTGGTCAGGTAGCCCTTCTGGTACCATTCGCGGAACATCTTTATGAAGCCGCGGTTGGTTTCGTTATTGAACAGATAATGGTCGCCGGAGGCGCTGGTATAATCGGAGCCGTACTGCTCGCACATGGTGATGAACCAGTTGCTCTCGCTGTCGTAACCAAGGGGAATGGAGTTGGGGTCGATTTCCTTTATCTTGGCGCAGGTAGCTTCCATCTCTTCCCAGGTGGTGGGGACGGTAAGGCCGTTGGCGTCAAAGAAGGTCTTGTTGTAGTAAAGTACCTCGGTGGACTTGGAGAACGGCATGGTGTACATGAGGCCGTCGCCAAACTGGGTACCTTCGGCATAGTAACCGGGGATGAAGTCCGCCTTCTGCTCGTCGGTCAGGCCGAGTATTTCGGCGGTGCCGTCCGCGCGGGCAACCTCGATCTGGCTGTTGATAAGGCCGTCAAGCGTGGCAACAGCGCCGGCCAGATTGTAAAGCGCAACATGGTCGGGATAGCAATAGGCTATGTTGGGCTGATTGCCAACGGTGATCTCGGTGCTTATCTGGTCGCGCACGTCGTCATAGCTGCCGATTTTTTCGCTGGTGATGTGAATGTTGGGATAGAGCTTGTTGAACTCTTCGATGTAAAGGTTCAGCACGTCGCTCAGGTTGGTGCCCATGGTGTGATAGAAGGTCAGGTTGACTTCGCTTCCGTCGTAACCGGCTTCGGGGACGGTGAAGTTGCCTTCGCTCACAGGCTCGGCCGTCTGCTGATCGTTGCCGGCAGGGGTACCGGCGTTGTCGGTAGTGGTGGGTTCGGCGGTCTGCTGATCGCCGGTGTTGGCGGGGGTGCTGTTGGTGCAGGCAGCCAGCATCAGCGCGCTGAATACCATAAGTACCGCCAACATGGTTGCCAGGATACGTTTTGTCATTTTTTGTTTTCCTTGCCTTTCTTTATGCTTAGCATAAATTTATTTAGCCTTTTATGCCGCTTCGGCTTACGCCCTTCATAATATATTTCCTGAGGAATATGAATACCAGGAACAGCGGCGCGGACACCAGTGCTACCGCCGCCATCTGCACGGGGTAGTTAACGTCCCCCGTGGTATCGGTGAATGCATTCCTAAGGCCGTTGGTTATGAGCCTGTGCGCATCGTCGTTGGCAACGAGGCGCGGCCATATATATGAATTCCATGCGCCCATCATCTTGAGTATTGTTATGGATA
>ENA-UEQL01002574-UEQL01002574.1-human-gut-metagenome-genome-assembly--contig:-NODE-2574-length-11963-cov-9.012956_pt1 | contig 11963 bp, 13 predicted proteins | sample MGYA00242905_ERZ507926 | MGnify/ENA primary metagenome ERZ507926 (study PRJEB26167, sample SAMN06115531) | human gut metagenome | host: Homo sapiens | place: China:Henan | collected 2015-09-09...
GGACAGAGTCGTCTGCCACTACGGAGATACGGGGAGAGTAAAGCCTTGACGTAGGAGCCGGCGACTCTGTCGGCCCAATGAGAAGTTACGAATTCGCCGAGGATTTCAGTAAAAGCGGTGCATCCTGCCGGGTCGATGTGTACCGGCAAGCGGCAGACCCACATCCGTAGCGCTCCTTCGCCGCGAACGGCTGTGACCGGCATCGGCCCCTACAACGGCTTTAAGAACAGCGTCGGAAGTATTGAGCTGCTTCAAATTTCGCGGGAAAGAGCCAAGAAAACCGAAAAGTGTTCTTGCATTGATGGGCATTTAATTTATTATAGCACACCCCGCCACAAAAGAACAGCCTTTCTCTCAGCACCACAGGATGGTCGGGCAGCGGCCGGAGAGGCAGGACATTGCGGCGCAGATGCCGCAGCAGGCGCGGCTCAGGTCGATGTTGTCGAAGCCGAAGCCGGACTGACGGCTGTGGTAGACCGTGCCGCTTCGGCCGATCTGGTCGCGGGCGGCGGCGTATTCCGCGTTCGCCGGGTCCATGGCGCAGGCTCTGGTGATCTGCTCATAGCCGAGCACGCGGTTGCCGAGGTTCGTATTCGCAACGGCGGCGAGATAATACCACTGCGCCGTGCGCTGCGATTCGGGCACGGCGTTCAGCGTCCGCAGCGCCCGCTCGTATTCCTGCACAAAGATGTACCGCCGCGCGGACTCCATCGGGTCGGCCTCCGACCACGCGCCCTGATAGCTCTGCCGGTACCAGCCCGCAAAGGGGTCTGCCTGATAGCTTCGCTGCTGCGTATTTATGCGCGGCTGCGGGTTTTTGATCTGGTCATAGGCGGCGTTAATGCGGTTCATCATCTCCGCCGCGTGCTGGTCGCCCGGATTCATGTCCGGGTGGTATTTCTTCGCCAGCGCGCGGTAGGCGCGCTTGACTTCCTCATCGCTCGCGTCCGGCGTCAGGCCGAGCACGCTGTAGGGATCGTCGATCATGTTGGTTCCTCCTGCTTCGTCCGGAACGCTGCCTCAAAGCGCGTCCAGACGCCGGAATATAGAATGTTCTGTAATATCGCTGCATCCTGCACGATGGGCAGGCGCTCAAACGCCTCCGCCGCGTCGCCCGCCAGAAGCGTCAGCTGCGGGCGGAAGTCCGCGCCGCTCTGTACGCCCAGCAGCGCCAGCGGGTTATACTGGCCCTTTTTCCGATCCTCTTCCAGATCGCAGGCCGCGTCCATAAAATAGATCAGCTTGCCGAGACTCCGGCCAAACTGCCGCAGAACCGGCGTCCAGCGATCTGCTTTCACTGTAAACAGCTCCGCCATCAGTTCTCCAAACGCGTTGGCGGGCGCTTCGGAATAAGCCGTGCGGTCTTCCTCTGCCTGCGTGATGGTCTGAAGCGCGGCACGGATGGCGGCGGCCTTTTCCGGATACTGCGCGGCGGCCCGCTTCGCGCCGGGGCCGAGAAGCCCTGCGGCGGCTGCCGCGGAAAGCTTTTGATCGTCGTGCCAGTCGTCCCGGCGGTTCTCATAGGCCAGCAGGCAGTTCATTGCCGCCGCGTAGCCGGTGAATGCCGTCTGCGTCCAGCTCTGCGCCTGCGCCGGATGGCGCAGGCAGCGCGACGCGCCCGACTGCTCCGCCGGTTCGTAGAGCGCGGACAGAAACAGCGTCAGAAACGCCATATCATAGGTTAACGCCAGCGCCGGGACCGGCCCGTAGCCGCGGTACAGCGCGCGGCACAGCCCGCAGTAGAAGCTCTTGTATCGCGCCTGCTGCGCCGTATCCAGCCGCGCAAGGTCGGCGATCACGTATCCGAACATTCCGGCTTCTCCTTCTCTTCCTTCCAGTCGAACAGCGCGTGATTGAGCAGCGCGCCGTAAAACAGAATGGAAATACACGCGTACAGCCACAAAAGCATCAGAAGCAGCACGGACAGGCTCCCATAGAGCGCTGAGGCTTTGGCGATGTGGTTGACGTACCACGAATAGATCTCCGAATAGATCACCCACGCGCAGGCGGCGCCCGCCGCGCCGGGCAGAACGTGAACGAACCGCTGCCGCTTGTCCGGCAGAGCCAGAAACACGCCCGTAAACAGCGCCGTCAGCAGCACGAATGAATACAGATGCAAATTCCGCAGGATCGGCTCAAGCACGGCGGCAAAGGAAAAGCCCCGTGCCAGCAGAAACGCCAGCAGCGCCTGTCCGCCGACATAAAGCCCCAGCGTCAGCAAAAGCGCCAGCAGCATCCCGACCGTATATAAAACGCACAGCAGCCGCCGGTGCAGGTACCTGCGCGTCTCGCGCACCTCCAGCACGGCGTCAAGCCCGTAAAGCAGGCTCAGCATCCCCTTTGAGGCCGACCAGAGCGTCAGCACGGCGCTGGCCGAGATGATCGCCGCCGAGCTTGAGCCGTAGAGCGTCCGGATAAAATATTCCAGCAGCCGCAGCAGCCACTCCGGCGCAAGCTGCGCGCAGAGGCCGAGCAAATGCTCGATCGTCAGCGGTGTATACGGGAGCAGCGACAAAAGCAGGCTCACGATCGGAAACACCGACAGCAGCAGGAAAAACGAGGCGTTGCCGGCGTAAATGGGGATCTGCATGGCCGCGACGCGCGCAAGCAGCTGTTCGAGCTGTTTTTTCAGTTTCATCCGCCGCCTCCTATACCCGAAAGTTTTCGACAAAAATCTGTCCCGGCCCCTGGGCACGATCCTCATCAGTGCCGCCTTACTTGTCGTTGTGATCCTCATCATCCGCTACCTGCTGCGCCAGAAGAAGGCGGGAAAGTCCTCCTGCGGTGCCGGCTGCGCCCACTGCGCCATGCACGGCCAGTGCCACAGCCAGAACTGCAAGCACTGAATAGAGCGGGGGGAGGCATCGTCAGTGCCTCCCCCTGCGTCTAAAAGGAGATGTCACCATGACAGAAACCATCCTGAAGGTGGACGGCATGGCCTGCGGTATGTGCGAAAACCACATCAACGACACCGTCCGAAACAAGTTCTCCGTCCAGAAGGTCACGTCCTCCCACACCAAGGGCGAGACGGTGATCCTCTCGGAGCAGCCCCTGGACCAGCAGGCGCTGCGTGATGCCATCGCCGCCACCGGCTACGAGGTCAAGGCGGTGGACGCCCATCCCTACGAGAAAAAGGGCCTCTTTTCCTTCCACAGAAAGTGACCCGTCAAAAAAGCGCCCGATCCGGCGCTTTTTTGAAAACCGATAGTTAAATTACTCTAACCAAAGTTAGAAGAAGCTAACCGCGTATCATCCGGAAGAAATGAGCAAAAATACCGTCGAGCAATATTCGGCGGCACGGAACAGAAAGGAAGTGCGATATGAGCGTCGTGATCTTAGGCGGCAACGAGTGCATGGAGCGTCGTTACAAGGACCTGTGTCAGTCCTATAAATGCTCCGCCAAGGTATTCACCAAGCCCTCCGGCGGCCTGAAAAACAAGCTGGGCAGTCCGGACCTGATGATCTTCTTCACCTCCACCATGTCCCATAAGCTGGTGCAGAGCGCTCTCAGCGAGCTGAAGGGCACGCCGACCCGTATCGAGCGCTGCCATACCAGCTCTCTGTCCGCCCTGCGGAGCATTTTGGAAAAACACGCCGGTTAAGGAGGAACCCCTATGTCCGAAGAAATGGTCGTGCGCCAGTGCGCCCCCACTCTGGCCGGTATCAAGGCCGGAAGTCTCTTTCCCTGTCCCTGCACGGACCGGGATGCACTGCTGGACGAGGTGCGGCAGCTGAACCGCCGCCTCTCGCCCAAGGGCCTGTGCCTGCTGCCCCTCCGCTTTACCGAGGGCAGCGCCCTGCTGTACCTCTACCGCCCCGCCACTCTCCGCCGCGATCTCAGCGACGATCTGGCCCGCCGCCTGTTGGCGGAGGCCGGCTATGACGGCGGCAGCTGCGGCCGCTGTGTGGCCACGCTGATCCGCCGCTTCCGTCAGGGTGCGGACTTCCCCCACGAGATCGGCCTCTTCCTCAGCTACCCTCCTGAGGACGTCAAGGGCTTCGTGGACAACCGTGCCCGCAGCTACAAGTGCGCGGGGCTGTGGAAGGTGTACAGCGACGAGGCCCGGGCCCGGCGGCTCTTCACCCGGTTCAAGCGCTGCACGGACACATACTGCAAGCTCTGGCAGGCCGGCGCGACGATCGATCAGCTGGCTGTGGCGGGGTAACGATCGAAAGGAGAAACGACAATGAAAAAGACTGCTGTGATCTATTGGAGCGGCACCGGTAACACCGAGGCCATGGCCAATGCTGTGCTGGAGGGCATGACCGCCGCCGGCGCGGATGCCAAGCTGCTGACGGTGGACCAGGTGAACACCGCCGAGCTGAACGGCTATGCCGCCATTGCCTTCGGCTGCCCGGCCATGGGCAGCGAGGTGCTGGAGGAGATGGAGTTCCAGCCCATGTTCGATGCTTGCAAGAACTGCCTGGGCGGCAAGGCCGTGGCCCTGTTCGGCTCCTACGGCTGGGGCGACGGCGAGTGGATGCGCTCCTGGGAAAAGGACTGCGCCGATGCCGGCGTGAACCTGGTCTGCGACAGCGTGATCTGCTGCGAGGCCCCGGATGACACCGCCCTGGATGCCCTGCGCGCCATGGGCAAGACCCTGGCAGCTTGAACGCTTTGCATTTTCTGCGCCGCCGTCTGCGGCGCAGGGGACAGACGCTGCTGCCGCTGCTGGCCGCCCTCTCCGCCGCAGCGGTGGTATACAGATGAAAAGCACCCCTCAGGCCAGGCGGCCTGAGGGGCGCTTTTTTTACAGCCATTTCTTGTGTCTGAAGAACCACAGCAGTCCTGCCACCAGCAGTATGCTGGCGGCGATGATCACGGGATAGCCCCACTCCGACTGCAGCTCCGGCATATTTACGAAGTTCATGCCGAACCAGCCGGTGATCAGCGTCAGCGGCAGGAACAGCACCGTCACAATGGTGAATACCCGCATCAGGTCGTTCTGCTGGATGGCCAGCTGGCTCTGATAGGCCTCCCGCAGCTGGGCCACCAGCTCCTGCAGCGCGCATACCTTTTGCAGATACCGGCCCGTCCGCCGCCCCAGCACCTCCAGCCGCGCCAGAATGTCCGCCTCGATCAGCCCGTTATCGTTGTCGCACATCTCATCGAAGATGGCGTCCAGCTGCTCATAGTACCGCTTCAGGTGCAGCAGCTCCCGCCGCCACGCGGCGATGCGCCGAGGCGCGTCGTCCTTGGCCTTGCCCTCCAGTATGGTGCTCTCGCCGCCGTTGATCTGGGCCTCCAGCTTTTCCAGATACGCCATGTCGCCCTTGAACAGCCCCGCAAAAAACCGGTACAGCAGCTGCTGGTCATTCAGCGGTCCGCCTGCGGTCAGCGTGTCCACCGCACCCTGCACATACTGCTGTGCCGCCTCGTTCCGGCAGAAGAAAAACAGGTCCTCCCGGTCGATGTATACCAGCACCTTGCCGCTTTTTCCCGCCTTCCGCACATCGTACCAGTCAAAGGCCAGCAGGTCGAAGTCGGCAAAGGCCTCAAAGCTCTCCGTCTGCAATTCACCCACATATTGAAATACGGCGGCGTCCATCTGCTCCGCCACCTGATCCATATCCTTCCACAGCAGCACGCTCCGCATATTGCCACCGTCCTTTCTCCTGCAGTATACCCCACCGCGCCCCCTTCGTCAAGTTGACTTTCCCGCGGCGGACTGGTACAATAGAGCCAGCGCAACACCATTCTGAAACAAAGGAAGTGGTTTTATGCAGTTGACACCCCAGCAGCAGGCCCTGCTGGACGGCGCCCAGGGCGAGACCATGGCCAAGGTGGTCAAGACGCTGGTCATGTACGGCGATACCTTCGGCGCCCGGCGTATGGTCCCCGTTACCAGTGAGTACGGCCACACCGTCATCTCCTTCGGCCTGGCGGTGATGAAGCCGGTCTACGACCTGTACGACCGTCTTATCGAGTCCGGCCTTACCAGCGGTCAGAAATTCACTGCTGACCCCCTGCCCCTGGATAAGCACGTCCCCACCAGTCTGTTGGAGGACATCGTCTTCCGCAAGATCATGTACACCCAGCAGGACCGGTATGAGCAGCAGCTGAAAAAGCTGGGCATCACCGCCGATAACGCCTATACCTGTACCTGCTATCTGGATCAGGTGGGCAACACCCCAAAACAGGGCGATATCCTCAGCTGGGCGGAGTCCTCCGCCGTGGTCTACGCCAACTCCGTCCTGGGCGCCCGCTGCAACCGCAACAGCGGTATGCTGGAGCTCATGGGCAGCATCGCCGGCTTCGTGCCGGAGTTCGGCCTGCTCACCGACGAGGGCCGCAAGGCCCATTGGCTGGTGGAGGTCAAATGCACCCGCCGGCCCGAGGCTCAGCTTCTCGGCTCCGCCATCGGCATGAAGGTCATGGAGGACGTGCCCTACGTCCGGGGACTGGACACGTGGCTGGGCACGGAGCTGAACGACGAGAACCGCGCCTACCTCAAGGACTTCGGCGCGGCCACCGCCTCCAACGGCGCCGTGGGCCTATACCATGTGGAGCACCTGACCCCCGAGGCAAAACAGCAGGGCGAGGCCCTGCTGCGGGAGGGCTATCGGACCTACGTCATCGATGACGCCGAGCTGGAGCGCGTGAAGCGCAGCTATCCCGTCATCTGGAAGGACCCTGCCGCCGCGCCGCAGCTGTGCTTCGTGGGCTGTCCTCACCTGACGCTGGAGCAGCTGAAGGACTGGACGGCGAAGCTCACCGATGCCCTGCGGGCGCAGAACCGCCTGCAGGTGGCCGTTCCCACCGTGTTCACCGCTGCCCCGGCGGTGCTGGACGCCTTCAAGGACACCGTGGAGGGCTACAAGCTGCAAAGCATGGGCGTGATCCTCAGCTACATCTGCCCGCTGATGTACATGAACAACCCCCTCTGCAAGAAGAAGGCGGTCATCACCAACTCCAATAAGCTCCGCACCTACACCAGCGCCCGGTATTATACCGACGCGGAGATACTGGACATCCTCACCGGAAAGGAGGGACGCTGATATGCAGCAGTTCAAGGGCCGCGTGGTGGTCCCCGGCACCTGCACCGCCGAAGCGCTGGTCAGCCATGGCGGCTTCAACACCCTGGCCAGCTACCAGATGGCCATGATGTTCGGCGACAAGCAGGTCAAGTGCGGCGACCAGAATAACCCTGACCTCTACAAAAAGCCCATGATCGGCAAGGCCCTCTGCCTGCCCCAGACCATCGGCTCCACCACCGGCGGCATGGTGCTCTTCACGGTGTGCTCCCACGGCAAGCAGCCCGCCTGTATGCTCTTCTCTCTGCCCATCGACTCCCTGGCCGCCTCCGGCGCCATTCTGGGCGATGTTTGGACCGACAGCAAAATGCCCGTGGTGGACTCCCTGGGCGACGAATTTTTGCAATATGTGCAGACCGGCATGACCGTCACCGTGGGTGACGACGGCCTGGTCACCGTGGAGGACTGACATGGACGATATCTACACCAAAAAGCCCGAGGAGTGCGCCTACTCCTTCACCCAGCACAGGACCTGCGAGTTCTTCCCCTGCCACAAGACCAGCCACCCGGAGGACTTCAACTGCCTGTTCTGCTACTGCCCGCTGTATACCCTGGGCAGCAAGTGCGGCGGCAACTTCAGGTACCTGGAAAACGGCGTCAAGGACTGCTCCGACTGCCTGCTGCCCCACGGTCGGGGCAGCTACAGCTACATCAAGTCCAAGTACCCGGAGCTCATGGAGCTGGCCAAGAAAAACCGATAAGAAAAGAGACGGCTCACGCCGTCTCTTTTTTCATCATTATTCCAGCAGCAGTTTGTGGTCGCCTTTGTCACAGTAGTAAGCGATTTGATATCCTACTGGCTCTCGTTCTGAGTTGGGCCTCTGGTTCGGCTTATCGTCCGGCTTCCGGTACAGTATTGCGAAGATCTGTCCAGCTTGTAATTTTACTGTCGTGCCGTCCAGAAATTCGATTTCTCTTTGATTGGGTTTGGGCTCATCCCCGATGTCTATGTATTCTCCAGTGGTGATGTACTGTGTCTGCAATTCCGCGTAATACGCCCGCACGTTGGCCATGTCGGCGGCCACCTTGGCCTTGTGCAGGCTGCCGTTGAACACAGGGATGGCAATAGCCGCCAGCACAGCGATGATCGCCACCACGATCAGCATTTCCATCAATGTAAAGCCGCGGTTCCGTTTCATAGTCTATACCCTCCGGAATCGTTTTTTGATAAGTTTTCCACATTATACCCTACCGACGCCCGGATTGCAACCCTATTTTCCCGTCACTACCTCCGCAAATCCCTCTCCGAACACCCGCACGGCCTTCAGCGCCTCGTCCAGCGAGTTCCCCGCCGCGCCGATCTCCACCAGCAGGCTCCCGGGCGTGAAGTACTCATTGTAGTCCGAATTCCGCAGCGTCAGCGGCCGCATCAGCGTGGGATAGCGCTCCGTCAGGTGCTGCTGCACCGCCACGGCGAATTTCAGGTTCTCCTGCCAGCCCTCCCAGCTGCTGCCCATTACCAGGCTCACCTGCGCGCAGTCCGGGTCCTCCCGCGTTACCACCTTGTACTGGTGCCCGGCCTTGTCCTCCAGCGCGTCCCGGTGTACGTCCAGAATGAACCCGATGCTGGGGTATTTCTCCATATACGCCTCGATGGCGTCCTCCGCCCGGTAGTACGACCCGTTGTACTCCGGGTCGTCATACAGCGCCCGGTCGTGCAGCACCGATATCCCGTAGCCCGACAGTACCCTCGCCAGCTCGTCGCCCACCCGTATCACGCTCACGCTGGCATCCGCCGTCCGAAAGCTCCCCGTGTCCTCGTATTCCTCCCCCGGCGGCATGGTGTACGCCTCGCTGCCGTGGGTGTGGACGATCAGCACCTGCGGCGCGTCCTCGCCCAGCGCCGCCGCGAACGTCCCGTCAAACACGATGCCCTCCACCGTCTGGCGCGAGCTGTTCTTGATGAACACGTCCCCCACCCGGGTGTACCCGTTCTCGTCCGCCGCCACCACCGACAGCGGCCTCGATTCCCCCTGCCCGCCGGTGTTCTCCGTCTGTTCCGTTGTTGGGCCCTCCGGTGTTTCCACCGGGGCGGGGGAGGGCGTCTCCTCCGCGTTCCGGGGCGTCTCTGCCTGCGTCACCTGCGTCTCCGCCGCCAGCAGCATCGGCGACTGCCGCAGCACCGTCAGCACCGGCAGCGGCAGCGAGTCCGCCGCCCACAGGTCCCCCAGCTCCCACTGCACCAGCCGCTGCGCCAGCGAGCTGTCCCGCACCGCCTGCGCCGCCGTCCGCAGATCCTGACTCCCCGCGCACACCGCCGCCAGCCACAGCACGAACGCCCCGCACACCGCCGCCGCGCCCCGCCGCCATTTCACAAGCCCCACCGCCTTTCAGACAAGCCTATGTCCGGACAAGCAAAAAAATACCCACCATAACTTCCCCTAATGCCTCCCACCTGCATTTATTATACCAACATCTGGATATTCCCGTTGCCTTTCGCGATACTTTCTGGTAAGATGGTCGTACAACAGAGCCTGCGCGCCGCAAAACTTTCCCAACAAGAAACTTTGCGGCACACAGGCCCGGGAGAGAAATATGTGAGCCATAGAAGGAGGAACCGCCATGAAGAGACGACTGCTCCCCATCCTGATGACCCTGGTATTGGTATGCGCGCTGCCCATATGGGCAGCTTTTGTTACATCGGGGGATGTAACAAATCCCCTGGTGTCCACCGCCGGCGCGACGTCACCACCTGACAACGCCGCAACCAGGCTGAAATCTGCCATATCCAACGGCGGAACTGTCCAGCTGACAGAGGATATCGAGATCAGCGAGACATTGGTAGTAACGAGAGATGTGACCCTCGACCTGAATGGCCATGTGCTCAAGATGACCGGCGACGGCAGTGTGCTCTATGTGAAAAAGGATGGTCCGGACACTGTGACCCTGACCATCACGGACAGTCGATCGGATACATCGCATGAGGACAAGACCCTGCCTGCTGGCGGTGTCATCACCGGCGGAACGGGGACGAGGGAGAGTTGGACTTCTTATACTCTTGGGGGAGCCGTATTTCTGGAGAACGGTATGACACTGAAGCTGGAGGGCGGCACGCTTACCGGGAGCAGCAGCGACAGCAGTGTCTTTATCAGGACGGGTGCGACCTTCGTAATGACCGGCGGCACGATCACCGGAGAAAATTTCGGCGTACATAATAATGTGGGGACCTTCACAATGACCGGCGGCCGCATCACAGGGTGCAGTGACAGGGGCGTATATGTGCACAATGGGAATATGACCATGTCCGGCACGGCGTATATCGGTGAAAATCCGAATGCCAGAAGAGAAGATATTTACGTATATGAGTCGGACCATAAATATACCGACTTATCCGTTACCGGTGGTACCATTGAGGGAAAGGTGCGTATCGTATTCCTCGAGAGCTTAGGTCCGACACAGAAGGACTTGAAAGCGGCGGCCAATTCCGTTGTGAAAGAGCAGGGGGTGTTTGACGGGCATATCAAAGTGGAAAAAGGTACCAGCGGCACTTGCGTGGACTACAACAGCGTCAATTTTATTGACGAGGTCGCCAAGACAAGGACCCTAAAGCTTGTTTTGCAGCCTAATGCAGTTGAGAAGCCGGAAACTCCCGCCACAGTGAATGGCCGGGAATTTATGTACTGGACGAAAGAGGGCGCTTCCGAAGCGTGGGATTTTAGCACCGAAATTAAAGGGCCGCTGACGCTGTATGCCGTGCGGACCCCGGCCTCCTCCGGCGGCTATTACTACTACCCTACCACCGATACTAAGGCCGACGATGCCAAGGGTTCTCCCAAGACCGCCGACCCCGGCGTAGCCCTCTACGCCGCCCTGTCGCTCCTGTCTCTGACCGGCCTGACCTGCACCACCAAAAAGCGCTGAAGAAAAAAAGGGAGCCGCCCGCAGGGCGGCTCCTTTTTTTCTCGTCCCGCCGCAGCGTCAGGGGCTATTTCGCGCCCCGGCGCGAGCTACTTTTGTCTGCGGTGACAAAAGTAGCCAAAAGCACCGGCAGAAACTACGTTTCTGCACTTCCTCAGCGCGCTATGCCTGTTCACTGCCGCCCGCGCTTTCCCTCACGTAACCGGCGTTTTCCTGATCGTTGTCGTTCCCCCGACTGTGCCAGCACAGCTTTCCGCTGCCGCTGCCCGTTACTACAGCAAAAAACATTCATTCTGCTGCGCCGCAGGCTAAGGAATAATTATATCCGTGCCCAACGGGCACACCTACCTTTGCCGCCGCAAGGCGGCAAAGGCGCGATTTGATAATCGCCAACGCCTTCAGCGCACCCGCCCCTACCCTCGCTGCTGTCAGCGGCAGCGGCGCAGGAGGTACAAGCAGTCCCCCGAACCGACAACGTCCCCCGCCGCACCAATTCCGCGAAGCCAGCACCGCCAAACTTGCACTTGCCCGCCCCGCGCCAAGGGATCCTTAAACCGTAGGTTTGAGTGGTTTTCTTTGGTAACTTTCTTTTGACAACAAAAGAAAGTTACTCGTGCCGGAGCACGAAACGCCCCATCCCGCGCCCGCAGGCGCAGCACCTGCTCGCCGCCGGAGCGGCGAAACTCCCCCAACCCGGCAGAAGCAAATGCCCCTACCGTGGCTGAAGCAAGCGGCCGCGCCAGCCTCCGCGCCGGTGAGCGCAGGCACAGTCCTTATGACCGACAGCGATGACGGAAAACCGCGTCCGCGAGAATACGCTGCAAGTCACAGCCGACCATAGCGCGCCAAGGGATCCTTAAACCGTAGGTTTAAGCGACTTTCTTTCCCACATTTCTTTCTTCGCAGAAAGAAATGCGGCCGCCGGAGGCTCGCGCCCGCAGGCGCGAAACCCTCCCCCGCCAAAAGAAAAGCGCAAATAAATATCCCCCGGCTTAGCCGGGGGTATTTCTTATGCGGGCGAAGCCCTATGTTACCAGCCACGCCTCATGCGGCGTTGGTACGGTCTGACA
>ENA-UEQL01002575-UEQL01002575.1-human-gut-metagenome-genome-assembly--contig:-NODE-2575-length-11963-cov-3.563352_pt1 | contig 11963 bp, 12 predicted proteins | sample MGYA00242905_ERZ507926 | MGnify/ENA primary metagenome ERZ507926 (study PRJEB26167, sample SAMN06115531) | human gut metagenome | host: Homo sapiens | place: China:Henan | collected 2015-09-09...
ATCGTGTTCGGGCTCAATCCGACCGCTTCCCCAATTTTCCGGTAGCTCGGCCAGCACTGAAACGTCTGCCTGTCCTCGCAGAACAGCAGGTAGGCGTAGATGGCAATTTCAGCTGCGCTTAGGCCCAGCGAGAAGATTTCCTTCGGCAGCGGAAAGTAGTCGCGGACAGAGTCGCGCGTTGGCCAGAGGCCTCGCTTCATTCAGGCGCTCCCGTGTGCTGCTCCACCCAGCGAATGAACGCTTCCTTCGGAACGACGATCCGATTGCCGATCCGGAGCGCAGGAAAATCCTTCTCGTGCATCAGCTCGTAGGCACTGGACGGTGCAACACCCAGCACTTTTGCCACCGTCGCCGCATTCAGGAACAGCGGCAGTTCTTCATAATTCTTGTAGATTGATTCTTTCATGTTATCCTCCTTGTTTGTAGTTACTATTCACGATTGATTTCGGCTTTCTAAAAAAACACCTCCCTATTTAATCCGACACGAAAAGCCGATTTTGATACCCTCCTCAGCAACTTTTTTAATTCAGAGAGACGATGTTTTACGCCCGCCAAAACTCTCTCTATTTAATCCGACAGTTTTTTGCGTTTTGAGCGGTGTCCCCCTCGAAAAAAGTCCCCTTTCTGCATAGGCCACGGGAACACGATTTTTAGAATCCCTTTCGAGAGAATTCACAGATCATTTACATTTTTGCGTCTCTCTGAAAAGTCCTCCCATGTGGTAGGCAGCGAGAACGTGTTTTTTAGACCTATTTCTGCAAAAGTTCACAAAATGTTTTCAAAAGGATGCGTCATTGGCGGTTTTGAAAAGTCCCCCTATTTGATCCGACAGAAAATCGCGTTTTGAAAAAAATTTTGGGAACGCAAAATGACCACCGCCCGGCTTTGGCGACGGTCATATAAGAAACCGGCAGCAGGAGCATTTGCTCCCGCTGCCGGTTTCCATTCATCTTCACTTTTCATTTGGCTGCGGCCGGATAACAGTATCGCGGCCGTCAACCCGCTGCGGCCATCTGTTCGCAGGCCCAGGCGGCGGCTTTGCGCTTTTTCAGGTCGCTTTGCAACATGGCGAGGTCTTCACCGAGAAACCGCTTAAGTTCCGCGACGGTTGTATTCTGCCGCCGGGCGATCGCAGCGGCTTCGGCTTCCAGCTCCTCCGGTGTCACCGGGAACATCTGCGCTGCCGTAATCTCGCGCAGGACGAGCATCTCCTTTGCCCGGCGTAGGGCTTCCGCCTGCAGCGCTTTCATTTTTTTGTTCAGCTCCTCCTGCGGAGAAAGGTGCACCGCAAATCCTGTCAGCATCTCATATTGGATGCGCTGTTTTTCCTCAAGGATCAGCAGCTGAAGCTCATTTTCTACGGCTTCCTGCGGAACGGTCAGCGGATACTGTTCCGCGTATTTTGAAAATAACATCTCCTGCGTCATTATACCGTCACGCCTCCGTTCTCTGATCGTTTCCGGTGATGCAGGCTTCCGTCGTCAGCATACTTGCGCTCACGGACAGAGCGCTTTGCAGTGCCGTGCGCGTCACGCGCACCGGGTCGAGGATTCCGGCCTGCACCATATCTGTAAATCGGTCTGTGCCTGCGTCATAGCCCACGGTCTCCGACAGACCGCGCAGCTTTGCCGCGACCATCCTTCCGTCCTGACCGGCATTTTCCGCGATCTGCCGCACCGGTGCTTCCAGCGCGTGAATGACCGCCAGTGCGCCGGCCTTTTCATCTCCGCGCAGCGCGGACGCGCAGCTTTTTACCGCAGGAATGAGCCGAACCAGTGCCGTTCCACCGCCCGGCACAACGCCCTCAAGCTGCGCCGCCTGCGCGGCATGGACGGCATCCTCCAGCCGCAGCTTTCGCTCCCAAAGCTCCGTCTGCGTCCGTCCGCCCGCATGAATGGTCGCAACGCCGGATGAGAGCTGCGCAAGGCGCTCCTGATGGCGCTTGCGGTTAAATTCATAATCCTCGTTCGCAGCCAGATACCGCAGCTCGCGCACACGCGCTTCCACGGCAGCATTGTCGCCGCCGGGGCCGGAGATTACGGTCTGCTGCTTCGTGACGCGCGCGTGTGCCGCCGTACCGAAGTCTTCGCGTTTTGCGCTGCGCAAATCCATATTGAGTGCTTTCTGGAAATATGTTGCGCCAAGCTGCACAGCCAGATCTTCCATGCGCCAGCGGCGACCGTCGCCGTAAAGCGGCGCTTCGATGCAGACGATCTTGATCTCGCTGTCCATATCTGTACGCAGGATGGTGCTGCGCGCGTCGCCACTCAGTCCCTCGCAGATGATGAGCAGGTCATATCCGTCCTCCGCGCAGGCAATCAGCATCGGTAAGATCTCCTGCACGTTGTCGAGCTTGCTGTCGCAGAGTAAAATTCGCGGATCGTCCAGCTCGGCGGCAGTCTTTTCCTCGTTCGTTGTCATTTCGGGTGCAAGAAATCCGCGTTCAAGGACGATACCCTCGCTACGGTACGCAACAGACGCGACCGTCACGACCTTGCCACCCTTTTTGCCGCGGATCATGCTTCGCGCGGCAGCCTGCACAAGGAAATACTGCCCCTTCTGGTCGACATCAACGATGCGGTCATACTCATCCTCCGTGATATCGACAAATGCACGGGCAAAAAATGAAGCAGCCACAGGGACCACGATATCGACTGTGCCATAAACCTCTTCCGCAAACGCAACAAGCTTCCGGCACTCCTCAACATTGCGGGTATCAAACTTGAAGAACCGGACATCGAAGCCCATTCCCTTCAGGTGCTCCTCGACCTGCTGCCCGATCAATTCCCGGCGTGCCCCGAAAACGACCTTCGCGCCGCAGGACGCCAGACGGTAAATAACGTTCAGCGCCAGACCGATTGTACCGCTCACAACAGCAACTTTTCCCATGAGATCAAACATCTCACCAACGGAAGGCAGACCCTCAAGAGAACCTGCGGACATCTCAAACATCATTTCCTCATCCATCAAATCATCCTCTTTCTTTGCATTTTTGCCTAAATTTATTTTTCTGTTTTTTCTTTTCTTGGTGCAATTATACCAAGAAGTGTGGATGCGAATAAATATGTAGAACTACGTATTTATCCTACGTATTTTTGCGTAGACGCAAAAACTGCCAGAGGCAGAGTGCCTTTGGCCGCAATGGATGAACGCCGCTATTCTTTGTTTACAGCGGCGCAGATTCTGCGCCGCTGGTTTTCTGTCCTGACCCAAACCGTGACCCAAACGCAGAAAATCAGGTAGAATTATTCGCACGAGAAAGAATGATGTTGTGAAAAATTCCGAGCAGAAAGGTGCGGAAATGCCCCGAAATGTCCGCTAAAAATATCCGACCAACCTTCGGGACCAAGAGGCCTCGGGTTCGAATCCCGACACTCCGACCAAATCCGGTTGAAATCTTTCGATTTCAGCCGGATTTTTCTGCATATTCCGAACTTTTTCCGATGGAGAATTCTGCACATTTTCCGTTTGACCCAAACCTGACCCAAACGGGAATTAAACTGCTCCCCAAGTCAAGGACAAAATAAGGTGACCCATTCCGCTAGCATGGATATCTGCCGGTTGTCAGGTAGCGGTAATACTCGTTCGGCGAGAGCTTTGCCAGATCCCACTGGTATCGGTCGTTGTTATAGTAGTCCATCCAGTCGTCGATTGACCGCTGCACATCCGCAAAGCACGTCCAGTTTGGAATCTTCTCCGCCAGCTCGTCCTTCATATGTCCGAAAAAGCTCTCCTGCGGCGCGTTGTCCCAGCAATTTCCCTTCCGCGACATTGACTGCCGCAGGCTACTGTTTTTCACGAGCTGAATGAACTTGATGCAGGTGTAATGGCAGCCCTGGTCGCTGTGCAGGATTGTCTCTTTTTTTAGCGAAATTCCATGCTGATGTACCATTTTCTGTACTGTTTCCAGCACAAAATCCACCTCCAGAGACTCGCTCAGCACATAGGAAAGGACCTGCTTCGTGCATCCGTCCAGGATCGTGGAGAGATAGCAGAACGCGCCGTTCAGCGGAATATAGGTGATATCCGTCAGCAGGACGCTTCGCGGTCCGTGCATCTCAAACTCCCGCTTCACAAGGTTTTCCGCCGTGTTGTTCGTCCGGATCGCCTTCTGCATCCGCCGGTATGGATTTGCCTTGCGGATCGGACAGACAAGGCCGAATTTCTTCATCAGCCGCCGGATCTTCTTTCCGTTCATCCGGACGCCGGTATGCAGCAGCCGCATATGAATGCCGCGCACACCTTTGGCGTAACCACGAAACCGGTAAGCCTCCAGAATCTGCTGGAAATCCGCCGCATCCTGTGCCTCACGCGCGGCTCGTTTCTGCTCGGAGGAAAGCCACGCATAATAGCCGGAACGGGAAACGCCCGCGATCTCACACAGCTCGGATATTGTGAGAATGTTCGATTTTTCTATGCTTGTGTCCCGGATGATGCCGAATTTGAAGCTGCTATCTTCCATACTCAGGTATCCGAATCCGCGCTTTCCGGCTGCCGCATAAGTTTTTTTAAAAACGCCATCTGCTGCTGAAGATACACGATTTCCTGCTGCATCCGGCGCTCACTCTCCCGGCGGGACATTTTTTCCAGCTCTGCCGCGCCGAACTGCTCCCTGCTGATTCGCATCCGGGATTTTGGCGCAGGCTGGATGCCCTCCGGTGATTTCCCCGCGCGGCGGATGCGCTTTGTGATGTTGTGGACGCGCTCAAAGCCGAGCAGCTCCGGATCGTAGCCCAGCTTCCGCAGCGCCATGTTCCCGGTGCATCCCTCCACACTCAGCCGCCAGAAGGCTTCCTTGAACGCCAGCGTGAACGAAATCTGATTTTCCGTGACCTTCTCCGTGTACGGATTTGCACGCAGAAGCTCCTGTTCCGCCGCGCTGAATTTTTTCCTTGTTCCCATAGCCGTCTCCTTCTTCCTGCCTTCAGTATACCATAGTTCATGCCGCTATGGGTCATTTCCTTGTCCACTTCTTGGGGTATAGTTTAAATTCGGAGCGGAAAGCGCCGAATGAGAAAATTTGCCGCCTGCCGGAATATTTCCGGCAGGCGGTGTGCGCTTTTCTGTTCATTTTTTGCTGTTATCCCACGCTCGCCATGAAGCCGCTGATTTTCTGCGCGGCTTCTTTTTTCATGCCCGCCGTGACGTGCGTGTAGACATCCAGTGAAAACTCCGCCGAGGCGTGACCGAGGATCTCCGCGACCGTTTTCGGGTCGATACCGCTTTGGATTGCCAGCGTCGAGAATGTGTGTCTGAGGTCGTGGAATCTGACGTGTTCCTCAATCCCTGTCTTCTCTAACAGCTTCTTGTGAATCCGTCCGACGCAGTCCGGACCGTACATTCCGCCGGTCTTTGGCGACGGAAACATATATGGACTGAACGGATGATTTTTGCGGTCCTCGACCAGCAGTCGAAGCGCTTCGTCGCTGAGATAGATTTCACGAACCGAATTTTCCGTTTTCGGTTCTGTCACGACCAGCTCGCCCTTGCCGCGCGACACGGATTTGGACACTGTCAGCGTTTTCGTCTGCAAGTTCAGGTCGCTCCACAGCAGCGCCACCAGCTCCCCGCGCCGCAGTCCGGTGCTGAGTTCCAGATAGAACATCGGCAGGACGCCCCATTCCTCCGCCGCTTTCAGGTAATCCCGAATCTTCTCCGGCGGGATAATCTGCATTTTCTTCTTTTCCTTCTTCGGCAGGCGGCAGCCGTTTGCGGGATTGTACGGAATCAGCCGCTCCGTCACCGCCTGCTCCAAGCACTGCCGCAGCATCGTGTGCAGTCCGCGAATCGTCTTGTTGCTGAGACTCAGATCGTCCATGTTTTCGTACCGCTGCACTCTGCCGTGCGCCTTCGTCTCATTGTAGAATTTCTGGATTTGCAGCGTCGTGAGCGCCGTCAGTTTGATGTCCCCGATGCGCGGCACGATATGCTGGTCGATGTAGTTCTTGTAATATGCCGCCGTGGATGCGCGGACGGATGGCTTTGCGTAGTTCTTGTACCAGAGCTGCGCCCATTCCCCAACCGTGTAATCCCGGCGCTTCGTCACATCAATCTTTTCGAGTTCTTCCATCGCTTTCTGGAGTTTCTCCTTGCATTCGCGTTGCGTCCGCGCGAGGACGCTCTTTGCGATTGGTTTCCCCGTCTCCGGGTCAACGCCCGCCGTGTAGCGCCCTTCCCAGCGTCCGTCCTTGCGTTTGCGGATGTTACCCTCTCCGTTTGCCCGTTTTTTCGCCATGTGCATTCCTCCTTTCTTTTGCTGAATCAACAACTACCACGCGGGAAGCAGAATAGCTACCTCCCGCGCGGAGAGTTATCAGAAAATTATCATTTGTGTTCTCTTTGTCTATGGCGGCACAGATTTTGAACCGCATTACCAGCCCATCGACATGGTGCTGCTCGTCTGCTCCTGCTCGTGATCGTCCGCCTTGTGTCCGGCGGCCATGCGCATCCGGCGCAGCTTGGCAAGGCGTTTGCGGTCGATCTGAATGCCGCTGTTTTGCGGCACAGGTGCATTTGATTGAAAAATCTTTCCCATGTGGTAGAGCAGCCGCGTTGCCGAGAGCAGAATGTTCGGCGGCTCCTGCCGCTCGATGCGGTCCACGAAAAATCCCGCATAGTCGTGCCCCTGCGCCTGTGCTTTTTGAAACCAGTCGTAGGCGGCATCCTTGTCCTGCGGCACGCCATCGCCGCTGAGACAGAGTTTTCCCAGCAGGTACTGCGCGTAGGGATTGCCCCATTCGGCAGCCATGCGCACATATTCCGCTGCGCGTTCCGGATTTTTCTGCATGTTCTTCCCACTGAGATATTCCTTGCCCAGCCGGTAGGCGGCGTAGTCACTGCCGTTCTGTGCTGCCCGTTCCAGCCAGTAGAACCCTTGCGCGGAATTTTGTACTTCCAGATCATCCGAGAGGAACAGCTTGCCCAGCGCATACTGTGCTGCCGCATGATTCTGCCGCGCAGCCAGTTCCAGATAGTGCTGTGCCTTTTCTGTGTCCGGAATCAGCAGCCCGCCATCACGGTATAAAATTCCCGTCAGATATTGCGCGTACCGATCGCCGCCGTCTGCCAGCGTTTCCAACTGTTTTGCAGCTTCGTCACGCTCCTCCAACGACATGGATTCATCGGTCGCCATCCCGTACCACGCACTCACCGGATACGGAATACCATAGGTCGTATTTTGCTCCGCATCCTGCTCTGCACCCGCGTCCTCGAATGTGATCTCGTTTTGCCGCACCTGTTCCGCCACTTGAATGACCGCATTTTTGATCTGCCGGAATTCTTTCTGCTGGGAGAGCGGCGGACGCTGCCGCTCTTTTTCCGCGTAGAAATCGTTCAACCTGCGTTGCAGCTTCCACCAGCGCCCGTAGCATTCATGCACGCTCGGCAGCAGCTCCATCTGATCGACAATGGCATCGACTTTCTGCTTGAGATCCTTCGGCAGATATCCGTAGGACTTCTTTCCCTTGACGCTGCCCAACTCCCTCGCCAACTCCCAGATCATTTGCTCCGCCTCCGGATGCTCGCAGGCGGAGTTCTGCATCTTCTGTGCAAGCGCCAGCATGGCAGAGCGCGTTTCCCGCACCAGCTCGTCGCGGGATTGGCTCTTGTCCTCGCAGATGTGCAGCAGCTCCTGCTGAAAGATCTGATTCGTCAAGGCAGACTTGATCTTCCGGATACCGTCCCGGTTCAGGTATGCCTGCCCCGGCTTTTTCGACCACGCCATCATGTGGACGTGCGGGTGACCGCCCTCGTCGTGGAATGCCGCGTACCAGCAAAAGTCCTCCGGCGGGATGTGCATTGCCTCTGCGATGTCGTTCCGGTGCGCCCGCAGCAGCGCCCGCCATGCGTCCGCGTGATCGAACCCAAGCCGCTCCGCATCTTCGCGCCGGAGCGAAATGATGTGCGTCCAGATGTTCCCGGTATAACTGTTCACCTCTGCCATCGCTGCGTTCAGATCGACTGCATCTTCATCACCGAACAGTCCGTGTTCGCCCAGCCGCTCCGCGCGAGGACGGGTTGCGATATACTTGGCGTAGCCGTCGATCTCCTGCACCTTGCTCCAGTTTTCCTCCATCGCCAGCGTGAGAAACTGTGAGGCGTTGAATTTCGTCGGATGCGACGTGTAATCGCCGTATTCCAAGAGCGTTTTCGTATCCGGAAAATCCTTCGTCAGTTTTTCGATGAGCTGCGTCTGCCGTTTTGTCGGCGGGCGGTCGTCCGGCAAAATTTCTACCCGTTCGCGTGTCGCGATGTAGCGCAGATACCCGCCCGCCGGTTTTGCGCCGCCGCCCTTGAAATACGGACTTTTGACGATCAGTCTGGCCATTCGTTAAACGGCTCCTGTGCGCGGAGCTTCTGCTCCAGCCGGAGCTGACCGTTGGTGCGCTTCACGTCATTGACGCTTTTCGCCCGCTGCTTCCGCAGCACGGATTCGTCCAGATTTACGCACTCCGCCAAAAGGCTCAGCCCCATGTCCAGTTCCACGGCCTGCTTGAACAGCAGCGATGAGAGCCGCTGCTCCAAAAGCTGCAGCCGTCCGTCAATGGCTGACTGGACTGCCCGCGGAAGCATCGTGCTTGTTCCCGCCGCCAGATGGTCTGCGTAGTAATTCACGGCGCGTTCCAGAAATTCGTTTTTGCTCCGGCATCCATCCTGCCGGTACCAATGCTCCAGCTTTTCCGCCGTCTCCGGTGACATCCGAAAATTCAGTCTGTTTTCTTCCTTGCTCATAATCCTCCAATCTGCGGCGCGGCACGCCAGAATCCCTTGACGTGACTGTGTTTGCGGGATTCCTGATGCCAGCCGCGCGTAATTTCCTCCAAACAGGCGCCAATCGCAGCGCCTGCGCAACCCCTTGATACAGTCCGCACTGCGGGCTGTTGTGAACAGGAAAAGCGTCGGTTCCGACGCCATCCGTTTATCCTGCTTTCTCGCCGCGGCGTCCAAAATCGCCAAATTCTTCCCATTTTGGCGTGTTCCACGTTTGCCGCATTTCCTCTTTCGACTGAACCCGCTGCGTTGGGCTTCGGTCGAATTTTCTGTTCTCCCGCACGGCGGCGCAACGTCCGGTTTTGGGTTTCCGGTGGGTACGCGCCCGGCTGTGCCCGGAAAATCGGACACAGCCGCGACACGCGGCTCACGCTGGTGGACGGGCGGTTTCCTGCTGCGCCAGTTGGAACGCTTCCAAGCGCTTTCGGATGCGTTCCTGCTCACACTCCGCGTCCAATTTTGCAAGTTTCTGCTCGTAAAACTGCTGGATGGAGAACTGAATGGGCAGGAGCGTATACAAAAGGCTCCCGTTTTGCTTGCGACCATCCTGCGTGATAATGCTTGTGTGCTCTGTCTGAATTAGCCCTCGTTCGACCAGCTCCGCAACATATTTTCGCACGGTGTTCGGACTCATATTGACTGCGCTCCCAATCGTTCGGTAGCTTGCATGGCACTGATATGTCGTCCGATCCTCAATGTACATCAGATAGCTGTAGACTGCCAAGGCCCCCGGTGAGAGACCGAGGGCGAAAACCTCATTCGGCAGAGGAAAGTAGTTTTTGATTGGATCGCGCCAGGTATAGTATTTATTCTTCATGTGCGCCTCCTGTCTGCCGCTCCACCCATAGACGGAACTGCTCCTTCGGCACGACCAGCCGGCTGCCGATCCGCAGTGACGGAAAGCCGTCCTCGTGTAGAAGTTCGTAGGCACTGGACGTCGAAACGCCCAGCGCGCGGGAGACAAGCTGCGCGTTGAGAAACAGCGGCAGCTCGTCAAAATTTTTGATGCTTGATGTGTTCAAAGTCTTTTTTACCTCCAACTGATTTTAGAAATTTCAGAGAAAAAACTTGCGTTTCGGAGGTCCCTCTGTTAGACTGAACACAGTTGCAGTCCGTGTTTTCCGAAACGCGGCGCGCCGTCCGACTGTTGCAGCAGCCGGACGGTTTTTTCATTTCCTGTTACCATTCTCCATACCCGTTCCTGCCCTGCGGCCTTTTGTTGACGCACACGGCGTTGGCTTCGCCTTGGTACGCTGGCTGCTTTCGCAGCGTCGCGGCATACTTCCCCGGCGAGTATCGTCTTTGGAGATGGGTGTGAAATTTTCAAGGTACAGGGCAACTTTCCGTTGACAAGCTGTCTATGCGGTGCTAGACTATGATAAAATGTTTTAGACAGTTTTCTGGTTTTAAGGTAACATAGGTCTGTATATTTGTCAAGACTATCACATTTATAATTTACAATTAGTCCATATTTGAGGTGAGAGCTATGTGGTATGCGAAGATGTATTTCTCCGGTGAGAAGGAGTTCTTTGAAAATGATGCGTTCGGAATGCAGGGGCTGCCGTCCAAGCAGCTGGAACTTCCGTTTTTGGAAAGTCTGCTGACGTTTCTGGAACTGGACGAAAAAGAAATCACGCCGATGCTGGAACGCATCAGCGTGAATTGGGAACACTTCGTCGAAAGCAGTGACCTCGGAGCGCATACAGCCGCGATGGTGGAGTTGGGTATGCTGGCTGAGAAGCACATTTACTTTCGCCTTTTATATACGCGCTGCTTCGGCTGCATTTCCGTTAATGGCTTCGATCAAGCGGAGATTCAGGCGATTGCTTTGGACTTAAAGGAGTTTGCAAAGCAGTTTTCAGAGACAAGGAAGCAGGTCGAGAAGTTTTTGGAATGTGTGCTGGACGTGGATTCCGCCGGGCGTGAACCGCAGAAACAGGCGGCGAAAAACTATCATCACGACCAGCCGAGAGATCCGGAGCTGTTCCGATTTGAGCCGATCCCGCTGAGTTTTGAACCGGTCGAACCGGGCCGCTGCGCGCCTGTTTTGTATTCCTCTGCCGTGCGGGACATGATCGATTATTCGCTGCGAAGCTGCGTTGAGCGCGGCGTGACTGTGCGCCGCTGCAAAAATTGCGGCCGCTGGTTCCCGCAGACCGGCCGTGTGAGCGCGGAGTACTGCGAGCGCCCGGTAAAGTACGGTGAGCAGCGCTGCCGCGAGATCGGCGCGTTCCGGCAGTGGACGAAAAAGCAGACCGACGACCCGATTTTCAAGGCGTACCGCAAGGAGTATAAAAAGCGCTTCGCGTGGATCAAGGCCGGTCGCATCACCGACGAGCAGTTCTATGCGTGGGGCGAGCAGGCCAGAGAAGAAAAGAAAAAATGCGACCGCGAGATCATCTCGCTGGAGGAATTCCAGCAGTGGCTCCGCGATTCCAAAATATGAAGCTACGCGGCCGGTAAATGCACCGGCCGCGTATTCTTTGTCTATAGCGGAGCAGGAGCTGCGTCATTCCCTTTCCGATTCTACTCAAAAGGCTGCTTTCGTCTCTCAGCCTTCCGCGGGCGGGTACTGGTCAATCTCGGGCTGGAACGCCATGATGTTGCGCATCATGCCGGGGGCAGCAACGATGCAGTCGCCTGTCACGCCGTCTGCCATACGCGTACACATGCCGTAGACCACGATGGCAACTGAGTCAGCAGTCGGGATCTCGTTGAGCTTCGCAACCATCATTTCCTTGCCGAGCTCTGCCAGCTTCTCAGGTGGAAGTGTGCGCACGGGACCGTTTACCATGCAGCCGGGCGTAAATATTGCACCGGGTGCTACGGTGTTGCCCATGATGCCGTAGCGCTTGAGTTCCTTGGCAAGTTCGGTCGTCATCGCAACCACACCGCCCTTGGACGCGGTATAGTGCGCATAGCCGCCGAACACAGGCTGCGGCAGATAGCAGAGAGGCGGTCGAGACGGAACTGGCGGGTCATCAGAGAGCGCAGCGAATTTGACAGTTTGCTATTTATAAGTGCGCACAGTCGTGGTCGTAGAGCCTTGAGAAAAGTCTGGACTAGGAAGCAAAAACATTTTAGCTTGTTTCGCTGTAAAAAGCGTGGCTCTCTCATCAAAATTCATTGTATTTTTTGTGGTTCTATGCTATACTATCCTTGAATTATAAGGATGGAGGTGCATATATGTACCG
>ENA-UEQL01002578-UEQL01002578.1-human-gut-metagenome-genome-assembly--contig:-NODE-2578-length-11957-cov-5.092845_pt1 | contig 11957 bp, 8 predicted proteins | sample MGYA00242905_ERZ507926 | MGnify/ENA primary metagenome ERZ507926 (study PRJEB26167, sample SAMN06115531) | human gut metagenome | host: Homo sapiens | place: China:Henan | collected 2015-09-09 | study...
AGAGAAAGACGTTTCACTCTTGCCATCATTATCTATATCAAGTTCTGTCTTAAAGATAATCTTGCTTGCTATACGTCCAGCTACCTTAAGTATTTTTCCAGTCTTGGAATAGAAGAATGGATTTACGCATCTATCAATGGCTGATTTTATATCAGAGATTTCTCTCATGCCAAAGAGTGAAACATATATGGGCTTCAGTTCAATGCTATTCTCATTAGCCGGCAGTTTGCTTGATTCTTCAAATTCTGCAAGCCAATGCTTTACAAAGTAAGTTTTTCCGCATCCCCACTTTCCCCTTAACAAGACTGCATACTGAGGTGAAGGGAGTGCAGCATATCCGTTCAAGAAATCAAAAATCAGCTTATTCATAGCAATGCTAAATTAAATCAACTTAGTTTCACGTTAAAGCTATACGCATTAAACTACAAGCGTCTACGCATATAAAAGATTATTCTTTTTTATTTTCCTAAAGCAGTTTTGACAACTTTTACTCCTTTATTACCTAAAACTTGCTTTACAACCCCTTTTACAAGGCGTTTCGTTTTATTCTTTACCCTTGAAGACAATGAAATCTTCAAGCAGATATCAACTGCATCTTTTATAGTCTTTCCTTGATAAATCAAAGCAAAGAACAAGGCACGTTTGGGATGTGCATGAGTATGTTCATTGAATCCGCCATTACAAAGATTAGCCTTATCTATGTCCGATTTACGAACCATCATATTTAGCTTATCAAAGTATTCCTTGCCTTTTGAAGTATTAACAAGAACCAAACCAACACCCTTGTCATCATCAAAGTCCTGGTCTGTAACTCTTGCCGCCCAATAATCACCTATGGTTAAATCACTATGATTTACTCCATTCTTACATTTGCATTCATAACATGAAGGGCGCAAATATATGTCAGAAAGGAATCCTCGCATAAAAGGATTATCGTAATGTATATCGGACGATAAAACGGTATTTTTTCCAGCCACTCTCACGTTTATCTCTAAACTTAATGTCCCCTATGGGGGACGTTGCGTTTAGAGATGAAAGCAAAACGGAATTTTTTCCAGCGGTCGCCTGAAGGCGACTCTGTTCTTTGGCATCATATCCTCCATAAGTTTCAGCCAAATATCTTCGCCAAACACCAGGGCTTGGAACTCCATGACAAAGGAAATCAACAGCCAACAAATTTGAATATTGCTTGTTACGGAGATATGTTCGCAAACCAGCTATTTGGCACGGACTTCCGACAAACAGAACTTCACGTCCCTGCTTAAGAAAGCGCTCTGCATCTTTAAAGGAATTGCCAATCTTACTCTGAAGATATTTACTACCCATCATTGGATAAACGTCCTCTATCTTCTCTGCATAAACGTGATGTACTTCCCAGCTCTCATCATATACAGCTCCAAAAACGACACCGCCCTGATTGATAACCTCTCTTGCTAAAGGAAGAAAAACGCCACCTGAAGAACTGTTCATTCGCTCCTCGTCATTCGGATTTTTCACAGCAAGCACTTCCAGTACAGACAGTTTATCTGCTTGATTCAAGATTGGACATACTTTCTCGCACAATCCACACTTGATACAAGTCTCTTCATCCACCTGCGGATACAAGAAGCCCTCAGTATCCTCTTCCAATCTGATGCATTGTTTAGGACATCGCTGTACGCAAGCAGAACACCCACAACAATTTTTCTTATCTGTTAATATGTATCATCACTTTGAGAATTTATGTAGCATACCAAGAGTTTTAGCCTTAACAAATACTTGTTCATTGCTTGACAAGCCCAACGTATATGCTGTTAATGAAACTGAAAGTACACATACTATTCCAACTATGAAAAATCTAATCACTGTATCTTCCATATTAAAATAGACTAAAGCTGGAAGAATTACTGAAACTGCGATTACCAAAAGTACTGGTGAATAGATATATCTTAAATAATCTCTGATTCTAATTCCAATTAAAGGACGAAGCAGGAACATTCGTACTATCTGTGTCAAAGACTCCATCATAAAGTGTACAATGAATACAGAATATGCAGGAAGTCCCAACCAGAGACATATATACGAAATAGGTAATATCATCAATAATATTGTTCCACAAATCGCCTGATACTTACGCACTTTACCTGTAGCCTGATTTGCTATAATCAGAGGATTAGACAAGGTATAAATCAAAGACGTACATATCATAATGCGCAAGAAAACAACAGTATTATCTGGCACTATCTTCAGCCATACTGTCAATATGAATTTGGTTTCAAAAAGAACAGGCAAAGACAGGAAGAAGAGAAGAAAGAATGAGAAACGTGCACTGCGATACATCAACTTGTGCATTTCCTGCATTTCTCCCTGTGCATATGTTTTGGTAATTTGAGGATTAAGTGCCATTTGGAAGTTGCCGACAAACTGCTGAACAGCATTCTGTACCTGAACCGCAATACCGCGAGCAGCATTAACAACAGGTCCGAAGAAGACATTCAACAGCATGTTCAAACCTTGTCCGAAGAGCACTGCCGCCAAGTTACCAAACATACTCCAACCGGCAAAACCGGTCATTTCCTTAAATAATGCTTTATCCCATACGTGCTTGTATTTGGTTTCTTCAAAATGCTTGTTACAATAATAGCTATAGCAAAATCGAATCAATATCTGTATCGCCAAGAGCAGGAAAGCATACAAGACTAACTTATCAAATGAGAACACTAACAGCATATAGACAATAGCCAACTTTAATACCACTTCCAAAATGGAGATATAAGCAAAAGCCGACATTTTCTCATGAGCGACAATATCCGCATTATAGGGTACACTTATAATCATAAAGACTGCATCTACGATAGTGCACTGCAATACCCAAAAGGCTGCGTCCATTCTATCAGCCGGAATCTGCATTTTATTATATAAGAACCACAATCCGATGGTTTCTCCCAATAACACGATTACACCTGCTATCAGCGTATGAATCTGAAGTGTAGTACTAAATACAGTCTGCAATCTATTATTATCTCCTTTACCCAAGGCAAAAGTGATGTATCGCTGCGTTGCAGATGACATGGATCCATTAATGAATCCGAACATAGCAACAATTCCTCCAACCACATTATATATACCATAATCCTCTACTCCCAATGTATTCAAGACAACTCTGCTCGTAAACAGAGACACCGCCATCATAAAGAGCATACGGAAGTAAAGAAGAAGCGTATTCTTCGCTATTCGTTTATTATTATCTGATGTTTGATTTGACATTAAATATATGTTTTACGTTTTAATTATTTTATATGTTTTGCGTTAAGCTTGCACAAAGCAACGAACTTTAAAATTCATACAACTTGTTAGCAGTCAATTTAGGGCATACCCCAAAGAGCAGGCACTTTTCAGTGCCTACCTTTATTGACTTTGTAAAAAATTGATTGTAAATTAACATTGTGGACTACTCCAGTCCGATACAAGAGGGTAAGAGTGAAGGATAATCCCTGCAGCCCTCAAAGATTTTTTTGAAAAATTTACCAAGGTAGCTTCAAACAGAACAGCCGTGAAGCTTCACCGTACTAATGATACTATAGCTGCTATTTGAGCACTTAAATCACTTCCAAAATGAAATGAGTTGTTGCGTGCTGTAGGTAAGCACTTTATTGTTCAAGAAAAATGACTGAAGGGATTGACCATGAGGTAAAGCCTCTGTTTGGTACTTGAAATAAAAGCGTTCTAAATCTTCGTTGCTGTACATATTTTTAAAATTTTTGTTCAGCGCAAAGATATAAACTTCAGAGGTAAGCCCTAATTTGACTGCTTACGAGACTATTTTCTCTTCTGTTGTTCAAGGGACTATAATGATATTGTCTTCTTCAAACGTGTCTCTATAGCGTAAAACATCAGATTATCTTGCTCACACTTACATTGTCAATCGCACGTTGATAGATGTCCTTGGTCATTTTCAAGGAGGGTACTACGGACAGATTGCAACGTGTAGCTATTAGTTTTAGGGCTTTTGTGATATTCTCACGGACTCTTCCGATTTCTCGACTTTTCGTTATCTTGTCATCGGATTTGATGATAGGGAATAGGTAGTCGGTGGCTGATGGATAGCGGTCGGCTATTGCTTGCATGGCTGCGTCCCATTGTACTGTGACGATGGGTGGGGTGAGAACTTGTGAGGTGTAAGTGAGCGTGAAACCTTTGATGTCGCTTTTCCTAATATGGGCCAAGTCTGTAAAGCTTATTCCTCGACAATAGATGCTGAAGAAGAACATGTCACGGGCAAATGTCTGTGACCTGGAGTCTGACAGGTCGGTATAGCGCATTCTGCGCAATTCTTCCTCCGTAAGCAACTCGCACTTCTGTTTGGATGGCAAAGGCAGCTTTATGCCACTCAGCAACGGCAGATGTGGGGCAATGGCTTCTTTCTCCGCTTCTTTGTAGAGGGTATGAATCTGGTATAAATAGAGGCGAACGGTTGATTCCTTGCGTCCATTGGCCTTTAGCCATTCTTTGAACTGTGCCATCATTTCTGGTGACAGCTCATCGAATGTCAATTCTTCTTTGCCTAAGAATTTGGATAGGCATTTGAGTGCCGCACCACGGTTGTTGGCGACATCACATCTGCCGACGGCTTTGTCTTTGGCAATTTTCTGACGGGAATATGCGAAGAAGTCAGTTTCCATTTTATTTCTCTAAGGTGTACTATTCAAACAGATAGCCGTAGTTGTTTTGCAACGCCTCAAATTCTGTTTCGCAGCGATTATGCAGTTCTTTGTCGCTGTCCTTGAATATCTTTATAGCTTTCTCTATCTCTTCCTTTACGGTTCTTCCTGCTTCAAAGATGGGTCTCAGCTCGTCCTTGAAATAGTCGATAAAAGGTGCATAGTAGTAGCCTATCTCTTCTATCATGAAATAGAAGGTGTCATAGGCATCTTTCAGATCCAGTTTCTTGTCTCTTACGTCTGCAAGTGTCTGAAGACGGAGTATTTCTATGTTTTCCACCTGAGCTGACACCTCTTGGGCGGTCTTCACTTGATGAAAGTAACGGTCGATAAAGGCGTTGCGCTCATGCAGGTTGCGTTTGTAGAACAGCTCGCGTTCTTTTTTGTCTGCCTCGTTCTTGTTTACTTCCTCAAAACGTTCGGCATGTACGCCTGATAAGGCTACTGCCATTCCACCGACATCCATGACGAGCTTGCGGTCTCGGGCTATGCGGATGACATAGCCTTCAAGTCCGGCATATTCACCTGTCACGATGCGAAGTAGGGTGCGGTTCTTGGAATAATAAACAAAAGGACGAAGAAGGAAACGGAGACGCTCTGGCTCGGTTTCTGCCACACGCATGAATGGCTCCATTTGGTTGCAGGGGATAGTGGCAACCTTTCCTGTACTACAATTTTTACAGAGTTTGTATGGTTTTATGTTTTTATCTAAGTAGTCCTGTAATGTTTTTGGGTTACCTTGCAAGAATATCAGTCCACTTACAGAAGGGGTTTCCACTTCGCACATTCCGCCTCTGTTCCTGTGACGGGGAACATATTTTATTGTCTTATGCACGAAATGGGTTACTCCATCTTTCTTCAGCAGTTCTTCTATCGACTTTACTTTTTGGTTGTGTACAAAAAGATAACTCCATGACGTGCAGTTATCGTTATTACTTGGAGGCACTTTCGAAACCGATTCATTATCAGCCCCGATTATGTGGATGCCCTTTGGTAAACGCTTGTCGTGATATAGATCGTTTACGTCGGCTGTAGAGGAAGAAAGCGAGCTAACCTGCGTCATTTTCTTTATCTACTTTATGTCACTGTTGGCTGCCATCACCTGTGATGGCCATGCCTGTCTTACAATAACATTGTTCATAAGATCACATTTTTGATACCTCCGTTTTCAACAAAGGAGGAAAAATGTTTAAATTGGACTTGAAATCCTTATTCCATTGCTACATCGTAGCCTCATAAATCAGTCAGTCCATGTAGTATCTTCTATAGTAAGATAGTCATTTCGGTACAAAAATACGGTTTTTCTTTCATTTATTATCGTCTTTACCCCGATTTCTTGCGGCTATTTGCAAAATTATGCCGAGAATTTTAACAAATATTTCTTTGCTAATCGCATAGACACTTGATTTTCAGCCTAAATATGTCAATGTATAATCTTACTATAGAAGATTATACTTTTTTATCGTAATTTGTTGAACAGACAGGAATGAACATTAAGGCGCGCTTCGCGCTTAGGTTTTTGAACATTAATGTTTTATTAATCGACCATTAATCTTTTTCGTTAATCTTTTCGTTAACTCAGGTTTCGGATTTGCAATCAAGGGTGCGGACGAGCGCGGGCTGGACATCGCCCGGATCATGGATCTGCTGGAGGATATGAACGTGAAGAGCATGCGCAACTGGATGAACATCTCCACGCTCCTGACCTCCCCGACGACCGTCAATTCCACCGAGGTGGAAAAGCAGAAAATGTGGCTTGCCATGCTGGAGGCGCGGGGCGTGACAAAAATCGTCGGCATGAGCCAGGGCGCCTTCTGGAAGGGCGGGAACGGCGATGCGCTGGCGGTGCCGTACCGCGACCTGACCGACGGCTCGGAGTACCGTGCCTTTCTGGAGCACTACCGGCAGTCGTGGAAAACGCTTGCGGGCACCTTCCCGGAGGTGCGGTACTGGGAGGTGGGAAACGAGACGAACAACGACCCGTTCCTGCACCCGGTGGATTATACCACACGCGGAACCAAATTCACCGCAGACGAAAAGGCGATGATTACGGTGGACATGATGTACTATGCCGCACGCGGGGTGAAAGAAGCCAACCCGGCGGCAACCGTTATCTTTCCCGCCATGGCACCCACCAACGGCTTTGCTTCCATGCGCTCCTTTCTGGGGAAATGCTATGCCTACATTGAGAGCGGAGACGCCCCCGGCGGGACCGATCCGGACGCCTATTTTGACGGCATGGCGTGGCATATGTACTATTTCCGCACTTCCTTTACCGCGGACAACTGGCTGGAGGGGAACAATTCGATTCACGATGTCATGGTGGCGCACGGAGACGCGGAGAAAAAGGTGTTCCTGACCGAATTCGGCTTTTCCGACGGCGGCAGTGCCGAAAAGGATGAAGCCGGGGCGCAGGCGTTCCGCGAAATCTTCCGCCTTGCCGATCAGATGCCCTACCTGGATTCGCTCTACCCGTTCCGCATGATCGAGGACGAAACAGCGGCGGAATGGGGCGGAACAATTGAAATCTATTACGGAATGTTCCGCGTGTTCGACAAAACCCACTTCGGGGCAAAAGCGAAAGCCAGGGCGATCTGCGAAATCTACGGCGGAGATCTGTCACGGCTGGATCGGTATATCGGAAAGAACAGCGTCTATCCGCGCTGAAAGGAAGGAAACGTATGGTACAGTACACGCCGCCGATGGGATGGAACACCTGGAATGCCTTCGGCGATGAAATCAACGAGCAGGTGGTACTGGATGCGGCTGGGGGACTGGTGCAAAGCGGGCTTGCCGCCGCCGGATACCGATATGTAGTCATTGACGACTGCTGGTCGATGCCCGAACGCGACAGCGCGGGGGAGCTGATGGCAAATCCCGAAAAATTCCCGCACGGAATGCGGGCGCTGGCGGACGCGATTCACGGCATGGGACTGCTGTTCGGAATGTATTCCTGTGCAGGGAACCTGACCTGCGCGGGTCTGCCGGGGTCGTTTGACAACGAGTTCCGGGACGCACGGCGCTTTGCGGAGTGGGGGGTGGACTTCTTAAAGTACGACTATTGCTACCACACCCCCGTGCTGCAGGCGAAGTATCATTACCGCCGCATGGGACTGGCGCTGGCGAACTGCGGCAGGGACATCCTTTTCAGCGCCTGCTCCTGGGGAACGGAGGAAACGCAGGAATGGATCCGCTCGACCGGCGCGCAGATGTGGCGTTCAACCGGTGACATCTGGGACAGCTGGGAAACGGTGAAGGGGATTATCACGGCACAGGATCGGTTTACCCCCTATGGTGGTGTCGGATGCTTCAACGATATGGATATGCTCACGGTCGGAATGAACGGCATTGGGAACAAGGGATATGATCAAAAGGGATGCACGGCGGAGGAATACCGGACGCAGTTTTCCGCATGGTGTCTGTTCGGGTCGCCGCTGATGGTCGGATGCGATTTCCGCAATCTGACTCCGGAGACTGCCGCGATTCTGACCAACCCGACGGCGCTTGCGATCAATCAGGATCCCGCCTGCCGACAGGTGTTCGCACTGTCTCCGTGGTCGGGGAATCCGCTCGATACGGTGCGGGTCAGACTGCTCTCGGACGGCAGTCTCGCAATCGGAATCTTCAACCTCAACGATTCGGATTCGCAGATTGTCTGCGCAATGGACGAATTGGGATTGCCGCGCACCTGCGGGAAGAAACTGGTTCTGCGGGAGGCATGGACGGGGGAGACCTATATTCCGCGCAACGGGGTGCTGGAAGCCAAGCTGCACGCGCATGAATGCAGGCTGTATGTCGGAAAGCCCGTGGACACATGACGTGCCCCGGATGCGGCAGAGAAACGGACAGCTTTGATATCGGCTTTTTCCGTAAAATGATCAACCGGGGCGCAACCGAATGCCTGTGCCGCGCGTGCCTTGGCGCACAGCTGGGGCTGACTGCGGATGATGTTGCACGGCTGATCCGCCGGTTTCAGCGGCAGGGGTGCGCGCTGTTTCCGCCCGAAAATTTCTGAGGAGAACAGGATAATCATGAAAAAACGATGGATTGCTTTTCTGCTGGTGCTTGCAACCGCGGTGACGGTGCTGAGCGCCTGCAAACCGACCGCTCCGGCAGGGGACGGAGCCACGGATGCTGCGTCGGAGAGCGGTACGCGGAATGACCCGAACGCGACCGATCCCGCAACGGGGCTTCCGCTGGCACTGTTCCGCGGGGTCAACTTTTTCCCGTCCTCCGCAAAGGACCGGAAGCTGGAGCTGGCCAATCTGATTCTTCTGACCGGAGCGCTGGGGGCGGAGAGCGTGCGTCTCCCGTTCAGTCTGACGTCCTTCCTGACGGCGGACGGCGAGCTGAAGCAAAAGCAGGTCGAGCAGTACCGGCTTTGGCTGGAGGAGCTGCGGGGCGCGGGCGTTTCCCATGCGGTCGGCTTCGGGCGGGGATGGCTCTTTCCCTCCGGCAGCACGGGAACGGACAGCGGAACGGCACCGGCATATGACGTTGCGGAAAATTCCGAGTATCGGCGCTGGCTGGCGCTTTACGAGGAGAGCTGGTACGCCGTTGCGACCTCGTTCCCGGAGATTGCCCTCTGGGAGATCGGGAACGGTCTGTTTGAGGACGACAATCTGCATCCCGCCTCCTACCGCAAGGACGGAAAGACCTTCTCGGCAGAGGATAAAATCGAAATTCTTGCCGGACTGTGCGCCGCCGCGTCTGCCGGAATCCATCGTGCCAATCCCGGTGCAACCGTCATTCTGTCCGGCTTTGCGGTGCGCGGCGGGGGATTCGGGAGTGCGGCACAGCAGCTGTCCAAGCTCTACCAGTACATCACCGGCGGCTTTGGGGACGGCAGCACCGAGCCGGACGACTATTTCGGCGCGGTGGCGTGGCAGTACTATCCCGATGCAACCTGGTCTGCAGACGGCATGAAGAACGGTGTGGCGCAGCTTTCCGGAATCCTCGGCAAAAACGGTGACGGCGACAAGCCGCTGCTTCTGACCGAATGCGGAATGTCCGACGGAGGGGACGCCGCAGTCGATGCATGGCAGGGAGACACCCTGGGCGGCATTGCCCGTGCGGTGGCTGCCGGAGAAACGGGTATTCACGGGCTGTTCTTTTACCGACTGACCGATGATGCCAACGAAGCGACCGCCGAACGGCAGAGCTACGGCTTGTTCCGCGTTCTCGGTAAACGGGCGTTCGAAGCCAAGGAGAAAGCCCGCGCGGTCTGCGGCGCATACGGCGGAAATGCGGCTCTGCTGAATCAGTTCCGTGACCTGACCGACCCGCCGGAGGATCCGGCCGATGCGGCTGAAAAAATTGTCAGCTACCTCTGCACCTGGGGCAGACAGGCATATGTTGCTTCAAAACTGGGCATTTCGGGCAGCGGAAGCTCGCAGATGCGCGACGCACTGACCGCAGACACGCTGTTCGGCAGTAAGAACTACTACCACACCGTGCCGCAGGAATACCGCTCCAAGCTGATCTTCCTGTTGGATGACGGTTGGGATGTGCCGAAGGGGACGTCGCAGGACGGCGCGCGGGCGGAATTCGGTTCTATGGAGCCTGACCCCGTCAAATTCGGCAGTCTCGGTTCGACTCCCGTGGAGCGGCTGACCGCCATGGTGGAAAAGACCAAGGCGCTCGGCTATGCGGGACTCGGACTGTGGGTCTCGCCGCAGATTCCCTATGAGACATGGACTCCGACCGAACAGGCGCGGGAATACTGGGCAACGCGCGCCAAACAGAGCGCGGAGGCAGGCGTTTGCTATTGGAAGGTTGACTGGGGCAAGCATCAGTCGGATACGGCGTACAGACAGATGATTACCGACTGTGCGAAGCAGTACGCCCCCGATCTGATTGTGGAGCACGCCTATACGCAGACCCCGTTTACCGACAGCAACACGGAGGAGAATTTCAAGGCAAACCGCCGCGCGGCGCTGAAGGAATATGTTCTGATGAGCGGAACAGTTCGCATTTACGATCTGTCAGCGCCGTTTGAGACCGTTTGCGCGCTTGACCGCATCGACGAAATCTTCTCGCTCTATGAGGAAACCGGCTCGGGCGCTGACGTTTACGTCAACGCGGAGTCGCAGGCATACATTGCGGCGGTGCTGGGGTGCAGTCTCGGCATTATGACCTACAACACCGAAATGCGCGCGGCGCTGAACTGGATGCTGACCTATGCGCCCGCATTCAGCGCCAAGGACGCGACCTATCTTTCCGGCGATACCACGCTGACCGACAGCTTCTATTTTGACCGCGACGTTGCCGACTGGTTTCAGAGCGGAAACCGCACCATGACCGAAACCGCGCCTGCCGTGATGGCAAGAGGTTGCGAATTGCCCGAGGTGGTCACGCGGAAGGGAATGTTCACCCCGTTTGTTGCCGCGTCGGTCAACCCGATCACGGGCGCTGCGTCGATCGGTTGCTTCCGCAGGACGGTTGATCCGAACCAAACGGTTGCGGGAATTGCGGATGTGACATTCCGCGTCGGAAAGGACGCAGCGCCCATTGGGGTGTTCGGGATGTTCGGCAGTCTGACGCTTGTGATGGAGGAGGACTACTCGGACGGCGTGAAGGTTCTGGCGCAGGATCTGCTCGGTACGGACGCGGAGGATATTTCCGCTTACGTGACTGTGGACGGCAATCGGATTACGATTGACGGAACGGTGCTCCGCCGTATCGGGAAGAGCGCAAGAACCGACGGGGACAGCTCCGACCCCTCGTTGATTCTCCGCATTTCGCATAACAGCTGAAAAAAAGGGGCTGTTAAAAAACTAAAATGAGTTTTTTAACAGCCCCGCTTTGCACTCAAAAGTCAAATGCGGGCGTAGCACAGGGGAGTTCCGCAAGATAATCGACCGAGCGCAGACTTCCTATGCGTTAACAGACATATTGGTTCTCGCCGAAGGCATCGCTTTCGGTCTGCCATGCAAGACGGTAATCTGCCGATTCGCGTCAAACGGCAATAATGCAATTCCGGTAGCCGATCCGGGGCGCGGTCAGACTGCCTGCCGGCACGATGCGCCCGCCAGGCTCAGTTGTGACCGTGCAGGTCAGCTTCTCGGCTGCGGGTTACCGTTGACAACAATCAACGTCAGGGAGCCGCCCTACGGCTCGTTGCGACACCAGAAATCGTCCCGCACAAGAGTGCCGTGCGGGGCAAAGAAGAGCGTGCTGAAATCCGAAAGAGAGTGGGACTGTCGGGACGCTTCAAGTGTTTCCTCCGTAGACTGTGTGCCCGCCGAGATAGCGATC
>ENA-UEQL01002580-UEQL01002580.1-human-gut-metagenome-genome-assembly--contig:-NODE-2580-length-11954-cov-11.295529_pt1 | contig 11954 bp, 13 predicted proteins | sample MGYA00242905_ERZ507926 | MGnify/ENA primary metagenome ERZ507926 (study PRJEB26167, sample SAMN06115531) | human gut metagenome | host: Homo sapiens | place: China:Henan | collected 2015-09-09...
CATGAAACAGAAAGTTTGCGCGGAAGCCCCGGCGGCTCTTGTGGAATCCGGAAAAATATGCTATACTATTCTCTACCGATGCGCCATCGCCAAGCGGTAAGGCAGGGGACTTTGACTCCCCCATCGTAGGTTCGACTCCTGCTGGCGCAACTGTATAAAAAAGCCCCCGGATGCATTGCTTTCAGCGCATCCGGGGGCTTTTTATCTTATCTTACAGGATGTCGATGTACTCACCGGCCAGAGCTTTGTTCATGCTGCGGACGGCGCAGAACTTGCCGCACATGGAGCAGGTGTCGCTGTGGTCATCCTCGGGCAGGCGGGCGTCACGGATGGCCTTTGCGGTCTCGGGGTCGAGGGCACAGGCGAACTGTGCGTCCCAGTCCAGCACACGGCGGGCGTCGCCCATCTTGTCGTCGATGTCCCGGGCGTGGGGGATGCCCTTGGCGATGTCGGCGGCGTGGGCGGCGATCTTGGAGGCCACGATGCCCTGCTTGACGTCGTCCACATTGGGCAGAGCCAGATGCTCGGCGGGGGTGACATAGCACAGGAAGGCCGCGCCGCTCATGGCTGCGACAGCGCCGCCGATAGCAGCGGTGATGTGGTCATAGCCGGGGGCGATGTCGGTGACGATGGGGCCGAGGACATAGAAGGGGGCGCCCATGCAGATGGTCTTCTGGATCTCCATGTTGGCGGCGACCTGATTCAGGGGCACATGGCCCGGGCCTTCTACCATGACCTGAACATTGTGTGCCCAAGCCCGCTTGGTCAGCTCGCCCAGACGGACCAGCTCCTCGATCTGGCAGACGTCGGTGGCGTCGGCGAGGCAGCCGGGACGGCAGGCGTCGCCCAGAGAGATGGTGACGTCGTGCTCTTCGCAGATGTCGAGGATCTCGTCGAAGTGCTCATAGAAGGGGTTCTCGTTGCCGGTCATGCACATCCAGGCAAAGACCAGCGAGCCGCCGCGGCTGACGATGTTCATCTTCCGCTTGTGGGTGCGGATCTGCTCGATGGTCTTGCGGGTGATGCCGCAGTGCAGGGTGACGAAGTCCACGCCGTCCTCTGCGTGCAGGCGGACCACATCAATGAAGTCCTGCGCCGTCAGGGTGGCGAGGTCGCGCTGGTAATGGATGACCGAGTCATACACCGGCACGGTGCCGATCATGACCGGGCACTCGTGGGTCAGCTTCTGGCGGAAGGGCTGGGTGTTGCCGTGGCTGGAAAGATCCATAATGGCTTCGGCACCCATGTTGACGGCGCTCATCACCTTCTGCATCTCCACGTTGTAGTCCTTGCAGTCGCGGGAGACACCAAGGTTCACGTTGATCTTGGTGCGCAGCATGGAGCCGACACCCTCGGGGTTCAAACACTCGTGGTGCTTGTTGGCCGGAATGGCTACCTTGCCCTCGGCCACCCACTGGCGGATCTCCTCGGTGGTGCGGTATTCCTTCTTTGCCACGATCTCCATCTGCGGCGTGATGATGCCCTTGCGGGCAGCATCCATCTGAGTGGTATAAGTCTGCATACGCTCTGTTCCTCCAAATGACAGTTTATCTCTGAACAGCAGGGTGCTGGTCATACAAGGGTAGGGAAAGGCAGCCGTCATTCAGAAAAAACAGAACGTTCTGGATGCCGGCACCTGCGCAAAATACGCTTTTCATGTTGGTTTTCTCCATGAATTTTATAACGCGGCCCAAGGTGGTGTCCCCGGTTTGCCGCGGGATCGGTCAGATGATCTGCTCCGACAGGGCTTTCAACTCTTTGCACTCGGTCTCGATGTCGTCTGCTGCAAAGATGGCGCTCACAAGGGCCACGCCATCCACACCGGTGCCCTTGAGCTGCAGGATGTTCTCCTTGTGGATGCCGCCAATGGCCACCACCGGGATGTCCACGGCATCACAGATGGCCTTCAGGGTCTCGTGGGGCAGAACATCCACATCGGTCTTGGTGTGGGTGGCAAAGGCTGCGCCCACGCCAAGGCAGTCTGCGCCGTGCTTGACGGCTTCCCGTGCTTCCTCCACACTGTGGACGGAAACGCCGATCATCATACCGTCGCCCACACGGGCGCGCACCTGCGCTGCGGCCATATCCTCCTGCCCCACATGCACACCCTCGGCGTGGCAGCGGATGGCAATGTCCACATTGTCGTTCACAAAGAACGGCACGCCGTAGCGCTGGCACAGAGCATGGATCTCCACAGCCTCTTTCAGAAAGGCTTCGTCGTCCAGCTCTTTTTCACGCAGCTGCACACAGGTGACACCGCCTTTCAAGGCGCTCTCCACCTGTTCATAGAGGGTCTGCTTTCCCACCCATGCGCGGTCGGTGACGGCATACAGAAGCATGTTCTGCTTATCGCACTTCATAGTTTGCTCCTTCTTCCAGCTGATCCGGGGTCATATTGTAAATGGCATCGATGATATAATTGCGGTAGGTGGAGTTGCCGTCCAGCGGGGTCAGGCGCTTGTGGGCGGTCTCGCCCGCAAGGCCCATGGCGCACACTGCGGCTGCAGCGGCTTCCAGCGGATGGCCGGGGTTGGCGGTGACGAACGCCGCCGTCAGGGCCGAAAGCTGGCAGCCCGTACCGGTGATGCTGCTCATCATAGCATTGCCGTTGCGGATGCAGTAGGCTTTTTGCACATCGGCCACGATGTCGATGGCACCGGTAATGGCAATGACGGCACCGGTCTGAGCCGCAAACTTTTTGGCAAAGGCCACGGCAGAATCCAGATTTTCCTCAGTAACTTTATCGGCCACATCGGCATCCACGCCCTTGGTGGTTCCCGCGCCGGAGGCCAGCGTTTTGATCTCGGAGATGTTGCCGCGGATCACGGTGAACTTTACGTCCCTGAGCAGGCGGAAAGCCGTGTCGGTGCGCAGGCGGGATGCACCCGCACCCACCGGGTCCAGCACCACAGGATGGCCCAGCTGGTTTGCCTTTTTGCCCGCCAGCAGCATGCTGGTGATGGTGCGGCTGTTCAGGGTGCCGATGTTGATGTTCAGACCGCCGCAGATGGTGGTGATGTCCTCCACCTCGGCGGCATCGTCGGCCATGATGGGCGAAGCACCGCAGGCCAGCACCATGTTGGCGCAGTCGTTCACGGTGACGTAGTTGGTGATGTTATGGATGAGCGGGCAGGTGCGGCGCAGGTTCTCGAATTCTGTTTTGAACATTCGGGTGCCCCTCCGTCAGGAAAGACTGTTCTGCATGGAGCGCAGTGCGCCGGAGCGCTGCAGGCTGTACACCAGCACGCCCGCAATGATGGAACCCACTGCAGTGGAGATGAGGAACGGCACGATGTAGGCATAGAACGCGATGTCGCCGGCGCTCTTGCCCATGAGGAAGATGGCCACCGGGTAAGCGCACAGGCCGCCCAGAATGCTGGTGCCGAACACCTCGCCCACCATGGTGGCAAGGATGTTTTTGGTCTTATGGTACACAAGGCCGCACAGCAGTGCGCCGAACATGCTGCCGGGGAAGGCCATCAGGCTGCCCAGACCCAGCAGATTGCGCAGCAGCGAGGCCACAAAGGCCACGCCCACGCCCCACCACGGGCCAAGCAGCACCGCGCAGGTCACATTGACCATGTGCTGGATGGGTGCACATTTGCTGCCGAACATGGGAAAGCTGAATACGCTGCCCACCACGCACAGAGCGCACAGCATACCGGCCAACGCCAGCTTTTTCACAGAGAGTTTTTTCATAAGGCAAGGCTCCTTTCCAAACCTGCGGAAGCAGCAAAAACCATACAGCGCCTCCGCAAACAACCCGCACCCGGTGCCAGACCCGGCGCAGGAACTATAAGAAGCGGTCGAGACTTGCTGGTCTCCTCTCACGCCGGAACACGGCTTCCCATCGCTGACGGTCACAAAGCTCAGGGCGCTCCCCCTCAGCCCGCTGCGGCACTTCCGCAGAAAAGTACAAGGCATCCTCCTTAATGGTAATAGGTACACAACAAAAAAACAGGAGACACCTTCCGCGGTGCCTCCTGCAAAAAATCATCCATTCTGACTTCCTACGGCGGCATTATCCGCATCAGGTAAAAGGGTCGAAGTTTGGGTACTTCCTCTCAGCCTGCTTTACAAGCTCCCCTGTATTTGATTGTGACTGTATTCTACACCCTTTGCGCACAAATTGCAAGAGGGGGCAAAGGCGCGCACAGCGGTGCAAAACGTTTTTCACGCAGGTTTTGGGGCGTTTCACGCAGGTTTTATTGAAAAAGAAGGTGAAATATGGTATTTTCAAGGCGGACGCATACCCCCTCCCCGTAAGCAAAAGGGAGGAATTCCATATGAAGCAGACGACCCTGACCCAAAGGCTGCTCTCAGCCCTCGTGGCGCTGTGCATGGTGCTGAGCGTGTGCGCACCCGCCTTTGCGGATGTGACCGACCCTGATATGGCCAAGGCCGCACAGTGGTGCACCGAGCAGGGCACCATGGGTGCCAAGGGCGACCGCTTTGAACCCGAAGGCTGGACCCCGAAGTTCAAGGTGATCGAAGTGTGGAACAAGGCGTTCCCCGCAGCCTGATGCCGGCAGTGTGGATGCCGTGCTCGGTTCGGACCTTTTCCGTGAAAATGGGGCTGTTGCAAAATAGCTCTCTGAAAAAATCATGAACAAAACCCGGAACCTTTTCTCAGCCAAAACGGCTCAAAAAGGGTTCCGGGTTTTTGATGTTATGCTGTTTCCGCCTTATCCGTTCCACCCTCTGGCAGAGGGGTCCAGCATTTCGGTGGCAGAGTAAATGAGGGCGTTGCAGATGGCTGCAGCCACATTGCTGCCGCCCTTGCGGCCCATGGCGGCGATGGCAGGCACGCCGTATCGCTCGCAGGCGGCAAACAGTACTTCCTTGCTTTCCACCACATTCACAAACCCCACCGGCACGCCAATGACCAGTGCAGGCCGCAGACCGGCTTCCATTTCCTCCGCAATGGTCAAAAGGGCCGTGGGCGCATTGCCAATGGCCAGAATGGCCCCCGGGTGCTCCCGGGCAGCGCGGTGCATGGCGGCAACGGCACGGGTGGTGCCTGCCTGCTTTGCGGCTTCGGCCACAGCGGGGTCTGCCATGTAGCAGATGGCTTCACCGTTCAGTTTTTTCAGGCCCGGCTTTGTAATGCCCGCCAGCGCCATATTGGTGTCGGTAACGATGAAAGCACCCGCGTGCAGGGCCTTGACTGCGGCTTCCACCGCGCCGGGTGTAAAGCGCAGATTTTTGGCATAGTCGAAATCCGCGGTGGTGTGGATGACCCGCTTGACCACCGCAGCCGTCTCCGGCGGCGGGGTCAGGCCCAGCTCGTCCAGTTCCCTTGTGATAATGGAGATGCTCGTCCGTTCAATGTCGGCGGGCAGATGATGCTGCGGTGTCATGTGTTGTCTCCTTTTTGCATTCCCATGGCGGCATAGATGGCGGGCATATCCAGTGCCGCGCGCACACCATCGGCAAGCAGATCAAACTGCTGCTGACGGTACTGCTCCATGGGGATAAGCTCGGCCCCGGCCGGATCGATGCCCTTCCGTTTGCACAAAAATGCGGTCAGTTTTTCGGTCAGTTCGCCGGTGTCGAACAGGCCGTGCAGGTAGGTACCGAATACACCGTCCTGCACACAGCCCTCCGGCGTGCCGTCTGCAAGGATGCAGAACGCACTGCCCCGCACCTCGGTGCGGCCTGCGTGGATCTCGTAGCCCGTCAGCTTTGCGCCTGCAAAGGGTTCTGTGGTCACACAGGCTGCAGTCTGGGTCAGGTGCTTTTCGGTGCCGAACACCGTCGTGGTGGGCAGCAGGCCAAGGCCCCGCAGGGTGCAGGGGATGCCGCTCTCCTCCCCTGCCGGGTCGCAGAGCTGTTCGCCCAGCATCTGATAGCCGCCGCACACGCCCAGCACCGGCGTACCGGCTGCCGAAAGCCTGAGCACCGCCGCTTCCAGTCCGCTTTCCCGCAGCCAGCGCAGGTCGTCCATGGTGTTCTTGGTTCCGGGCAGGATGACGAGATCCGGTGCACCCAGCTGGCGGGTGCGCTGCACATACCGCACGCCCAGCAGCGGGTGCTGTTCCAGCGGGATAAAGTCGGTGAAGTTGGATACATGCGGCAGGCGCAGGATGGCGATATCCAGCGGCTTGACCGCAGCTTTTGTATCCAGCCGGTCGGAGAGGGAGTCCTCGTCCTCGATCTCCACCCGCAGGTACGGCACTACGCCCAGCACGGGCAACTGCGTTTTTTCTTCCAACATGGCAAGGCCGGGCCGCAGGATCTCCACATCGCCCCGGAACTTGTTGATGATGAGGCCCCTGATGCGGGCACGCTCGTCGGCTTCCAGCAGCTCCACAGTGCCGTACAGCTGCGCGAATACGCCGCCGCGGTCGATATCGCCCGCCAGAAGCACCGGTGCATCCACCAGCTTTGCAAGGCCCATGTTCACGATATCGTCGGCTTTCAGGTTGATCTCTGCCGGGCTGCCCGCGCCTTCGATCACGATAATGTCGTTCTCGGCGGCAAGGCTGTTGTAGGCTTCCAGAATGTCCGGGATAAGGCTGCGCTTCATTTTAAAGTAGGCGGCGGCAGGCATCTGGCCCCGGGCCTTGCCGTTCACGATCACCTGACTGCCCACATCACTGCTGGGCTTGAGCAGGATGGGGTTCATGCGCACATCCGGCTCCACGCCTGCAGCCTGTGCCTGCACCACCTGAGCACGGCCCATCTCTGCACCGTTGCGGGTGACGAAGCTGTTCAGGGCCATGTTCTGGCTTTTGAAAGGGGCCACGCGATAGCCATCCTGCGCAAAGATGCGGCACAGCGCCGCGCACAGCAGGCTTTTGCCCGCACCGCTCATGGTGCCCTGCACCATAATGCATTTTGCCTTGCTCATTGTGCCACCTCCGGCAGGGTTTCGGCCAGCAGTGCAAGCAGCTGCCGGTTCTCGTTTTCTGTGCGCACGGCGGTGCGGTACCAGCTGGCATCAAGGCCCGGATAATTGCCGCAGCTGCGCAGTACCGCACCCTTGCGGCGCAGCGCTTCGCCCAGCGCTTCCGGCGCGCGGAACAGCAGATAGTTAGCCCGGCCCTCGATCACCCGCAGGCCCAGCGCCCGCAGGCCGTCTGCCAGCACAGGCCGCTGTGCTTCGATCAATGCACGCACCTTCGCCACATATTCCGTCTCGTCCAGCGCAGCAATGCCCGCCGCCTGTGCCAGACTGGAAACCGCCCACGGCTGGCCCGCTGCCCGCATCCGGGCAAGCAGCTCTGTATCAGAGCACAGGCAATAGCCCAGACGCACGCCTGCCATGCCGTAAAGCTTGGTGAAGGCTTTTAAAATAATCAGTTTTTTGCTGTTTTTCAGCAGATGCTTTGCCGAAAGGCCTTCGCCCTCCGGCAGAAAATCCAGAAAGCATTCGTCCACGGCCAGCACCGCACCCACGGCTTCGCATCTGCGCAGCAGCGCTTCCACAAGGGCAGGCTCTGCCAGCTGGCCGGTGGGGTTGTTGGGCTGACAGAGGAACACCATATTTGTACCCGGGTGCACCGCGTTCAGGAGATCTTTCGTCACCGCAAAATCGTTTTCTTCCCGCAAAAAATGCCGTTCCACCGTGCAGCCTGCCGTTTCAAGGGCGGTGGCGTACTCGGCAAAAGTGGGGGCCGTCACAAGGGCGGTGCGGGGCTTTTCGGCCAGCGCCAGCCGGAAGATGAGGTCTGCCGCGCCGTTGCCGCACAGCAGCCATTCGGCGGGCACTCCCTCAGCCGCAGCCAGTTTTTCACGCAGGGCCCGGCACAGCGGGTCGGGGTAGCGGTCGGCCGTGGCAAGCGCTGCCGTAATGGCCTTTGCCACCCCTTCCGGCAGCCCCAGCGGACTGACATTGGCCGAAAAATCCAGCGGGTCGCGGCCAAACTCGGCGCGGTAGCCCGCCCAGTCGCCGCCATGGGTCAATTGTTTCATGCAAGGAACCCCCGTATTGCTGTACCCCATGCCAGCGCAAAGCCGCTTGCCACATACATCATGCGGTTGGCGCGCAGGATGTCCTGCGGCTCAATGGGGCGCAGGGCATCACCGATGGTGGGCTTGGGGTAATATTCGCCAAAATAGTAAGCCGGGCCGGCCAGCTGCACGCCCAGTGCACCGGCGCAGGCGCTTTCGGTCTGGGCGCTGTTGGGGCTGGCGTGGTTGCGCCGGTCCCGCCGCCAGATGCGCCATGCACCTTTGGCATCGTTGCCGGTAAAGGCCGCAGCCGCCACCCACAAAAGGGCGGCAATGCGGCTGGGGATGTAGTTGGCCACATCGTCCAGCTTCGCGGCTGCGCGGCCAAAGTAAAGATACTTCTCGTTTTTGTAGCCCAGCATGCTGTCCATGGTATTGATAGCCTTGTAGGTCAGCGCCAGCGGTGCCCCGCCGATGAGCATATACAGCAGCGGCGCAATGACGCCGTCGCTGGCATTTTCGGCCACCGTTTCCACCGCGGCCTTGGTCACGCCCTCGGCGGTCAGGTCCTGGGTGTCGCGGCCCACGATGCGGCTCACGGCTTTGCGGGCAGCGGGCAGGTCGTTCCGGACCAGCTCGTTATACACATTTGTGCTCTCCTGCGCAAGGCCCTTGGCTGCCAGCGCCTGCCCGCACCAGAACATCTGCACCGCAAGGCCCAGCCACGGGCTGAGCTTTGCCGCCGCCAGACACACAAGGCTCGTGACCAGAAAGGTGCCCACCGGCAGGCAGAACGCCGTCACGGCACCGCCCAGCAGCTCGCCCTGCGGGGTGCCGGGCAGGCGGGCACGCAGGAATTTTTCCAGCCGGGAGATGCATCTTCCCATAAGCACCACCGGGTGCGGCAGCCACGCCGGGTCGCCGAAGAGCGCGTCCAGCACAAAACCGCCGACAACTGCCTGAAGGATCATGCCCTGCTCTCCTTTGTGTACTGGACGGTCTTCACGAGATACAGCAGATGCTTTTCCGTCCAGTCCTTTGCATCCAGCACAAAGCCGCCCGCGTTAGGTCCGCACCATGCGTAATAGTCCCTGTGGGGGACGGCAAACCTCTCCATGGCGGCCATCTGGGTGCCGCCGTGGGCCAGAATGACCAGCCGTTCTTCGCCTGCGGCAAGAGCTTTATCGATCAGCTCTGCCACGGTGCGGCAGATGCGATCTGAAAAGTCCGTCTTGCGCTCTCCGTCCGGGCAGGGGCTTTCGCAGTTGGCCTTCACCCATGCCTGATACTCGGGGTCCTTTTCCATCTCGATGAAATTGCGGCCCTCAAAGCTGCCAAAGCACATCTCTTTCAGGCCGTCCACCGGCACAAGCTTCGCCTCCGGGAACAGGATGCGCGCCGTCTGGCTGGTGCGCTGCAAGGTGGAAACATAGACCACATCGGGGTCAAAATCTGCCCGGCGCAGCTGGGCAGCGCCTTCGGGTGAGAGCGGGATGTCGCGCTGGCCCTGATAACGCTTCTGGGCGTTGTATTCCGTCTGGCCATGACGCAGAAGATAGATCAGCATTGAGACAATTCTCCTTTCAAAACCGTGGGGATGCCGCAGAACATCTGCACCACGCACTCTGCCCGTGCGGCCAGCAGGCAGGCAAGCCTGCCCGCCGCCTCGCGGTCTGCGCGCTGTTTGACATCCATCGGCACAACACCGCCGCCTACCTCGGTGGCGATGAGGATATCGTATTCATGGGCAAGCTTGTCTGCCAAGGCAGGCAGGTCGGCGGCATCGGCAGCCAATACCTGCACGTCCGAAAGACGCTTGCCGGGAAGGGTTTGCGCAAAGGTGCGCTTGCCGCTGTAGAGCGGCCCGGTAATAAAGATCATAGCAGCCCTCCCCACTGGCAGGCACACAGCGCCGCCAGCATCCAGAGCTCGGCCTTTTGCAAAAACCACCCGGCAAGGTCGCCGGTGATGCCGCCGAACTGTTTCCGGCTCACGGCATGGTAGCGCCAGAGCACCGCCAGCGCTGCCAGCACCAGCGCCCAGCCGCCCAGCGCCGCCATGCCCACGCACAGCACTGCGGCCAGCACCGCCAGCACACGGCGCACCACAGTTTTGTCTGCTGCAGTGGCAAAGGTGTGTGCAAGACCGGTGTTTTTTGCCATGGGGAACGATGCCACCGCAAGGCCCGAAAGCGCCCGTTCCAGCACCAGTGCCAGAACCCACAGCACACCCACGCGGGGTGTAAAACTCACACAGGTGCACAGGGCAAAATAGGCCAGAAAATAGCTGCACAGCCGGATGACCGCAAAGGCACCGCAGTGGGGGTCTTTTAATATTTCCAGCTTCTTTTCTCGGTCGCCGTAGCTGGAAAGGGCATCGCAGGTGTCGGCATAGCCGTCCAGATGGATGCCGCCGGTGATCCATACCGGGATCAGCGCAAAGCCCGCCGCCTTGGCAAAGCCCGGCAGGGGCAGCGCGCCACACACACACCATGCCGCCCCAATCACCACACCGATGAGCGGGAAGGCGCACATGGCATAACGCATATTTTTTTCGTTCCAGTCGAACTGCGGCACCGGGATGGCCGAAAACATGGCAAAGGCCACCGCAATGGTCTGCAAAACGATCATTTTTCCACTCCTTTATAGTACACGGGGATGCCGCATACCACCCGCACCACCGCATCGGCCCGGGCGGCAAAGGCATTGTTCACCTGCGCCAGTGCCCGCAGATAGCGGTCCGTATCGCCGGCATAGTCAGCCCCGCCGCTGAACACCTCGTTGGAGACCACGAGCAGGTTTTCGCACTGGGCAGAAAGGCTGTCCAGCCCCCGCAGGATGGCAGCGGCGGCATCCTCCCCTGCCCCGGCGGGGTCGTACAGCTCGTTGGCCGCAAGGTTGCCCAAGTCTTCCAGCAGGGCCGTGCCCCGGGCAGGCAGACGCAGCTTTTCCAGATGCAGCGGACACTCCACCGTTTCAAACTGCTTTGCGGCCCGCATTTTGCGGTGCTTTTCCACCCGGGCGGCACACTCGGCGTCCCATACCTGCATGGTGGCAAGGTACCAGCGGGGGCCGGTGGTCCTGAGCACAAGGCTCTCGGCATATTCGCTTTTGCCGCTGGCTGCGCCGCCCAGCACCAGCGTCAGCATTGGGGCTTGTACGGCTCAATGCCGCCCTCCGCAAAGGAATAGCACCCGCCGTACACCGCCAGTGCCATATCCCACAGCGGGATACTTGCCACCGCACCGGTGCCCTCGCCCAGATGCAGCCCCGCCGTGATGACGGGTGTCTTGCCCAGTGCTTCCAGCACCATGCGGGCCGCAGGCTCTGCGGAGCAGTGGCTGGCGAACACGGCCTTTGCCGCCGCCGGGCACAGCCGCACGGAGCACAGCGCGGCCACCCCGCTGATAAAGCCATCTGCCAGCACCGGCACCCCGGCCAGCGCCCCGCCCAGAAAGACACCGCACAGGCCCGCGATGTCAAAGCCGCCCAGCTTGGAAAGCACATCCAGTGGGTCCTCCGGGTCCGGCTCGTTCTTCAGGATGCCGCGGCAGATGGCATCCACCTTGCGGGCAAGCCCCTCGTCCGAAAGGCCCGCACCGCGCCCGGTCATAAGCTCCACGGGCTGGCCCAGCAGCACCGCCGCCACCGCGCTGGAGGTGGTGGTATTGCCAATGCCCATTTCGCCGGTGGCGATGAGCCTGTAGCCATCCTCTGCCAGTTCCCGGGCAAGGGCGATGCCCTCCCCAATGGCCTGCACCGCCTCGTCCCGGCTCATGGCGGGCCCTGCCGTAAAGTCCATCGTCCCGGCGGCAATGCGGCAGTTCCGCACGCCGGGCACCGGTTCGCCTGCCATGCCCATATCCACGGGCAGAACATCGCAGTGGGCCGCGCGGGCCATCTGGCACACACTGGTGCGCCGCATTGCAAGGTTTTCGGCCACGGCGCGGGTCACTTCCTGCCCGGTCTGGCTCACCCCCTGCGCCACCACACCGTTGTCCGCGCAGAGCACCACCACCGCCCGGCGGGAGAGATCAAACTCCGCACTGCCGGTGAGGG
>ENA-UEQL01002581-UEQL01002581.1-human-gut-metagenome-genome-assembly--contig:-NODE-2581-length-11953-cov-4.223560_pt1 | contig 11953 bp, 8 predicted proteins | sample MGYA00242905_ERZ507926 | MGnify/ENA primary metagenome ERZ507926 (study PRJEB26167, sample SAMN06115531) | human gut metagenome | host: Homo sapiens | place: China:Henan | collected 2015-09-09 | study...
ATTTCACATGACGATATTGAGGATGCGATTATCGCATAGGTTGTTCCGAATGTGATGCATTTCCTTGAGGGGGCGATTATCAAGTATTTTAGCATCCGGCCGATTATTGTGGAGCCGGGAACCAAGACCGGTATCCGTGTCGTGACTGAGAACCCGCGCCAGATCGGTGCGGACCGTATTGTGGATGCAGCGGCAGCGTATGAGCTGTATGGCGGACCGGTGCTTGTCCTTGATTTTGGCACGGCAACCACGTACGATCTGGTGGACAAGGACGGCGCGTTTGTATCCGGCGTTACAGCTCCAGGAATCCGCATTTCCGCAAAAGCATTGTGGGAAGATGCGGCGAAGCTTCCGGAGATTGAGATCCGCAAGCCGGCGAGCATCCTCGCGAAGGAGACGATTTCCTCCATGCAGGCAGGGCTTGTCTACGGGCAGATCGGACAGACGGAATACATCATCCGTCATATGATCGATGAGGCGAACATGGGCGAGGTCAAGGTCGTGGCAACCGGCGGACTGGGCAGAATCATTGCAAATGAGACCACAATGATCGATGTGTATGACCCGAACCTGACATTGAAGGGCATGAATCTCATCTATAAAAAGCAGAACCGTAAATCCGGGAAGATTAAATAAGTAGAAAATGAGGGTGGCAGCGTGGCAATAATCCGAACACTGCAGATAGGAAAGGTAACCTTAGAAAATAATTTGATACTGGCACCAATGGCAGGCGTAAGCGACCTGCCATTTCGCTTGCTTTGCAGGGAACAGGGCGCGGGGCTGGTGTGCATGGAAATGGTGAGCGCCAAGGCGATTCTGTATAAGAACCGCAACACGGAGGAGCTTCTTACCATTGATCCAAAGGAGCACCCGGTATCGCTGCAGCTTTTCGGCTCCGATCCGGATATTATCAGTGAGATTGCGAAGCAGATTGAGGAGCGGCCGTTTGACATTCTGGATCTGAATATGGGTTGTCCGGTTCCGAAGGTCGTCAACAACGGGGACGGCTCCGCGCTCATGAAAAATCCGAGGCTTGCCGGGGAGATCATAGAGAAGACGGCGCGGGCGATCAAAAAACCGCTGACCGTGAAGATCCGCAAGGGATTCGACGATGCGCACGTCAATGCGGTCGAGCTGGCGCACATTGCGCAGGAGAGCGGTGCGGCGGCGGTCGCGGTGCATGGGCGCACCAGAGAGCAGTATTATGCCGGACATGCGGACTGGGATATTATCCGCCAGGTGAAGGAGGCGGTATCTATTCCTGTCATTGGAAATGGGGATATCCGCACACCGGAGGATGTGGCGGCGATGGCAGAGCAGACCGGCTGCGACGGCTATATGATCGCGCGCGGAGCGGAGGGAAATCCCTGGATTTTCCGTCAGATTCTGCATTATTTTGAGACGGGGGAGCACCTTTCCCGGCCGGATTTTTCAGAGGTGACGGAGATGCTGCTGCGCCATGCAAAGATGCAGATCGACTGCAAGGGAGACTACACGGGCATCCGTGAGATCCGCAAGCATGCGGCTACGGCACACGGTATCGCTGTTCACATAATCCAGCATGGCACTTATGCGTTTCTCATATCGCTCTTTGCGTTCCTCGTACACGGTGGAAGGGATTTGCAGGTGGCGCATTTCAACCCTCTCTCGCGTGTATATTATATATGGTGTCTTTTTGCGGGGGATGTAACTGACGATATGTAGCTTGGCTAGGTGGATGAGCTGTTCATACACTTGCCGGCGTGTGAGTCCAGTGCGTATGGCCAGTGAATCTTCATTGATGAAAGCATGGTCTGTGAAGACCCCGGTATAGGAGCGGAGAATGGTTTGGATGAGTTTGTCCATATCTTCGCCGAGCTCTCTCAGTTTATAAAGTTCGTCTCGACGGATAGTGAACAGTAGCCGGGATGCATTGTCTTGTTCGTCTGTATATTCCAAGTATCCCGCTTGTGTCAGAATCTTCAAGGCACTGTCCACGGGAACGGGGAAGTACTTGAACTTTCGGCAAAAGTCTTCTATATTGAACTCGCGTACACAGCCTTGTCCATCTCCCATTGCCATCTGGTAATAGTATTGAAGATGCTCATATACTTCCTTTATATATTCTTTTTCAGGAAAGGTGTCGGGAATGCGTTTGTGCAGTGTTGCCTTATCCGACTTGGCGTAAAGGACGACCGCGTAGGCTTTTTGTCCGTCCCTTCCGGCACGTCCTGCTTCCTGGAAGTAGGCTTCTATGGAATCGGGCAGATCCATGTGGATGACAATCCGTACATCCGGTTTGTCGATACCCATACCGAATGCATTGGTGGCGACCATGACACGGCTTTCTCCTGTTTGCCAGCGTTGTTGGCGGATGTCTTTGGTGGCGTCATCCAGTCCGGCATGGTAGAAATCGGCGGTGATGTCTTCGTTGTGCAGCAGTTCGGTAATTTCCTTGGTACGGCGACGGTTGCGCACATAGATGATGGCGCTTCCGGGCATACGGCGCAGGATGTGCAACAGCTCTCCCGTCTTGTTTTCCGTCTTGCGGACGATATAGGCAAGGTTTTTGCGTTCGAAACTCATGCGGAACACATTTTCCTCACGGAAATGCAGACGGGCCTGGATATCTTTCACTACTTCCGGAGTGGCGGTGGCTGTCAATGCCAGGATGGGTACGCCGGGCAGAAGTTCGCGTATTTCGGCTATCTTCAGATAGGCGGGACGGAAATCGTAGCCCCATTGCGATATGCAGTGGCTTTCGTCTACCGTAATCATACTGATTTTCGTCTTCTGCAGTTTGGTGCGGAAGATTTCAGTATCGAGCCTTTCGGGGGAGATATAGAGGAACTTGAAATTGCCGAATATACAGTTCTCCAGTGTGACGATGATTTCCTGCCTGCTCATGCCTGAGTAGATGGCAAGCGCCTTGATTCCCCGCTTTTTCAGGTTTTGTACCTGGTCTTTCATGAGGGCAATCAACGGAGTGATGACCAGGCAAAGTCCTTCTTTAGCAAGTGCCGGAACTTGGAAAGTGATGGATTTTCCTCCTCCCGTGGGCATTAGTCCCAAAGTGTCCCGTCCCTCGGTAATGCTGTTGATGATATCTTCCTGGATTCCCCGGAAGGTATCGTATCCCCAGTATTGCTTCAGAAGCCTCACCCCCAATCCCTCCCCCATAGGGAGGGGAGTTTTGAAGTTACTACTGCTGCTCATGGTCTTATTGAACTTTCTTGCTACTTCTTATCGTTGAATTGATATTCTTTCCTTCTCTATGCTAATAGTAGTGATTACTAATCTTATAGCATCAACCAATTTTCATCATTTCCTTAATATAAGGAGACTATTCTTATTCCCCTCCCTGTGGGGGAGGGGTTAGGGGAGAGGCTTTCAGTTCGGCTTTATGTCTTCAATCTGCAACTGCACTTCACCCCTCTTATGGGTATTCTCTTCAATGGAATAGCAGATGTCGAAGGAACGTTTGGTCTTGATGAAGCGTACGTGGGAACTTTGCCCGAAAGCGATGCCGTTCATTACATTGTTCGATTTATTATCCACCAGTTCTAGCTTGATATGTTCCTGGTCGCGGCCTACGACTTTGCTGGTACCATAATCATAGACATTGTGCGTACAGAAAATGGGTTTGGCATTGTCCGGTCCGAATGGATTGAATTTCTTCAAGTCGCTGAAGAATTTCGGAGTGATGTCTCTGAAATCAATCTCGGCATTGATGTCGATGACGGCGCATGTCTGTTCCGGCAGGATATTTTGTGATACGAACTCTTCGAAGCGTTCGATAAAGGCCGGTACATTTTCCACCTTCATGGAAAGACCGGCGGCGTAGGTATGACCTCCGAAGTTTTCCAGAAGGTCGCGGCAGTATTCAATGGCTTTGTAGACATCGAATCCGGAGACGGAACGGGCAGATCCGGTTGCCATGTCATCCGTACGTGTCAGTACTACTGCCGGCCGGTAATAGATTTCCGTCAGCCGGGAGGCTACGATGCCGATGACGCCTTTATGCCAGTCTTCATTGTACAATACGATGGAACGTCGGTCGGCAAGTCCGTCCAGGTCAGCTACAATCTTGTTGGCCTCCTCGGTCATGGTCTTGTCCAAGTCCTTGCGTGTCTCGTTGTATTGGTTGATTTGTCCGGCTTTCTCCAGGGCAAGAGAGAAATCTTTTTCAGTAAGCAAGTCAACAGCTTCTTTCCCGTTCTGGATACGTCCGGAGGCGTTGATGCGGGGACCTATTTTGAATACAATGTCACTGACGGTGATGTCCTTGTCCGTCAGTCCGCAGACATCAATGATTGCTTTCAGGCCTACGCTGGGATTACTGTTCAACTGCTTCAAACCGTGGTAGGCGAGAATGCGGTTTTCACCCATAATGGGGACAATATCCGATGCGATACTGACGGCGCAGAGGTCCAGTAAAGGGATAAGGTGATGGAACTCGATACCGTTGTTGAGGGCAAATGCCTGCATGAACTTAAAGCCTACACCGCATCCGGACAGATGTTCATAAGGATAGGTGTTGTCTTCCCGTTTGGCATTCAGAATGGCTACAGCAGGGGGCAGTACATCATCGGGGACATGATGGTCGCAGATGATGAAATCAATGCCTTTCTCCTTGGCGTATGTGATTTCTTCGACGGCTTTGATACCGCAGTCCAATACAATAATCAAACCTACACCACTCTCTGCGGCATAGTCTACTCCTTGGATTGAAACTCCATACCCCTCATTGTAACGGTCGGGGATATAGTAGTCGATGTTCGAATAGAACTGTTGAATAAACTTGTAGACCAATGCCACAGCCGTGGTACCGTCTACGTCATAATCTCCATAAACAAGAATGCGCTCTTTCTTTCCCATTGCCTTGTTCAGGCGCTCTACGGCTATATCCATATCCTTCATCAGGAATGGGTCGTATAAGTCCGGTAGTTGGGGGCGGAAAAACTTCCGGGCATCCGCTGCCGTTGTTATTCCCCGCTCCACCAGCAATTTTCCCAATATTGGGCTAATTCCCAATTCTTGGGCCAGTTGTTGGCTTGCTTCTGCCTGTTCGGGTGTAATGGGTTGATAATTCCATTTGTGAGTCATTTTATATATTATTTTTTCTTTTTCTATCTCAAGATGTTGGGGGAGTAGAGGGGGGCAATACGTGCACTTTTCTCCAACAAGGTGTAAAGGTATGAAAAACTCTTGAAACGGAGGTGAATTCTGCGGAAAAACTTTATAAGTATATGTATTCTCCACTAAAAAACTTTATTTTTGTATCCATTAAAAAATATCGCTATGCTTGTTTTTATCTCTTGTGCAAAGACCATGGCAGCGCGCTGCTCTGTTGTCGTGCCCGAAGTCACAGTCCCGAAATTCGAAACGGAGGCTGTGCGGAATGCGTTGGAAATGTCGCAGTATTCAGTATCCGAATTGGAAAGGCTTCTTCGGGTGAATACCAAAATTGCTGCCGAGAACCGTTTGCGTTTTCATGATTTCTGTTCGGAGGAGAATCGTTCGATGCCAGCCGTTTGCGCCTACACGGGAGCTGTTTTTAAACGCATTCTTCCGAAAGATTTTTCAGCGGAGGATTTTCGTTATGCGCAAGAACATCTACGTATCACTTCTTTTCTTTATGGGTTGCTTCGCCCGCTGGACGGTATCAAACCCTATCGTTTGGAAGGAGATGTCCGTTTGCCCGAAAAAGGTGGAATATCCATGTTTGATTATTGGAAGCCTTTGTTGACGGATTACTTCATAGAGGAAATTAAAAACTGTGGCGGTGTTCTCATTAATTTGGCAAGTGCTGAAATGAAAGATTTGTTCGACTGGAAGCGGGTGGAGCAAGAGGTGCGTGTTATTACGCCCGAGTTTCAAGTTTGGAAGGCCGGACAGCCGAAGACTGTCGTTATCTATGCCAAGATGTGTCGCGGAGAGATGACGCGTTTTATTGTCAAGAACCGTCTGGAGTGTCCTGAGGAGTTGAAATCCTTTTCTTGGGAGGGCTTCGTCTGGGATGAGATACGCAGTACGGAGAATGTATGGCATTTTTCGTTAGGTACATTTATGTAATGAAAAGGTACATTACGTTTGGCTCAGATGTTACTATATGTTGCTTTCGATGTTTGCGCAAAATGAAGAACTAAATACGCAATTTAGGATGAGGGAAAAGAATGAACTCTCTACATTTGCATGCAGTAAACTTAAAAGCAATATACTATGAAGAGAAACGGATTAAGAACAGTTGTTGTATTAGCTTTGACCATATTTCTATTGAATGCTCCGGTTTGTGCTACAGCTTCCAGATTGCAGGATACTTGTGCGGAGGCGCGGGATGAGGTTGCACTGCGGCCTGAGTGGATGAGGATTCTCCATGATACGCTTCCTATATGTAAGATTTCTATTCCTGGTTCACACGATAGCGGTAGTATCAAAGGAGGGCATATGTTGAAAACACAAGCAACAGATATTCCTGCTCAATTACGGCAAGGCATCCGTGCTTTCGATATCCGTTTGGAAAAGAAGGGTAATAAACTGGGGGTGTTTCACAGTCATGCCTTTCAGGATATATATTGGGAAGATGATGTTTTACCTGCTTTTATACACTTTCTGCAAACATATCCTTCTGAGACTTTGATTGTTTCCTTGAAAAAGGAAGGGGGAGAATTGCGGGATTATGCTTCTCTGCTGTCCGTTTCTTTAAGCAGCCCTGAGTATCAAAGTTATTTCGTGATGGACTTTCGCCCTGAACTGACGCTGAAAGATTGCCGTGGAAAGATTCTTTTCCTGCATAGGGATCATGCTATGGATAATTATCCTGGAGCAGCATGTGTAGGTTGGGAGGATGACAGTACTTGCCTGCTCACTCTTCGCAATAAAGATGGTAAGGAAGGAGTGGCTTTGCTCGAAGATAAATATCAATATGAATCGGGTGAGGAGGCCGGGAAGAAGGTAGGGGTTTGTGTCCGTAATATTGAAGGGATGTCTGCTGAGCCGGTTTCCTCACGTCGGTGGGGAATTACTTTTGTAAGTGCGACGGGGCTGCCCTTGGGAACCCCTAAAGTCTTTGCTGATAAGGTAAACAAGCCTATTGCTGACTATTTAAAACAAAAGAATAGCCGGAATTGCGGTATTGTTTTTATCGATTTTGTCAGTGAACCTGGAGGAAAAGATTTGGTGGAATATTTGATTGACAGTAATGTTTGCGCAAAATGAAGATTTATATGCGCAATTGGGAATACTGAAAAAAAAGCATTTTCTTAATTTTGCACATGTTGAACACCTTAATGTTATATACTATGAAACTGTCAATAGATTTAGGAGGAACCAATATTCGAATAGCCCAAGTGGAAAAAGGGAACTGCTTGAATAAAGTGTCGGTTCCATGTTTAGCTCAGCAAGATGCTTCTACTGTGCTAAACCAGCTTTCCCAGCTTATTCGGAATATGATGAATGAGCAGGTAGATGGTATCGGTATCGGTGTCCCTTCAATTGTTGATCCGGAGAAAGGAATTGTATATAATGTAGCAAATATATCTTCTTGGAAAGAAATACACTTGAAGGAGATTTTGGAGAACGAATTCAAGGTGGCAGTTGCCATTAATAATGATTCCAACTGTTTCACTTTGGGGGAGAGCCTATACGGCGAAGGAAAATCTTATACCAACATGGTAGGCGTTACTATTGGGACCGGAATTGGAGCTGGCGTTGTCATTGGCCGTCGTTTGTATGGTGGGCAATATATGGGAGCCGGTGAGATAGGCTCATTTCCTTATTTGGACTCTGATTTTGAACACTATTGCAGTAGTTTCTTGTTTAAACGTTATGGCACTACCGGTGCGGTAGTAGCTGAAAAAGCCCAGCAAGGAGAACAAGCTGCATTGGAGATTTGGAAAGAGTTTGGGAGGCATTTGGGTAATCTTATAAAGGCAATTCTTTTTGCCTATGCTCCCCAGGCTATTGTTTTAGGAGGCGGTATTGTATCGGCTTTTCCTTTCTTTAAAAATGCTATGGAACAAACAATGCAAAGTTTTCCCTACAAGATTATATCGGATAATGTGAGTGTGGTGGCTTCGCATCAAAAGGATTCCAGTTTATTGGGTGCTGCCGCTCTTCTTGAGTAATAATCCCTATACGGTTTGATTGAAAATAATAAATATTTTGCAGTTATATTATTTTACGCATAAATAAGGACTGTTAGAGAATTGTTCCTTTTGTAATAACTATGTAATTCTGCTTTCTGACCTTTGTGGCGGAATTATAATTTTCTATATTATAAACTTTAAATTTTGAATGCATGAAACAAGTAAATCTTAGAATCTATCGAACGATTCTGACCCTATTGTTGGGACTGTTCTTGTCGGCAGGTGCTTATGCACAGCAGATTTCTGTGAAAGGAACAGTAAAGGATCAGACTGGCGAACCTGTGATTGGTGCCAATGTGTTAGTAAAGGGGACGACTAATGGAGTGATTACGGACGTTGACGGAAACTTTAATGTTTCGGCCGATAAAAACGGCGTATTGGTAATCAGTTTTGTCGGCTATGTGACTCAGGAAGTACCAGTGGCAGAAAAACAAATGGTAATTGTGCTTAAAGAGGATACAGAACTTCTGGATGAGGTTGTTGTATTAGGGTATGGTGCGAATACACGTAAGCAGGACTTGTCTGCTTCAGTGGGTGTAGTAAGTAATACTGAAGAATTGGCTGCTCGCCCGGTAACTTCTACCGAAGGCATGCTGCAGGGACAGCTGGCAGGTGTTACCATTACGGCCGATGGTGGCGACCCAACTTCTTCTCCTAACATTGTGATTCGTGGTCAAGGCTCACAAGATGGAGACAATGTACTTTGGGTTGTGGACGGTGTTCCCGGTGCACCTATCTCATCCATGAATGATATTGAAAGTATCGTTGTTTTGAAGGATGCTGCTTCTGCTGCTATCTATGGCGCACAGTCTGGTGCAGGTGGTGTTGTGTTGGTAACTACCAAAAAAGCGAAACAAGGTGCTCCTTCGTTGACTTATGACGGCACTTTTGGTATTCGTCAGGCTACCAATTTGATAGAACCACTGAATGCGGAGCAGCAGATTGAGATGCGTAAGATATCTCATCAAAATGCAGGACTTTCGCTTCCAGTCGGTTGGGATGTTACCAAAAATCCATGGATAGGTACGACTCGTACTGATTGGATGGATGAGATTTTCCGCACTGCCTTCTACCAACGTCATAACGTAGCGTTGAATGTAGGTTCTGATAATTTTTCAAATCGTATATCTTTTGCTTACGATAATGATGAAGGTGTTTTGATTAATACTTTCAAGAAGAATCTTACATTACGTTATAATGGTAAAATGCAGCTGAACAAGTGGGTGAGCGTCAGTGAGGATTTTGTATGGCAGAACACTACCCAACGTTCCAAAGCTACGGATAACGATGCTTATACAGGACCTATCCTTTCGGCTATCTACATGCCGGCAAGTGCCACTGTCTATAATCCGTTGGACGGAAGTTATGGTGGTGTGACTACGGAAGATCCTGCCTATATTGAAAAATATGGTTCGAATTTCTCTGATATCCACGGGGATGCTGTAAATCCGGTACGTCTATTGGAAGCAGAGAATTTGTATGACAAGATAAGTGACATATGGAGCACTACCAGCTTGGAGATAGCTAATGTACTTCCTGGATTGAAGTTTACGAGTCGTTTTACTTATAATATGAAGACTAATCATTACAAGAAGTTCAATCCTATTCGTGATGAAGTAGGTAAACCGGCTTTGTCGAATAATCTTCAAGAAACTACTTACCGTAGAGATGCTTGGAAGACGGAAAATACCCTGACTTATGATAAGACATTCGGTGAACATACGGTTGGTGCCTTGTTCTCGACTACGGCAGATCATTCTGAAACGCGTGGACTGGAAGTGACGGGTAAGGATTTTGCGGATGAATCGGAATTTTTACAATACATGGCGTATGCAGGATCAGTGACAGCATCTGACTATTTGACTGGACCTGATGCCAATGTGTCGTTGATTGCCCGTTTGGCTTATTCTTATAATGACCGTTATTTTGCTACTGCATCTTGGCGTCGTGATTATGCTGGACGTTTGCCTAAGGAAAATAACTATGGTGATTTCCCTGCAGTGACCCTTGGATGGAAAATATCTAATGAAAAATTCTTTAAGAAGAGTGATTTTATCAGTTTGCTGAAATTGCGTGCTTCTTGGGGGCGTGTAGGTAATTTGAGCTCTATAGGGCTTAATTATAAGTCTGCTTTGTTGAAGAAAAGCTCGTGGACAGAACAAGCACAATATGGTCCTGAGGCAAATAATATCTGGAATACTTTGATTTACAACGGCTCTGCGTTAAATCCTGATTTGACCTGGGAAACTTCAGAACAGACTGACTTGGGCTTGGATGTTGAGATGTTTAAAAACCGTTTGTCGGTATCATTAGACTATTTTGATAAACGTACTTTCAATTTGATTCAGACACAATCAATGGGGTGGCCTTCTACTATGGGACTCGATGCCATGTTAATCAATCAAGGTGAAGTGCGTAACCGTGGCTTTGAGATTCAAGCTAATTGGAGCGATAAGATTAACAAAAACCTTTCTTATTTCGTATCGGGTAACTTCTCGTATTTAAAGAACTGGGTATCAGATATAGGTGTGAAGGATGCGGATGGCAATCCGGGTTTGTGGCCTAATGATAAAAGGTTCCGTAGCATCCCTTATATGATGCAGAGTACGGAAGGGGAACCTCTGAATTCCTTCTACTTGATTAAGACAGATGGTTTGTTCCAAAGTGATGAAGAAGTTGCCGAGTGGAATGCTAAACATGGAACATATGTGACCAATGATAATGGTGAAAAAGAGTGGGTAGGTATTCAGCCGAATGCCAAGGCTGGTGACTTGAAGTTTGTGGATCATAATGGCGATGGTAAAATTACGGATGCAGACCGTCAGTATATGGGTAGTGCGACTCCGAAGACGACTTTTGCCTTTACATTGGGAATGACGTGGAAAAAACTTTCTTTCAGTGCCATGTTCCAGGGAGTAGGTGGAGCAAAAGCTTTATATGTAGGAAAGTACATGCTGTTGAGTGATGTAGAAGGAAACTTTAACCGTTCCAGCGAGATATTGAATGCTTGGAGTCCTACAAATACCGGTTCTGATATTCCTCGTTTGTCAAAGAATGACCCGAATGGAAACTTTACGACTGCATCTGATTGGTATTTGGAGAATGCTTCTTATCTGCGTTTGAAGAATGTAACCCTTTCTTATGATTTAAGCGATGTATTCCGCAAGTGGTCTCATTTGAATGACCGTAACAGCCGTTTGTCTGTGTACTTCAGTGGTGAAAATCTTGCTACTATCACTGGATATTCTGGTATGGATCCTGAATGTGGTGGCTGGGATGCTTTGAAATATCCGGTATCTCGCGTATTATCTGTTGGTGTAAAATTGACTTACTAATAATTAATAGAGAAGAATGATTATGAAAAAAAATATATTATTTTTTGCGATGTCTGCCACATTGCTTATGAGTTCTTGCAGTGACTTCCTTGATGTGCAACCAGAGGGAGATGCTACTACAACGACTTATTTTACCAATGACCTGCAGGCTATTGATGCTGTAGATGCATTGTATGAAAGATTTCATCAGGAAGCTGTATATGGACGCGAACTGTTTTGGGAACAAGGTGCCGCGTGCGACGTTGTGTGGGGAAAGACCCGTGATTTTCCAACACTTGCTACATTGAAATATACAGGAGACGAATCCCCTTTGCGTACTATTTTTGATACTATGTACAAAGTGATGGCACGTTCCAACTGGGTAATACAAGAGTTGCTTAAGAAAGGGAAAAGCACCACTTTGAGTGATATTGAAAAGAGAAGTCTCGGTGAAGCTTACTTCACTCGTGGATGGGCGCATTTCTTGATCGCTTATCGTTACGGTCTTGATAC
>ENA-UEQL01002583-UEQL01002583.1-human-gut-metagenome-genome-assembly--contig:-NODE-2583-length-11952-cov-3.707368_pt1 | contig 11952 bp, 5 predicted proteins | sample MGYA00242905_ERZ507926 | MGnify/ENA primary metagenome ERZ507926 (study PRJEB26167, sample SAMN06115531) | human gut metagenome | host: Homo sapiens | place: China:Henan | collected 2015-09-09 | study...
CACGAGCGTGTTAAGCGTGGCGTGGACCCGCACTCCGAAGCGGTGGGCATACTCCACGACCCGGGCGATCTCCTCCGCGGAGTTCCCCGCGGCCTGCCGCGCGCCGAACCGCGCGCCGCCGATATAGACCGCATCGGCGCCGTAGTCCACGGCGGCCGCGGCCGCAGCATAATCTTTGGCAGGAGCTAACAGTTCGACGAGTTTCATTTTTTTCTTTTTGCAAAAGTAACAAAAAGCGGTCAATATCGGGACGCCGCGGACGGAAAATCGAGGGAACCGCCGCCGGGACGGACATTATCAATTATCATTCAACGGCTTACGCCCCAAATGGTCAATATATAACAAACTCACATTTTTTTACCGGACCGGAAATATCCCTACGATGACAATATCCGACAAACAAAACAATTGCAGCCGCAAAACGGCTGTCATTCTTCAAAATCATTAAAACTCAACCTTATACACACGCATAACACCGAAAAACAAACAATAAGAAAAGACTTTTACGACAATATTTTCAGGATTTCCAGAAAGCATTCGGGCAAATTTTCGTATATTGTGCCGCAAATAAACAAGTCCAAAAATTTCACACGATGCAATTTTCAGCAAATACGGTTCTCCGGAAACGGGATACCGTACCCATTCATTTTTTATTCCTAATCCAATTTTTATGAGAAGATGCTTTACGCTATTGACGGTTCTCGTCCTCTGCGCCTCAAGCGGCTGCGACGACAAGAACAAAGAGGAGGTCGCGGATGTGATCGTCCTCTCGCGAAGTAGTGTCGCGTTCGCCCAGAAAGGCGGAACGACCACCGTCGCGGTAGCCACGCCCTCCGACTGGAAGGTGAGCTGTCCGGACGATTGGGTGACGCTGGCCTCCGAAGAGGGCCTGCTGACCATCTCCGCGACAAGCAATACGACCGACAATGTCCGCAACTCGAAAATCACCGTGGAAACGGCCGGCGACAAACAGGAAATCGCCGTTCACCAGGCATTCTCGTGGGAAACGGTCCTGCTGTCCACCACCGCTTCGGAGGAAATTTCGCTGGATTCCGAAGGTGAGAGCGTTCTCTTCACCGTGGTCTCCAACGGCCAGTGGAGCGTCACGAGCGACGCCGACTGGGTTTCGGTCGAAAGCGACCCGGTCAGCGGAACGGTACGCGTCGGCGCCCCGCGCAATCCCGACGCCCACCGCAATGCGACGCTCACCGTCCGGGCGACCAAAGGCTCCGCTACGGAATCCTGCAAAGTGACCGTTTCGCAAATCTCACGCGAGGAAAACCCCTACTACCAAATGCTGGGATATTACGGACTTCATGCGGAAAACTGGTATTACGGCCGTGAACCGATCGGCGTGAGCGGCACGGGTACGTTCTGCACCGTCGAAGAGAAAGAGTACCGCAAGAGTTTCTACATCAAGAACCTGTTCCTGACGGGCACGGTCGTGGAAGCCACCTACGACAAAAACACCCAAACCATGTCGATCGAACTGGGCAGGCTCTGCTACACCCGCGAGATCTCCCCGACGGTCTCCCGCTTCCACTACCTGTACTCGATCAACATGCAGGGCGGAGGTTTCCACAACGGCATGCTGACCGGCAGGCTGGGAGAGGGCTACAACGACGACGCGGACGAAACCCGCAAGGCGATCCTCCTGAACGGTTTCGAATCGCCGTACACCACGCTGGGCATCATCGGATACCAGGAGCAGCAGTGGCTGTCGTTCGGCGACCTCTACTACGCCACCGGCACGATGTATCTCGTAGACTGGGACATTCCGGCCGACACCGGCACGGCCCCGACCTCCGTCACCCGGGCCGCCGACGGCATCGCACCCTCGGGCAGCACCTTTCCCGTATCGAAACATTAAACCGCAGCACACATGAAAAAATTATATGCACTGACAGCTTTACTGCTCGGCATGATGGGGTGCTCCGAAGAGACGATCACCTACACCAACCCCGTCCCGGGCGACGAACCGTCCGGCATTGCGGCCGAACTGGGCATCTCGTCGAAAAACACATGGTTCGCCGCTGAAGACGAACGCAACGCCTCGATCGGCTTCAAGAGCCTGGGCGGAGAGGTCGTCGTGGACATCCAGACCAACACGACGTGGAAATACGACGCCGTCAACGCCGGGTGGCTAACCATCGCGAAAGACGACGTCGCCGACCAGCTCGTACTGAACTGCGAGGGCAACAAGGTCGAGGAGCAGCAGCAGGCTACGATCACCATTACCGCCGGCGACAAGACCGCGACCATCTCCGCCACGCAGAACGCGTACGGCACGCTCGAAATCGCCGCATCGAAAAACAACTTCCAGATTCCCGCCGTCGGCGAACTGACCGCCGAATTCGAAGTGCAGTCGACCGACGAAGACTGGATCTTCGAAACCAAAGACTGCCCGTGGCTGCTTCTCGAACAGCAGGGCGACAAAGTCACGATGACGCTCGACCCCAACGAGGAGATCGAGGACCGCGAAACGACCTTCGTGCTGATTGCCGGCGAGGGGGGGGGTAATCCCGTCTCTGAAACGATCCGCGTCACGCAGGACCGCGCCGTCTACGTCAACGTTTCGCTAAAAACCATTCCCCTCTCGCCCACTCCCACCGAATCCGACAAAAAAGAGTTGGGAATCAGATCCAACTACGACTGGGAGTACACGCTTTCCGAAAATTCCGACTGGCTCTCCGCCACGAAAACCGAGCAGGGACTTACAATCACCGCAGAGACCAATTCGAGCGGATCGTCCCGCACCGCAACCATCACCGTATCGGCCGGCGACGGCAAACAGAACCAGACCGAACAGGTCGTCACCGTCTCCCAGACCGGTCTGGACCTCGACGCCTTCATCCTCGGAATCGACATCACCTCGTCGAGCCTGAAGACCTATCTGCCGTTCGACAAGGCCATCGACGCCACCATCGACTGGGGCGACGGCAGCATCGAGGAGAACGTCACCTCCGCCTACCCCTCGCACACCTACACCGACCCGGGCTACTACATCGTCTCGGTCAAGGGCAACGTGACGTCGCTCAACTCCTACGACATCCCCGACTACGGACTGGGCAACCAGTTCAAGGAGGTTTACAACTGGGGCCGCACGGGGCTGACCTCGATGGCGCGCGCATTCCAGAACTGCCGCGAGCTGAAACGGATTCCCTCCGACAACACCGAAGCCTTCGCCAAGGTCACCACCTTCCACTATGCATTTGCCGACTGCCGCGTCCTCGAAGCCGTTCCCGACGGGCTGTTCGACCATGCAACCGAGGCGGAAACCTTCGCCTACTGCTTCCAGAACTGCAACATGGTCACCGAAGTGCCCGCCGACCTGCTTTACAACTGCACGAAGATCACCTCGGTAGGTTCGCTCTTCTCCGGCACGGCGATCACCCAGATCGACGAGGATTTCTTCTCTCGCAACACGGAGCTGACCGACTGTTCGATCATCTTCTCGAACGGCAAACTGAAGACGGTTCCCGAAAAACTCTTCGCCAACAACAAGAAGGTGACGACCTTCAACTCGCTGTTCGCCAACACCGAGTCGTTCGAATTCGTCCCGGCCGGCCTGTTCGCCAACAACCCCGAGGTCGACTCGTTCCGCATGCTCTTCTCGGGAACAAGCCTGAAATCCGTCCCGGCCGGCTTGTTCGCCAACAACCACAAGGTCACCAATTTCCAGAGCGCATTCAGCAAAACGGCCATCCAGAGCGTTCCCGCCGACCTGTTCGCAGGCTGCGACAAGGTGACGACCTTTATGAGCTGTTTCACCGGATGCAGCGAACTGCAAAGCGTCCCGGCCGAGCTGTTCAAAAGCAGCGGAGCCTTCACGACCGTGACGAAGACCGCCTTCAACAACATCTTCAAGGACTGCACCTCGCTGACCGAAGTGCCCGCAGGGCTGTTCGACGGCTTTACCCTGGTCACCGCCTTCAACGACGCCTTCAACGGCTGCGCGTCGCTCACGACGCTCCCCGCAGGGCTGTTCGCCACCAATACGGCGGTCACCTCGTTCACCAATGTCTTCAAAGGCTGCACCTCGCTCAAAAGCATCCCCGAAGGCGTCCTCGGCGGACTTTCCAAAGTCACCTCGTTCTCGGGCCTGTTCGCAGGCTGTACGGGGCTTGAAGAGATCGGCGCCAACATCATCTCCGGCTGCGCCGCCTGCAAGAATATCTCCTCGATGTTCAAGGACTGCGACAACCTGAAAACCGTTTCCGCGGAGGCTTTCGCCGGCGCACCCGCGATCACCAGCATCGGCAGCCTGTTCGAAAACTGCACGCTGCTCGAAAGCGTTCCGGAGGATATTTTCGCCGGGATGCCGAATCTGGCGACCGCCACCAGCGTATTCGCGGCGTCGGGACTGAAAACGGCTCCCGCCGGTCTGTTCAGCCGCAATCCCTCCGTCACGACCTTCGGCAAGGTGTTCCAGAACTGCGCCGCACTGACGACGCTGCCCGACGGACTGTTCGCCGGCAACCCGAAAGTGACGACCTATTCCAACGCCCTGGAGAACTGCACGGCCCTCGAATCGGTCGGCCTCCTCTTCGGGAAGAGCACGGCCTCGGCCAAATGCGACCGCCTCTTCGCAGGGGCCACGGCACTGAAGAGCGTGCCCGCCGGAATCTTCGACGGACTGACCGGGGCGACGGCCTTCAACAACACGTTCTCCGAATGCTCCGCCCTGGAGACGATTCCGGCAGGGCTCTTCGCCAAGAACGTCAACGCGACCACCGTGGCCCAGTGCTTCCTGAACTGCACCCGCCTCACGATGGTTCCCTCGCGCCTGTTCGAAGCCAACACCAAGACGAAGACCCTGACGGAGATGTTCTCCGGCTGCTCGGGAATCGAAAGCATCGCGCCGGACGCCTTCACGGGACTGAACGGCACGTCGCTCAATTTCCAGAAGGCATTCCTCAACTGTACCTCACTCCGGGAGATCCCCGACGGGCTGCTGAAAACCACGCAGATTTCAACCTACACCAGCCTGTTCGCCGACTGCACGGGACTGGTCCGCGTCGGGTCGGAGGTGTTCAACTGCGCTTCGGCCACCATGTTCAATTCGGTCTTCGACGGTTGTACGTCGCTCGAAGAGGTCGGCAAGAACATGCTGGTCAGCCCCGTCAAACTGACCAGCGTCGCGAATCTCTTCCGCGATTGCGGGACGCTCAGGAGCGTTCCGGTGAGCCTGTTCGACGAAGCCGTGAAGCTCAAGACGCTGACTTCGACCTTCCAGGGCTGCGCGTCGCTCGAAGGCGAATCGCCCTACACGGTCGTCGACGGCGTGAAATACCACCTGTACGACCGCACGGCGGAGAATGCCGCCGCCTCGGGACTCACCGCGATCACCGCCGCCAAGAGCAGTTTCGCGGGATGTACGAAACTCTCGGACTACGACAAGATCCCCACCACGTGGAAGGAATAGACGAACACAAAACGATCCCGAACATGAAAAATACGATAATATGCAGCATCGCAGTGCTGTCGGCCGCACTGCTGGCAGCCTGCACCGAAACCACCCGGATATGGCCGGAGGAGGGCGAAAGCAAGGCCTACGTGGAGGTGTCGAGCCAAAAAGTGATCTTCGACGCCGACGGAGGCAACGCCGTGATCACCGTGGCGACGAACGCCGACGGCTGGGACTACGCCGCCGAAGGCGACTGGTTCACCGTCGCCCGGCAGGACGGCAACGCCCTGCTGGTCGAGACCCTGATCAACGCCGGAGCCGAAACCCTGACGGGCAAACTCACGGTCAGCGCCGAGAAGAACGGGGAGACCGTTTCGCAGGAGGTCGCACTCGTACAGCGCGCCGAACGGAGCGTCAACCTGAGCGCCGAAGGCACGGCCAACTGCTACATCGCCCGGACCGGCGGCGTCTACAAATTCGACGCATCGGTCAAGGGCAACGGCGGCGGCGACGGAGTCAGCGACTACATCGCCAACTACGGACTCGCCATCGAGGACGGCGCCTTCGCCGAACTGCTCTGGGAATCGCGCCACGACGGCGACAAGACCATGTCGCGCGAAATCATCGACGGCGCGCCGATCTACCGGGGCGGCTACGTGACCTTCTCGACGGGGCGTTCGGAGGGCAACGCCGTGATCGCCGTGAAGGACATCAAGGGCAACATCGTCTGGAGCTGGCACATCTGGGTCTGCAACGACGAAATCACGGCGCACGACCACATCGACTCGGAAGGCAAAGTCGCCGCCGTGATCATGGACCGCAACCTCGGAGCGCTGAACAACACCCCGATGGACGTGGGCAACCGAGGCATGTTCTACGAGTGGGGCCGCAAGGACCCCTTCACGCCTTCGCGATCGCCCTACCACGCGAATACCGACGGCAACAACGTCCCGGCCTACAACGAACCGAACACCGCGATCGGCGACGGAACGGGAACATGGGTCTACAACGCGCAGGCCGCCGTGCTCGCCACGCCGCCGGCCAACATTCCCAATTCGATCCTGAACCCGATGACCTACCTGCAATCGCCGTACAACGGCCACGCCGACTGGTACTGCACGGGAACAGACCCGAAGGCCACGCATCCGGGGCTGTGGGGTCCCGAGAAGACCATTTTCGACCCCTGCCCTCCGGGCTACAAGGTCCCGGGACCCGATCTCTGGGGCATTCCCGCTGGAAACAACTCGATCACCAACGGCGGCGCCGCGGCGGATTACGACGAAACCGGCGTCAGCGTCAAATGGGACTGGAACGCCTACGAAGACTGCGGGCGCCGCTGGAAAAACACCGGCGACTACTACCCGATGGCCGGCAACATCTACTACACGGACTACATCTCGGTGAGCATCTGCAACTACACGGGCGGCATGCCATTCTACTGGACCGCCCAGGCGACTCCCGATGCGACGAAGTCATCGGCCTACTTCGTGAACTTCAACCCCAACTGGTGCAATTACAGGCTCGGCGAGCACGACTGTTCCGCACAGATACGCTGCATCCGGGAATAACACTAAAAACTGATCGTCTATGAAATATCCATTCAAATCGCTTCTCCTGGCGGCAACCGTCCTCGCGGCGGCATCGTGCGCCAAGGACGACACGCAGAGCGGCGGCGAAGAGACCGCGGGTCCCGTCATCGTCAACGCCTCCCCGGCGGCCATCGGCGGCGAGATCATCCTCAAACTGAAGACCGAGGCCTCCGGCATCGTGGAAAAGAGCCGCGCGCAGGGCGTTTCGAAAGGCAGCGGCATCGACGAGATCGACCGCATCCTCAACACGGTGAACACCGTACGTTTCGAACGGCTCTTCCCGGACGGCGGGCGTTTCGAAGAACGCACCCGCAGGGAAGGCCTGCACCTCTGGTATTACGCCAAATACGACCCGTCGGTCCCGACGAGCGAGATGGCCAGCCTGCTCTCTTCGTGCAAGGACATCGAAATCATCGAATACTCGCTGGCCGCCGAAACTTCGGACCACCGCCGCGCGGCATCTCCCGCCGCCGGGGCGCAGAGCGTCACCCGCGCCATCGCAGACGAGGTGCGCAACGTCCCCTTCCCGTTCAACGAGAGCGAACGCTCGCAGCAGATGCAATGGCACTACAACAACACGGGAAACATCTTCGCGCAGACGAGCCAGCTGGGCGCCGACGCCAACGTATACGCCGCCTGGCAGCTCTCGACGGGCAATCCCGACGTGATCGTCGCCGTCGTGGACCAGGGCGTCAAGTACGACCACGAAGACCTGGCCGCCAACATGTGGGTCAACGAGGCCGAACTGAACGGCACGCCGGGCGTCGACGACGACGGCAACGGCTATGTGGATGACATTTACGGCTACAACTTCACCAAAGAGACCGGCGAACTGGATTTCTCGGCCGAACTGATGCACGGCACGCACGTCGCCGGCACGATCGCCGCCGTGAACAACAACGGCGTGGGCGTCTGCGGCATCGCAGGCGGCTCGGGCAGGGGCGACGGCGTGAAGATCATGTCGTGCGAGATTCTCGGCAAGTCGGAGTCCGGATCGTCGGGCGCCGGACTGGCCGGACAGATCCGCGCCATCAAGTACGCCGCCGACAACGGCGCCGTGATCTGCCAGAACAGCTGGGGATACACCGCCGGAACCATCTCCGTGACCGACTGGACACGCGGTTCCTACTCGGCGCTCTCGCGTGCCATGGAGTACTTCAACAAATATGCGGGACTGGACGAAAACGGCAACCAGACAGGCCCGATGGCCGGCGGCATCGTCCTCTTCGCCGCGGGCAACGACGCTTCGAGCGAGGTCTGCTATCCCGCCGCCGACGCCAACGCGATCAGCGTGGGCGCAACCGCGTTCACGGGCGCCCCGGCCTACTACACCAACTACGGCACATGGGTCCAGATCTCGGCCCCGGGCGGCGACCAGATGCTGAGCAACGCCTACGGCGGCGTTTACAGCACGAGCGTGGCCGCCGACGGCTCTTCGGGCTACGAAGGCAGCCAGGGGACCTCGATGGCCTGCCCCCACGTGTCGGGAGCCTGCGCGCTGGCCGTCAGCTATTACTACGGTGCTGAAAAACGCAAGGGCCTTACGGGCGAAATGCTCCGGCAGGCGCTGTTGAGCAGCACCCAGTCCGTCGACCGCTACTGCACCGGCAAATACCAGCAGTATCTGGGCAACATGGGCATCGGCAGCCTCGACACCTACAAGCTGCTGCGGAACATCGCCAAGATCGACGGCATCCCGGCGCAGCGGGTCGGCGTGGGCGACACCGTCAGCATCGACCTGAGCAACCACTTCACCGCCACCAATGTCCTGGGGTACACCGTTTCCGTTCCCGACCTCGTGAAGATCGAACTTCGGGGCGGAGTGATGAAGCTCACCGGCCTCAAGAAAGGCCGGACGACGATCATCGTCTCGGACGGCGCGGCCATTCGCAAACCGATCGAGGTAACCGTCGAATGACACATTCACTAACGCAAAAGAGAATCAAACCTATGAAAACCTTTTATAAATACGCGGCATTCGCGGCGGCGGCCCTCGCGGGACTGTGCGCCTGCTCGTCGGACGACGACGCGGCGGAGACCGGCTCCGGCCTGCAACCCGTCGCACAGCCGCAGATCATCGTCAGCGACCTGACGACCACCGGATTCACCCTCCGCTGGGAAGCCGTCGACGACGCAGGGTCCTACGTCTACACGTTCGACGGCGGGAGCGAGACCTCGACGACCGGCTGCCGGCTGGAATTCAACAGTCTGGAACGGCAGAAAGAGTATGTCGTGGCGGTCAAGGCCTGCCCCCGGGACCCGGCCGAATACACCGAATCCCCCTTCACCTACATCCACGTGCTGACCGACGATCTGGAGCAGCTTCCCCAGCCGAAGATCACGCTCGGCAGCGCCTATGCGTCGAAAACCGTCATCTCCTGGACCGAAGTGCCCGAAGCGGAACTCTACGAGTTCTCGGTCGACGGCGGGGAGGTGTCGACCACCCGAAACCGTACGGTCATCCTGTCGAAACTCGACAAGGGCCGCACCTACTCCTTCTCGGTGCGCGCCATGACGTCCGACGCCACGCGCTTCACCAACTCGGAAGCCGCACAGCTCTCGTTCGTCACCTCGGACGCCGACGTTCCGCCGCTGGTCATCGCCCCGACGACGATCATCTCCGACGCCGTGGCGTTCGACATCTACGCCTCCAGCGACGAAACCTACTATTATGAGATTCTCCCGGCCACGACCTTCGCCAAGTATTCGCCCGAAGAGCTGATGACCGCCTTCCAGACCTATATCGTCGAATACGCCAAAAAGCAGGGCATCAGCCTCCAGCTGGCCATGGCCTCGATGCTCAAGTCGGGAACCCAGAGCCTCCAGATGACGGGACTCACCCCCGAGTTGAGCTACGTGATCTTCGCCTTCGGCATGGACCTGCGGGGCAACATCACCTCGAACCTCTCCTCCACGCAGTTCAAGACCACGGCCGACGGCTACTCCGCCGGTCCGAACTACGGCGGCAGCGACTGGTTCACGCAGCGGTTCTACATCACCAACGCCTACCTCGCCCTGACGGGTTACGGCTGGACCAACTCCGTGTGGACCCACTGGAAGGGAGACGACGTGACGGACGTCCGTTACCGTACGCTGACGACCAAGCTCTTCAATCAGGTCTTCTCCGATCCCTACGACCAACAGGCCATCGCCGCATTCCTGAAAGACCCCAATTACGGAGTCCAGTTCAACCCCGCGCTGCTCTCGGCGACGGTAAACAGCGCCGACGGTTACAACGGACTTACGGAAGGAGTCAGCGCCGGCACGTCCTACACGCTGCTCACGCTGGCCACCTCGTCGAGCGGCGCCGAAACGGTCTGCGTCAACTCCGTCACCACGAAGACCAGCACGGCCGCAGCCGCGTGGTTCGCAGCCGCAGCCTCGACCAACGCCAACTACGGCCCGACGCACAACACCGTGGCCGGCGTCATGAAGGGCATCGACATCGCAACGGTGCGTTACGCGATTTTCAAACAGAGCGCCCTGGCGAACGTCAGCACGGACAACTATCCGGCCGTGATCGAAGAGTTCGGACACGACCTCAAGGAGGAGTACCTCCCCTACATCAACGGAAACGGCTTTGCCATCCTCTTCACCGGGGAGAGCGGCGTAACGCCCGAAACCACGTACGTCTTCATGGCGACGGCGACCAACACGGTCGGCGACAAAGTCACCAAATGGGGTTCGGCGACCACCAGCGCGGCTCCGGACGCCGCCCGGGCGAAGGCGCAGGCCGCAACCCGAACGGACGAACCGCTCCGGTCGCCCGCCGGGAAACCCATCGCCAACCCCGAGAAGTTCATCTACCCGATGGAGAGCGTCCAGCTGCCCGCCGGAGCGAAACCCGAAGGCGACCTCTGGACCATCATTCACAACACGCACAACATCAAATAAGAGTACATCTATGAACAAGATAGCAGCAATTCTCTGGTGCATCCTGTCGCTGGCATGGACGACGGCCTCCTGGGCGCAGAACGTCGCCGTCAGCGGCAAAGTCACCGGAGCCAACGGCGAAGCCATCATCGGCGCGAACGTTCTCGTGGAGGGCACTACGCAGGGCATCACGACGAACGTCGACGGAGACTACACCCTGACGAACGTCCCGGCCAACGCCACGCTCGTCGTCTCCTACCTGGGCTACAAGACCGAGAAAATCCCTGTCGGCAACAAGACCCGCATCGACGTCACGCTCCGGGAGGACACCGCCGAGATCGAAGGCGTGATGGTCGTGGCCTACGGTACGGCCAAGAAGGAGTCGTTCACCGGTTCGGCCGCCGTCGTCAAAGGCGGCGAACTCCAGAAGCGCGTCGTGGGCAACGTCACCAAATCGTTCGAAGGAACCGTAGCCGGCGTGCAGGTCGCCTCCGGCGGCGGCCAGCCGGGCGAGGCGGCATCGGTCATCATCCGCGGCATCGGGTCGGTGAACGCCTCGGCGACACCGCTATACGTGGTCGACGGCATCCCCTTCGACGGGTCGCTCAGCGCGATCAACCCCGCGGACATCGAGACGATGACCGTGCTCAAGGACGCATCGGCAGGTGCGCTCTACGGCGCCCGCGGAGCCAACGGCGTCATCGTCATCACGACCAAGAAGGGCAAGAAGGACAAAATCCGCATTTCGTACAAGGGCAACGTCGGAATCGCCTCGCGCGCCATCCCGCGCTACGACCTGGTCGACATGAAAGATTACGTCGAGATGAGCTACGAAGCGCTGCGCAACAGCGCCCAATACGGCACGGGCATGGATTTCGAGGGCGCGAGCCGCTACGCCGCCGCCAACCTCGGCCAGCAGATCGGCGGACTGAAGAATCCCGAATACTACAACCCGTACAAGAATTACACGTGGGAGACGCTGATCGACCAGTCGACGGGCAAGATCCGTTCGGATGCCAAAGCTGCATGGAACGAGAACTGGCTGGACGAAATCAGCGACAATTCGGCCATACGCACCGAACA
>ENA-UEQL01002584-UEQL01002584.1-human-gut-metagenome-genome-assembly--contig:-NODE-2584-length-11949-cov-6.199124_pt1 | contig 11949 bp, 8 predicted proteins | sample MGYA00242905_ERZ507926 | MGnify/ENA primary metagenome ERZ507926 (study PRJEB26167, sample SAMN06115531) | human gut metagenome | host: Homo sapiens | place: China:Henan | collected 2015-09-09 | study...
ATGTCCGAGAAAATTGTACAGCTGAATGAGGAAATTATCAAGGGGCAGCTCAAAGAATTAGTTCGAGGAAGTGTAGAAGAAACCCTAAACGAGCTGCTGGAGAAGGAGGCAGAGTCATTGACGCAAGCCGCCCGCTACGAGCGCAGCGAGGCCCGTCAGGGCTACCGCAGCGGTCACTATGACCGCAACCTCACCACGACCTCCGGCGATGTCACGCTACACGTACCCCGGTTCAAGGGCGTACCTTTCGAGACTGCCATCATTGAGCGGTATCGTCGCCGAGAAAGCAGCGTGGAAGAGGCGCTCATCGAGATGTATCTGGCGGGCGGTTTTAAAGATCTGCTGTCCGCCCTCGGTTGAGAGCGCGTAGATGCCCGCCTTTGGCGAGGATGCCAGAATTTTCAGTTCGCCGCACGCCTACACTTCCTCGCGGCGGATCGTGGTGTGCCGTGAATGCGGCACCATGAACGTGTCGTCAAAGCCGCGCATGAACATCGAACTCCGACGTGCCACCACGTGCGGGAACACGCCGAAGAGCTTTTCCTGCAGGTCGTGCTTGTGAATACCATCATGATAATAGAGTCCCGCCTGTGCGCCCCAGCAGATGTGAAACGTGGAATAGACGTGCGTCTTCGTTTCGATCTTCGCCGGCATCAGGGTTCAAAACCAGAATCTGCAGCGGTCGGATGTCCTGTGTCACGGTGCGCGTCTCCTCCTTCACGGAGATGGTTTCGCCGGCAATCCGTTCGGTATTTTGATCGGTATCGGGGTTCCTCCTCATTTTTTCACAGTCAGACAAAGAAAGGCGGTCATGGACAACGCACCCATGACCGCCTTTGGAAATTTGTTCGAGCAGCTCTCAGAACAAACCAAAGACGGTCTTGCACATCATCATAACCATACCGATATTCATGCTGCGCACCGTCCTTTCGTCTGAATTCCTTGGGGATATTGTAACGTATTCTGCAGGACTTGTCGAGAAAAGCGCTTACAGGAGCCGATACGTCCAGCCCATATCATCGGCAACCGTCCCGGTTTGCATGCCGTAGAGCGTATCATAGAGCTTCTGCGACACAGAACCGACCGTCCCATCCGCGACCTGAACATCCGTGCCCATCACATTTAGCCAGCCGATCGGCGAGATGACCGCTGCGGTGCCGCTGGCGAAGATCTCCTGCAGGCTGCCGTCCTTCGACGCGGCAACGACCTCGTCGATCGAGAGCTTCCGCTCCGAGACCTTCACGCCCCACTTTTTCAGCAGCTGGATGACAGAATCGCGCGTGATGCCGGGCAGGATCGTGCCGGAATCGAGCGGCGCGGTGATAACTTCGTCCGCGATGCGGAAGAAGGCGTTCGACGTGCCGATCTCCTCGACATACTTATGCTCCGCCGCGTCGAGCCACAGCACATCCTTGCAGTTATATTTCATCGCGTCCTGACTGGCGCGCATGCCGCCGCCGTAGTTGCCGCCGACCTTGGCATAGCCCGTGCCACCGTGCGCCGCGCGGATGTATTTGTCCTGCACATAGATGCGCGTCGTGGCCAGGCCACCGTCGTTTGCCGCGTAGTAGGAGCCCGTCGGGCTGAGGATGATCATAAATTTGTAGTGCTTGGCCGGCAGAACCGAGAACGAGACCTCATCGCCGAAGATGAACGGCCGGATATACATCGCAGTGCCCGGCGCGGAGGGAATCCAGTCGCGATCCGCCTCAATCACAGCCTTGACCGCCGCGAGGAACAGGTCTCCCGGCAGCTCCGGGATGCACATGCGCTCATTCGTGCGGGCCATACGCTTGATGTTCATGTCCGGCCGGAAAATCTGGACGCCGCCGTCCGGCGTGCGGTAGGCCTTCATGCCCTCAAACATCATCTGTGCGTAGTGCAGCACGCAGGACGCCGGCTCGATGAGGAACGGCTCGTGCGGCACAACGCGCCCGTCGTGCCAGCCCTGTCCTTCGTCATAGTCCATGACGAACATGTGGTCGGTGAAGTATTTCGCAAAGCCCAGCTTCGTCTCGTCGGCAGGACGGGGCTTGGGGTGCGTAGTCCTTATCACAGGGAAGTTGTATTCCATTTTTCATTCCTCCTGATGTTCATAGTACATATAAAAGCTGTTTGTAGGGGCGGAGCATCGATCAGACCCGATAGAGCTCCGCCCTCCGGTCGCGAAAGACATTGATGGAGCTCCGGATTCCATCCAGCATCTCCAGTTCACAATCCGCGGCCAAAATCTGCTCGTCCTGCCCGCCGGCGGCGAGCAGCTCCCCCCACGGATCAATGATTGCGGACGCGCCGCCGTAATGTGTCTCGCCCGCGTCGCCGCAGGAATTGCAGCAGATGACGAACGCCTGATTCTCAATCGCCCGCGCGACTGTCAGCGCCCGCAGATGTCCGATGCGCGCCGCTGGCCACTGGCTCACGACGAAGAGCATGTCCATCCCCTGCACGGCGAGTGTCCGCGTCAGCTCCGGGAAGCGGATGTCATAGCAGATTACAAGGCCGCAGTCGTGTCCGTCGAGCCGGAAGCGGCAGAGATGATCGCCGGGCGTGAAATACGCATGCTCGCCCATCGGCGTAAACAGGTGCGTCTTATCATACTCTGCGACGCAGTTCCCCGCGCGGTCAAAGACGCACGCCGTGTTATAGACCTTTCCGCCGCGCACATTCGCGACGCTGCCCGCCACAAGATTCACGCCAAGCTCCGCAGCCAGCCCGCCGAGTTCGCGTTTCACCCGCGCGCAGTCCCGCTCGGCCAGCTCGGAAAGACGCTCTTTCGGGAAAAACCCGGTGTTCCATGTTTCCGGCAGGACAACCACGTCCGGTCCGCTCGCCATCGCTTCGCGGATGAGCCGCTTCGCTTTCGCGAAGTTCTCCTCCGGCTGCGCGAAGAGCATGTCCATCTGGATGCAGGTGGTCTTCATCCGGCGAACTCCTTCCCAGCCTGAAGCGCCTGCATGTTGAGGTCGAAAAGGTCGGCCTTGCGCGCCGGGATGACCTTGTGCAGCGCGTCCGCGAGGCTCTCCTCCCGGACACACCCGGTCTTCGAGATCAGCGCGCCGAGCAGGATCATGTTGGCAAGCGTCGGCATTCCCATGTCCATTGCCATCTTCGTGGCCGGGACGTAATAAGCCTCCACATCCGTGCGCGTAACCTTGCGGGCGATGAGCGTGGAGTCGAGGAAAATTTTCCCGCCCGGCTGCACGGCGTTTTCATATTTATCGAGCGAAGGGTTGTTCATAACCATGAGCACGTTCGGCGTGTTTACGATCGGCGAGCCGACCGGGGCGTCCGACAGAATGACGTTGCAGTTCGCCGTGCCGCCGCGCATCTCCGGGCCATAGGACGGCAGCCAGCTGAGCTCCCGCCCTTCGATGAGGCCCGCGTAGGCCAGAACCTTTCCGGAGAACAGCAATCCCTGTCCGCCGAAGCCCGCAATCACGATTTGATGATCTGCCATCTCTCAGCCCTCCTTGTCTCGGTAGACACCCAGCGGATAGTACGGGATCATCTTCTCGTCGATCCACTCCAGCGCCTTCTGCGGCGTCAGGCCCCAGTTCGTCGGACAGGCCGACAGCACCTCGATCAGTGAGAAGCCCTTGCCCTCCACCTGATAACGGAACGCCTTTTCGATCGCTTTTTTTGCGTTTTTCACGTTTTTCACATTGTTCACGGTCACGCGCTCGAGATACGCCGGGGCCTCCAGCGTCGCGAGCATCTCGCAGATCCGGATTGGCCAGCCGCAGGTGTTAACGTCGCGTCCATAGGGCGACGTCTGTGTGATCTGGCCGGGCAGAGAGGTCGGGGCCATCTGGCCGCCCGTCATGCCATAAATCGCGTTGTTGACAAAGATGACCGTGATATTTTCGCCGCGCGCCGCGGCGGAGACGGTCTCGCAGAGGCCGATGGACGCGAGATCGCCGTCGCCCTGATAGGTGAAGACGATGTTGTCCGGCAGCGACCGCTTCACACCTGTCGCGACTGCGGGCGCACGTCCATGCGACGCCTCGACCATGTCACAGGTAAAGTAGTCATAGGCCAGTACGGAACAGCCGACCGGCGCAATGCCGATCGTCCGGCCCTCGATGCCGAGCGTGTCGATCGCCTCGGCGACGAGCCGATGGATGATGCCATGCGTGCAGCCGGGGCAGTAGTGGAATACAGCGTCGGTCAGCGCCTTCGGTTTTTCAAATACAACAGCCATCAGTCGTTCCCTCCTTCGTTTGCCTTACGGATCGCGTCCAACACCTCATCCGGCGACGGGATCATGCCGCCCACGCGGAAGCAAAGGTCGACCGGCTTTTTGCACTCTACCGCCAGCTGCACATCCTCGCGCATCTGGCCCATGTTGAGCTCCACGCAAACGAACCGCTTCACCTGATCAGCGGCCTTGCGCAGCGGTGCCTTCGGGAACGGCCAGAGCGTGATCGGCCGGATCATGCCGGCCTTGATGCCCTGCTTGCGCGCTTCGACGATCGCGTTGCGCGACACGCGCGCGGTAATACCGCAGGACACGATGCAGACCTCGGCGTCCTCCATCATGAACGCTTCCCACATGCACTCATTCTTCTCGATCTCGGCGTATCGCTCGAAGCGCTCGATGTTCAGCCGCTCGAGCTCCGCCGGGCTGAGGTAGAGAGAGTTGACAACGTGATGCTTCCGCTGGCACTTCGTTCCAGTGACGGCCCAATCCTTTTCAGTTGGGTCCGGGTCACGCGCCTCCGGCAGCTGAACGGGCTCCATCATCTGACCCATCGTGCCGTCAGCCAGCAGCATTGCCGGCATCCGGTATTTTTCCGCAAGGTCAAACGCCTTTCCGGTCAGGTCGGCCATCTCCTGAACCGACGCCGGAGCCAGTACCAGCACATGGAAGTCGCCGTGGCCAGGTCCGCGCGTCGCGAGGAAGTAGTCGGACTGCGATGGCTGAATGCCGCCGAGGCCGGGCCCGCCGCGCTGCACATTGACAATGACTGCGGGCAGATCTGCGCCCGCCAGGTACGAAATGCCCTCGCACTTGAGCGCGATACCGGGGCTGGAGGACGAGGTCATCGCCCGCTTGCCCGTCGCGGCCACGCCGTAAACCATGTTGATGGCCGCGATCTCGCTCTCGGCCTGCAAAAACGTCCCGCCGATCTTCGGCATTTTCTTCGCCATATAGGCCGCGACCTCGGTCTGCGGCGTGATGGGATAGCCCAGATAGTGGCGGCACCCGGCGAGGATCGCGGCCTCCGCGATGGCCTCGTTGCCCTTCATCAATACTTTTTCCTGCATCTTCCCGCCCTCCTTACTTTTCTACCGTAATGACACAGTCGGGACACATCGTCGCGCAGAACGCACAGCCGACGCACTTGTCCGGCTCCGTCAGCTCCACGGGCGCATGTCCCTTTTGATTCAGCCGCGTCTTCGACAGCGCCAGCAACCCCTTCGGACAGGCGTTCACACACAGGCCGCAGCCCTTGCAGAGTTCTTCCTGAAATATCAGTTTTGCCATCTTGTGCCTCCATTTATCGTAATTGGTAATATAGCTTCTGGATCTCCATCGGGAACAGGTTTGGAATGCTCCCGCGCAGCGCGTCGCAGAGCCGTGCAGCGCAGCAGGTCATCTTGAGCGGCAGCCCTGCCCGCGCGGCGACCGCTTCCGCATAGGGCATGCTTGACAGCACATCCACCGCCGCCGTCGCCTGCCCGAGATTCGTATTGTTGACGACTGCCGTGAACGGCAGCCCACAGGCGGCCTCGATTTCCCGCAGCACAAGGATCGTATCCGCTACCGTCCTTGTCAGCGGCCGGGCCCGGTTGATGACGAACAGCATCTCATAATCACCCTCCGCCCGGATCTCCGGAACATAGCGCCCCAGTGCCAGCGCTCCGCGGTCGTCTCCGCCGATGTCCAGCACGCCGCATTCTCCCCGCTCCGCAATCAGCGCGTAGGTCTCCTTCGGCATGGCCGGAACATCGAGATTCGAATTTGCAAACGGTGAGACGATCAGTCCGATCCCCTCTTTTTTCAGATCTTCTTCTGAATCCTTCGTCCGGAAATAGGGATTTACAATGTCAAGATCGGCCACAGTCACGGCTTCGCCTTTTCGCCGGAGCCACCGCGCATAATTCAGCGCGATATTCGTCTTTCCACTGCCGTAATGTCCGGCAAAAAGAGTTAGGCGTTTGTGTGTCATGGCCGACTCCTCCTTCAGAGCTTGCTTCTGATGATTTTTCCGCTGGTGGTCTTTGGAAGCGCTTCGCGGAATTCCACAATACGGGGATATTTGTACGGCGCAGTATGCGTCTTGACATAGGTCTGAATTTCTTTTTTCAGCGCGTCCGTGCCCTCGGTGCCCTTGACCAGTACGATGCTGGCCTTGACGACCTGCCCGCGGATCTCATCCGGGGCAGCAGACACACCGCATTCGAGCACATACGGCAGCTCCATGATGACATTTTCGATTTCAAACGGTCCAATGCGGTAGCCAGACGATTTAATGACGTCATCCGCACGGCCGACATACCAGTAGAAGCCGTCCTCGTCACGCCAGGCGAGGTCGCCCGTGTGGTAGAAGCCATCGTGCCACGTTTTTGCCGTGACCTCCGGGCTGTTGTAGTATTCGTAGGCAAGTCCGCAGGGAATGCCGTTTTGAATGTTGATGCAGATCTCCCCCGTGTCGCCGGCCTCCGCCTCATGCCCGCTGCTGTCCAGCAGATGCACATCGTAGAGTGGGACAGGCTTGCCCATAGAGCCGATCTTATGGCTGTCGCCAGCCAGATTGCCGATGATGAGCGTCGATTCAGACTGCCCAAAGCCCTCCATGATGCGCATGCCAGTCGCCTTTTCAAATTGGCGAAAGACCTCAGGATTGAGCGCTTCACCGGCGATAGACGCATGCTGAATAGAAGAAAGATCAAATCGGGACAGGTCCTGCTTGATCAGCATGCGGTACATCGTGGGCGGCGCACAGAATGTCGTGATCTGATACTTCGCAAACATCGGCAGAATTTTTTCTGCATCAAAGCGGTCGAAATCATAAACAAACACAGCCGCCTCACACAGCCACTGACCGTAGAGCTTTCCCCAGAGGCTCTTGGCCCAGCCGGTGTCGGAGATGGTCAGGTGCAGCCCGTCCGGGTTGACCTGATGCCAGTATTTTGCAGTGATAAAATGTCCAAGCGGATATTTATAGTTGTGTGCTGCAATTTTCGGGTATCCGGACGTACCGGAGGTAAAGAACATGAGCATTGGCTCGTCGCCGCAGGGCGCGTCGTCCCTGCGCGTATAGCGGCGGGAAAACAGGCCGTATTCCGCATTGAAATCGTGCCAGCCGTCCCGGCTGCTGCCAACCATGATCTTTGTCAACTTCATCCCGGTGTCGGCCTCTGCAATGTCGACATGGTACGCAGTATCGCCGTCTGCCGTGCAGAGAACTGCACTGACGCCCGCTGCCTGGAAGCGGTAAGAGAAATCATGCTCCACAAGCTGATTGGTAGCCGGAATCGCAATGGCGCCGATCTTATGCAGACCCAGAATGGCAAACCAGAACTGGTAATGCCGCTTGAGCACGAGCATCACGCGGTCGCCGCGTCGGATGCCGAGCGAGGTAAAGTAATTGGCGGCCTGGCTGGAAGCATCTTTCATGTCCTTGAATGTGAACCGCCGCTCCGTTCCATCCAGAGCCACATGCAGCATGGCGAGCTTTTCAGGCTTTTCACGGCCCAGCGCATCCACAATGTCAAATGCGAAATTGAAGGATTGCTCATTTTTGAAAGCGATGGACTGCAGTTTCCCGTTTGCATCCTCGGGCGCATCGACGAAGCGGGTGTAAATGCGCGCCTCCGGATCCGGACTCTGCGCCGTCTCGATCATGGCAGCGCGGTCGCCGCCGGCCTCCGGGAGGCTCGGCTCCTGTGGGCGGAGCACGATCGCATAGAACAGGCAATCCTGACCGTCCGCAGCAACCATGCCGTGCGGAATGGAGCTGTCATAGTAGATGCAGTCGCCTTCATGCAGAAGCTCGGTATGTCCGCCGACCTGAACTTTCATACTGCCGCGAATGACAAGATCACATTCCTGCCCGACGTGGCTGGTCAGCTCAATGTCCGAATAGAATGCTTCATCAGAGTATTTGTTTTCAACGAACAGCGGGTCTGCAATGCGGTTCTGAAAGCCAGAGGCCATGTTGTAATAGATCATCTCATGGGCCTGCTCGATCTTCTGTCCATTACCCGCGCGTGTCAGCGTATAGGATCGAAGCTTTGGGCTGCTGCCCTCGATGAGATCTGTAACGTCAACGCCAAAAGCCAGCGCGCAGCGGTAGAGAAAAGCGAAGTTGAGGTCGCTCTGCCCGGCCTCACAGCGAAGATATTCTTCTTCGCTCGTGCCCGTTTTCAGCGCCATCGTCTGCGCCGAAAAGCCGGAGATCTCGCGCAGCTCTCGGATGCGTCCCGCCATTTCCTGAATTTTGAAGTCCAGTCCTGTGAGTGTTTTTTTCATGGTGTTACCTCCGTGGATGCAAAAAGCCCGTCTCAAAGAAATGATTCTTTGAGACGGGCTGCATACAGCATACCCGCGGTACCACTCAAATTGCACCTGCCTCACGGCAGATACCACTCATCGACTTCCAGCAAAGTCTAAGCACTGACGCAGCTGACGCGGGAGAGGTCTACTTGCCATTACGGGCGTTCTTCTCTCCGGCTCGGGAGCTACAAATTCTGCGCGTCTGTTACCGGTTCACACCATCCACCGGCTCTCTGAAACAGGACTTGCGCGGAACCCTCTCCGTCGTAGCCTTTATTGTTGTTAAGAATCATAACGAAAAAGTATGCAATTGTCAAGAAAAATTTTCGGTGGTTTTCTGTTGTCATCATCCCTGTCTGCCGGAGCTGCATATTGGGGCAAACCAGCGTAACCCAGAGAACACATATTGAGCGTATGCCGGTCCGGTTCAATCGCCGCATCGTCGAAAAATCACGGTTATCAGAGCTTGCTTCGGATGATCTTGCCGCTGATGGTCTTCGGGAGCTCTTCTTTGAACTCCACAATTCTCGGATACTTATACGGCGCGGTATGCTGCTTGACGTAGTTCTGGATTTCCTTCTTCAGCTCCTCCGTGCCCTCGGTGCCCTTGACGAGCACGATGCTGGCCTTGACGACCTGCCCGCGCACCTCGTCCGGCGCAGCGGACACGCCGCACTCAAGCACATACGGCAGCTCCATGATGACGTTTTCGATCTCGAACGGCCCGATGCGGTAGCCGGAGGACTTGATGACGTCGTCCGCGCGGCCAACGTACCAGTAGAAGCCGTCCTCATCGCGCCACGCGAGGTCGCCGGTGTGGTAGAGTCCGTCGTGCCAGACGGCCTCAGTGCGCTCCTTGTCCTGATAATAGCCGAGGAACAGCCCGCAGAAGTGCTCTCGTCCCGCGGTATGGATGACGATCTCGCCCGTGTCGCCGTCGGCAGTCGGGGTGCCGTCCTGATTGACAAGGTCGATGCCGTAGCCGGGGATGGGCTTGCCCATCGAGCCGGGCTTGAGCGGCTGGCCGACGAGGTTCGCAATGCCGAGCGTCATCTCCGTCTGGCCGAAGCCCTCGGCGATCTGCAGCCCCGTCGCCTTTTCAAACTGATAATAGACCTCCGGGTTCAGCGCCTCGCCCGCGGTCGTTGCGTGCTGGATGGAACTGAGGTCGAAGCGGGACAGATCCTGCTTGATCAGCATCCGGTACATCGTGGGCGGCGCACAGAACGTCGTGATGTTGTATTTGGCGAACATCGGCAGGATCTTCTCGGCGTCGAACCGATCAAAGTCGTAGACGAACACCGCACCCTCGCACAGCCACTGGCCATACAGCTTGCCCCAGAGCGCCTTGCCCCAGCCGGTCTCGGAGATCGTGAAGTGCAGTCCGCCGGGCTGCACCCAGTGCCAGTACCGGGCCGTAACGTAATGGCCCAGCGCATATTTGTAGCTGTGAACGGCGATTTTTGGATAGCCGGTCGTGCCGGACGTGAAGAACATGAGCATCGGATCGTCGCCGCAGGGCGCGTCGTCCTTGCGCGTGTAGCGCCGGGAGAACAGGCCGTATTCCGCGTCAAAGTCGTGCCAGCCCTCGCGCTTGCCGCCGACGAGAACCTTCGTCAGATGCACACCCGCGTCGGCCTCCGCGATGTCGACCTGATGTGCCGTGTCGCCGTCCGCCGTACAGACGATCGCGCTCACGCCCGCCGCCTTGAAGCGATAGGTGAAATCATGCTCCATCAGCTGGTTCGTCGCCGGGATGGCGATCGCGCCCAGCTTATGCAGGCCGAGGATCGCAAACCAGAACTGATAGTGCCGCTTGAGCACCAGCATCACGCGGTCGCCGCGCTTCACGCCGAGTGACGTGAAATAGTTCGCCGCCTGACTCGAAGCATCCTTCATGTCCTTGAACGTGAACCGCCGCTCAGTCCCGTCGTTTGCGACATGCACCATCGCGAGCTTGTCCGGCTCGCGCCGCTCGAGGCCGTCCACGATGTCGAATGCAAAATTGAATTTGTCCTCGTTGTGGAACTCCAGCCGCTCCAACGAGCCGTCTTCCTTTTCCACCCCGTGGACAAACTGGTCGCAGAGCAGCTGCTGCTCCGGCGTCTCCTCCAACGCCCGTGTCCGCACGGACAGGTCCTGCTCCTTTTCGCTGCTCGCCATGATCATTGCGAGGAATACACAGTCCTGCCCATCCACGGCGATCATGCCGTGCGGCGTGGAGCTCTTGTAGAAGATGCTGTCGCCCTCGTGGAGGACTTCCTCGTGCTCGCCGACACGCACACGGAGCGTCCCCTTCACGACGAGGTCAAATTCCTGTCCGGCATGCGTCGTGGTGTGGATCGGCTGGCTCTGCAGCTCCTTGGAATACTGATAGGTGACCCAATACGGCGTCGCCAGCTTCTGCCGGAACATTGCCGCCATATTCTGAATGGTGATGCCGTCCTCGCTGGCCGTCACCGGACCCATGCCCCGGCGCGTCACCGTGTAGCTCGAGAGCTTGGCGCTCTGGCCTTCGAGCAGATCCGTCAGCTCCACGCCGAACGCCAGCGCGCACTTGTGCATGAACGTAAACGGGAAATCGACCGTGCCCTGCTCATAGCTGTGATACTGCTCGACGCTGACCTCGGTCTTCTCGGCCATCTCCGCTTCGCTGTAGCCGACGATCTCGCGCATCTCGCGGATTCGCTCTGCGATCTCCATCAGCGGGTTGGCCGCCGGCTTCTTGGTTTGCATCATCATAGTGGGTTCCTCCTGTGTTAAACTGTGTAAGTTACTTCGAACGAAAAAACTCGCCTCAAGGATTCCTAAGAATCTTTGAGGCGAGTTTGTGAATCACAATACCCGTGGTACCACTCAAATTGCAGCTCTGAGAGCTGCCGCTTCAGGCTCTGACAAGCCCTATCCCGTAACGTGGGCGGACGAGAGGCGTCTACTTGCGAATGGTGTTCGGGCCTCCAGCTCGGAAGTGATAGGTCACAGGAGTTCGTGCTGCCGGTTTGCACCAACCACCGGCTCTCTGAAAGCAGTCCGTCCGACCGTCTTCGTCACAGCTTTTTTGATTTGAACTTGCCCCAAATTTAACACAGTCTTTGCAGGCTGTCAAGTATAAATTTTACTAATACCGGCTATCGGTGCTTACCGCTTCACCTGCTCGGCGGTCTGCGCCGTGTCGATCCCAGCCGCGCCCTCCAGGCCGAAGCGCTCCGTCGCCTCCTCGCGCATCTTGTATTTCAGGATTTTTCCGGCTGCGTTCATCGGGAATGCATCGACAAAATCGATGTATTTCGGCACCTTGTGCCGTGCCATGCTGGCCTTGATATAGGCGAACATCTCGTCCTCCGTGACGCTGCCGGGCTCCTTGAGGATGATGCAGGCCATGGCCTCCTCGCCGTATTTCCTGTCCGGCACGCCGATGACCTGTACGTCCTTGACGGCCGGGTGGG
>ENA-UEQL01002586-UEQL01002586.1-human-gut-metagenome-genome-assembly--contig:-NODE-2586-length-11942-cov-8.866077_pt1 | contig 11942 bp, 7 predicted proteins | sample MGYA00242905_ERZ507926 | MGnify/ENA primary metagenome ERZ507926 (study PRJEB26167, sample SAMN06115531) | human gut metagenome | host: Homo sapiens | place: China:Henan | collected 2015-09-09 | study...
AAATTTTAATGGTCTTTTTATATAGCCTTTAATGGAGAACCGAGCCCCTTACAAAGAAATAATTATATGTCTAATTATATGATAATTATATGATAATTATATGTTTAATCGTTAATTAATCGTCATTAGCGGAGAACACCACACAAAAAACAGACTGTCCGAGAATCGAACAGTCTGTTGAATGGTAAAAGACAGTGCTTTTAATTAGTTTGCTTCGTGTACGAGTAGGTTCTTAAACTCCCAAGTAGCGCAAGTCTGACCTTCGGCTGTCTTGTAGCGGAAGCCGATGTATATCTCTTGTCCGGCATACTTCGACAGGTCAATATCGCCTGTGTTGATGAAAGTCCAACTGTTGCTCTCAGGGTAGAGTAGGTTGCCATCTGCGTCTTTAGCATACTCGATAGCCTCCCATGTGCACTTAGTAGCATCGCCTGCATAATCGGTAGAGATGAGCACTGCGCACTCTTCCATACGCTCTTCCAATTCAGTCGGACCAAAGTTGATGGCTTGGTCGAAATTGAGAACGGGTTTCTCCGATTTCTTCATCGAGATAAGCGGAGTGATTACCCATGATTCTACGGCGTGCGATTCTGAGTTGGCGTATGCCGTTCCCTTCATACCATAGTTGGCATCGTATTTCCAAACATAAGTCAAGCCGCCGAGGTCCACATCTTGAATCACCAGTTTGCCTTGTCCTTCGCCTAAGATGGCTTGTTTGTAGTAGATAGACGAACCCCATGTGCCGCTTAGCGAGAAAGTAGAGGTGGCAAGTACGATACCCGTATTTTCTACAAAGTCAGTACCATTGAAGATAAACTCGGTTGCCTCAAAGCCATTCTTCACGGCATAGACTACAGTATATTTGCTATCGATGGCAGCATAAGGATATTCAGCCTTTAAGTATCTCATTACCAACGCTTTGTCTGCTACTTTTACGCCTGCTGCGGTATAAACCTCTGCGGGCAGAACGGATAGGGTAGTGGACGATTGGCGGTAAGCCGACCAACTTGTACCATTGAACTGGTAGAGTACGCTCACACTTCCGTCGGCTTGTGCCTGCGCCTTGCGAGGAGCCGGAGCGGCTTTCTTTGCAGGACGGAGCGAAGTGATATAGCAACCTTTTTGGAACTCATAGACATCGTTCTTTGCATAGTAGGTGAAAGCACCCTTACCGATGATTGTATCACCGTTGGTGAAGGTGCGTCCCGACATATCGGTAGCCGTTGCTTCGGTCTCGCTTACAAAGTCGAATGCCGCAATCGAATCGCCGTCGATAGAGAACGAGTTGTACATCTCAAACTCGTTTTCACCATCGCTGATGAAGTACGACAGGTTCTTGTACTGCGCGGGGTATGATTTAGAATACCATCTCGACAAGATACCACCCACTTGGATAGTGTCGCCGGCTGCAAGTGTACCTGCTGCGTAGGCTGCTACCACCTCAGAGGGCGAGTAGTAACCGCGCTTCTCGGGAGTACCCCAATAGAAGCCTTTCTCCTCGGCGCCACTACCGGTATTGCCCGGTTCGTAGTTCTTAAATTCGTAGGTAACCGCCAGTATCGTACCCGAGTCTTTGTCGGCGGGCAGTACCGAAGTCAGTTTGCCTACGGTCTTCGGGGTGAGGTATGCGATGTCCTCTTTCTCCCATATCGTAGCATAGTTGTCAGCCGTCAGTGTGTATGCCTCGGTGTTGGCGGTCAGTTCGGCAATGTATTCGGGCAACCCCTCGTTGGTGTTGTAGGTTACATTGAAGAGCGAACCATCAGACAACTGCGGGTACAGACCTGCCAAGAAGGCGGGGATGTAGGTATCGGCAGTAGCAACTTTGTTGAAGGCTTTTTCTTTGGCAATACGCAAGAAAGCGGTGTATGCCGACGAGTCTTCTGCGGTGCATTGGCTCAGTGCCAAAGCGATATTGGTGCTGTTCTCGCCTATCGTCTTGTAGTCGGCTTCCGATAGGACATAGTCCATACTGCGGGTGTCGGTGATGGTGTAGTTGTTGTGCAGTTGCTTCTCATCGAAGAAGTTCTCGCACGAAGCAAGCAGCAGAGCCGACAACGAAACACCAAGAATATATTTCAGATTTTTCATATCAGTAGTCTGTTTTATAGGTTAGAAGTTGAGTTTCAGGCGGATATTCCATTGACGCCCCTTGTTGTAGAAGAAGTAGATGTTGTCAATGGTGTTAGCAGCCGTACCAGCCGAAGCGGTGTTAGCACTCCATGCTTTCTCAATATAGTATTGGTTGAGCAGGTTGGTTACATTGCCGGCTACAGTAGCGCGTACACTGCCGATGTTGAAACTATAACTTGCGCGCAAGTCCATCGAACCGCCTACGGGGCATTTGTAAGGCTCTACGATGTTCATCGTCTTGCCCAGTGTCAGGTTGCTGCCCGAGAAGGAGTAGTAGGAGTAGTTGCGAGCATAGAGGGTGTATTCAGCACCGATGCGGAAACCTTTGAACGGCTTGAAGAGGATGCCCAAGTTAGCAGTAGTCTGTGCCTGACCGCCCACATGAATACCTTTCATGTTGATGATAGCGTTGGCTTGGTCTTCTGCACCCGGAGTGGTAACGGTACCATCGGTACGCAGGGCATTGCCTTGCTCATCGTAGGCATAACCTTTCACGCTGTCGCTGTCCCATTTCCAGTCGCCGAGCGAGAGCATTGCGCTCAGTTCGAGCCATTTGGTCGGGCGGGCTTTCAACTCCGCCTCGATACCCATATGTTGCGCATTCACACCCGTCATATTCATGTAATACGATGTCTGGTCTGCGTTGGCAAGGTTGCCGCTCTTGGTCATCGTCTTATCCATCCACTCGGTGAAGTAAGCATTCACATTGAGTGCTACATACTCGTTTTGGAAGCCGTAGCCTATCTCAACCGATGCAATCTTCTCATTCTTAGCATCTTGGTTGATAGCGTGCGAGGTGTTGCACGACATAAAGGCTGCATTGAACTTCGGCGCACGGCTGATGAAACCGGCATTGAGGAAGATGTTGTTGTAGCGCAAGAACTTGTAGTTGATACCGCCCTTGATGGTTCCACCTGCAAAGCCGATAGTCTGCGAGCGTTGGTGCTCCTCGTCGTAGTAGAAGCGGTCAACACGCCAGTTGTGGTTGTATGAGAACGAACCGTTAATAAAAGCGGAGAGGTTGTTTTGGCTATACTCCAACGAAGCAAAAGCACCTTCTTGCATTACATGTCCGGTATAGTCGCGGTAAACAACATCGCCGATACCCAATTTCTCATATACCCACGCATCATCATTGCGGTGATAGTTGTTGGCTGCTTGCACCGATTTTATACGGGTCTTATCCATGAAGTAAGCACCATCGAGCAGGTCGCTGATTACGGCTGTGTGGATGCCCTCATAGTAGCGAATATCAATACCTGCCGTCAAATCAAGGCATTCGAGGAATTTCTTGTTGTAGGTAGATACCAATCCGTACCAGTTATGGTAGTTGCGGTTCTCAGCGATGACCAGTTCAGAACCATACTCGCTGGCAGCATTTAAAGCCTGTACGGCTCCGTAGTCAAAAGTACCATCCTCACGGCGGAAAGTGGTACTAAGAATACCGTTCACTGCACCCTTGGTCAGGTCGCTGTAGTCGTAAGACGACATCGTACCCGGCTCTGCGGTGTAGCCGAAACCACGACCGATAGATACATAAGCAGTGGTAGAGAGCGATGAAGTATGGTCGATTTGCCAAACATGGTTCAACGAGATTTGCGGCTTGTGATACTGGTTGTAGGCAGCCGATTTCTGATTGCCGTAGTTGTCATAGCCGTAGTTCGGGTTGTAGCGACGATAGTCCATTCCGTCGTGCATATAGCGTTTTACCTTGTTCCATTCTGCCAAGGTCAGCGCACCACTCGAACCCGAAGGACGCTGATAGTGTCCTTGCGGAGCACCGAAAGCGGTGAGGCTCAACTGGTGATTCTCATTAATTCGCTTCGATATATTCGCAAAATAACTGTAGCCCGAGAAGTTGGTGCCTTGGATGTAGCCGTCGCCCCAAGTCTTGGTACCCATTACGGTGATAGCCCAACCGTTGCTCATCAAGCCGGTCGATACCGAGAATGCCACTTTGTTGTAGCCGTCGTTACCCATTGCGTAACTGAGCATACCGCCTTTCTTGGCGTCGATACCCTTGGTTACGATGTTGATGGTACCGCCCACCGAAGGAGCCGACAGTTTGCTTGCGCCCATACCGCGTTGCGTCTGCATTACCGAGGTTACATCGCTCAAGCCTTGCCAGTTCGACCAATAGACCGTACCGCCTTCCATATCGTTCATCGGTACACCATTCACCATCGTTGCCACATTGGTGTTGTCGAAACCGCGCATCCAAATCTCGGCATCGCCCCAACCGCCACCTTGACCATTGGCGTGTACACCCGGGGTGTTCTTCAGCACTTCGGGGAACTCACCGCCACCCAAGCGCTCTTCGATGTCTAAGGCCGTTACTTGGCTCACTGCCACCGGCGTCTTCTGTTGCTGAGCAATCTGACCCGTAATCGTTACATCTTGTAGCGATACAGCCTCCGGCTCCATTTTCAAGACACCCATGTTCGCATTCTTCTTGGCTGATACCTCTATCGAAGCATAGCCCACATACGAGAGTTTCAACTTGGCACCGCTCTGCACTTCCAGTTTGAAGTTGCCGTCGATGTCGGTTACCACACCATTGGTAGTGCCGGTTTCTACTACCGAGACACCTATCAATGGTTCACCTGTCTGCGCATCTTGTACGCTACCGGTTACCTTTTGCGTCTGTGCCATCAGCACTACGCTTGTCCCCAAGCAGAGGAGTAGGGATAACAGTTTTTTCATTAGGTTGTTTGTTTTATTGAATGATTGTTGATTGAATCCGTGGATTCTTTCGGGTCAGTTTTGATTATCTGATTTACAATACTTTGCGTGTCTTAGCAGACGCTTAATAATCTACCTAAGCGCATAAACAATAGTAGCGACCACGCTTGTAGTCGCTACTATACCTTATTTATATAGTTCGTTGAGCAGTTGAGCCAATCGGATACCCGAGGCGTAGAGTTGCCATTCCATATCGTCGGCGAAATGATACACATAATGATACGGATTGCCGTCCCATTCGGTATGATACGCATAGATAGCCTCTGTCAAGTGGTAGTTGTGTAGCAACAGTTCGGCAGGCGTCATCTGCTGAATGGCTTTTTTCTGATAGCCCAACTTATCTTGCAGATACTGTGCATATTCGCTGTAGGTATAGCCGCGAGCGTCTATCATTTGTGAGTCCCAAATAGCGTGTAGATTAGTGTTCTTGCCAAACCATTTTACCTTGATTCTGTTGCCGCCAAGGTCGTCGATATGCCCTGTATGCATCGGGCAGAAACGGTCGCCCATAAAGTGGATGATAAATGCCAATGCATCACGGTTGCGCTTGTCTTGACGCAATACATTCGTTAGGCTGTCCATCGCACGGAAGAGATTACCGCCTTCTTTGGGATAGTCGGTCAACGCAGCCACTACAGCCGAGTCGCTCATACCGCCGTTTAGGTCTTGGAAGTGCCAATCGAAACTGGTAGGGTAGATGGTATCGCTTTTTATCTCATCCGGCCAATTGGCTACATAAATCATACCGTGTTTGCCGAGAATCTTATCTACTTGTTTGCGTGCACGGCAGTTCATGTTGTCGTAAGCCACTTGCGCAATGATACGATGCCCCTCTTGTCCCCACGCCAATAGACGCTCTACGGGGCATACCAATAGGACACTGAGAGTAACGAAAGAGAAAATGCGTTTCATAGGGAAATCATTTACGGCTGCAAAGGTAAGACTTTTTTCTGATACCCACAAATAAAAATAAAGAAAGTGCATACAAAAGTCTTTTTTCCTTTTTGTTTGTTTTCCTCCGCATATGACGAACGGATAAAATCTCTACTATCTCTATCCTCGTCGCACAAGATTTTTGTAATTACCTTATGTTATCGGCTCTCGTTATCGTGTCGTTGCCGTCTTGTTGCCGTGTTTTTACCGTAATACACTCGACGAAGACTTTATTGGGACGGCGTACAAAAAGGTACAAAAAAGCACATAATGATACGCAGATGAAAAAAGTGGTGCAGACGATTTGCTTATGTGATATTTTTTTTGTAACTTTGCGGGCTGTTTGTCAGATAGCCATTGGCTGCTTGTCTGGCGGTGCGTATCAACGGCTAGAACGGTTGGTTGTAAGGCAACTGATTGGGGAAGGGCGATTGATTAACAAAAATAGACGATAAATACCTCGGTATCATGAAAGAGATAGAGATAAAGACGACAATGCGGGTTTGCCAATGGGACGAACTGAGCAGTGCGCAGCAAGCACTTATCAACATCGCCAAAGAGCAGACGCAACGGGCCTATTGCCCATATTCAAACTACCATGTGGGGGCCGCATTGTTGCTCGGAAATGGTGAGATAGTGCGTGGTTGTAACCAAGAGAATGCAGCCTATCCGAGCGGGTTGTGCGCAGAGCGTAGTGCGTTGTTTGCTGCGGGAGCGCAATACCCCGAACAACTGGTGATACGACTGGCGATAGCCTGCTACAATAACGGCCGATTTACGCCTCAACCCGGTAGTCCTTGCGGAGCGTGCAGGCAAGTGATGATTGAAACCGAGCATCGCTACGGACAGCCGATGGAAGTGATACTATATGGCGAGGAAGAGACCTATATATTCAGTAGTGCAGCCGATTTGTTGCCGCTGATTTTTGTATCAGAGAACCTAAATGGGTAAAAACTGCGTGTCGGCTCTCTACTACTTGGGTATTTTTTAGATGGATGCTCTCTAAGATATTCTAGATACTATAGGCACTCTAAGTATTCTAGATGCTCTAGATGTCCTAGATATTCTAGATACTCTAGGTGTTCTAGATGTCCTAGGTGCTGATTGATTGAACGGTGAAGGTAATAAAGAAAATAGATATTTACCTGCTGAGGAACTTTCTCGGCTTGTTTTTTGCTACCTTTTTTGTGTGTATCTTTGTGCTGCTGATGCAGTTTGTGTGGATGCATGTGAAAGACTTAGTGGGCAAGGGAGTTGAGGTAAGTGTGTTGGCAGAGTTCTTTATCTATGCCGTGGCGAGTGTGGTGCCATTGGCGTTGCCGTTGGCTATCTTGTTGGCTTCGTTGATTTCGTTTGGTAACCTTGGTGAGAAGTTTGAACTGACGGCGATGAAAGCCGCAGGTATCTCGCTATTCCGAATAATGCGCCCATTGGCAATAGGTATTGCGTTTATCTCGGTGGGGGCTTTCTTCTTCTCGAATAATGTGTTGCCCAAGAGTCAGATGAAACTATGGGCGTTGATATTCAGTTTGCGGCAGAAATCGCCCGAATTGGAAATACCTGTGGGGGAGTTCTACGATGGTGTGAGCGGCTATAATATATATGTGCGGCACAAGGATAAGAAGACGGGAATGCTGCGCGATATGATGATTTACGACTACTCCAACGGTTTTCAGAATGCAACGGTGATGGTTGCCGATTCGGGTAAGTTGGCATTCTCGGACGATAAGAAATACTTGATATTGCGCCTGTATAGCGGTGAGAGTTTTGAGAACTTGAACCAACAGCAACAGCGTGCTACGGGGAGTCAAAAGAACATTCCCTACAGGCGAGAGACCTTTAAGGAGAAACAACTGCTGATTGATTTTGATACGGAGTTTAACCGTTATGACGAGTCGGTATTGGAAGACCAACATGTATCGAAGAATGTGTCTCAATTAGTTCATTCGATTGATAGTGTGCAAGTTATGGCGCATGAGAAGAGTAGGGAACAGAGTCGCAACTTGGTGCAGAACCGATACTTTGGCAGGGAGCAGAAACAAGGGCGATTGGTGATACCCGTAGAAGCGAATGAGCGTGAGGAGTATTGTATTGATTCGCTGTTTGCTCATCTCAATGAGCGGCAGCAAAAGAGTGTGATGCAGACAGCGGTGGACAAAGCCACAATGCAGCGTGACCAAGTGGAATACAATGCCCTGCTGTTGGACGATTCGCAACGCTATATCCGCAAGCACCAGATAGAACTCTATCGTAAGTTTACCTTGGCTTTTGCGTGCTTGATATTCTTCTTTATCGGGGCACCATTGGGAGCGATTATTCGTAAAGGGGGATTGGGCGCACCGGTGGTGATAAGTGTGATAATGTTTATTATCTACTACATTATTGACAATACGGGGTATAAGATGGCGCGAGAGGCATTGTGGCCCTGTTGGGCGGGAATGTGGCTCAGTTCGTTTGTGCTACTGCCGATAGGTATATTCTTAACCTACAAAGCGGCTACCGATGCAGCACTGCTAAACCCCGAGGCGTGGCTGAAGGTGTGGGATAAATTGGTTGCCTCTTGCAAACGCTTTTGGCAACGCTTCACTCAATTAAGAATGAAGAAACACCGTGCTTCAATTAAGAATTAAAAATGAAGAATGGCAAAGCAGCGTTGCGCTCAAAATGTGATGACTAAGTGATGACTAAAGCGACGGCAATAAAAGGCTGTCTATATAAAATTAAGGAATAACTAAATACGAAATAAGGCTATGAATACAATAGAGGAAGCATTAGACGATTTCCGTGCGGGAAAGTTCGTTATTGTAGTGGACGATGAGGATAGGGAGAACGAGGGCGATTTCATCATTGCCGCAGAGAAAATCACTCCCGAGAAAGTCAATTTTATGCTCAAGCATGGGCGTGGTGTGCTGTGTGCGCCTATCACGGAACAGCGTTGTGCGGAGTTGGACTTGATGCACCAAGTGGCAAACAATACCTCAATGCTCGGTACGCCGTTTACTATCACGGTAGATAAGTTGGAAGGCTGTACCACAGGTGTGAGTGCTGCTGACCGTGCTGCCACCATTCGTGCTTTGGCAGACCCCGCTTCTAAGCCGGAGACCTTTGGTCGCCCCGGGCATATCAACCCGCTCTATGCTCGTGCCGGAGGTGTGCTGCAACGCGCAGGACATACCGAGGCTGCCATCGACTTGGCACGCCTGGCAGGGTTGCAACCTGCGGCTGCATTGATTGAGATAATGAATGCCGATGGGACAATGGCTCGTATGCCGCAACTGCAACAGGTAGCCCAAGAGAACGATTTGAAGATTATTTCTATCAAAGATTTGATTGCCTATCGCTTGCAACACGAGCAAGGTGCAGAGAATACAATGACTGCTCAACTCTCGACACTCAATACTATCATTGAGCGTGGTGAGACGGTATTCTTGCCCACCGAGTATGGCGAGTTTCGATTGACGCCTTTCCGTGATTTGAGTAACGGACTGGAGCATGTGGCATTGGTGAAGGGCGAGTGGAAAGAGGACGAACCGGTGCTTTGCCGTGTGCATAGCAGTTGTTTGACGGGCGATGTGTTCGGTTCACTGCGCTGCGAATGTGGTGAGCAACTGCACCGTGCCATGCGGATGATTGAGCAGGAAGGACGCGGAATCATTGTGTATATGAACCAAGAGGGGCGCGGAATAGGATTGATGAATAAGATTCGTGCTTACAAGTTGCAAGAGCAGGGCGACGATACAGTAGAGGCAAATGTACATTTGGGCTTCCAACCCGATGAGCGCGACTATGGGGTAGGGGCGCAGATACTGCGTGAGATGGGGGCTAAACGCTTGCGATTGATGACCAATAACCCTGTAAAACGCGTTGGATTGGAGAGTTATGGCATCGAGATAGTGGAGAATATCCCTATCGAGATACAGCCCAACAAGTACAACGAACGCTATATGCGCACCAAGAAAGAAAAGATGCACCACAATCTGCATTTGGTGTAGCCTTTGGAGGCAAGCAAATAGTTTGGCACGATAATTGAGATAAAATTAGTAGAAGTCCGGGCAACTTACTAATTTTTGGTATGGGGCGATAAGCATAGACTTATTGAGCGACAGAAACAGAGATAAGTAGGATAAGGAATCGGGCTTCGAGGAAAACAACTAACTAAATTAATACCTTACTAAAATGAAACGCTTGGTATCTTTCTTGTTCGCATTTCTGCTGATGGCAGGGATGACGATGAGAGCCGATGAGACGATTACGGTATCGGCGAACAGTTCGGATATTTCCGACGGATTGGATTTGAAGGTAGTGGCTAAACTCTTTGCGCAGGCAAAGAACTTGGAAGAGTTTGAGAATATGCTCAACAACCCCGATTCGGCATTCTGCAACCTTGATTTGAACGGCGATGGGGAGATTGACTATATCCGTGTAGTGGAGACAGGCGAAGGCAACAAACGCTTGATTGTATTGCAAGCCATCTTAGCAAAGGACATCTACCAAGATATTGCCTCTATCTATGTAGAGAAAAATGAGAAAGAAACGGTTTCGATACAAGTGGTTGGCGATGAGTATATCTATGGTACCAACTATATCATCGAACCTGTGTATGTGTATCGTCCGGTAATATATGATTGGTTCTGGGGACCGAGTTGGTATGCTTGGACATCGCCTTGGTATTGGGGCTATTACCCGAGTTGGTGGTATGCACACAGTGTATGGACTTATGATTACTATTGGCATCATTGCTATGCTTATCATCATCACCACGCTTGTTGCAGTTTCCGCTATGCTCCCGAACCCCGTCCTGCAATGCGCGATATGCGTACTTCGGTGAGCCGTAGAGATTATGCAGCAGCCCATCCTGAGCGCAGTTTCAGCAGCCGTAATACCGGTGTAACCAATGTGCGTGATATGCGTTCTACTCGCACTTCCGTTGCTTCGGGTGTCAGCACTCGCCAATCAGTAGTCGGAAGTGGTGTAAGCACTCGTCAATCAGTAGCAGGTTCCGGCACAAGTACTCGTCAATCGGTTGCAGGCACATCAAGCCGCACTTATGGCAGTGCGAACACAGCCGTAGCACGCTCTACAAGAACTTCTGTGGCAGGTGGCACAAGCACTCGTCAGACACAAGCAGCCGTAGGAACTACTACCAGAGGTACTGCTACAAGCACTCGCCAAAGCGTAGGTACAACGGCTTCGACGCGGAGCAGTGTAGGTACAACTACTTCTACTCGTGCAAACAGTACTGCTACCTCTACTCGCACCTCTACAGCCGGGAGTAGCCGTTCTTACAGTACCGGTACTGCCACTACTACCCGCAGTGCTGCTACTACCAACACAATGCGTTCGGCATCTACCACGAGCAGCACTCGTAGCAGTTACAACACCAATACTACTCGCACCAGCACTCCTGCTCGCACGACTACGGACTACAATAGTTCTACCCGCAGCAGTAGCGGAAGTTATGGCGGATATAGCGGAGGCGGAAGTACTCGCAGTAGCGGAAGTTATGGCGGAGGCGATGGAAGCACTCGTTCCTCCGGTGGTGGCGGAAGTACTCGCAGATAAAGAGATGTTTTTAAGAGGTTGTCTCAAAACGGGCAATCTCTTTTTCTGTGTTGTGGGAGGATTTAGTATGTGATAAAGTGTGTGCGCAATTTATATGTCTATGATATGTTTCTGATATGTTTCTGATGGGGTAGTGATAGGTGAAATTTATATGTCTATGATATGTTTCTGATAGGGTAGTAATAGGTGCAATTTACTGGTCTGTGATAGGCAATAGGTGATATGGATATTTTTGCCACATATGTTTTAGAATAGTATTGTATTTAGTATTGAGATTGTATGGCTATGAAAGAAAAGGAAACTACTTTTGCTTTGATTACGGGTGCCAGTTCGGGTATGGGATATTGCTATGCACGAGCCTTGGCAGCACGAGGATACAATGTATTGATGGTGAGCAATGAGGAGGCTATCTATGAGAAAGCCGACCTTGTAGCAAAGGATTATCCGGTACAGGCGGTGGGATTGCTGTGCGATTTGAGCCGACAAGAAGCCGCCGAAGAGTTGTATGCCGATTGTATCAAAGAGGGACGAAATATAGAGGTGCTTATCAATAATGCCGGTGTATACCACGA
>ENA-UEQL01002590-UEQL01002590.1-human-gut-metagenome-genome-assembly--contig:-NODE-2590-length-11931-cov-4.330015_pt1 | contig 11931 bp, 10 predicted proteins | sample MGYA00242905_ERZ507926 | MGnify/ENA primary metagenome ERZ507926 (study PRJEB26167, sample SAMN06115531) | human gut metagenome | host: Homo sapiens | place: China:Henan | collected 2015-09-09...
CCTTGTAACTTTGGCAGAATAAGGTCGCACTCGCGTTTTATTTCGTCGGGAGTCGGAAAATCTTTGATTTCGATAAAATTAAGTTCGGCAAAACGAGAAACGCGTTTTTTGTACTCCTCTATACCGCCTGCAAAAAACTTTTCCTTTATTTTGCCCACGCACACGACGTTGACTTTTTTCATCAGAACAATCCGCCGACAAACGTGAGAACGGTGTATGCGGCGGTGAGAACTATCGCCGCGATCAGAAACGCGTTATCTCGCAACGTGGGGCGATAGCGTACGTCGCCCATTTCCCAGGCAGGCAGAACGTTTTCGTAATATTTTTGATTACCGGTTTTTAAAAACTCGGTGTAGTTTTTTACGTAATACGCCGCATAACGCTTTTTTATGGCGCGGATAAGAAGATATCCGAAACCTGCTGCGGCAGCAAAAAGCAACATGAGAAGCGACGGCTGATTTGTCATGACGTAGCTTAATATACTGCCTGTATTAAGCGATGAATATTCGCCTATAAAATCAAATACGACCGAAACGGCGTTGTTGGTAAAATGCACGATACACGCAGGGATAACCGACCGCGTGGTAAGCACGAGGTAGGTAAGCAGCATGCCCATAAGCGCCGTGTAGAAGGTCTGCGAAATGTACTGGTGGAAAAGTCCGAACGCTATGCCGCCGATAAGCACTGTCTGCCACTTGGAAAACGAGCAGCGCATTGCGGTTAAAAATATTCCGCGGTTGGCAAATTCTTCGCATATCGCAGGCAGAACGGCGGTAAGGAACAGCATTAAAATAAGGTGCCACAAATGAAATTTTTCGGGCATGGCGGTAGAACTCGATCCGTCGAAGCCGAACAAAAGCAGAATTACCTGCCAGACATAGGACACGTACATGGTGAGAATAAGCGCGCATATGCCCAGAAGAAAGGCAAGCAGATAAATCACGGGATCGGTTTTGCGGAAGTTTGACATGTAAAAAACTTCTTTGGCCGATTTTTTAAGATAAAACTTGTACACGAGGAACGGCACGACTAAAAGCGTGACTATCTGCGCCAGAAAATCGAAAATAACGTCCGACACGATATCTTCGGTTGCGGCGTCCATATCCGGCAGCCAATCGAACACAAACTGCATGAATACTCTCGACAAAAACAAGCCCAGCGAAGTAAGAAACGCCACAAATCCCGCGGCGCGGTACGCCTTTTGTCTTTCGTCCAACACGATTTCTCTTTTCATAGTCTCTTGTTTTTCTCCATTCATAGTCCTGCAATGCCTCCTATAAGCGAAAAAGTCCACATAACTCCGCAAATAACGAGTGCTGTTATGCACGGTGCTTTTCCTCCGCTTTCTCTGTCAAATTCATATTCGAAAGCCGGCTGTTTTTCACCTGCGGCTTTACCTGCGAAAAATATTATTGCCACGCCGGCAACCGCCAATAACAGCGTTATCGGCACCGACAAAGCGGGATTGTTCAGCAGTACGCTGCTTTGTCCCTCGGGCGGTTTTATTATGCTCCAATCGACGTAATTCAAGCCTATTGCCGCCGCATTGCTGAACGCATGAATAAGCGACGGAACGACGACGTTTTCGGTGCGCAAAAACGTATATGCGCATGCGCAGCCGAGCATAAACTGATACACCGTTTGTTGCGGACTCATGTGCATAAGAGCAAAACATATGCCGGACAAAAGCACGGTGACAATAAGCCCGTGACGGCGACGAAATTCGTTCGTAAGCGCATTACGGAACACCGTTTCTTCAACGACGGGAGCCACTAACACCGTTACAATAAGACACAAAACAAGGTCGAGCGTCCCGTTTACGGATATCACGGCTCCGTTATACCCTATTGCTTCCAGCGCAAGCACAAACCACTCTCCCATCCACGAAAAGCAGCAAAGGCACACCGCGGCGGTAAGCACCGAAAGCAATACGTCCTTACACCATCCCGCAGCCGATTTTTTTGCGGGAGCTGTAAGCCGGGGCTTGGTTGCGAAAATCGCCGCGACGAATGCGCCCTGCAAAAAAAACATCGCAACTATATTCCATGTCGAATAGCGCGGTAATTCTGCCGCCGAGCCGTACCCTCCGACTATCACAACCGCCGACAGTACCATAGAAAAAGCAATCTGCACGGCAATATCGAATATTATCGAGAAAAGATAGGTCTTTCCTCCCGTTGGATTTGCAAATCTTTTCATAAACCTCACGAAATATCATACAACGCCGACAAAGCGTTTTGTTCGGCTACGTCTATTTTTACGTCGCGCCCTTCCGCATATCCTCTGCTTTCCAGTTTTTTGCACACCGTTTCAAACGCAAGTTCGGGACAGTTGTTTTCTTCGGAAAGATGTGCGAGAATAATTTGTTTTGTCCCGGAAGCCGCCAGAAGACAGGCGGTTTCGGCGCAATCGTCGTTGGATAAATGCCCTTTATCCGACAGTATACGCTTTTTAAGAAACTCCGAATACTTGCCGTTGCGTTTCAGCATTTCCGCGTCGTGATTGCTTTCCAGTACCACGAGATCGCTGCCGGTAATCGCTTTCATTACGGCAGGCGTTACTTTTCCTATGTCGGTAACTACGGAAACGCTTTTCCCGCCCGCCGACAGAGTGTATCCTACGCACGGAACGTCGTGACTCGCCCTGAAAGGCGTTACGGTAAATTCTCCCACGAAAAAATCCTGCATATCGAAAAAAATGAAATTATCCGCGTCTTTCCCGCATGCGGCGACCATTCCCGTTTGCGAATACGCGCTTGCATACACGGCAGGAAAATACTTTTCATACAGCGCATCAAGCGATTTGACGTGATCGGAATGTTCGTGCGTAACCAGAACGGACAGATTATCGCAGCCGATGTTTACGCCAAGTGCCGCAAGCGACTTTTCTATCCGACGAAGAGAAAGACCCGCGTCTATCAAAACATGGGTATTTCCGTACCCAACATATATGCAGTTGCCTTTACTTCCGCTGCCAAGCACACATAATCTGATACACATATTCCGATTATACTATAAATTTACGCAAAAAGCAATTGTTTCGCCGATATACAAAAAATTTGACGGTAACTACGACGAAACGACATACCCCCCGCACAACCGCAACGTGCGCCCCGGAAAAACAGGAAAAACACGTCCGTAAAATAAATGCGTTCAATTTGTCAAAAATCAAATCCGATTAATTTGCGAGAAGCGAAAAACTTTGTGAAAAAATTCGACAAAATCTCTAAAAAACCGACAAAAAAGCATATTGACCGAAGCATATTCGGGTTGTAGAATGAAAGCGGGTAAGGCGACAAAGCCTTATACTATCAATAAAAGGTGGTAAACACTATGATCAGAAAAAAACTAACACTATGTATTCTGACGCTTGCGTTGACTCTTACGGCATGTTTTACGCTGCTGCAAGCACCCAAAGTATTTGCGGCGGACAGCCCCGCGCTCGGATTTTCGGACAGCGTCGAAGATCCGGCGTACGCCGACACTTACTCAACCACGTGGAGGCAGCATCACAATTGCTACGCATTCGCACTTGGCAGAATTAACCTGTCCTACAACAAAACGTCCGGGCAGGACAGATTCTGCGAAATCGGCGGATATTGCGGCAATATAATTTCCGCAGACGCAACTACAACCGAAAGGTTAAACAGAATAAAACAGGATCTTGCGTACATTAAATGCACTAACGTCAACGTCGGTACAACCATGCCGTCCTCGCTTGCAAGCGACACTACGCTCATCTGCTATCGCGAAGGCACATCCTCTCACGGCGATTTCGACTATCATTTCATGCGTTATGACTCGCAAACGAGCAAGTGGCATCACAAACCCGGAACACTCGGCAAAGCAATGATTTACAACGTGCAGCCGACAAACGACAATGTGTGGAAACACACATATAAGGAAGGCTCCATAACCGTTACGGACACGTACGACGGACAGATTTATTACATATCTTTTAAAGAAACCATTGGTTTTAATCCGGAAATCGGAGCAAACATCATCGACAAAGCCGAACTTTTCGAAGAAATGAGAAACCGTCCCGCAGAAGATTGGTGCCTTGGAAACGATATTTCTCTTTACAGTTTCTCCGCATGGAATCCGATTGAGAATTTCACCGGCACTTTGTATGGAGAAGGTTATACTCTCAGTAACCTCAGATACCGCGGCGAAGCTCTAGACAAAGTAGGTTTGTTCGGCACTCTCAAAGGAAAGGTCGACAATTTGAATATCAGAAGCGCAGAGATTACGATTACCGGCAGCGTAAATTTAACTACGACCATCAATATAGGTGCCATTGCCGCAATAAATGAAGGCGAAATTACCGATTGTATCATAGGTGAAAACAAAACAACGGCTGCAGCCGTTCTTTATTCGAACACAATGGCAAACATAGGCGGAATAACCGGATTTAATTACGGCGAAATTTCGAAAAGCACGGTAAATTATTTTACCGGCGTTGCCACAGGAAATATCGGCGGTATCGCCGGTTTATCCTACGGCGAAGAAATAGGTAGCAAAATATATAATTGCAACGTCAATTCGTCAGAGCTCCATATATATGCCGGCACAGTAGGGGGAATAGTAGGATACTACAAAAATGGGATACAGCTAAACAACTGCAACGTTTCCAATACAAATATAAGTTGCTACAACGGATTCCCGTCCACTTCGGCAAGTTATTATCCCTCTTCTCATTACGGATATGCAGGAGGAATCGCAGGCTGGTACGACAAAACTTCCGCAAATTTGTTTTTAAGTAATTGCAGAGTTAGTAACGTTAAATTATCCACTGGAAACGAAAGCGTAGATTCTTCGCACGGCGGCAGAAGTTTTGCTCCGGAAGTAGGTTTCATTTGCGGTAGAGCAAGAGCCGATCAACTGCAAAACTGCACATACGACTCCGCTTCCACCGTTACCGGAAACAATCTACACACCGAAACGTGGGGATTCTGGCCCTGGGAAAAAGGCTCGTGGAATCAGGCACAATATGTAGGCGCACGCCTTATCGGACACGCTTTGTAAACATATAATATATATCGGGTGTATTCATATCTCGGAAATAAAGGCTGCGGATTTACGCAACCTTTATTTCGATTTTTGCAATCAGACAAACGTTATTATAATTTTTTTAAAAAACAAACAAAAAACTATTGACAAAAACAAAAAAACAAAATATAATATAAATATAAAAATATACCATGAACCTATTTATATTTTTAAGGAGTGTATTGAACAATGAAAAAAACACTGGTAAGCTTATTGCTTGTGGTCGCGTGTATTTTCACGGCGTTCTCATTTACGGCATGTGAAAAACCGACCGACGACGCCGACGCAAACCTCGAGCAGCTTAAACAACAAACAATCGAATCGATTGACAAGACAATAGACCATTCGCAGGAGCGCTATGACCGCTATCTTGCCCGCTATGCAAAGAACTACCTTGAAAGAGCAAAAAGCGAAATCCAAAATACAAAAAGCGAAGAAGAGTTAAATAATTACTATGATGAAGTGCGTTTGTGGTATAGTGCTTTATTCAGCCACTATAAATTCGACTTCGGCATAAACCAATGGTCGACAGACATAACAATCACCACCACGGGCGAATACGGCGATGAAAATTACGCTATTACTCACAACGTAAGACCCTCTCCCTTATCCTACATATATCATCCGATCACGTTAACTTCTTCCGGCAACGATATGACCATGGATCTGAAAGTGGTTGGCACCGGCATCTATCTCAGCGGAAACCCCGATAAAGCCCCCATACTTTCCGGCGTTACGGAAACCAACGTTATATACCGGGGTGAAAGAGTAAACCCGTACGTTGAAATAGTAGTAAAAAAAGGCGAAGCGGTGGTTGGATATACCCTTATCAACATATGCGGAGACAACAACCTTATCGAAGAATCGCAAACGCTGATTAAAAAAGACAGTAACTCTATCACTGCCGACCAAGCTTTCGGCATAATGGATGACATAATAGCCGGCAAAACCTCCGAAATCGAAGTAAAAACCAAAGGCAACAATACAAGCTATTATTCGGAACACGAATATGAGTATCCCGGACTCGTAGGGCTGCAAATCGACGTCGTAAGAAACGGAAACAGCACCGCTCAAAGCCAGCTTAAATTCACCAATAAAGGAAAGCCAACACATGGAGAATCCGTATGTGATTTCACGTTCTGCGCAGTAGGAACGACTACTTCTCATATGCAGGGCTCGGTGCAATATGAAAAGGAACACAAATTCAAACTCGGTGACAGCATTTGCGTCGATTACACCAACGAGAACGACGGATATATCAAAGTCTTTATCGAACAGTACGGCTTTGTAAGCGGAATGGTAATTCTTGCCGTCAATCACGATAAGAACGGATTGGCTCGTTTCGATTTCGTACACGCGCTGAATTTCTGGTATAAAAACAGATATTACTTCAACGAAAAAGAATTTACCCTTCCCGACGAATTTATGGCGTCCTCCTTTGCAGACTACTTCATCGATGAGTACGAAAAGGCAATCGCACCCAAAACTTACGAAGAGTAAAACGCAAACGATCTGAAATTTCAACACCACCCAAAAAAACAGATTGCGAAAAAATACGCAGCCTGTTTTTTTATTGCAGGTAAGCGGTCATAAGCGCTCAGGGCAATTTGATATAATTTGAGAGCCAAACGCGCGTTTTGCTGTTCGAAACAACGTAAACGCAACAACGTCGTCGCAACACAATAATTTCATGTCGCCGTTCTACATCCTTTTTACATAGTCAAAACGAGCCCGGCAAAAACCGAACTCGTTTTAATTTATATCGTTATGTCCAAATGTTTGGACTTTTTTCGCAATAGTCGCATTAGTCCAAACGTTTGGATTTTTTATCGCGACGAATTTTTATCGACGCAAAACTTTTTTGCGGAAATCCCGGTTACTTTTTAAGAACGGATACTGCGTCGGCAATGGTTTTTTCAAGTGCCTGTTTGCCGTACTTGTCCACTTCCGCCTTGTTCTTTTCGCCGTGCGTAAGGCAACCCGCTCCGCCGATACATCCGCCCACGCAAGCCATACCTTCGATAAAGTTGGCGTCAAGAAGATTTTTACTCTTTTTAAGCAGAGCCAGCTTACACTCCTCGATACCGTCGCAAGAGCAGGGCTTCAATATGAAATCGGTGATACCCTGTTCTTTCAGTCCTTCGGCAACGGCGTCGGAAAGACCTCCGCAACGTGCGAATATTCTGCCAAAATAGGAAGCGTTATCCAGAACGCCTTCTTCAAGCGTGGTGATATCTATATCTCTGCTATCGAACAATGCCTGCAATTCCTCAAACGTAATGGCTTCGTCCACATATTTTTTAACCTCTTCCTTCCTCACTTCCATTTTTTTTGCGGTACACGGTCCGATGAACACAATTTTCGAGCCTTCCTCGTGTTCCTTGATATACTTGGCGATAGTTGCCATCGGAGAAAGATTATGCGACACGAACTGTTTGAGCGCAGGATAGCTTTTTTCGACAAAATCCACGAATGCCGGACAACACGAACTGGTAAGAAATCCTTTTTCGGCAAGCTCTTTGCTTTCCGCCTGCGCCACCATATCCGCGCCGAGAGCAGCCTCTATTACCGTGTAGAAGCCGAGTTTTTTAAGCCCTGTGATAACCTGACCCAATTTCGCATAAGTGAACTGACTGGAAATAGACGGGGCGACAACTGCATAAACCTTGATTTTATTGTCCTCGTTGCTCTTTTTCAGCATGTCGATTACGTTTAAGATATACGATTTGTCGCTGATAGCTCCGAACGGACACTGATATACGCATGCTCCGCAGGAAATACACTTGTTGTTGTCAATAGAAGCCTGCTTCTCGGTGCCCATGGAAATTGCCTTGACTTTACAAGCGGTTTCGCAGGGGCGTTTGTAGTTGTGAATTGCACTGTACGGGCAGACCTTGGAACATGCTCCACACTCCTTGCACTTGGTTTTATCTATGTGCGCGACATGATTCTGATCGAAAGAAATTGCACCGAAACGACAAGCGTCCTCGCAGCGGTGAGCAAGACAGCCGCGGCAAGCGTTAGTTACTTCGTAGCCGCCCATAGGACATTCATCGCATGCGATGTCGATTACTTCGATAACGTTGGGATTGGCTTTGTTCCCGCCCATGGCAAGCTTCACTCGCTCGGCAAGAATGGCGCGTTCTTTATAAACGCAACAGCGCATCGTGGGTATTTTTCCTGGAATAATAACTTTGGGAATGTCAATTGCGTTTTCGGCAAGCGTGTCGTTCCAAGCTTCTCTTGCAACTTCACGCAATACTTTGTATTTCAGATGTTGAACTTTTGTATCGAATTTTCTCATAATAGTAATCCTTAAAAATAGCTTACCTTGATGCGCTTGCCCATTTGTCTGAGACACTTGGACAGCTCTTCTACAAGGTTCATTTTAATGTTGAAGTTTATCGGGAGATCCGGGTTTTGATGCGCGGGGTTGATTGCCTTCCCGACATAGAAATTGATGTCGGTAGCTTCCTCGAACAGCAATCGGCATATAAGCGATGCTCCGTCGCGACCTACACTCCATTTTTCATACAATTTGTTGTCGCCGAGCGCGTCTTTTGCGTACTCGACCACTTTGTTTACCGTAATTACTCCTTCGGTGACCAAATCCACGCCCTCTATTTCGGCAATGGGCGGAACGTCGCTTTTTTCAAAGCTTAAGTTGGTTTTTATGGGTTTTCCGAGATATTTTGCGGCAATCGAAGAAGTTGTTCCTCCGCAAACTATATGCTTGCCCTCTTTGGAAAAGAACAGCGACATCATTCTGTTTGCGTCGTCGCGATTGGAAGGCGGTCCGAACAGAATGTTCATCGGTTCGCGCCTGCGCACTTTAAGCACGCACGCCGTGGCGTCGTCGCCGGGCTTGCCGCAATACAACTTTTCCACTTCGTCGATGAGAATGTGCGACAGCGTTTTTGCCGTATATCCGGAATAAACGTGTTCGATCATGAAGGACACGATGTCTTCGCGTTTCCAGCCGAAATTGTATTTAATTCCCAGCCCCGCATGCGGACATCCGTCGCTCATGGCGATAAAGAAGTCGCCGTCCGCAAGCGTCACCGACGAGCGATACACTTTTTTGCCGGAAATATTCATTTCAATCCGACGAACAGGATATTCCTCGCCGTTTCTTATGACTATTACCTGCGGATTGTCGTACTCGATTATCTCGGCTTCGCGGTTATCCGCTATATGAATAATCGTAAAGGTCGAATATGCAACTCCACGTACCGAACAGACGGGGAGAGTTGCCATAATGGTTTCCACGCAGTCCTCAACGGACAGTCCTTCCGCCATCATTGTGGAAATAATTTTGCTGGTAAGCGTGGAAAGAATACTTGCTTTTACACCGCTTCCCAAACCGTCCGCAAGCACGATAACCTGCGAATTGTCGCCGTTTTCCACAATATCCACATGGTCTCCGCAAAGCTGTTCGCCATAGTGATTTATGCTTTTCCAGCCGATGTCTACGCAAAGATCATTCATCGGAAATGGACTCCTTCAGTTTTGTAAGGGCAATCTTGGTTTCGGCTGCCGTCTCGCCGAGCAGCGACGCGATTTCCTGAACTATGCGCATCTGCTTGTCAACCACTCTGTCTGCCACCTCCACGGTCTGGCGGGAAATGCTTTCCTTCTTTTCGCGCTCGTTTTCCTCGTCGGTAATGTCGCGCATAATGCACACCAGCAAATGATAGGTGTTGTCATACACGACTGTCTGTTCGACGTACTTTTTGTATTCGGCAAGGTATGTGCGCTCGTCGCGAACGCTTCTTCCGGTGCGCAGAACACGCATGAATATTTCGGTATCGAGAATCCGAACCGCTTCTTCTCCGAGAACATCCGAAGCCGAACGGATATTCATGATTTTGCGCGCGGCATCGTTTATCTGTTGTACTTCGAGTTTTTCGTTAAGCACGATAAGTCCGTTGGGAGTGTTGTTTACGATGCAGTCGGAAAAACTCTCGGCTTTCTGTTCGAGATAGGGCAGGCACATACTGATTTCGGCTTTTCCCTGAAAAATGGCTATCGCCTTTTCGCGGCAGGTGTCATAACCGCACGATCCGCAGTTTAACATATCTTCGGGGCGGGTTTTGCCCATTTTTCTTAAAATTTCCTGTATCTCATATTCGGATGGCGTCGAAAGCTTTTTCTCGATTACCGTAAATGTTTTGTGAATAGACAGGCTGTCGGGCTGTTCCACCTTAAAGTCCTTATCACCGGCATATTTGGCTACCGCCGCATAGTCTTTTATCGGCGAACGGTGATATTTTTCCATTACCGGACCGCCGACGCAGCTGCCGACGCACGCCGACATCTCTATGAAGCACTTGTGAACCGAGCCGCTTTCGATGTCTTTCAACGCGGCTATACAGTTTTCCACGCCGTCGATTGCCATGTAGGTATAATCGGACACTTTTGCCATAGTCTTGAGAATTCCGCCGGTGGTGGGAAAAAATCTCGCGCGACTGAATTCGTCGCTGTCGGTTTCTCTCTCTATCGAAATGTTTTCGGTTTCCATCCACTTTGCAAGGTCTTCGTACGTCAGAACTCCGTCAACCAGTCCTTCGTAGTATTCCGCCTCGTCCTTTTTGGCGACGCAAGGACCGACAAACACGACTTTTGCGTCCGGAATACGCTTTTTAATGTCCGCCGCATGTGCCTGCATCGGCGACATGATATCGGCAAGACAGGGGATTTCTTTGGGGAAATACTTCTGAATAAGCAAATTTACCGAATGACAGCACGACGAAATTATAACGTCGCGATCTTCGGCAGCCATCATTTTTTCGTATTCGGTTTTAACTATAGACGCGCCTATCGCCGTTTCTTCCACGTCATAAAAGCCCAACTTTTTAAGTGCTTTTTTCATGGCGGTTATACCCACGCCGTCGTAGTTTGCGATAAACGACGGAGCGAGGCTGACGACAACGGGAGCTCCGGACTGAATGAGTACGCGAACCTTTTCGGTTTCGGACGAAATCTCCTTGGCATTTTGCGGACACACCACAAAACATTGCCCGCAAAGAATACATTCGTTACCTATGATATGCGCCTGGTTGCCCGAAAATCTAATGGACTTTACCGGGCAGTGACGAATACATTTATAACAGTTCTTACAATTAGATTTTTTTAAGGTAAGACAACTTGACATTTGTTTTCACGCTCCGTTATCTTTTTTCTACGCGTTTTCGTCCGAAGACGCCACGCGCGGCAATATTTTTTCGTTCCAGAACTGCGAGAAGTTCTCTTTGGTGATACCTGTGTAAACGTCGTCGTTCACAGTTACGGTAACGCCCACGCGATTGCATTTTCCCGCGCAGAAACTTCCCACGAGAACTACTTCGTCTTCCAGTTTTGCTTCGCTCACTTTATTTTCAAGCATCTGCACTATATCGGACGAACCTTTCAGAAAGCAGGAGCTTCCCACGCAAACCTTGACGACTATCATACCTTAAACCCTCGGCAAAACGTTTTCGGTAAAGAACTTTTCGGCAGTTTCGGGGCTGACCGAGAAAAACTCGTCGCCGACGGTAACACAAACGCCTTCCTGGCATCTGCCCATACAGAACGTGCCGGCAAGTTCTACTTTGCCCTGAAGATTATTCTTTTCGATGAGGTCCTGAAGTTCGCCCACAACCTGACGCGAACCCTTGATGTGGCAAGAACTACCGATACAAACAGTGACTTTTAACATAATATAAACTCTCCTTGATGTAAAAAATTTGTCTATTGAATTTTATTGACGACGAGATTTACTCGTAATCGACCACGTTTACCCACGACAGCAAAAACTCGCGTTCCGCCGAACTGTTACTTTTTCGCCTTTAAGTTGCTTTCACGCCTGCGTTTAAGAATTTCCTTCCTGTGCTCGTTGAAATAA
>ENA-UEQL01002592-UEQL01002592.1-human-gut-metagenome-genome-assembly--contig:-NODE-2592-length-11925-cov-4.120442_pt1 | contig 11925 bp, 9 predicted proteins | sample MGYA00242905_ERZ507926 | MGnify/ENA primary metagenome ERZ507926 (study PRJEB26167, sample SAMN06115531) | human gut metagenome | host: Homo sapiens | place: China:Henan | collected 2015-09-09 | study...
GGTGCCGACATGGTCGGACGCATGGCAATGACCATGGAAGGTGACGGAAAAACCATGCTTATGGAGTACGGGGTCAGGGTTTTCAGCGCCGCCTGGATGGCCAGCTTGTCGTCCTCCAGCACCATGGGGATCTTGCCTACGCACAACACCGTGGAGGTCAGCATATTGAAGTAGGCCGCGTTGGTATCCAGCTTTTCAAAGGCACGCTTGGTCGTGGTGTCCGCCATACCCAGGCCGATGAAATTGCCGTGTGTCTGTTCCGACAGATCCAGCACCACCACCCGCTGCTTTTGGATACCGCCGGTGGCGTAGGGGGTGCCGAAGGTCCCGGTCACATTGGGATCCATGCCGCTGCCGGAGAAGTTCTTTCCGATCTCGCCCACGATCAGCACATCCGTTTCCGGCAGCAGGATGCGGGGCAGGCGGCTCTTGGCGTAGCGCAGCAGCTCCGGCTCCTGGTCAAAGATCTCCTCCGCCGGGATTACCTCGATGCGGCAGGTCTGGTCGAATTCATTTTCAATGGGCGCCACGCCGAAGATCACATTGCAGTTGTCAAACATGACCTTCGCGTACAGGGGAAGACGCTCGCCCATCTTGCCGAAGCCGGCCCGGTGCAGAGAGTCCGCTCCGGCCCGCTTGCCCATACCGATGGCCATCATCTTGACCAGACCGGATTCGTAGGTGCCGCGGAAGGCGATGTGGGCCTTGATGCGGCCCACGACGATCACCGCGTCGGCCTCGTGGGCGAACCTGTCCATGCGGACCTCGTCGCCGTCCGGAAGCTGTCCCACCCGGACGGTCTCCATGCTGGAGAGGATGGGGCAGCCGCAGTAGTCCTCGGTGATGCCGTAGCCCTCCAGCAGGGCCTTCTGGCCCTCGGCGGTGGCGCCGCCGTGACTGCCCATGGCGGGGATGATGCAGGGCTCGCCGCCCTGTGCCCGGACAAAGGCCGCCAGCTTCTTCAGGATCAGGGGCATGTTGGCGATCTGGCGGCTGCTGCCGGTCAGCACCACCCGCATTCCGGGTCGAATGCGAGCCTTCAGCTTTTCGTCGTTCAGCTTTTCCCGCAGAACCGCCGCCACATCAGAGATGCCGTCACGGTCGAACCGCTGCCGCACGCGGCACATTCCGGGGATGGGTACTTCCTCCAAAACCTTTCGGAGTCCTGATTGTTCTTTGATTTCCGTAAGCGATCAGTTCCTTTCCTTGTTTTTCTCCGGGACGGACAGCACCTGCGCCAGACGCACGGCGCACGCGGCCTCGGGCAAAAGCGCGGCTTCCATGGCCTTTTCCGTGATGTGCAGCAGCGGATTTACCGGGAAGCCGATAAACCGTCCCCGCAGCAGCAGATACAGGCCCTGACGCCCGGTCCGCAGGGAGTATTCTCCCGGCAGCTGCTCCAGCAGCGCTCTGGCCGCCGGCGGCACGTCCGTCTCACCGGATGTCAGCCGCAGCTCCGGAAACGTTGCGCTGTCGCCGGTGATGTGCAGCAGCATACCGTTGAACATGGCGTTCAGGCCGTCCTTCCTGACCGGGAAGGTCACATCTGCCATTTTCAGGCGGAAGCCGCCTTTACAGGCTGTCACCAGCTCGCGGCTCAGGAATGCCTTGCCTGTGTCACCGGCCATAAGACCGGCCTCCTGAAACTCCTGGGCGGTAAAGCCTGCCTTGGGGAGATAGGTGAAATCGCTCATGCCCCGGCACACGTTTTCCCGGAGAAGGCTCTCCCGTGCGGTGCGCTTATATCTGGCGGTCAACGGGCGGATCAGCGCCAGATATGCCGCCAATGCGGCCGCCACCAAGCCGTACAGCAGACCGCCGCGGCCCTTGACGAAGATCAGGAAGCCCAACGCCAGTACTGCCAGGAAGTAGATCAGATTGGCCAGCAGCACCGTCAGGCGTGCTTTTTTCAGCTTGGCGACGGTTTCTTTCATATGTTACACCTCAGCCCATTCTTTCCCGGCCCAGCGGGGATGGTCGTATACCTTCTTGTCCGCCACATAGGGCCACTTCTTGCTGTCGCACACAGCCAGGCAGCCCTCCACGCACATGGTGGCCATCTTGATGACCGCCTCGCGGGTCTGGGCGGCGCTGTGGGGGCTGACGATCACGTTGGGGCAGTGCAGGATCTCATCGTCCGTATGGGTGGGCTCATTCCAGAACACGTCCAGTCCCGCGCCGGCGATCTCACCCGCCTTCAGCGCCGCGCACAGATCCGGCTCGTTGACCAGACCGCCGCGTCCGCAGTTAATCAGCAGCGCCGTGGGCTTCATGGCCTTCAGCTCGGCCATGGCGATGGTATTGTTGGTAACGCCCTCAATCAGCGGCATCTGCACCACCACCACATCGGCGGCGCCCAGGGCCTCGAATTTGTCGTCGTACTTTTCCACGCCCAGCTCGGCCATCTGCTTCTTCGTCAGGAAGCTGTCGTAGGCGATGACCTTCATGTCCAGCCCCTGGCACAGATGGGCCACGATCTTGCCGATGGTGCCCAGGCCCACCAGCAGGCAGACCTTCTGCTCGACCTCGAAGGCCTTGTGGGCATCGCGGATCTTCCAGTTGCCCTTACGCTGCTCCACATCGCCCTCCACCAGATTCTTCGACAGTGCCAGCATCAGCGTGACAACATGCTCGGCCACGCTGCGGTTGTTGGCGCCGGGGGTGATGACCACCGGGATGCCCAGCCGCGTGGCGGCCTCCACATCCACGGAGTCGTAGCCGATGCCCGTGCGTCCGATGACCTTCAGCGCGGGGCTGGCCAGCATGGACGCCTCGTCGATGGCGCCCTTGTCCGCCACGCGGACGATCAGCGCGTCGGTGTCCTTCAGCTGCTCCGGATAGTGATGGGGATTGGCGTCATGCGCCACAAAAATGTCGGCCTTGCCCTCCAGCAGCTCCATGCCCTCCCGGCAGACCGCTTCCGTCATAGTAACCTTCATATGTCCTCCTTCACGCCTGCGCACCGGCGGTTTCCCGCTTGGCGTTGGCCATGCGGATGCCGTAGTCCATGGCGTTGATCAGGCTCAGCTCGTTGGCGTGGCCGTCTCCGGCATGGCCGAAGCCGGTGCCGTGATCCACGCTGGCGCGGATGATGGGCAGCCCCAGCGTCACATTGACGCCGGCCACGGCGTCCCAGTGTCCCTCGGCCCTGTTGTACACAAAGCCCTTGACCTTCAGGGGAATGTGGCCCTGGTCGTGATACATGACCACCACGATATCGTACCAGCCGCCGATGGCCTTGGAGAACACCGTGTCCGGCGGCGTGGGCTTCTTCTCGGGAATGTTGATGCCCTCTGCCAGCGCGGCGTCGATGGCGGGCTGGATATCCTGGATCTCCTCGGTGCCGAACATGCCGTTTTCGCCGCAGTGGGGGTTCAGACCGGCCACGCCGATCTTGGGATGCTTGATGCCGATGGCCTTGCACCCGGCGTCAGCGATGCGGATCACATCCAGCACCCGCTCCTTCTTCACCAGGTCGCAGGCCTGGCGCAGGGAGACGTGGGTGGAGACGTGGACCACACGCAGATCCTCGTGGGCCAGCATCATGGTGTACTTGGAGGTGTGGGTGTAGTCGGCGTAGATCTCCGTGTGGCCGCTGTAGTGATGGCCGGCCATGTTGATGGCCTCCTTGCTCAGCGCGTTGGTGATGGTGGCGTCGATCTGCCCCTCCATGGCCAGCTGGATGACCGTCCTGACATACTAGAAGGCCGCCTCGCCGCCCAGCGCCGTCGCACCGAGCCCGAAGGGAGCGGGGTGTGCGGGATCGCCGGGGATATCCTGGGGCTTCACGAGCCCCAGATCGTATACGTCGATGGTGCCGTAGGCAAAGGCCGCCTCGCTGACCGAGGTGATCCGGCGTACCTTCATGTCGATGCCGGAAACGGCCTTCGCCGCCTGTGCGGCGTACTCCATGCAGCTGACGTCGCCGACCACCAGCGGGCGGCAGCGGTCATAGACCGCCCGGTCAGCCAGAGCCTTTACTGTGATCTCCGGGCCGTTTCCGAAGGGGTCGCCCATGGAAATGCCCAAAATCGGAAGCTGATTCATCTCCGTATCCTCCTTAGCACATGCCCTTGTCCTTGTTTTCCTGCAGTACCTTCTCCAGAGCCTCCAGACCCTCCTGGGGCAACTGGTTGAAGGGAGCGCGGCACTTGCCTACGTTGTAGCCCAGCATGGCCACCGCCGTCTTGACCACGGTGTTGGGGTTGCCGTACTTGAATACGGCGCGGAAGCTGGCGATGGAATCCTGCGCGGCCTGGGCCTCGTCCAGCTTGCCCTCCTGGAACAGCTCATAGATGCTGGAGAGGACCTTGGGATACACGTTGGAGCATCCGGCGATGCCGCCCACGCCGCCCTCCTTCAGGGCGGGCAGGATCAGCGAGTCGTTGCCGGACAGCACGGAGAAGTCCAGATCCTTTGTCAGCTGGATATGCGCCTTCAGATTCTCCCAGTCGCCGCTGGAATCCTTGGCGCCCTTGATGACCTCCACATCCTTGGCCAGCCGGCACACGGCCTCCGGCAGCAGCTTGTTGCCGGTACGCGCCGGGATGTTGTACAGCACGATGGGGGTGTCCACATGAGCGGCGACCGCACAGTAGTGGTCATACAGCTCCTGCTGGGAGGCCACGGCAAAGCTGGGGGTAGCGCTGCCGCCGCCCACCGCCACGATGAAGTCCGCGCCGGACGCCTTGAACTCATCCACCAGCTTCTGCACCTGCATATAGGTGGGCTCCGGCGGCAGATCGGAGATAACGATCGTCTCCTTGCCGGCCTCCTGCAGCTTTGCCAGCGGCAGATCCACCAGACCGGTGCTCAGGATCCCGCGGTCCGTGAAGATGGCCACCTTCTTGGCGTCCTTCACGATGGTTTTCAGATTTTCCAGTGCGTCCATGCCGCTGTAAACGGTGCGCGGCATGGTCATGCTGTATTTTTCCAGTGACATATCAAAATACCTCCCGAAGCATCACATGGTTCTCCTTAGGTCGTCCGGCGAGCCGCTGCACAGCCCGCCTGTGTTTTTTGTCAAACATCTTCTCTTTTTGCTTGCCCTTATTGTACAATTTTTACCCCGATTGTCGAAAGATGCGAAACACGACAGTGCGTTTCAAAATAAAACATTTTACAATTCGATGTGTTTTAATTTAATGCAGCTGTGAAATGAGACCGTCTGTTTTTGTGCAAAATAGACAAGTGAAAAAATGATGTTAAAAAGCCGTATAGACCATGTTTTTATGGTCTATACGGCTTTTTATAACAATAATTCAGTCCTTCAGAAGGCGCCACACAGTGCTGCGGCTGATACCCAGATGCCTGGCGGTGTGGGTCTGATTCATATTTTCCGAGAGATAAACCGTGCGTACCACCTGGCGGATGATCTCGTCAAGGGGGCGATTCAGGTCGATGCTGTAAGTTTCCAGCGCCGGATGTGCCGTTTCCTCCATATTCAGCAGCCGGTGTACCGCCTCATTGGAAATATAAGAGGATTCCGAGCTGATGACCAGATTCTGCACGAATTGAACCAGCTGATCCACGTTGCGGGGCCAGGTCTGATTCTGCAGCGTCAGCATGGCGTCCTTCGTCAGGCCGATCACACGGGTACCGAACTGCACATTAAAGGCGTTGATGTACAGCGCCGTCAGAAACGGAATGTCCTGCGGCCGCGCGGTGATCGGCAGCGTGCGCAGCTGCATGCAGTGCATTTCCTCCGTAAGGAAGTAGTACAGCTCGTTGTTCAGCACCTCGCTGCTTCCGGTGTTGTACGAAAACAGCAGCCGGCTGGTTTTGGCCGCGTGGGAGTTGCGCAGATACAGCAGCAGCTGCCGGGCCTGCTCCTGCTGCAGATGGTGGAGATTCTTGAAATAGATGGTCACGCCCACGTCCGTCAGGGGGGAGTGCTCGTTATTCAGCAGGAAATCCCACCCCTTCTCCGTCAGCTCCACGGCGTTGATGATGACGAAGGAGCTGTGCTTCCACTTGCTGCGGGTATAGATATAGTGCGCGAAGCGATCCTTGCCGGTGCCGGGCGGGCCGCCCAGCAGAAACGGCTTCCCGCTTCCGGCATAGCGCTCGCAGATGCCCCGCAGCTCCTGTGCATAGAGGCTGTTGCCCAGATAATACTCCAGGGGATAGCTGTTGGGCATATCCGACCCCGGCGCCAGATAGCGGATCCGGTACTTGTCCGGCGCGGCGTTGGTGGACTGCTGCACGAAGTAGACGCAGAACTCGTCGCCGTCGGAGTGCAGCGTGCGGCCCTGGATGGTGTAATACTCGCCGCCGAACCGCTGGCTGACCTTGACGACCTTCTGCGTCAGCACATGGGGCACCTGCTCACGCAGATACTTGTGCAGAGAGGCGGGCAGCTTTTCCCCGCTGTCATATACCGGATGCCCTTCCGGATCGTATATCATCACCTGCAGCTCACTGCCATGCAGCACGTCCGACAGCAGCATGGCCTGCCGGGAGATGCCGGCATAATAGCGATGCATCTCCACGGCGCTGTTGATGGCGCTCTCCACGCTCTCGATGCCGGAGACGATCAAAAGCCCTCTCATTCCGTATTTTTTGCAGCAATCCACGGCAATGGTGTCCCCGACGATGATCCGGATCCCGTCGTCCTTCAGCTGCTGAAGGCTCCGGTTGCACTCCTCCTCGCTGTGAATGGTGATGACCTGACAGTCGTACTGCAGGATCTCGCAGAGCATCCGGGTCGGTTCGGATATGGAGGGGAAGCCGATCACGGCGAACCGCTCACTCATGCCCTGGGCCAGCCGGATGGTGCGCAGGATGTCATAGGCGGACGGGGTGATGTCGCATACCGGAATACTGCAGGAGCGGCGGATCACCTCTGTGGTGCCGCCGCGGGAGATGATGGCGTTGATGCGCTTGTCGCGGTTGTCCAGGATCGCCTGCAGGCCCTCCTCCAGATTGCCGATGTGGATCATCAGCTCCACATCGCTGCGCTGGGCCGCAATATTGGTCAGCAGGTTGTACATCCCCTCATAGGGCGATATACATAAGAGCCGTGTTTTTCCATCCCGTTACCCCCATGGAAAGCATGTTGTTTGCACAAAGCGCTGTTGAGAAAAGTATAGCAAGCACGCAGCCGAAAGGCAACGAAAACTTTTCTGCGCAAACGAAAGCCATCGGAAGCCCTACGGCTTCCGATGGCTTTTGCGTCCGTATATACGGCGTATCAAAACGCGCTTATTGCAGCAGCAGAAGGCTGAACACCAGCGTGAACAGGGCCACCGTTTCGATAATACCGATGACGATGAAGTAGTTGGCGGTACCCTTTCCGGTCTCGCCCAGCGCGTCGGCAGAGGCGGCGGCCACCTTGCCCTGGAAGAAGGCGGACAGACCGATGGCCAGGCCCGCAAAGATGCCGGTGAACATGGCCAGCGCCGCGTCACAGCCGCCCTCCACGGCGCTGCGGATGAAGTTCATCAGCAAGAAGCCATAGATGGTCTGGGTCAGCGGTGCGCCGGAGAAGGCCACCATGATGAAGGGAGCGGGCTTACCGTTGGCGTAGCACTTTTTCCACGCGCCCACAGAAGCCTGAGCGGCAAAGCCGGAACCGAACGCGGAGCCCATGGCGGACAGGCCCAGAGCGCAGGCCATACCAATAAATTCGATACTCATAATTGATCTCCTATCCGTTTATTTTTTGATTTTATCACGTTTTCTGAAGGGATCGTAGGCAATACCGGCCCACTCCATACCCAACTGACCGGAGAACTCCAGCAGGTTCAGCCGCACACCGTGCACCACCACGGACAGCAGTCCCATGACGATGTTCAGCCCGTGGCCGATCAGCAGGATCAGGATGGCGGCGATGACCAGCGGACCCTTGAAGCCGAAGGCCATGTTGTTGAAGCTCTGGGCGATGGCCAGAGACGCCATGCCCACGGCGAACAGCCGGATATAGCTCATGATGTTGCCGAAGGCGCTGATGGTGTTCAGGAACACCGTAAACGCGTCGCCCAGGCCCGCCTTCAGGCCCTGGCCGAAGCTCTTGTCCGGGGACATACCGCCGAACAGCACCACCAGCAGGAAGCCCGCGATGACCACGCACGCAACAGGCATCAGGTTCACCTGCTGGCCGATGACCAGGTACAGCACCACGAAATACAGCGCGTCGATGGCGGCCAGCCAGCCCAGGTCCGCCAGCCAGCTCAGGTCCTTCTCCCGGAGCTTGCGGCGGATGTTCATGACGCAGGCCAGCGACAGCTGCACCGTGCCCAGGATGAAGCAGAACTTCATGATGGTGTTCTGCTGGGTGGTGGATTCCACACCGAAGTGGGCGGGATAGTTGGCGAAGGTGGGGATCACCAGGCTCCGGAGCAAGGGCACGTCCATGGCCTGCTCCAGGCCGAACCAGGTGCCTGTCAGCGCGCCCCACACAATGGTGGCGATGGACAGCAGCCACAGCAGCTGCACGGCGGTGGACGCCTTCTTATCCTTCAGGGTCATGACCAGGGCCGCCAGCAGGAACAGGCAGCCGTATCCGGCGTCGCCGATGATCATGGCGAAGAACAGGGTGAAAAAGCCCAGGAACCAGAAGGAAATGTCATACTCCCGGTAGCCGGGAACCACGCCCAGAATGTCGAACACCGGGATCATCAGCCGGGTGACCTTGTTGTACTTGACCTTGGTGGGGACCTTGTCGTCATCGGCGGCGGGGTCCTCCATGGCCCAGGCCCAGTGGGCCTGGGCGGCGGCCTTCTTGAAGCCCTCCACCTCCGCTGCCGGGATATAGCCGGTGAGCCACACCAGGCCGTCCTGACTCTGGGAGGTGTTGCTGACGGAGGAGTACTCGGCGGCGTTCTGGGTCTTGAGCATCTGGTCATGGATGCTGGGCAGATGGGCCGCCGCCCGGGTCAGGAAGGTCTCGCAGTCCGCAAGGCCCTGCGCGCAATCACGCTGCTCCTGCTCCAGCTCGTCCAGTCCCTTTTCCGGGATGGGGAACTCCGTGGCGGCGTATCCGGCAGGCAGGGGCGTGAAGGCCGCCAGCGTGGGCATCTTGCCCACCGGAGCCAGCCGCACGAAGCGGACGTCCGGGTCGGCCTCCAGGGCGGCCATGGTCTTTTTGTCGGTGCGGTAGATGTGGATATCCCAGCCCTGTTCCTTCAATTCCCGCAGCTCCGCCGGAGCGAAGCGACCCCATTCGGCCAGCTTTTCCGCAGCGGCATGGGCGGCGGTCTGCTGCTCCAGCAGCGCCTTTTTGCGGCTCATGCAGTCGGACAGCTGCTGATAGAAGGCTTCAAATTCGCTGTCGGACAGTACCGTCGTCTCCTGCGGGGTCTTGGGATACTCCTGCAGCGCCAGCGCCATACGGGACAACTGGGCGAAGCGCTCTGTATACCGCTGGTCGGCGCCGGCCTTTTCGGCAAAGTGGACGACCCCCAGCTCACGGAGCCGATCCAGCAGGGTGGTCTTTTCCGAGGCGGCCGCCACGATGTGGACCACCTTCATTCTTTCGATCATCGGCCCACCTCCTGCAGCTTCTTCTTGGCGATCTTGCCCCGCACCACGGCGGAGGTCTGCTGGTCGCCCAGGTAGATGCCGATGACCCGGATGTTCTCCTTGGCCTCGGGGATCTTGACCTTTTCAAACAGGTTCACCCGCTGGGCCGTGGAGCGCAGCTCCTGCTCCAGAAGCTCCACCTGGCGGCGGAGGGTCTTTTCCAGAGCGTCCAGCCGGGCGATCTCCCGCAGGCGCACGGCGGCGGTGTCCACCCACAGGGGATAGTCCGCCACGTCGTATTGGATCTCCCCAAAGCTCAGCTCCTGGAACACCGGAACGGTGACACCGGCGATGTTCTCCTGGCCGCACACCACATGGTGGGGGCGGATCAGGGTCTCCAGGCGCTTGTCCGCCGGGAAGCTGTCGTTTTCCGCGAAAACGGCCACCCAGTCGTCCAGTCCCGCCACGGCGGCCCGGCGCTGCTGCTCCACCTGCTCCAGCTGGGCCGTTACCTGCATCACCACGGACTGCAGCTGCTGCTTTTTCAGCTGCAGGGTGGGCAGATAGCGCTGAAACTGCTTCAGGCGGTCCTTCTGCACCTTCAATTCATTTTTGGTAAGTTTGACAGCCATAGGCGCACCCTCATTCCACGGCGGACCGCTTGGGCCATCTCTCCTGGATGAGGCTGGTTTTCAGGCCGGTTTCGTTGGGCTCGAAGCACTCGGCCAGGATCTCCCAGCCCAGGTCCAGCGCCTCCTCCAGCGGGATATTCACGCTCAGGTCCATCAGCTTCGTTTCAAACAGGTGCCCGTATTTCAGCAGCTTTTCGTCCCACTCGGACATCATGAAGCCCATGGACTTCTTTTCCAGGCTCTCCTTATAGGCGCTGTACAGGCGGATCATGCCGTCCATCAGAGCCCGGTGGTCGCTTCTGGTCTTGCCGTTGACGTTCTGCTTCAGGCGGGACAGGGAGCCGAAGGGCTCGATGTGGCCGTTTTTCAGGTAGTACTGCCCCTCGGTGATATAGCCGGTGTTGTCGGGCACGGGGTGGGTTACGTCGTCGCCGGGCATGGTGGTCACGCCCAGGATGGTGATGGAGCCCGCGTCGCCGAAGTCCACGGCCTTTTCATAGCGGGACGCCAGGCAGCTGTACAGGTCGCCGGGATAGCCGCGGTTGGAGGGCACCTGCTCCATGGTGATGGCCATCTCCTTCTGGGCGTCGGCGTAGTTGGTCATATCCGTCAGCAGCACCAGCACCCGCTTTCCGGCCAGAGCGAACTGCTCCGCCACGGCCAGGGCCATATCCGGCACCAGCGTGCACTCCACGGTGGGGTCGGAGGCGGTGTGGATGAACATCACCGTGCGGCCCATGGCGCCGCTCTTCTCCAGCGTGTCCTTGAAGAACAGATAGTCGTCGTATTTCAGTCCCATGCCGCCCAGCACGATGATATCCACCTGGGCCTGCATGGCGATGCGGGACAGCAGTTGGTTATAGGGCTCGCCGGACACGGAGAAGATGGGCAGCTTCTGGCTCTCCACCAGCGTGTTGAACACGTCGATCATGGGGATGCCGGTGCGGATCATCTTGTTGGGTACGATACGCTTGGACGGGTTCACGGAGGGGCCGCCGATGGGAATCATATTCTCCGTCAGGGCCGGGCCGTTGTCGCGGGGCACGCCCGCGCCGTCAAAGATACGGCCCAGCAGGTGGTCGGAGAAGGACACCATCATGGGGCGGCCCAGGAAACGGACGGGATCCGTGGTGCTGACGCCCTGGGTACCGCTGAACACCTGCAGCGTCACCAGATCCTTGTCCAGCTTGATGACGTTGGCGTAGCTGTCGCCCACCAGGGCCAGGTCGCCGTTACGGACGCCGGAGGCCCGGACGGTCACCACGTTGCCCACGATGGATTCGATTTTCGTGTAAACTTTCTGCATATTGACTCACCTCTCAAAGCGCTGCCTTGCTCAGGTAAAAGTCCTTGAGCCGTTTTTCCTGGGCCTCGAACTCCGGCGTCCGGAACTCGGTGTTGTGCCAGTCCAGGAACTCCTGACGGAGCTGGTTGAAGAAGGCGCGGATCTCTTTCTTATCGCTCAGGGCGAAATTCCGGGTCAGCACGTCGTACAGCACATCGAACTCGTGGCGCTGGCGGTCAGGGCCGCAGGCCGCGTCGATGGGATCAAAGGAGTTCTGCTGGAGATAGACCGCAGAGGTGCCCTCCTCGCCGATGACCTTCATCATTTGGTTGATCTCGCTGCTGCGCTTGAGGATGGCGCGGGCCTGCTCCACTCGCTCCATGTCCACCACGCCCTGATACTTGGACCAGGAGTCGATGGGGTGGATGGCGGGGTACTTGCGGGCGTCGGAGCGCTCACGGGACAGGCCGTGGAACGCGCCCACCACCTTCAGCGTGGCCTGGGTCACAGGCTCCTCGAAATTGCCGCCTGCGGGGGACACGGTGC
>ENA-UEQL01002595-UEQL01002595.1-human-gut-metagenome-genome-assembly--contig:-NODE-2595-length-11913-cov-4.790216_pt1 | contig 11913 bp, 12 predicted proteins | sample MGYA00242905_ERZ507926 | MGnify/ENA primary metagenome ERZ507926 (study PRJEB26167, sample SAMN06115531) | human gut metagenome | host: Homo sapiens | place: China:Henan | collected 2015-09-09...
CTTTGCGATTGGTTTCCCTGTCTCCGGGTCAACGCCCGCCGTGTAGCGCCCCTCCCAGCGTCTGTCCTTCCGCTTGCGGATGTTGCCTTCTCCATTTGCCCGTTTTTTCGCCATCTGTGTTCCCCTTTCCGTTTTGGTAACACAAACAACTACCACAAAAGCTCGATAAAGTCTAGCAAATTTTTGAAAATTTCGGACATTTTTCAGAGATTTGTATTTCAGTAGAACAGCCTATTCTTTGTTTACTGCGGCGCAGTTTTTGCGCCGGTTAGCTTCTATCTCTCTCCTTGACTTCTTTGCAGTCTGCTTTATAATGGTATTATGTAAATTGCTTTTCGACTGGGTTTGCAAAAATTGCGGTAACCCATAAAATCAGGAGGGAGAAAAGCATGACACTTGGTGAAAAAGCTGCCGCAAAGCTGATCGTTTCCCGGCAGAGTGTGCGGGAGTTCATATGATGAAGGGCGGCGGCATTGCCGGGCTGCTGATCCGGCAGGCCCGGCTCGGGCGGGACTGGAGTCAGGAGGGTCTATGCCGGGGCATCTGCGCGCCCTCCTATCTGTCCAAGATCGAACAGGGCAAGGCAGCGCCTTCTCCGGAGGTGACGGAGCTTCTGCTGCGCCGGTTGGGCCTGGTCTGGACGCCGGAACCGGAGCGTCTGGAACCATGCTGGAAGGCCCTGCTCTCCGGCGGCCCGGACTTTGCCGCCTGCTATGAGCGGCTGGTGCAGCCCCGGCAGGAGAGTCTTGCCTGCAGTCCGCTGGCGGCGTACTCCCTGCTGCTGGCTGCCTTTTATGAAGATGAACTGCGTCCTCTGCCGGAGGAATGGGAACCATTTCTCTCCACCCGGCAGTTGGCTCTGCAGCGCGCTCTGCAGGGCCGATGGGAGGAGGCGGTACGGCTGGAACCGCTGCCGCTTCTGGTCACACTCCGCGGAAAGGCCCTCTACGTCAAGGGTGATTACACCGTTGCCATTGAGGTGCTGCGGGACGCCTGCCGCTCGGCGGCAGACGCCGGGTATCCCCACCTGATGCTGTCCTGCCGTCTGTGGATGGGCAACTGCTACTCGGATCTGGGCCGCATGGAGGAGATGCTGGCCCACTTCGCCGTGGCGGAGCGTCTGGCGGAGGCTTTGGGCGACGCCGACAGTCTGGCTTCCCTCCGCTATAACGTCGCTGCCACCCAACTGGAACTGGGCCACCCCGAAAAGGCACTGCCCTACTTTTCTTCCCTCCCGCACCCCAGCTTGTTGGACCTGCACAAGCTTGCCATCTGCCACGAGCAGCTTGGGCATCGGGAGCAGGCGCTGACAGCCGTTCAACAGGCAGAGCTCCTGTCCTCCGGTGAGATAGAGCGGCAGATGCTGGCGCTGGTGCGCTATCGGCTGGAGCACCCGGGCTACCTCCACGACAGCACCTATGGTGCTCAGCTTCTGGACTGCTTCCAACACCTGCGGGACACATACCCCATGGGCTTCACCCGGTTTCACCTGCCGTGGGTGCTGGCGTGGTACAAAGCCAACCGCCAGTACCGGCAGGCGTGCCGCCTGCTGGAGGAGTTTCCTGTAAAATAGCAGTTTCGCGCATCTAAGCGGGTCGTCACGGGAAGATTTTTCCCATGATGACCCGCTTTTCTTTTATAAGCGGCTATGCGATAATCATAGCAGTGAGGTGAATGCCATGAAACGAACACTCTGGACGCGGGACTTTACCCGTATCACCGCCGCGACGGCACTTGGCGCTGCCGGCGGCATTATCAGTCAGTTTGCCCTGTCCTTTCTGGTCTTTGACGAGACGGGCAGCACACTGGCCGCAGCACTGTCGGTGGCCATTCAGCTGATTCCCATGGTGCTGCTGCCGCTGATCATCGCCCCCATGATGGACCGCCTGCCGCGCAAACCGTTTCTGGTATGGGGCGATCTGCTCAACGGCGTATGCTACGCCGGAGCGGGGATCTTCCTGCTGCACAACGCCTTCTCCTACACCGCCTATCTGGCCTTTTCTCTGCTGGTATCGTGTCTCGGCGCCTTCGACGAGCTGGCCTACAACAGCTTTTACCCTCTGTTGCTGCCGGAGGGGCAGGAGGAGCGGGCATACACCGTTTCTGCCATGCTCTACCCTATTTTGAAGGTCCTGATGATGCCATTGGCGGCACTGCTGTATGATACTCTGGGCGTGGGGCGGCTGCTGCTGATCCAGGCTGTACTGTCGGTGCTGGCCGCCCTCATCGAAAACAGCATCCATGTGCAGGAGGACCGCCGGGAGCAGGAGCCGTTGCTGTCTCTGAAAACCTGGTGGCGGGACGTCCGGGAGGCCGCCGATTATCTGCGGCAGGAACGCGGCCTGCACGGCCTCTACGTGTATATGGCCGTCACCAACGGTATGGCTATGGGCTACGCTCCCCTGCTCATTGCCTTCTTCCGCACGGCGCAGGGGTTCACCACCGCCATGTATTCCTTTTTCTCTGTGGCGGAGTTCACCGGGCGTACCATCGGCGGAGTTGTCCGCTACCGCTTTTCCCTGCCGGAGCGAAAGCGGTTCGGCTTCCTGTTCGGGGTATATCAGACCTATGAGCTGATGGACGCCTGCCTCCTGTGGCTGCCGTACCCCTTGATGCTGGTGAACCGGGCTCTCTGCGGCTTTCTGGGGATCCAGAGCGCCACCATCCGTCAGGCGGCCGTGCAGCGCTACATCCCCGACCGGCTGCGTGCCCGGCTCAACGCCTATGAATCCTTGCTCTGCACGGCGGCGGGCGCGGTACTGTCGCTGGCCATCGGCGCGCTGGGGGAGGTCCTGGACTACCGGCTCTGCATGACCATCTGCGGTCTGACCACTATGCTCGTGTGCTGGCTGACGGTGTTCCTGCGTCGGCATCAAGTGCAGCAGGTCCTGTCCGCCCGCCCCAATGCGGCTCAAAGCGGTGAAGCACAATAGCGATTTGTTTCTATGCACGTTTTCGCTCTCTCAGCGCCCCTCACAAAGCCCCAAACTGCCCGCGCGGCGGGCAGATGGGATCGCAGGCTGGAAAACATCCCGTTTTTCCGTCTTTTGGGCGGCTGCGGACGCTGTAAACGTCTTTGCGGCCTCTGAAATGGGAATAGAAAAAACGAGGCCATCTGCGGTGTGACCTCGTTTTTGTGCATATGGCTGCCGTGATTGGCCGCTGCGGGTATTTGATCTTCAGTTGTCTTCGGATACGCCCATGCTTTTTGAGCAGCGCCGCGTTTTCCTGTTCAAGCCGCGCGATCCGGGCTCGCAGGTATCCCATGGCGCGTTCCCTCTCTGACAGTATCAGGCGTTTGCTTTCTGGAGATAGAATTCACTTTCCGCCACGCGGATAACGAAGTCATATTCCAGTCGTGCCGCCTTGGACGGGGTGATGTTGTAGCGCTTGAAGACCTTGCGCAGATAGGCGAAATACTCCCTGTCCTCCTGGCTCAGCGGCGAAACCCATCCGCTGGCGGCTCCGACTTCTTCCGCACGCAATAATTCAAATCGATCCATAATCATCCCTCCTGTATTCAGAAATGAGCGCTTCTGCGGCATCTTCTCAGAGAACGAGCCGGAACGGATCATAGGCTCCGACCTGCCTCGCGCCAAACTCGCGCATAGAGACTTAGCATCGTATCACCCGTTTTCATATACTTTCATTTCTAGTACAGCACACTCTTTGCGCTTACGGAAGAAGAAACGTCTAAAAACTGTTAGCTCGTCCGTAGCATCCATCGCCCCTTCGCATTGGTTTTGTGATTCGCTGAGCAGCGGGATCGTTGGTGTACCGCTCGGCTGCCCTCTTCCTCCTTGACTTCTTGTTTGTGTGCTTTATAATGGCATTATGTATATTAAGGAGATAAAACGCTATGAATGATTATAAGTTTTCGACTCTGGAATATAAGCGGCCGGATCTGGAGGCGCGGCGGGAGAAGCTTGCCGGGTGGAAGGATGCGGTCGAGCATGCGCAGAGCTATGACGCGCTGCGCGCGCTGATGCTTGAGATCGACCGCGAGACGTGCGAGCTGGCTACGCAGTATTCCATTGCGCACATCCGGCACACGCTCGACACGCGCGACGAATTTTATGAGGCGGAGATCGCCTATCTGCAGAACACGCTGCCCACGCTCAGCGGCGCGGAGGTCGCGCTCAGCGAGGCCATCGCCGCCAGCCCCTACCGGGCGGACATCGAGCAGGAATACGGCAAGCAGTATTTCGTCGCCATGGATCTGCAGAAGAAGCTGTACTGCGAGGAAAACATCCCGCTTCGCCAGCAGGAGAGCCGTCTGACCAACGAGTATCAGAAGATCATGGCCACGGCCGAGATCCCGTTTGACGGCAAGACGCTGAACCTCTACGGCCTGCAGAAATACTTCGAGCATCCCGACCGCGCGGTGCGCGCCGCCGCCGTCAAGGCGTACTCCAACTTCTACGAGAGCAACGAGCCGCGGCTGGAGGAGATCTGGGACGAGCTGATCCGGATCCGCAACCAGATGGGCAAGAACCTCGGCTACGAGAACTATATCCCCGTCGGCTATCTCGAGCAGGGGCGCACGGACTACGGCGAGAAGGAGGTCGCGTCCTTCCGCGAGCAGGTGCGCACCGTCCTCGTGCCGCTGTGCCAGAAGCTCTATGACGCGCAGGCCAGGCGCCTCGGCATCGACCACGTCATGTGCTACGATGAAAAGATGGTCTTCCCGGACGGCAACGCCGAGCCCGCGGGCGACGACGCCTTCATGGTCAAGACCGCGCAGAAGATGTATCACGAGATCAGCCCGGAGACCGGCGAATTCATCGACTTCATGATCGACCACGAGCTGATGGATCTGCAGAACAAGCCCGGCAAGGCCTCCACGGGCTACATGACGAGCCTGCCGAGTCTGAAGGCGCCCTTCGTGTTCTCCTGCTTCAACCACACGATCTTTGATATGCAGGTGCTCACGCATGAGCTGGGCCACGCCTTCGCGGGCTATATGGCCATGCGCAGCCAGCCCATCTCGGACTATTACAGCGAATCGACCGACATCGCGGAGATCCACTCCATGTCCATGGAGCAGTTCGCCTACCCCTACGCCGAGTGGTTCTTCGGCGATCAGGCGGACAAGTTCCGCTTCGCACATCTGCAGGAGGCGCTGACCTTCGTGCCCTTCGGCGTGGCCGTGGACGAATTCCAGCACATCTGCTACGCCCACCCGGAAATGACCCCGAAGGAGCGCACCTACCAGTGGCACCTGCTGGAGGAAAAGTATATGCCGTGGCGCAGGTACGAAAACGATGAATTTATGCAGCGGGGCGGCTTCTGGTACCACAAGCTGCACATCTACCTCTATCCGTTCTACTACATCAATTACACCCTCACCACCATGGGCGCAATGGAATTCAAGAAAAAGTACGCCGAGGACAGGACCGCCGCATGGCAGGATTATCTCAATCTCTGCAAGTCCGGCGGCAGCCGCAGCTATCTGGAAACGCTGCGCTATGCCAACCTCTCGGTCCCCTTCGAGGCCGGCTCGGTCGAGCGTGCCTGCGGCTATGCGAAAAAGATCCTGCTGGAGCAGCTCAAGCAGCAGGAAAAGCGGGGGTAACATCCCGCAAAAAAACGGCTTGCGAAGGCGGGGCGTCCCCTGGCCCTTCGGGGATCGGGTCGGCGGCTTTTTCGCCTGCGGGCGGGGGTGCGGCGGTGTAAACTTAATCCCGCCTTAAACTTCTCCCCGTTTACAAAGGCGGCGGCGCGTGGTATAATAAAGAAAAAACCGAAGGAGGCCGTTATGAAAAATATCTGCAAAATCTTTCGTGTGATCCTGTGCCTGGCAGCGGTCTTTGCCGTACTCGCCCTGCTGGCTCGGCGGCTCTCCCGCGGGCATGAGGGGCACCGTTACCTGGTCTCCAAGGACCTCACCGACGGGGACTGACCCCGCAAGCATCACAGCATCCCGGCGGCAGGGCAACCCCCTGCCGCTTTTGCATACCCTCCTCATCTGCCCGCATACAATGGCAGGGATATAAGGGGGGACGCCGATGAAGAAAACCGTTGCGGCATGGGCCGTTCTGCTGGCGCTGATGCAGCCGGCCGCGGCCCTGTGCCTTGCCACCGGGGAGGACCTTGAGGTCGGGGCGGCTGCCGCCATCGTGATGGAGGCCGAGACCGGTGAGGTGCTGTTTTCGCAGGACATCCACCGGCAGCTGCCGATGGCCAGCACCACCAAGATTATGACGGCATGGCTGACGCTGGAGCAGCCGGACCTGTGGCGGGAATTCACCGTGGACGATGACGCCATCCGGGTGGAGGGCTCCAGCATGGGGCTGCAGGCGGGGGACACCGTGACCCTTTACGCCCTTGCGGCGGGGATGCTGCTGGCCAGCGGGAATGATGCCGCCGGGGCTGCAGCGGTGGCCATCTCCGGCAGCATGGCGGCCTTTGCGGGGGAGATGAACCGTCGGGCGGCGATGCTGGGCATGAACAACACCCATTTCGTCACCCCCAGCGGGCTGGATGCCGAAGGGCATTATTCTACTGCCTACGATATGGCGCTGCTGGCCCGTGCCGCTTTGCAAAACCCCCTCTTTGCCGAAATAGCCGCCAGCCGCCGCATGACGGTCTGCTACGGGCAGCCGCCCTACCCCCGCAGCCTGTTAAACCATAACCGGCTGCTTTCGCTGTACGGCGACGCCATCGGCGTCAAGACCGGCTTTACCAAAAAGGCGGGGCGATGTCTGGTTTCGGCGGCGCAGCGGGACGGGGTGCGGCTTATTTGCGTGACGCTGAACTGCCCCGACGACTGGAACACCCATGCCGCCCTGTACCGGCGGTATTTTGCTTTGACCGAACGCTGCACACTTTCGGCGGCTCCGCCGGTTTTGCCGGTGGTAGGGGGCAGCAGCACCACCCTCCGCACGGCAATTGCGGGGCAGCCCTGTTATACAGCCATCCGGGGGCGGGCGCAGCCCGTAACGGCGGAGATTTACCTCAACCGGCCGTTTTGCTATGCCCCGGTGGCGCAGGGGCAGCCGCTGGGGCAGGTGGTATGGCGCTGCGGGGACCGTGTCATCGGCACGGCGGCTCTGACGGCAGCCGAAACGGTACCCGCCGCGGAAAAGCCGCGGCACTGGTGGCAGCGGCGGTAGGGGAAAGCCCCTGCGGGGGCGGGGCGGCTCCGGGAACGTTTGCAGGGGGGAGGCGGGCCGCAGGCCGCCCGCCGCCTGCGGCGGCGGGCAAACGGGCTTCGCCCGTTTCGGCGGTGCTTCGCACCGCCGGGCCTGCGGCCCGGGCCCTGCCCCTTGCAGGGACTGTGCAAAAAACAGGTGACACCCCGCCCGAAATGTGGTATCATAGGGAAACAAAGCGGCATACTGCCGCAGACCCCACTAAAATGACCGCAGCGATGCGGGCAGAAGGAGTTTACTATGCAGCCTATCCGTATTCAAAAAGCCTTGAGCGAGGCAGGAGTGGCCTCCCGGCGCGCCGCCGAGGAACTGGTGCGTCAGGGGCGGGTCACCGTCAACGGCCATAAGGCCGAAATCGGCCAAAGCGTCAACCCCGACCGGGATGTGATCGCCGTGGATGGCCGGCGGGTCTATTTTGCCCGCAAAAAGCAGTACCGCTACATTATGATGAACAAGCCCCGCGGCTACGTCACCACCCTGAATGACGAGCTGGGGCGCCGCTGCGTCACCGACCTTTTGACCGGCGTGGAGGAACGGGTCTATCCCATCGGGCGGCTGGACCGCAACAGCGAGGGGCTTTTGCTCTTCACCAATGACGGCGAGCTGGCCAACCGCATCATGCACCCCGCCAGCCACATCAATAAGGTCTACCGTGTCACCGTCCGCCCCGATATCACCGATGAGCAGGCCGCCGAGCTTTCCGCCGGCGTAAAAATAGGGGAAAATACCACCACCCTGCCCGCCACCGTCATCGTGCTGGAAAAGCAGCCGGGGCGTGTGGTGCTGCAAATCACCATCAGCGAGGGCAAAAACCGCCAGATCCGCCGGATGTGCGAAGCGGTCGGGCTGGAAGTGGTGCGCCTCAAGCGCATCTCGGTCGGCCCCATCAAGCTGGGAATGCTGCAGCCGGGGCACTGGCGTGACCTCAAGCCCGCCGAGCTGATCGCCCTGCGCGGCGCCATTACCAAAGCAGGCGGCAGCCCCGCCGGGGAGGGCAGAAAATGATCGCCATATTACCCATCCAGCCGGATATTTTAGAGATGATGGCCGGGGATATCGGCCTGGAGGCCGAGGGGCCGGTGTGGGGCTATTTTGCCGCCGAGGGCACCAAAATGCTGGGCTATATCGTGGTGGAAAAGGCCGAACCGGTGCGGATCATCGCCCTGCAATGCGAGGACTTCGTCATTGCCGATGGGCTGCTGCGCCGTGCGCTGTACCCCTTCTATGAGGAGGGCAGCCGGGGCTATACCTTCGCCTGCGAGGTGCCCATGCCGCTGCCGATGGCCTATACCCGCCGGGGAGAGGGCAGCCTTGCCGCCCTTTTTGGGGCAAATTGCCCCGGAAACACAGGGAAAAACTAAAAAAACCTCTTGCCTTTTCCCTTTTGGAATGTTATCATAACAAGGTACCGTCTAATAGTATGTAAGGAGGTGTAACACATGCCCAATATCAAATCCGCCAAGAAGAGAGTAAAGGTCATCGCTGCCAAAACTCTGCGTAATAAGGCCATCAAGTCCGAGCTGAAGACCTACGTGAAGAAGGCCAACAATGCCGAGGAGAACAAGGCCGAGGCAGTCCGCGTTGCGATCAAGAAGATCGACCAGGCCGCTGCAAAGGGTATCCTGCACAAGAATACCGCCGCCAGAAAGAAATCCGCTCTGGCCCGCAGCCTGAACGCCTAAAATGGCAGCACCCGCCCGGACCGTGTCACCGGGCATTCGCTGGGCACGGATCGTTCCCGTCCCATGCGCGCAGCCGAAGAAAAGAAACTCGGAGATTGCAGCACAATCTTCGGGTTTTTTGCTTTTCCGGGTACCACCCGGTTGAATTTCGGGCCTCCCGCAGCCCCCTGCAAGCCGCGGGAACCGGGCCTGCGGCCCACCCTCCCCGCCGGGCCTGCGGCCCGCCCTCCCCGCCGGGCCTGCGGCCCGCCCTGCGCCCCACCCACCCCGCACTCCCATCCGCCCTTTTGCCCAACCGCAAAAAGAACCCACGACCCAAAGGAAGAACGCCATGACCCTTTTCATCAACGATTACAGCGAGGGCTGCCACGAAAGGATATTGGACGCCCTGACCCGCACCAACCGGGAGCAAACCACCGGCTACGGCACCGATCCCTACTGCGAGGAGGCACGCGCCATCCTGCACCGGGAGATGAACTGCCCCACAGCCGATATCTGGTTCTTATCCGGCGGCACCCAAACCAACCTCATCGCCATGACCGCCGCCCTGCGCCCGCACGAGGCCGTTATCGGCGCCGCATCCTGCCATATCTTCACCCACGAAACCGGCGCCATCGAGGCCACCGGCCACAAGGTGATCGCCGTGCCCGGCGCAGACGGCAAGCTCACCCCCGCCGCCATTGCGGACGCCGCCGCGCAGCACTGCGCCGCGCCGGGCGTGTACGACGAGCACATGGTGCTGCCGCGCATGGCATACATATCCGACGCGACGGAGCTCGGCACCGTCTACACGAAAGCGGAGCTGACCGCCCTGCGCGCGGCGTGCGATGCGCACGGGATGTACCTCTATCTCGACGGCGCGCGGCTGGCGCAGGCGCTCACGGCCGCGGGCAATGACCTGCAGCCGGAGGACCTGCCGCGGCTGTGCGATGCGTTTTACATCGGCGGCACGAAAAATGGCCTGCTCTTCGGCGAGGCGATGGTCATCGTCAACGACGCGCTCAGGCCGGGCTTCCGCCGCGCGATGAAGCGCAACGGCGCCATGCTCGCCAAGGGCCGCCTGCTCGGCGTGCAGTTTGCCGCCGCGATGGCGCACGACCTCTGGCTCGACATGGGCCGCCACGCCGATGCACAGGCGCAGCGCATCGCCGCCGCGCTCACGGACCGCAATGTGCCGATGCCTCAGTGCGGAGATCATCAAAAAAGAAAACCTGAGAGGACATGCCGCCATCTGCTCCAAAGCCGCCGCCGAACGCTATGGCATGAAAGTGTTGCAGGAAGGCATCGAAACAAACAAGCACAACTTCACCCGTTTTCTGGTAGTTGCCGACCCTTGGCAGGTGGACGAGATACACCGCCATCCGCACCCGGAGACCAACAAAGCAAGCATGGTATTCACACTGCCCCACACGGAAGGGAGCCTCTCACAAGTACTGTCCATCCTTTCATTCTACAGCATCAACCTGACCAAGATACAGTCGCTGCCCATCATCGGACGGGAATGGGAATACCAATTTTACGTAGACGTTGTTTTCGACAACCTACTGAGATATAAACAATCCATCGCGGCCATCACACCGCTAACCAAAGAACTTAAAATATTAGGCGAATATGCAGACGGAAAATCAAACATCTAAGATCAAGCCCGCCGACCGGTTGGCCAGCGTGAGCGAATACTACTTCTCCAAGAAGTTGAAAGAGGTGGCACAAATGAATGCCGAAGGAAAAGACGTAATCAGCCTCGGAATCGGCAGCCCTGATATGCCTCCCTCGGAAGCAACCATACAAACCCTGTGTCGCGAAGCACAAAACCCCGACGGACACGGTTATATGCCTTATGTCGGCATCCCCGAACTTCGCCGCAGCTTTGCCGCCTGGTATAAGAAATGGTACGGCGTGGAGTTGAATCCGAACACTGAAATACAGCCGCTCATCGGCTCGAAAGAAGGTATCCTGCACGTCACACTCGCCTTCGTCAATCCGGGCGAACAGGTATTGGTTCCCAATCCGGGTTATCCCACTTATACCTCATTGAGCAAGATACTGGGCGCGGAAGTCATCAACTACAACTTGAAAGAGGAAAACGGCTGGATGCCCGACTTCGACGAACTGGAAAAGATGGACATGAGCCGCGTAAAGCTGATGTGGACCAACTATCCGAACATGCCGACCGGAGCTAACGCCACCCCGGAACTTTATGCAAAACTGGTGGACTTTGCACGCCGCAAGGACATTGTCATCGTCAACGACAACCCGTACAGCTTTATTCTGAACGAACACCCTATCAGTATTCTCAGCATTCCGGGTGCGAAAGAGTGCTGCATCGAATTCAACTCCATGAGCAAGAGCCACAATATGCCGGGCTGGCGTATCGGTATGCTGGCAAGCAACGCCGACTTTGTGCAATGGATACTGAAAGTGAAGAGCAACATCGACAGCGGCATGTTCCGCGCCATGCAACTGGCAGCCGCCAACGCCTTGGAAGCCGAACAGGAATGGTACGACGGAAATAACAAGAACTACCGCAACCGCCGCCATCTGGCAGGGGAAATCATGCACGCACTGGGATGTACATACGATGAAAAACAGGTAGGTATGTTCCTCTGGGGAAAAATTCCCGATAGCTGCGCCGACGTTGAAGAACTGACTGAAAAGGTGTTGCACAACGCACGCGTGTTCATCACACCGGGATTTATCTTCGGAAGTAACGGAAAACGGTATATCCGCATCTCGCTTTGCTGCAAAGACCATAAATTGGAAGAGGCATTGAAGCGCATCAGGGAGATGAAGTAATATATTCACAGGAGATACAGAGAAATATCAATACAATAAAAATATAATTGAACAAAAATAAAAGAATATGGAACTTGAATTAGAATCGATTTTGCTGCCGGGTATTGAGGACAAACGTCCTATGGTAATTGCAGGTCCTTGCAGCGCCGAAACAGAAGAACAAGTAATGTGCACCGCCAAGCAACTGGCCGAAAAGGGAATGAAGATATTCCGTGCCGGAATCTGGAAACCGCGTACCAAACCGGGTGGTTTCGAAGGTGTGGGCGTAGACGGTCTGGCATGGC
>ENA-UEQL01002597-UEQL01002597.1-human-gut-metagenome-genome-assembly--contig:-NODE-2597-length-11908-cov-3.539937_pt1 | contig 11908 bp, 8 predicted proteins | sample MGYA00242905_ERZ507926 | MGnify/ENA primary metagenome ERZ507926 (study PRJEB26167, sample SAMN06115531) | human gut metagenome | host: Homo sapiens | place: China:Henan | collected 2015-09-09 | study...
CAGCCCGGTTAGAGTACGCGTCTGGGGGGCGTGTGGTCGCTGGTTCGAATCCAGTCACCCCGACTGGTTAAAGAGGTTAGAAACCGAATGGGTTCTAACCTCTTTTTATTTTAGAAAACAATGAAAGAAGATCCTAGACATATCCATATCAGTGAATACAGTTATCCTCTTCCGGATGAACGTATTGCTAAATTCCCGTTGCCTACCCGCGACCAGTCCAAACTCTTAATATACCGTCGTGGAGAAGTTAGTGAAGATGTTTTCACGTCTTTGCCGGAATATCTGCCGCAAGGCAGCCTGATGATATTCAATAATACAAAAGTCATTCAGGCACGCCTCCATTTTCGAAAAGAGACGGGAGCACTGATCGAAGTGTTTTGTCTTGAACCGATTCAGCCAAACGATTATGTCTTGAATTTCCAACAGACAGCACATGCCGCCTGGCTTTGCATGATCGGCAATCTGAAGAAATGGAAAGACGGACAGTTGAAACGCGAAATGACCGTCAAAGGATTCCCTATTACCCTGACCGCTACCCGAGGAGAATGTAAAGGAACCAGCCATTGGGTAGATTTTGCATGGAATAATCCGGAAGTAACGTTTGCCGATATCCTTGAAGTGTTCGGAGAGCTTCCTATTCCTCCTTACTTAAACCGGGATACGGAAGAAAGTGACAAGGAGACTTATCAGACTGTTTATTCTAAGATTAAAGGTTCGGTAGCTGCGCCTACGGCGGGATTACATTTCACTCCACGAGTATTGGATGCACTTCAAGAGAAAGGCATCGATCTTGAAGAATTAACTCTACACGTAGGAGCAGGCACATTCAAACCTGTAAAAAGTGAAGAAATCGAAGGTCACGAGATGCACACGGAATATATATCGGTCAACCGGAGCACCATCAAAAAACTGATTGACCACGACGGTTGTGCTATTGCAGTAGGGACTACTTCTGTACGGACTCTGGAAAGCCTGTATCACATTGGAGTCACATTGGCTGAAAATCCGTATGCTACGGAAGAAGAACTACGTGTCAAACAATGGCAGCCTTATGAAAAGTACGACCAAATTCCTCCCGTTGTTGCGCTGCAAAAGATATTAGGATATCTCGACAGGAATGGTTTGGAAACCCTTCACACCAGTACACAGATTATCATAGCACCGGGATACAATTATAAAATAGTGAAAGCGATGGTTACTAATTTCCATCAGCCGCAAAGTACCTTGCTGCTTTTGGTTTCAGCTTTTGTAAAAGGGAATTGGCGCACTATTTATGATTATGCACTGGCGCATGATTTCCGGTTCCTAAGTTATGGAGATTCTTCTTTATTAATACCATAAGATATTCTCCTCTCCGAAAGATTTTACGCAATATAAAAGACACTATGCCAAGCGATAATAACCAAGAAATGTTCCCTATCGTAGACGAACAGGGAAATATCACCGGAGCCGCCACTCGCGGAGAATGCCACAGCGGTAGCAAACTGCTTCATCCGGTAGTTCACCTTCACGTATTCAATGCCCAAGGAGACATCTATTTACAGAAACGACCCGAATGGAAAGACATTCAACCGGGAAAATGGGATACGGCTGTGGGCGGACATATTGATTTGGGCGAAAGCGTAGAAATCGCCCTAAAGAGAGAAGTCCGTGAAGAATTAGGCATCACAGACTTCACTCCCGAGCTTCTCACCAGTTATATTTTTGAATCCAGCCGTGAAAAAGAGCTTGTTTTTGTCCACAAAACCGTTTATGAGGAAGAAATCCATCCCAGCGACGAACTGGACGGTGGACGATTTTGGAAGATCGAAGAAATAAAAGAAAATCTGGGTAAAGGAATCTTCACTCCCAACTTCGAAGAAGAGCTTAAAAAAGTCTCTCTTATTCCTTCTCTATCCAAGTAATAATCTTTTCAGAGAACGGACTTTCTTTCGGGGACACAGCCCCCACCCAGTTTCCGTTCTCATCAATCATAAACTTCTGAAAGTTCCACTGAACCGGTGCGTTTTCTTTCCCATTCTGTTTTTTCTCCGTCAACCATTGGTAAAGAGGAGCCATATCTTTTCCTTTAACGGAAATCTTAGCCATCATCGGAAAAGTAACATCGTAGTTCAAAGAACAAAACTTGGCTATTTCCTCATTACTACCCGGTTCTTGTCCCATAAAGTTATTCGCCGGAAAACCGATAACAACAAAGTCTTTTTCTTTATATTTTTCATATAGTTTCTCCAGTTGAGCATACTGGGGCGTCAGCCCACACTTAGATGCCACGTTGACTACCAGCACTTTCTTACCTTTCAGTGAAGAAAGAGGAAAGTCCTTACCATCAATAGTTTTCACTGTAAAATCATAAAAAGACTTGTTTTGCGCTTCCGAAGAAATTGCAAACAACAGGCTTACCATCATCAAGACGAATGTTTTCATGTTGAATATACATTTAGTTTGTTTTTATATTAAACGAGTAAACTGAAAGAAATGTTTGTTCAGCAGTGAAACAAGAACTATGATTTTACATCTTTCAATTCCCCAATCCGTCACTTCACCCCACAATCTTTCCGCTTCATTTATTTTTAGTGATAACAGATGAAGATAGGTAGTAATTTTGTATCGTGAAATAATAATACAACCAAAGTCATGTTTACAGCTATTGTACGTTTTTCAATCAAGAAGAAACTATTTGTAGGACTCACTACTCTCTTCCTGTTTATCGGAGGTATCTATGCGATGCTGACACTACCTATTGATGCCGTGCCCGACATTACCAATAATCAGGTACAAATAGTGACCGTATCCCCTACACTCGCGCCACAAGAGGTGGAACAACTCATCACTATGCCTATCGAAATAGCGATGAGCAATATTATGAATGTCGAAGATATCCGTTCTGTCAGCCGCTTCGGGCTATCGGTCGTAACGGTCGTTTTTAAAGAAAGTGTCCCCACACTCGATGCACGGCAGTTGATAAATGAACAAATACAAAGCGTAACAAGCGAGATTCCCTCCGAACTCGGAACACCGGAGATGATGCCCATCACCACCGGTTTGGGAGAGATTTACCAGTATATATTAAAGGTAGCTCCCGGATATGAGAAGAAATATGACGCAATGGAACTCCGCACCATTCAAGATTGGATGGTGAAACGTCAGTTGTCCGGTATACCCGGTATAGTAGAAATCAATAGTTTCGGCGGTTACCTGAAACAATATGAAGTAGCCGTCGATCCGGACGCCCTGTTTTCTTTGAATATCACTATCGGCGAGGTGTTCGAAGCACTTAGCAGCAACAACCAAAATACCGGAGGAAGCTACATTGAGAAGATAAAGAATGCCTACTATATCCGGTCGGAAGGTATGATTACCCGCATCAAGGATATTGAACAGATTGTAGTGACCAACCGGAATGGGATTCCGGTACATATCAGTGATGTAGGAGTTGTCCGCTTCGGTTCTCCAAAGCGTTTCGGTGCCATGACAAAGGATGGTGAGGGCGAGTGTGTCGGCGGAATTGCCATGATGCTGAAAGGTGCCAACGCAAATGTAGTGACTCAAGAACTCGAAAAACGGGTAGAAAAAATACAGCAGCTATTACCCGAAGGAGTCAGTATAGAACCTTACTTGAACCGTTCGGAACTGGTAAACCGGAACATCTCTACGGTTGTCAACAACCTGATTGAAGGAGCAGTTATCGTCTTCCTTGTACTCATCCTCTTCCTCGGCAATCTCCGTGCCGGACTGATTGTAGCATCCGTCATCCCGCTGGCAATGCTCTTCGCTTTTATCATGATGCGTGTATTCAATGTCACCGCCAATCTAATGAGTCTCGGTGCCATTGACTTTGGTATTGTAGTAGATGGCTCTATCGTTATCTTGGAAGGTATCCTCGCCCACATTTACGGAAAACAATTCCGAGGCCGCACACTGACCCGCAAAGAGATGGACAAAGAAGTGGAAAAAGGAGCTTCTGGCGTTGCACGTTCGGCCACTTTTGCAGTGTTGATTATCCTTATCGTCTTCTTCCCCATCCTTACATTGAACGGGATTGAAGGGAAATACTTCACCCCCATGGCCAAAACACTTGTGTTCTGCATTATCGGAGCCTTAATTCTTTCACTGACTTATGTTCCTATGATGGCCTCCCTCTTTCTGAAGCATACCATTGTTGTGAAACCCACCCTTGCCGACCGCTTCTTCGAGAAACTGAACAAGATCTACCAGCACACCCTGCGTGCCTGTCTTCGTTACAAATGGCGTATCGTCATCGTAGCCTTCTCTGCACTGATCGGTTCACTTTTTCTCTTTACCCGCCTGGGAGCAGAATTCATTCCTACTTTGGACGAAGGAGATTTTGCCATGCAAATGACACTACCCGCAGGAAGTTCGCTGACCGAAAGTATCGAAGTATCCCGCTTGGCAGAGAAAGCATTAATGGATAAATTCCCTGAAATCAAACACGTGGTAGCCAAAATAGGAACGGCGGAAGTTCCCACCGACCCGATGGCAGTGGAAGATGCCGATGTGATGATTATCATGAAACCATTCAAAGAATGGACAAGTGCCGGAAGCCGTGCAGAAATGGTGGATAAAATGAAAGACGCACTTGCTCCGCTCTCCGAACGTGCCGAATTCAACTTCTCGCAACCGATACAGCTTCGCTTCAACGAGCTGATGACGGGAGCAAAAGCAGATATTGCCATCAAATTATATGGAGAAGACACGCACGAATTATATGAAAGAGCCAAAGAAGCAGCTACCTTTGTAGAAAAAGTGCCGGGAGCAGCGGATGTCATCGTTGAGCAGACGATGGGATTACCCCAATTGGTAGTGAAATACAACCGTAGCAAAATAGCCCGTTACGGCATCAACATACAAGAGCTTAACACCATTATCCGAACTGCCTATGCCGGAGAGTCAACAGGTGTAATCTTTGAAAACGAACGGAGATTCGATCTCGTGGTCCGGCTTGACCAGGAGAAAGTGGCCGACTTGAATCTTGATAAGTTGTTTGTACGCACTTCGGAAGGAATTCAAATCCCTGTTGGAGAGGTAGCAAGCATCGACCTTGTCAGTGGGCCACTGCAAATCAACCGGGATGCAACCAAACGGCGCATCGTCATCGGTGTCAATGTGCGTGACGCAGACATCCAGCAAGTTGTCGCCAATATTCAAGAGACACTGAACAAGAACATCAAACTGAAGCCGGGATATTACTTCGAATACGGCGGCCAGTTCGAAAACTTGCAAAATGCCATCAATACCTTACTGGTAGTCATCCCCGTGGCATTAATGCTCATTCTATTGATTCTGTTTTTCGCATTCAAGAACATCACCTATACCCTGATGGTATTCTCAACCGTCCCCCTATCGCTCATCGGTGGTATCGCCGCACTTTGGCTACGCGGACTTCCGTTTAGCATATCGGCCGGAGTAGGATTCATCGCTTTGTTCGGGGTGGCAGTATTGAATGGTATCCTGATGGTAAATCACTTCAACGAACTTCGTAAACAAAATACCTATTCCATGACTACAAACCAGATTATCAAAAGAGGGACTCCACACTTGCTCCGTCCTGTATTCCTGACAGGACTGGTTGCATCTCTGGGATTCGTCCCGATGGCAATAGCCACTTCAGCCGGCGCAGAAGTACAACGTCCGTTGGCAACAGTGGTCATCGGTGGCTTGATTATTTCTACCGTACTGACTTTACTCATCATTCCGGTGTTTTACAAAATTGTAAATTCATTTGCTACTTGGAGACGTCCGGGAGTCAAACTGCGCTGGCCTTTCGGAGGATTGTGTCTCCTGTTCTTGTTTCTTCCCGCGTTCGTTTCCGCTCAACAGACACAAACAGTCAGTCTCGAACAGGCGATAGAAATAGCCAAACAAAATCATCCTCGCCTGAAAATAGCCAATAATGCTATTCAACAAGCCAAAGCCACTCGCGGAGAAGTGATAGAAGCAACGCCTACCTCGTTCAGCTATTCCTGGGGTCAACTTAACGGAGAAAACAAAAAAGACAAGGAACTGGCTTTCGAGCAAAGCCTGGGCTCTCTTCTAACGCCATTCTACAAGAATGCGTTAGTCAACCGTCAGGTAAAAACGAACACCTATTATCGGCAGATGGTAGAGAAAGAAATCACAGCAGAAGTGAAAAGGGCGTGGGCCTACTACCAATATGCCACTAATCTCTGTTCAATGTATCGGGATCAGGATAAAATGGCAGAAGAACTGCAGCGCATCGGAGAATTACGATACCAACAAGGAGAGATTACCTTGCTAGAAAAAAATATGATGACCACCATAGCTGCCGATCTGCATAACCGCTGGTTCCAAGCAAAAGAAGAAGAGAAAATGGCATTGGCACGTTTCCAATGGAGTTGCTACTCCAACGATCCCATTATTCCGGTGGATTCCACTTTATCCTTATTCTATACCGGCATTTCGGATGGAAACCTGTCGGGAGCACATACTGCCTACTTTCAAAGCCAGGCAGATGAAGCGAAAGCAATGCTCCGTGTAGAGCAGAGCCATTTCTTTCCTGAAATCAGTGTGGGGTATACCCGTCAGGACATTCTCCCACTTAAGAATCTGAATGCCTGGATGATCGGGGTTTCTTTCCCCATCTACTTCCCGCCACAAAAGAGCAAAGTGAAGCAGGCACGGCTAACTGCCACTTCAGCGCAAATACAGGCAGACGCCAACATCCGGGAGTTAAGAAATAAGACACTCGAACTGGAAGCATCCCTCCGCAGATATAACGAGAGTTTACGATATTATACCTCATCGGCCTTGAAAGAAGCGGACGAACTGACAAAGGCAGCCAACCTGCAATTGCAGCAGAGCGAAACAGGCATTGCCGAATATATACAGTCGATTACCACCGCCAGAGAGATACGCAGAGGCTATATTGAAACAGTCTACCAATACAATATTGCTGCACTGGAATATGAACTTTTCAAGTAGGTGGAAGATCGAGACATTGAATGACATACATCACCCAGAATAATTATTATAAAACATAAGATATGAAAAAGATAGTTTATCCCATCCTTTTACTAGTTCTAACGGCTTGCAAAGGAAACCAGCAAACTACAAATAACGAATCCGCCGCAATTCCCGTTGCCGAAACGATGGCGGATACCATCGCACAACCCGAAGTGGATGCCATCACTTCAGCTACCTCAAAGCCTAATCAGGTTTCGTTCAACGGACGAATCGTTCTTCCTCCTCAACGTCAGGCAACCATTGCTTTAACCATGGGAGGCATTGTAAAAAAGGCTTCTCTGCTTCCAGGGCAATGGGTGGCTGCAAACAGTGTAATCGCCACGTTAGAGAATCCGGAGTTCATCACCCTGCAACAAACTTATCTGGACAGTCACGCACAGACCGAATATCTCTTAGCTGAATACGAACGGCAAAAAAATCTGTCTGCCGAACAAGCAGCTTCTCAAAAGAAATTCCAGCAAAGTAAAGCGGACTTTCTCTCCATGAAGAGTCGCCAGGACGCCGCTGCTGCACAACTTTCTCTTTTAGGCGTTCAAACGGAGGCATTACTTAAGAACGGAATACAACCGCTACTGGAAGTCAAAGCCCCCATTAGTGGTTACGCCGCTAATGTAGCGATGAACATTGGCAAATATATCAATCCGGGAGAAGCACTTTGCGAACTTATCGATAAAAGCAGCCCGATGCTTTGCCTGACTACTTATGAGAAAGATCTCGCAGACATACAAGTCGGCAGCCCGGTACAGTTTCGTGTAAACGGAATGGGGACACAAACCTTTCACGGTATCGTGATTTCCATCGGACAAAAAGTAGACGAAACCAATCGTTCGCTCGAAGTGTATGCTTCCATCAAGGAGGAAAATGTACAATTTCGCCCCGGTATGTATGTCACGGCACACATTCAGAAACAATAATTGACTAACAGTGACAACAGCATCGACATTTTATAACCGGTAACTCATAATTTACCACTATCTTTGTTGTATGATAGCCAAAGCAATAAAAAAGGATAAGTATATACTTTCCACAGTCATCATCTCCTTAGCGGTTGCTGTACTGATTCATTTTCCTGAATCAGTATCTCTTTTCGACCGTTTCGAAAGTCATTCCTTATTCCCGGGGATGAAGTTTATAGATGTGGCAAACGAAATACTGTTTACCTTTCTGTCGCTATTGTTACTTTTTGCCATCAATACCCGTTTGTTTCATTTCAATCAGGCTTCCATTAAAATTACAGGGACAAAGATTTTGCTTTCCTTTATCGTGACATGGATATTGAGTAACTTGTCAGGACAGTTTTTTGTTTTCCTTCACAGAACGTTTGATATTCCGGCCATCGATGCCATGGTACATCATTATTTGCATCCATTGCGGGATTTCATTGTGGCATGTCTCGTCACCAGTAGTTGCTGCATCATTCATCTTATATTCAAGCAGCAACTGGTACTTATTGAAAACGAACAGCTTCAGGCAGAGAATCTCCGCAATCAGTATGAAGTACTGAAGAATCAGCTGAACCCACACATGCTGTTCAACTCGCTGAATACCCTGCGTTCGCTGGTACGCGAAAATCAGGATAAAGCGCAGGATTACATTCAGGAACTCTCCCGGGTACTAAGGTATACTTTGCAAAGTAATGAGTCACAATGTGTCAGTCTCCGGGAAGAAATGGAATTTGTTTCCGCTTATATATTTCTATTAAAGATGCGTTTTGAGAACAATCTACAATTCGACATACAGATAAGCAATGCCTACGAAGAATATCTCCTCCCTCCAATGGCGGTGCAAGTGTTGATTGAGAATGCAGTAAAGCACAACGAAATCAGCAACCGGAAGCCGTTGACCATTCATATCACGACGGACGATAACGGCAATTTGTCTATCAGCAACGACATTCAGCCCAAATGGACTGCAACTTCCGGAACCGGTATCGGACTTGCCAACCTTGCCAAACGATACAGGCTCTTGTTTAAACGGGATATACAAATAACGGAGGACAGAGAGTTTACAGTTTGTATTCCTTTGATTGAAAAATCACAACTAGAACAATAATCACCATGAAGATTGTCATTATAGAAGACGAAAAAGCAGCAGTACGAAACCTGACTTCACTGCTTAATGAAATAAAACCGAATGGAGAAATCGTGACCATACTGGATAGTATCAGTTCCACTATCGAATGGTTCAGTTCTCATCCGATGCCGGAACTGGTATTCATGGATATTCACCTGGCAGATGGTTCCGCCTTCGAGATATTCAATCATATCAATATTACTTGTCCGATTATCTTTACAACTGCCTATGATGAATATGCATTACGCGCATTCAAAGTAAACAGCATCGACTACTTATTAAAACCCATCGGTAAGGAAGACATAGAACACGCTTTCGATAAGCTGCAAAGTTTACAGGATGCTGCTGACAAACACCAGTTTCCTTTTCCACAACAGGAGAATGAGCTACTGAAACTGATACATTCACTCCAAAAGCAAGAAAACTATAAAAGTCATTTCCTTATTCCTACCAAAGGAGACAAACTATTGCCCGTTTCTGTAGATATGATACAATTGTTTTATATTAAGGACTGTCAGGTAAAAGTAGTCTTAACCGATGAAACTGAATACTGTTTTTCTCAAACATTAGATGAACTTACGGAGTGTCTCAATCCTTCTCTTTTCTTTCGGGCTAACCGCCAATATCTTATTTCGCGAGAAGCTATTAAAGATATTGACTTATGGTTCAACAGCCGCCTGTCCATCAACTTGTACTATTCAGGAATCAAAGAAAAAATACTTGTCAGTAAAGCCCGAGTAGCAGAGTTTAAAGAGTGGTTCTCTAAGAGAAAGCGTTGATTCCGAGGCATTGCCTTCTTAGAACAAATAGCAACAAAGTGTTTCGTGCCGTGAAACGATTGGTTTCAACGCTTGAAACAAAGAGTTTCAAGCCGCAAAACACTTTGTTTCAAGCCTATGAAACTGCAGTTTCCCGCCTTGAAACAAAAAGTATCCCCTGTTGAAACTTCTATTTACATACCAGCTTATGTTTATATGCAGGCATGTTCATTTCAAACGGTGATAGATGGAGAACCACCCTGAAAGCTCGATGAACAAGGCATTTCAGAAGGATGGTGATAGATTGAAAGATGATTTCCATTTTTATGTATGGAAAGTTAGAATATGTGCCATCATTCAATGACAGCTGCAAAGCCACCATTTCTAACCATCTTTATAGTTAGCTGCTCCCCGGCTTTCACCTGGGATGACTTGCAACGATAATCCATCGCCTGACGTCCTGCGTTGATACCATCCTCAAAAGATATCATTTGATAAGAGCGATCTTTATTCAAGAAATCTAACTTTATGGTAAACTCACGTTCCTTTTCACCATTGTTAGTCATTCCTCCTATAAACCACTTATCGCCTTTCCGTTTTGCTACAATGACGTATTCACCCGCTTTAGCTTCCAATGCCACAGTCTCGTCCCATGTTACGGGAACTTGTGTAATGAAACGGGTACAATCTTCATTACGATAATAAAGAGTAGGATTATCCGCCAACATCTGCAGACCACTCTCAAAAACCACAAAGAGTGCCAACTGATAAGCACGTGTTCCGATACTTGCAGCATTAGGACGTTCCGACCGATACACATTAGGCTGCATACTAATCATCGCTCCGGGAGTATAATCCATCGGACCGACAGCATTACGCATAAACGGTAAATACAGACTATTATCCGGATAACAACCGCCCATTTGTTCCATGCCACGCACTCCTTCGTAAGACAGTACATTCGGATATTTATATTCCAGTCCGGCAGGTTTGAAAGAGCCATGAAAGTCGACAAACAAATGATGTTTGGCTGCTTCCCGGGCTACCCGTTCGTAAAAGTTGACCATCCACTGATCGCTTCTGTCCATAAAATCAATCTTAAGTCCTTTTACTCCCCATTCATTGAAAGTCTTGAAGAGATCAAAATTGTTTTCTACCGTCAACCACGTCAACCAAAGCACAATCCCTACATTTTTTTCTTTGCCATAACGAATCAATTCGTGCAAGTCTACTTTGGGATTAGGTGTATAAGGATCACGTGTACTTTTAGCCCAGCCTTCATCCATAATGATATATGGAATACCAAATTTAGAAGCAAAATCAATGTAATACTTATAAGTATCCAAGTTATAACCGGAAACAAAATCCACATCCGGTCCGTAAGGAGAAGCGTCATTCCACCATTCCCAGCTCACCTGTCCCGGCTTAATCCATGAAATATCCTGAAGTTGATTCTTTTCAGCCAGTTTATAAGTCATTGTGTTCTCAATCAACTGCTTATCATTTTTACTTATCACAAAGTAACGCCAAGGATAATTTCTCGTACCTTTTGTTTTAGCAATGTAATCAGCTTCTTGAGTAATCTTCACACTACGATCACTGTTTTCGGCAAACGCAAGCGGAGCTTTAGGAAAAACAGAAATTGCTCCGTTCGTGCCCGTTCCTTTGAGAAACATACATGGATAATCAGCCAGATCCGACTCGCTGATTAATATTTTATAGTCTTTTTGTGTGTCAATCAATACTGGCAAAACAGCTATCCGTTCTTCAGGCTTCCACGCATTACTTTGAACATGTGTGTAAGGTTCCTCATAAGCTGTATGGAAGCCTCCCGGTTGTTGCAAGTGAAGAAGATAATCCGACGGGAAGTTGATAGCAAACTCTTCGTTCATTACTTCAACATCACCTTTTTGTGAGGTAATAAACCGGTAAGCAACTCCATCGTCAAAAGCACGGAATTCTACTGAATAATCTTTAAAGGTCAGTAGCAATTGATTATAACGCTTACCAACTCTCGCGTATCACTCCACACAGCTACCAAAGTAACATCCTGCCATGCGCCCGTTTCAAAGTCG
>ENA-UEQL01002598-UEQL01002598.1-human-gut-metagenome-genome-assembly--contig:-NODE-2598-length-11907-cov-3.588419_pt1 | contig 11907 bp, 5 predicted proteins | sample MGYA00242905_ERZ507926 | MGnify/ENA primary metagenome ERZ507926 (study PRJEB26167, sample SAMN06115531) | human gut metagenome | host: Homo sapiens | place: China:Henan | collected 2015-09-09 | study...
GGAGCAGGCACTGGTGGTCTGCTCGGATATGTATATTATCGACAGCAGCGGAAAGCAGGTGTCTGACAGCCTTGCCAAGGTGCGCCGGCATCATGTCTTTCGCAGCGGGCGAGATCTGGCAGAGGGCCTGCTGGTCAGCAATTTTGCCGCAGGGTGTACGATGCTGGTTCGGGCGGGATCCGCTAAGCAGGCGGTTCCGTTCTGTCCGTATATGGTGCATGACCACTATATCACCTTGTTCTGCGCGGCAAGGGGCATGGTGTATTCCTCGCCGGAAAAAACCATCCGCTACCGCATCCACGGCGGGAATCAGACCGGCCTGATGACGGGGGTCACAGGTAAAACCAGCTATGGAAAGGAACGGATCGAGCCCATGCTGGCCCGGATGCAATGGCTGAAGGAGCACTTCGCCTGTGACGCGAAATTAGAGGCGGCCATAGACGACGCGCTCCTTTGGGCGCAGGCAAGGAAGCAAAACTGGCTTCATCGCGGCGGAAGCAGGACGGTATGGAAATATCGGAGGTTCAGCCCGCTGACTTCGATGGGCGAGATATTTCTGAAATTTGCACCGGACAGCTTGTTCGTGAAGGTCATTCAGTTGATCAAAGTAAATCGTTTATAAGGGGATCGGCATGAGGGTATTGGTTACTGGCGTCAGCGGCCAGCTGGGTTATGACGTGGCGCGGGTGCTGGCGCAGCGAGGAATAGAATACCGTGGCACATCCTCCAAGGATCTGGATATTACGGACCGGGCAGCGGTAGAGCATCTGATGCAATCATATCGTCCGGATGCAGTCATCCACTGCGCGGCCTACACCAAGGTCGATCTGGCGGAGGATGAGCCGGAGCGGTGCTGGGCGGTCAATGCAGACGGAACGCGCAATCTCGCGGCCGCCTGCCGGGAGATCGGCGCGAAGATGCTGTATATCTCCACGGACTATGTGTTCCCGGGTACAGGTGAGCAGTTCCGCCGGACGGATGACCCGGTAAGCCCGGTAAACACGTACGGCAGAAGCAAACTGGCCGGCGAGCTGGCTGTGCAGAGCCTTTTGGAGACGTACTTTATCGTCCGCATCTCCTGGGTTTTCGGAAAAAACGGGAATAATTTCGTTAAAACGATGCTCCGTCTGGCAGAAACCAGAACGGAGCTGACGGTGGTTTGTGACCAGATCGGTTCACCGACCTACACGGCGGATCTTGCGCCGCTGCTGTGCGATATGGTGCAGACGGAGCGATACGGCATCTACCACGCCACCAATGGGGGTACATGTGCATGGTCGGAGTTTGCAGAGGCGATTTTTGAGCTGGCGGACAAGCAGGTAACGGTATATCCCATCCCCACCAGCGCGTATCCGACGAGAGCGGTGCGGCCGCTGAATTCACGGATGAGCAAGGAATGCCTGCACAGCAACGGCTTTCAGGAACTGCCGGAGTGGAAAAACGCATTGGCACGATATTTGAAGGAGATCACCGGGGAAGCATGAACCTACAATCATTGAAGAAAAAGTGCGACATCGCGTTGGCGCTCTATGTGGTCGCGGCGATGCTGTTCTATTGGATCGGCGGCGACCAGCTGCGGTATCGGGACAGCCTTACCGATATGCTGACACCCGGCGAACCGGTGGGCGAGATCACACAGAACACCGTCATTACCCAGCAGATCCGCGTGAACGGGCGGTTGATGGACATTACCCTTCGCGGCGCGACGTATGCGCGCCAGAATCAAGGGACGCTGATCATAGAGCTTTGCTCAGACGGGCAGACGCTGGACAGCCGGCGCGTCGCTATCTCCGGTCTGGCTGACAACGAGAATTTCTCCGTTTCCTTTGCGCCGGGCATCTCTGTGCCGGGCGGCATTGCAACGGTACGGATTACCGCACCGGACTGCACAGTAGGGAACGCCGTCACGCTGTACAGCGGCACTACGATGTCCACCGTCAGAAATCAAGTGGCGATCCAACTGGCGGAGGACGAGCGGGTGAAGGTCAACGGCACCGCGCAGGCCGGCGCGCTGTGTATGGAGGTACACAGCCGCGAGGCGCTGTGGTTCGGCGCGCATTATTGGCCGCTGGCCGCGGCAGGGCTGGCTGTGCTTGCCGGGTATTGCCTGTATCTGATCCGCGGATTTCAGAAGGGAAAGCAGCTCGCCGTTCTGCGCGTGTTTGCGGCGTTCAGCAAGTATGGCTACCTCATGCGGCAGCTTGTTTCCAGAGACTTCAAGACGAAATACAAGCGCTCTGTCCTTGGTGTTCTGTGGAGCTTTTTGAACCCGCTGCTGACCATGACGATGCAGTACATCGTTTTTTCCACACTGTTCAAGTCGGATATCCCGAACTTTGCGGTATATCTGCTGACCGGTATCGTTTGCTTCAGCTATTTCAGCGAAGCGACGTCCATGTCCCTGACCTCTATCGTGGGGAATGCCCCTCTGATCACGAAGGTCTATGTTCCCAAGTATATCTACCCGCTGACGCGTGTGATGTCCTCCACCATCAATTTCGGACTCTCGCTGCTGCCGCTGCTGGCAGTTCTGCTGATCACACGGACACCGATCCGCCCGGCGATCCTGCTGCTCCCCTTCGGTTTGTTTTGCCTGTTTGCACTGGCACTGGGCGTTGGAATGCTGCTGGCGGCAGCCATGGTGTTTTTCCGGGACACCCAATTCCTGTGGGGTGTGGTCAGTATGCTCTGGATGTACGCGACCCCCATCTTCTACCCGGAGAGCATTATTCCCGCGCGGTTCATGCTGGTCTATAAGCTGAACCCGCTGTACCACATTATCCGGTTTATCCGAACGATCCTCATCAACGGCGTCTCTCCGGAGCCGAAGGCGTATGCTCTGGCGCTGATCGCGTCCGTGGTGCCGCTGATCATCGGGAGCATGGTGTTCAAGCGGACACAGGATCGCTTCGTCCTCAACATTTGATAGGAGTAACACTCGTGATAATTCGTGCGAATGACATATCAATGCGGTATCTCATGACCTATGACCGCATCCAAAGCATCAAGGAGTACGTTGTGCAGCTGCTCCGGGGGAAAATCAAATATGAGGAGTTCTGGGCGCTGAAAAACGTCAGCTTTGAGGTGGAGCGCGGCGAGGTGGTCGGCATCATCGGCCACAACGGAGCGGGCAAATCCACGCTGCTGAAGGTGATCTCCGGCATTTTGAAGCCGACCGGCGGATCGCTGGAGGTCCACGGAAATGTCGTCCCCATGCTGGAGCTGGGCAGTGGCTTTGACCATGACCTGACCGGCCGGGAAAACATCTTCTTGAACGGATCGATCCTCGGATACAGCGAGAAGTATCTGAAGGAAAAGTATGAACAGATCGTGGAGTTTTCCGAGCTGGGAAAGTTTATCGACGTCCCTATCCGCAACTATTCCTCCGGCATGCTGATGAGGCTGGCGTTCTCCATTGCGACAGTCGTACAGCCGGAGATACTGATCGTAGACGAAATTCTGGCGGTAGGTGATGCCGCCTTTCAGGAAAAAAGCAAGGCCCGGATGCTGGAGCTGATGAGCGGCGGCACAACGGTGCTGTTTGTATCCCACAGTCTGGAACAGATCCGGGAGATGTGCGACCGGGTCATCTGGCTGGAGCATGGCCAGATAAAGGCGATAGGCGCAACAAAAGAAATCTGCGATGCCTATGAGGCGTCGTGACGAGGTGGGTATGAGCGAGATATACAATGCGGAGTATTACAAGGAATACGATGTGGGCTGCGGAAAGGTGGACTACAGCGATTCGGAATATACGAAAGGCTTTTTAACGCAGATCGCGCAGAAAATCGCAGATGATCTGCACCCTAGAACGGTTTTAGATGCCGGCTGTGCCATGGGCCACCTGGTGGCGGCATTGCGGGATCTTGGCGTGGAGGCCTACGGCGTCGATATTTCCAAGTATGCCATTTCAAAGGTGCGGGAGGACATCCGTCCTTTTTGCAAGGTCGGTTCTCTGACAGAACCGCTGCCTGCCGGGCTGCCGGACAGGTACGATCTGGTGGTGACGGTGGAGGTGCTGGAGCACCTCTACGAGGACGAGGGCAGGCAGGCGATCCGGAATCTCTGCCAGCTTACGGATAAGGTGCTGTTCACCTCTACTCCCGACGATTTTACCGAGCCTACCCATGTGAATGTGCAGCAGCGGGAATACTGGTGCCGGGCTTTCTTTGAAAACGGCTTTATGGATGACATCAATTATCGTCCGACATATTTGACCGCCCATGCGCTGCTGTTCCGGCGCAGCGCAAACATCGAGCGGCAGGTCGAGGATTATGAGCGGAACATCCGGATATCCGAGTGTGCGCGGCAGCAGGAAAGTGCGCGCTGGAACAAGGCGGTAGAGGACAAGGAGCGGCACATCCAGAATATTACGGCGCTGCACGCGGCGGAGAATGCCGAGTGGGCCAACAAGCAAAACGAGTGGCTCCAAGAAAAGCAGCAGCGGGAGGCTGCGGCCGCAGCGGAGATAGCGCAGATGCAGCAGACGCTGCGCAGTAAAGAGGCGGAATGTGAGGCGCGGACAAATGCGCTTCTGACAGAGCTGACCTCCTATAAGGAGCAGTGTCACAAGACGGCTGAGCGGTGCGAGGCGCTGGAAGCAGATTTGGCGCACCGTGAGACGCAGTATCATGCGGCTTCCGAGCAGTGTAAGGAGCTGGCGGCGGAGCTGGCCCACTACAAGGAGCACTACCAAGCGGCGATCGGCCAGCGTGAGGCGCTGAAGGTACAGCTGGCGGATAGCCAGTATGCGTACAGTGTGATCTCCAACGCGTTTTTCTGGAAAATCACAAAGCCGTTCCGCGTATGCCTCGATGCCTTGAAGCGCATTTGCGGAAAGGTGGCATTCTTCCGCCTGCTGGGCAAGGGGCTTCGGTGTCTGCACCAGAACGGCTGGCGCTATACATGGCGAAAAGTAAAAAACAAGCTGACGCACCGGCAGGAATTTACAGCCCTGGCCAATAAGCCCCTTTTCACCGACGAAGAACTGGAGCACCAGAGAAACACGGTGTTTCCGCGGAGCATCAAGTTCAGCATCGTCGTGCCCCTCTATAACACCCCGGAGAAGTTTCTGCACGAGATGATCCGGTCGGTCATCGACCAGACATACGCAAACTGGGAATTGTGCATGGCGGACGGCAGCGACGCGGCCCATGACAGCGTGGAGAAGATCTGCCGTCAGTATATGCGGAAGGACCCGCGGATCAAGTACCGGAGGCTGGAACAGAATCTGGGCATTTCCGGGAACACAAACGCCTGTCTTGAAATGGCGGCAGGGGACTATATCGGGTTGTTTGACCACGACGATCTGCTGCATCCGGCAGCCCTCCATGAGGTGATGCGGGCGATCTGCGAACAGGACGCCGACTTCATTTATACGGACGAAAATACATTCCATGAAAAGCCGGAGGACGCGTTCTGCCCGCACTTCAAGCCGGATTACGCCCCGGATACGCTGAGAAGCTACAATTACATCTGTCATTTTACAGTGTTCTCCAAGGCGCTTTTGGACGAGGTCGGCACATTTCGCGGGGAGTTTGACGGCAGCCAGGATTATGACATGGTCCTGCGGCTGACGGAGAAGGCCGCAAGGATCGTGCATATCCCGGAGATCCTGTACTTCTGGCGGGCGCACAGCGGCTCCGTGGCGGACGGTATCTCCGCGAAGCCGTACACGCTGGATGCTGCGCGAAGAGCCCTGCGTGAGCATCTGGATCGGGTCGGTCTTGTCGGCGAGGTGGAGGATTCATCGATCCCGTCGACATATCGGATCAAATACGCGATCTCCGGCTGCCCCAAGGTGTCTATTGTTATCCCCAATATGGACTATGTGGATACGCTGAGAACCTGCATTTCCTCCATTCTGGAGAAGACCACCTACAAGAACTTTGAAATAGTCATTATTGAGAACAACAGCAAGGAGAGGGAAACCTTCGCCTACTATGACGAGCTGAAAAGCGATCCGCGTATTCAGGTCGTGACCTGGACGGGGAAGTTCAATTACTCCGCGATCAACAATTTCGGGATCCGGGAGGCTGCCGCAGGTGAGTATATACTGCTGCTGAACAATGACATTGAGGTCATTACGCCGGATTGGATACAAGAAATGCTGATGTTTGCACAGCGCTCTGACGTCGGCGCGGTGGGAGCGATGCTCTATTATCCCGATGATACGATCCAGCACGCCGGTGTGATCCTGGGGATCGGCGGCGTCGCCGGACACGCCCACAAGAATTTCCCGCGAGGCGATTATGGCTATATGTCCCGGGCTACCATCGCGCAGGACTTTTCCGTGGTGACAGCCGCCTGTGTGATGGTTCCGCGCCATGTCTGGCAGGAAATTGGCGGCCTTGATGAAACCTTTGAGGTTGCCTTTAATGATGTCGATATGTGCATGAGGATCCGAAAAGCCGGCTACCTCATTGTGTGGACACCGTTTGCAGAGCTGTATCACTATGAATCGAAGAGCAGAGGCGCAGAAGATACGCCGGAGAAACGGAAGCGTTTCGAAGGCGAGGTTCGGCGCTTCCAAGAGCGGTGGGGGCGCGAACTCGCCGCAGGAGATCCCTACTACAACCCGAATCTGACCTTGGTAACGGAAGATTTTTCTGTAAAAAAAGAAGATGAATAAGAAAGGGCGAGCAGTATGAGAAAAAAATTGGGAAGAGCGGTTTTTTTGGTGGCGGCAATCGTGCTGTGTGTGTTGACAGCCTATGCCGACGACACCTTCTCCTGTGCGGTAACAGACCAGCGGGGGAATGTGATCTATGGCTACCACGATACGCAAAAGGAGCAGTGGTATCTGTTCCTGACGAATCAGGTGGTCATTTCTGATGCAGAGGTGCAGCTGCAGGGTGCGGTCGTTTCGGCCGACAAGGGCACGCTGGATCCCCAGACCAACGTGCTGCGCGGCGCCTTTGCGGAGAATGGCGACAGTGTGGTTGTCCACCTTGCGGATGGCTCGTCGGAAACCATCACGGTGATGCAGTCGGAGCTGCCCAGCCTGTATATTGCGCTGGACGGCGTCACGCTGGACACGGTGCATCAGGACAAAAATGTGAAATACGCCGGCACGGCGGTCACTCTGACGGATACTGCAAACGAGGAAAATGACCTGCACGTGACGAATGCAACGTTCAAGGGTCGCGGGAACACTTCTTGGGCGTACTACCAGAAAAAGGGCTACCAGATCAAATTTGACAAGAAGACCAGCGTCCTCGGCATGGCAAAGGCTAAAAAATGGGTGCTGCTGGCCAACGCATCGGATGACAGCATGATGCGGAACAAGCTTTCCTTCAGCCTGGCCGACCAGCTGGGGATGACATATGCACCGGATTGTGAGTACGTGGATCTCTGGATCAACGGGGAGTATCGCGGGACATATCTGGTGTGCGAAAAGGTGGAGCTCGGCACGACCCGCCTGGATTTGAACGATCCCAAGGGCGTTCTTATGGAGCAGGATGAGGCGTATTTTGCAGCCGAGGATATTTGGATCGAGAACCACAGCACAGGCAAGCACTTCGTAGTAAAAGAATCTGTGACAGAGGACGATCCCGCACTGCTGCAGGAGGCTGTCAAGGGCTTTGACGATGCGCTCAACGCATTTATGGAGTACGCAGCGACAACGCCCGATGACGCAATCACCCTGCAATCTCTGTCCCGGTATATCGATGTGGACTCTTTTTTGCAGTACTATCTGGTAAATGAATTTGTATTGAACCGCGAATCCGCCGGGTCCAGCTTCTACTGGTATAAGGACGGAGAGCAGGATGTGCTGCATCTGGGTCCTGTGTGGGATTTCGATACCTGCATGGGAAATGACGTGGAGAATGCGGATAGTCACCAGACTGCCCACATCTACAACCACATCGTTTTTCGCAAGCTGCTGTCGATCCCTGTCGTGCGGGATGAAATGAGCAGACTTCTGCAGGACTATGCAGCGGCGTTCGGCGGCATGGACGATAAGGTCGAGTCACTGTATACCCTGCTGCAGGCTTCTGCGTCCATGAATTATACAAGATGGGATGATCTGAAGGGCGGCTTCGGCGGAAAAGGCACTTATTTTGCAGGAACATATCAGGAAGCAAAAGAGAATCTAAGTACATGGCTCGGAAAGCGTGAGACGGCTTTTACGGCGGAGCGGATCTTGCAATACGTCGATCGGATCAGCGTTTCTGTGGATCTGGACCGCGCAAGGATGGACCTCTCCTTTACGGGAGCGGATGCCGGCGAGAATCTGTGGTTCGTGGTCTGGAGCGAGGAAAACGGCCGGGACGATATCGTCTGGTATCCCGCCGAAAAGCAGGCCGACGGCAAATGGCACTGCGCTGTCGACTTGGTGCGGCATCAGTCCACGGGCGTTTACAATGTGCATGTATGGGCCGGTAACGCCGGAAAGCCCACGGCGGCACAGCTGGCTACTCAGGTGTATGTCTCGGCGTTCAACACGGTACGTCCGGCGGCTGCGGCCGAGGTCTCGGCAAACTGCCAGACAATGCAGATCGTTGCCAGAAACATTGAGGGGTATGACAAGGTTTACTTCCCGGTCTGGAGTGCGGTGAACGGTCAGGATGATATCGTCTGGTATCCCGCCGTCAAGCAGGCCGACGGAACGTGGACGTACACCGTGAATCTGGCGAATCACAACTCTACCGGGAACTACCTGATCCACGTATACGGCGCGAAAAACGGCAAAATGGAGATGCTCACCAACACCACGGCGTACGTGGAAAAGCTGGCGGCCCGGGTCACGGCCACAGTCTCCGCGGATTGCCGCACGATGCAGCTCGTTGTAACGAATATCGGTGAATATGAGCAGGTATATCTGCCTACATGGAGCGCGGTGAACGGTCAGGACGATATCGTCTGGTATCCCGCCGAAAAGCAGGCGGACGGAACGTGGGCCTACACCGTGGATCTGGGGAAGCACCGCACAGCGGGACAATATGTGATCCACGCCTATGGACGCAGCAGCCAGAGCAAGGAGCTGCGTTTGGTGGCAAATACGACGGCTTACGTAAAGCACGCTGTCTTCCCGGACGAGCCCTATGTTACCGTGGAGCTTCCTGCGGATTGCCGCACGATGAAGCTCACCGTGCAAAATGCCTCCAAGTACGAGCGGGTCTACCTGCCTGTATGGAGCGCAGAAAATGGCCAAGACGATCTGGTGTGGTACGCTGCCCAGCGTACCAAGGCCGGACTTTGGGTGTATACGGTGGATATGACCGCCCATCATTCCGCTGGTACATATTACGTACACGTGTATGGTGAAAAAGGGGGTGAATTGCAGCTGCTTGCCACGGCTTTGCCAAATGTGAAGCTGGCCGCATAAAGGCAAGACAGCTGACAAATGCATTGACCTTAGACGTGAATGAAAGAAAAAAATGAGGAAGGGAAAACGATGAAAAAGAAACTGATTTCACTGTTATTGGTATTTTCGTTCCTGTTAAACACCGTTCCCATGGCTTTCGCCATCGAGGACGGCGCGGAACAGACGGAAGACACCACGGTTTCCCTGGTCGACCAAATCGGGGAGGATGACGCCAATACCGAGGGGGATACGGACGTCGCCGCTCCGGAGACCACGGGGGAAGAGCAGACAGACGGCGCAGACGCTTCTGAGGATGCGGATGCAGCCGAGGCGGAGGACGAAGGGGATGCCGATGAGACTCAGACGAATGTTCTGATGACGCTTGCATCTCAGCCCGATGCACGGAGTACGGTCACGCTGGGCAGCGCAGCTAAGGCGGCGGGCCTGACGCCGGTCGTACAGACGCACCATGCCATTGCCAATGGTGTGACCTACGACAAGATCGTCATGCGAAACAAGGAGAATCATCAGGCCATTGGTTACATGACGGAGATCGACCTGACCAAGAACGTAACGCTCAAGGCCACCTACGACGGCTACTACACGGCCGGAAGCAGGGCGGCGGATCGTGTCGGGAATGCTCAGAAGATCAGCAAGGGTCAGTGGAGCCTGAAGGAGACCACGCGGCTGGCAGCGGACTACGGCACGATCGCCGATCCGGCAGGCACGGTCGTCATGGCCACCAACGGCGACTACTTCAACATGGGCACCGGCGAGCCCACGGGTTACTTGATCATGGAGGGCAACGTGATCAAGACCTCCTACGAGCCGTATTTTGCGATCCTGACGGACGGCACCGCGGTCATCCGTGACGCCGGAACCCCGACGGACGATGTAATGGAAGCCGTCTCCGGCCCTCTCTACCTTCTGCGGAACGGTGAGATCCAGGTGACCAGCGACAGATCGATGAACCCCAGAAACAGTGTGGGTATCCGGGATGACGGCAGCGTCGTGTTCTTCATGGCGGAGGGCCGTCTGGCGCCCCGCTCCATCGGCATGGACCTCTACGAGATGGCAGCTGTCCTGAAGGACGCCGGCTGCGTGACGGCTCTGTACCTCGATGGCGGCGGCTCCGCGACCTTCGCGGCCCGCGAAGAGGGCGGCGAGCTGAAGATGCTCAGCAAGCCCTCCGACGGTCAGGAGCGGACCATCAGCTCCGGTTTCGTCTGCGTTTCCACCGTTGCGCAGGACGGCGTATTTGACCACGCGCTGGTCACCCCCCGCGATGAGCTGTATACGCCCGGCTCTGCCGTGCAGTTCGGCGCCGTGGGCGTAGACCGCAGCGGCGGCGCAGCGGCGCTGCCGGAGGGTCTGGTGTGGCAGCTGGCGGAGGACTCCGCCGCGCTGGGCACGATCGACCCGGCCTCCGGTCTGTTTACGGCCACTTCTGACAGCGTCGGCGTTGTCACCGCCTTGCTGTGCCGGGGTAACGATGTGGTCGGCACCGCCTCTGTGGAGCTGGTGAAGCCGGACACCGTCACCTTTAACTCTGACGAGATCAGTCTGGACTTTGACGAGGAATCCGATCTGGGTCTGGTGGTACGCTACCAGAACAGAGACGTGAACTATAAGGACGGCGATATCCAGTGGACGTTGGATGACGAGAAGATGGGCTCTTTCACCGGCAACACGTTCCACTCTGCGGACGGTTACAGTGTGACCGCCAACATCACCGCCACCTCGGCCTTTGATGCGAAGGTGACCGGTATCATCAAGGCTGTGATCGGTATGCTGCCGACCGTCGTGTGGGACTTTGAGGATCACGTCAATGAGGACGGCAGCGTTATCCCCGCGCAGGAGTATTACTGCGGGGAAAACGGTATTCTGAATACCTTTAACTACGGCCGCGGCGGCAACGAGTCCATTGAGATCGTCAGCATCGACGACAGCGAGCCCGTACGCTTTGGCGCCAAAGCAATGAAGCTGAACTTCGACTTCAGCAACTGCGGTGAAGTGACAGAGGGCGCGTGCATCGGTACTTCCGACGATGTGACGATTCCGGGCGTTCCCACGGGCCTTGGCGTGTGGGTCTATGCCCCGGAGGGCGTGGGCATCGAGTGGAAGGGCGAGGGGTCAAACTCCGGCCTGTGGCTGCGAGCCTATGCCCTTAATAAGGATGGAAACAAGGTGGAGCTCGACTACACCTTCGAGCCGAAGTCCGTTGTCGAGCCTTCCCATCCGGCGTATGGCCAGCAGCCCGGTATCTACTGGGAGGGCTGGAAGTACTGCGAGGCCAAGCTGAAGGCATCGGATGCTCCCTTTAGTCTGATGAAGAGCATGACCTTCCGCCTGATGTTTGTCAGCGGTATCAAGATGGTCGAGCCGCGAGTCGGATCCATCTATCTGGACAATTTCCAGTTTGTGTACGGCACGAATACGGATGATATCGACAATCCGCAGGTGGACTCCATCACCTTCAACAATGAGGAGCTGATGGACGGCGGCACGGTCCGCGGAAGCTCCTTCGACCTGCGCGCCTACTTCAGCGATGCCCCCGGCAAGTATGCCACCGGCGTGGATGCCGACACCGTGCGCCT